>OLQV01000017.1_pt1 | contig 175726 bp, 142 predicted proteins | sample 1672371 | NCBI WGS metagenome assembly OLQV01 (sample SAMEA3136676, study PRJEB25190) | human gut metagenome
ATTGCAGGCCGTTTCAGTATGCCTTGATTTTTCGGCTGCGGGGCCCACATGTGCGTTTTTTTCGGAGAATGTAACAAGGTTTGCGAGCACTCTATACTTGCAGGCATGAATATGAAAGAAGAAGCAAGGCGCCTCGTCATCGCGCGTCGCAACGCTATCCCCAGCGACGAGCGCATTGCTCGTAGCGAGAAGGCATGCGAAGAGCTCGAGCGGTACTTCAGCCACACGATTGCATCCGGAGCACGCATTGCCGCCTACCATGCGCTGGGAAGCGAGGTGGACATCGTTCCATTCACGAAAAGCGCCCACATGCATGGGTGGACCTGCGCCTTTCCCGTCATGGTGCGAGACGATAACGGCGCCAAGGCCCGCATGACGTTTTGGGACGTCCCTCTCGACGGCACGCGGCGCGCCTTCTTCGACAAACCCGCCCGCGCCGTGACCCCCGACGACCCCTCGCTTGCCGATTGCACGCCATGCGACCCGCTCGAGATCGACGCCGTTGTCGTTCCGATGGTCGCCTTCGATGCGGGCAACATGCGCCTCGGCTATGGCGGCGGCAACTACGACCGCTTCCTGCACGAGCTTCGAAGCGACGCTGTCGTGTGCGGCATCGCTTTTCAGGAACAAGAAGTCCAGGCTGTGCCGACCGAGCCGCACGACCTCGCCTTGCCGAAGATCGTCGTCGCCTAAACGCAAGAGGAGACCGCTTGCTTGTCGGTCTCCTCTTGCGTAATTAACAACTCGTGCGCAGCCCTTCTCAATCGGCCGTGAAACCAGGACGGCTATTCCGCAGAAGCCGCTTTCGCTTCCTTTTCCTTTTGCAGATGCAGTTCGCGGACGTACTCGCGATCGATTGCACCCTCCGCGCTCGGCGGGTTCACGTTGAAGGGCACCGGCTTGGTAACAAGGCTCACCAGCGGCACGATGACAAGCGAGAGTATCATCGCGATGGCGCCGCAGTTGATGGGGCTCGCGATAAGCGGCGTGCCCACGAATCCCAAGATCATGTTGCCGGTCGTGAGACCCACACCCACAATGAAGCTCGCCCATACGGCGGCCTTCGACACGCGGCCCCAGTAAAGGCCCCACAGGAAGGGCCCGAGGAACGCGCCGGCAAGCGCACCCCACGAGATGCCCATGAGCTGCGCGATGAACGTAATCGAGGAGTGGTACTGCACAAGAGCCAACGCCGCCGAGATCACGATGAACACGATGATGAGCACGCGCATCGTTGAGAGCTGGCCCTTCTCGCTCATATTCTTCACAACGTTACCCTTGAGCACGTCGAGCGTGAGCGTCGAGGAGGACGTGAGTACGAGCGAGGACAAGGTCGACATGGAAGCGGAAAGCACGAGCACGATGACGATGCCGATGAGCAAATCGGGCAGGGTAGAGAGCATCGTGGGGATGATCGAGTCGTAGATAGGCTGGCCGTTCGCGCCCATCTCGACCTGGCCGGAGTACAGGCGACCAAACCCGCCCAAGAAGTAGCTGCCGCCCGCAACCACGAAGGCGAACAGCGTCGAGATGATAGCACCTTGCTTCACCGCGGGGCCGCTCTTGATAGCGTAGAACTTCTGCACCATCTGAGGGAGTCCCCAGGTGCCAAGGCTCGTGAGAATGCACACGCCCAGAAGGTTCAGCGGGTCGGGACCGAACATGCTCACGAACGGGCCCGCCATGTCAGGCGCCAAATCGGAGGACATCTGCGAAAGCTCGGTGATCGCGGGCATGAAGCCGCCGTTGTTGAACAGGACGGCCACAATGACGGCGATGATGCCGACCAGCATGACGATTCCCTGCAGAAAGTCGTTCATCACCGTGGCCATGTAGCCGCCAACTACGACGTAGATGCAGGTCACAACTGCCATGCCGATAACGCACCACTCGTAGGGCAGGCCGAACGCCATGCCGAACAAACGAGACAGGCCGTTGTAGACGCTCGCCGTGTAGGGGATGAGGAAGACGAAGATGATGGCCGCGGCGGCAACGCGCAGGGCCTTCGAGTCGTAGCGGAGGCCGAAGAACTCCGGCATCGTGGTAGCGCCCAGGCGATGCGTCATCTCGCGTGTGCGCGGGCCGAGCACCCACCAAGCAAGCAGGCTGCCGAGAATCGCGTTGGTGATTCCCGCCCAGAATGCGGCGATGCCGTATTTCCACCCGAATTGACCGGCGTACCCGACGAAGACGACGGCTGAGAAGTAGCTCGTACCGAACGCGAAGGCGCTCATCCAGGGGCCGACGCTTCGCCCGCCGAGCACGAAGCCGTCAACGCTTGCCGTCGAACGGCGGCAGTAGATGCCCACGCCCACGGCAACGCCGATGAAAATGAGCACCATGCATAGTTTTGCAATCATTGCTGTTTCCTAACGATTCTCAAATGGTTTCACGTGAAACGTTTTCCTTTACCGAGTTTGAACAGGGAAAACATGGGAGGCGCACACGACGCGAGACTTTCCTTGTCAACCTGCGCGCCCATGCGCGCAACAAGCCAGGCCTCGTGTGCTAAAGATATCGATAGGAATAATAGTAGTAGAGGGGTGCAGAAAAGACATCGTTCGCAGCCGATGCAACAGTGTGCGCAATATGTCCCTCACCAAAATTCATGCGGCTACTTTATCACACTATAGCGCTCGGAAAGGCGGGAAAATCGAAAGCCCGCCTTTTTGAGCGAGGTTTGCCCACCGGCGCGTAGCCCCCCTCTCTCTCTGCCGCGCGCGGGAACAGCCACGCAACATCAGAACTTCTCGCCAAACGCCAAACGGTACATCTTCCTTGCCAGAGGACCGACAAGCGTCACGTTTACGGCAAGAGCGGCCGGGAGAGTTGTCACGTACGTAAAAGCCCACAGCGGCAGCAGGTCTTGCGAGATGCCAACAGACAGGAGAGAAGCGAAGAACGTCATGAAGGGAACCATTGCGTTGACCTTGCAAAACGGAATGATATGCGAGGCAATCCATCCAGAAGGAGACGCTATTTTCCGAGCAAGCGGCATCAGCACGCGCTTCGCAATGACATCGCCAATCGTAAGGGAGACAGCAAACGCGATCGGCCAGCGAAGAAGCATTCCGGAAAGCCAGTCGAAAAGGGTGAAATTGAACCAGGTGTGCAATGCAGTGTTATACAGGCTCATGAGCGTTACCATGCCGCCCGTCATGAACAGCGTGAAGGTGAGCTGCTTGTGAAGCGGCCGTTTTTTCGTGGGGGTTTTTGCAACAGCGACATCACCTGTCGCATTTTCGTCAACATCAGGTGCGGGAACAGGGACAGCGGCGCCAAGGCGCACACTGCTTGAAGGCATGCTCAAGTCAGTCATGTGCTTACATCTCTCTTAATCTTCAGTTGGGTGGATTTCGATTCTTAGATTACCAGAGCGCAAATCAGATGAGAGCGATTCACGAAACAGCCTGATTCGTCGCGGCAAACGGGGCAATGCAGGAAGTCAACGGAAAAGACCCCGCCGCTCGCCATCGGTAAACGGCGTGCGACGAGGTCTTTCGTAATCAATAAAAGAAGCTGTTTGATCCTGCCCTTTAGTAACGGCTGTCGAAGATGCGCTTGGTCTTCTTCTCGCTACGCGGCAACTCGCCGATGGGCACGCCCTTCGCCTCGGGGGTGCAGCCGATCTTCGCCTTGAAGATCGCCTCGAGCTCGCGCTCGCACTTCTCGCGGTCCTCGCCCGTAAGCGCAGTCTCGAACAGGAGCGTGATAACATCGCGGCCGTTGATCGCCTCGATCATCATCTGGTACTCGGACGAGGTGCCCTCCGTGAAGTTGATGACTTCCTCAATCTGCGCGGGGAACATGTTGCATCCCTTCACCTTCACCATGTCGTCGGTGCGGCCGACGATGGTGTCGATACGCGGGTGATGACTACCGTATTCACAGGTGCAGGCGCCGGGGATGATGCGCGAAAGGTCGTGCGTGCGGTAGCGGATGAGCGGCGCGCCCTGCTTGCGCAGCGTGGTGAGAACGATTTCTCCCACCTCGCCGTCGGGCAGCACCTCGCCCGTCTTCGGGTCGACGATCTCCACGTACACGAAGTCTTCCCAAACATGCATACCGTGGTGAGCCTCGCAGGAGATGCCGATGCCCGGGCCGTAAATCTCGGTCAGGCCATAGATATCGAAGATTTCGATGCCCAGCTCGTTCGCGATGCGGTGGCGCATCTTCTCGCCCCAGCGCTCGGAACCGATAACGCCCTTCTTCAGGTCGAGCTTGTCGCGCAGGCCGCGCGTGGATATTTCCTCGGCGAGCAGAAGCGCATAGCTCGACGTGCCGGTGATGACCGTGGAATGCAAGTCCTGCATCATCTTAAGCTGCTTCTCGGTATTGCCGGGACCCATCGGGATCGCCATGGCACCTAAGCGCTCGCAGCCAAGCTGGAAGCCAATGCCCGCGGTCCACAGGCCGTAGCCTGGGGTAATCTGGATGCGGTCGAGATTGGTGATGCCCGCAGTTCGGTAGCAGCGCTCGAACTGGATTGCCCAATCGGTCACATCCTGGGCAGTGTAGGGAATGATGACCGGCGTGCCCGTCGTACCCGAAGAGCTGTGGATGCGCACGACTTCCTCATCGGGAACCGCCTGAAGTCCAAGCGGATACACGCGGCGAAGGTCGTCTTTTTCCGAGAAGGGAAGTTTCTCGAAATCCTCCTGCGTGCGCACGTCAGTGGGATCGATGTCCTTGAATTTCTCAGCGTAAAAGGGGGAGCGATCTTTGATGGTGGAAAGCTTGGTGGTGATCAGCTTGAGCTGCTCGTCGGTCATTTGCATGATGGTCCTCTTCTCATGACATGGTCGCATTTCGACGCGACCGAAATGCATTGCGGCGCAGCGTGTGCTGCAAAACTGAGAGGCGCTTCAAGATCGTTGCGAAAATAGCCCAGAATGCTTTAAGGCTCGCTTACGAGTCTTGAAGCTAGAGCCATCGACCAGCCAACGCGTTGCGCGCGGCTACGGAAAGGAGGATGTCGGCTGAGTTCGTCATAAGCCCATTGTAGGCGAACGACACGCGATTTCAAGGGCAAGGGCCGTTTTGTGCGAGAGGGGGATTGGGCCGTGAGCCCGAACGGCCCTTCGAGCCATGCGCCCGCCCTCGCACCGTACGAACTTTGCGTGCCGCGTTAGCGTCGTAACGCCTGATACTTCGCGGTTGTCGTTTTCGCGCTATCGAGCGCTTGCAGCATGCTCATCATCCTGGCGCGCGTAAAGCTCGCCTTCGGGTCGGCCGCTTCCGCTTTGGTGACAATTCCTTGCTCGCAAGCCCAATCGAGAGCAACTTTCTCCTCTTCTTGGGAAGAAGGCTTCGAAGGGATTTCCCAGTTGGTATCCTCGCCCGAAAGCGTGAGCGCCCGTGACGCCTCGCTCGACGAGTCTTCCATAAGATAGGCGTAGCGCAGCATGGCCGAACAGATTTCCTGAATCGTGATTTCGTCTTCGGCGCGGAAGTTGTTCCCTGCCGCAATCTCATCGTCTTCCAGCCACCGCACCGCGTCAGCGCAAAACGATTCAGCACTGACGTCACTCGAGGAATCGTCAAAGTAATCGTAGCGCAGGGGCAACATGCCCGGGCGCCCCGCATAACGCCAGAAGAACTCGGCCGCTTCCGCGCGAGTGATACTGTTTTCGGGGCGGAACTCATTGTTGCCGCTCGCCCCCACATGCGCCACATTGCGCGAAAGGGCCCACTCGATCGCCGCAGAACTGGAAGGATCCGCCAGCACGTCGGTATACATCTGGTCGACCGTGGCGTTTCGAACCAGAATGCGAACAGAATGCTCGACGAAGGTGAAGGCGTAGTCGGTATACAGCTCATCGTCTGACTTTTTGGGCTGGTCAGACACACAATGATCGTATACAACGTCGTATGCCCGGTTGCCGCCGAAGTTGATCAGGTTTCCCCAGGCAGTGCAGTTCGTAACCTGGAAGCCCTTCGCGCGGCGCGCTCCGACGCCATTCAAGCGATAAAGGGATTGATGCTCGAAGAAGAACCCAAACTTCGTGTTCGCCGACGATGTGCAGTTCTCGATGACCATCGACTCATCTTCGGAAAGACCCACGCCCACGCCGAATCCCGAGGCACCGAAGGAATCCTCCGTGGCGTTCTTTCCGCAACCGATCGCCGAGCAATCGCGCATCACGCAGTCAACGGGATAATCAGCGCCGAAGCCCGTACCGTCGGTGTTGCGTACCTCGACACGCTCCCACGTGCAGCCGCGGAACAGCTTGAAGAAAAACCCCTTGCCCGAGGCGTTATATCCACGAAGCGACCCCTGCGTGCTCTCGCCGTCGATGGTGAAGTCGTAGAACGAGGCGTTATCGAGGTAGCGGCGGTCGTCGAACCCATCGTAGTAGAACATGTCGATACCATGAGGGGCCTCACCAGTCATGGCGTAGCGGCCGAGCGGCTTGAGAATTGTCGCATCCTTGCCGCTTCCCCGCACCTCGACGTTGTCACGCATCTCGACGACGCAATTGCCCTCATCGGTAGCTTTCGTCCACGCAAAATAGAACGTTCCCGGACCCAGATGCACCGAACCGCTCTTCTTCGAGGCGTCGTCAATCGCCTGTTGGAGAAGCGCCGAATTGTACGCGGCCTCCTCTTGCCCCTCCCTCAGGGGAATCACGTCGAGAAACGTAGCCGTCTGCTCGGCGTTTGCGCCCTTGCCCGTCTTCGAGCACGCGGTCATGACGCTGGCAGCGGCAGCCGAAGTCGCGCAAGCGAGTGAAGCGATGAACGCACGGCGAGTGAAGGGGCGAGACATACGATTACTCCTTGCTTTCCACCAGGTCGATCGCCGCAAGGTTCAACTCGACGAACCGAGGTTTCACACACACGCGAATCGCGTCGCGCAAATCATCGAGCGAAAGCGGCAAATGTCCCGTTTTAAGTGCAAAGGCAAGAAGCACGGTATTGAGAGCCTTCCTATTTCCCACCTGGGATAACACGGCCTCATCATCGACGAGGACGAAACGGGCGGGCGCTGCGGCACACTCATTGAGGCGCTCGTCCAACGAGGCAATCGTCGCCTCGGCGAGGTACGGCTCGGTCGAAAGGGCTGCCGTGATAGGCTGGATGGACGTGGTCGCGCTCACCATCACGCCATCGGGCGCAAGGTAGGGAAGCACCCGCGCGGCCTCGGCCGGCTCGAACGCGATGATCATGTCGGCGGTGCCTTTCGCAACGAGCGGAGCAATTACTTCCTCCCCGTTATCGCCCATACGAACATGAGAGACCACGCTGCCGCCGCGCTGGGCCATACCGATCGTCTCGGCAGTGCGAACCTGCCATCCCTTTGCCTGGGCCGCCTGCGCGAGAACCTTCGCGGCGAGAACCGTTCCCTGCCCGCCAACGCCGGTCAAAAGCACGTTACGCATGGGGCGCCTCCTTTTCCTCCGCGTTTTCCGGCAGCTCGATCGCCTTGAAGGGGCACACCTGGACGCAAAGGCCGCACCCGTTGCACAACGAGGCATCGACGAACGCCTGGCCGCGATCTTTGCTCTTCGCGCCCTTGCGGGTCTGGTCGAAGCCCAGGCCAGGACAGCCGATTTCGGTGATGCACTTCTTGCATCCCGTGCACGTGTCGGTGTTAACGTTCACAGGCGCTTTCGGTTTCACCAGCTGAACGCAAGGGGACTCGAACAAAATGGCCGAAGGACCGTCGAAGTCGATTGCGCGCTTCGCCTCGTTGATCGAGCCTTCCAGGTCAAGCGGGTCAGCATGGACGATGCATTCCACGCCGAGCGCCTTAAGCACCGCCTCGATGCTGATAGGCTTGCGATGCGGGCCCATGAGCGTCACACCGGTCCCCGGGTGGGGCTGCGACCCCGTCATGGCGGTCGTCGCGTTGTCGAGCACGCAAACGGTGATGTCATGGCCGTTATAGACTGCGTTCGCGATGCCCGTGAGGCCGCTTGCGAAGAACGTCGAGTCACCGACGAAGGCGAGCTGCTTCTTGTCGGGCTCCACGACGGAGAATCCCTGAGCCATGGTGATTCCCGCGCCCATGCACAAGCACGTATCGACCGCATCGAGCGGCTTCGCGTTGCCGAGCGTGTAGCAGCCGATGTCGCCGCAAAGCACGGCGGGGGTCTTTCCCAACGCGCGCTTCACCGCGTAGAAGCTACCCCTGTGGGGGCACCCGGCGCACAGCACCGGCGGACGAACGGGCAAGGGCTCGTCGAAGGGAGCCGGCGCTTTCAGGGACTCGCCCAAAGAATCGGAGAGGCCGAAGAAGCTGGCCAAACGAGTGATTGCGTCGTCAACGTCGTTTTCCCCGCGATCGCGCGTGTCGCCCGTCAGTTTGCCGAGCACTTCAAAGCTCGCATGAGTGCGGCCCGCGCGCACGGCAAGCTCATCCTCGATCACGTGGTCGAGCTCTTCGAAAACGATGATGCGGTCCAGGCCGCAAGTGAACTCATCGGCAGCCACGACGGGGAAGGGGTACGGCGTCCCTACCTGCCAGAAGCGGTAAGAGGGCATCTGTACGCCCTGTTCCCCGCAAAGCTCCTCAAGCCGGCGAAGGGCTTCGCGGACATAGGATGCCGAAACGCCGCCCGCAACAACGCCGAGGCGCGGCGAGAAGCTCGCGTCGCCACCCTGCTCCTGCGGGTTGAAGCTCGCGAGGGGCTCGTCTTGCGCGTAATCCTTCGCGATGCTAGCAAGGCGCTCGTTGATTTCCCCGTGGCCCTCAAAGGCGCGGCGGGGGAAGATGATCCAGCGGGAACTGCGCTCGAAGCCTTCTTCGGAAATCGGCTTCGCGAAGGTTTCGTCCTCCACCTCGAAAAACGTCGACGCATGGCAGATGCGCGTCGTCGGGCGGACGATGACGGGCGTCCGATATTTCTCGGAGAGGTCGAACGCGGCCTTCATCATGGCGAAGCCCTGTTCGGGTGTCGCAGGGTCAAGCACAGGAACTTTCGAGAACGCCCCGAAACGGCGGGTGTCCTGCTCTGTCTGGGAGGAGATGGGGCCCGGATCGTCGGCGACGAAGAGCACGCAGCCGCCCTTTATTCCCACGTAGTTCAGACTCATCAGAGCGTCGGAGGCAACGTTCAGCCCAACCTGCTTGCAGGTGAACAACGTGCGTGCGCCGCAGTACGACGCACCCGCAAGAAGTTCGAGCGCCGCCTTTTCGTTCGTCGACCATTCCACATGAACGCCATGAGCCTTGCCCGCAGCATGCAGCTTCGCGACGGTCTCGATCAGTTCAGACGACGGCGTCCCGGGGTATCCCGCGACAACTCGCACCCCCGCCTCGAGGGCGGCGTGGGCGAACGCTTCGTTGCCCATCAACAGTTTCTTCGACATAGTCCCGCCTGACTCAAAAACCATTCCGCCGACCTCGCGGCCGGCGGAATTCCCCCTATTTCTTAGCTGCCTTCTTGCGGTCGACCGCGGAGAGAAGGCGCTTTCTCATGCGCACGTTCTGCGGCGTGATCTCGACGAGCTCGTCATCGGTGATGTATTCGAGCGCCTCTTCGAGCGTGAAGGTGCGCGGAGGCGTGAGCTGCACGGAGATGTCGGAAGTGGAGGAGCGCTGGTTGCCCAGGTTCTTCGTCTTCGCAACGTTTACCACCATGTCGCCCGGGCGAGAGCTCTCGCCGACGATCATGCCCTCATAGCACGCGTCGCCGGGAGCGACGAACAGCGTGCCGCGCTCCTGCAGCGTGCCGAGCGCGTACGCGACCGCCTTGTCGGTGCTCATGGAGATCATCGCGCCGTTCTTGCGGCCACCGATATCGCCCGCGTAGGGACCATATTCCAGGAACGTATGATAGAACACGCCATCACCGTGGGTGACATTGAGGATGCGGTTCTTAAGGCCCATGATGCCGCGGGTCGGGATCTTGAACTCAAGGTGCGTGACTAGGCCCGACGCGTCAAGAGACACCATCGTGCCGCCAGCGGTGCCGAAGATCTCGATAACCTTGCCCGAGTACTCTTCGGGGCACTCTACCACAGCCTGCTCGATCGGCTCGATCTTGTTGCCGTTCTCGTCCTTCTTGAACAAGACGCGCGGACGGCCCACCTGCAATTCGAAGCCCTCGCGGCGCATCGTCTCCATCAGGACGGAAAGATGGAGAATGCCGCGACCGGAAACCTCGATGCCGGATTTGTCCTCGAGCTCCTCAATCTTCATCGTCACGTTGTTCTCGCGCTCGAGCATAAGGCGCTCTTTGAGCTGGCGGGCGCCAACGATATCGCCTTCGCGGCCGACGAGCGGAGACGTCGACGGCTCGAACACGATGGACAGCGTCGGCGGGTCGATCTCGATCGGGTCGAGGGCGATGGGGTTCTCGGGGTCGGTGTAAACGTCGCCGATGTCGGTGCGCTCGATGCCGACGACAGCTCCGATGTCACCCGCTTCAACGATGTCGCATTCCTTGCGGCCGAGGTAGTCGAAGGTGAACAGCTGGCGAACCGTCGCGGTCGACTGGGTGCCATCGTTCTTCACGACGAGGATGGTATCGCCCGTATGGATGGATCCGGAATACACGCGGCCGATGCCGATGCGGCCGACGTATTCGGAGTGATCGATCGTCACGCACTGCATGGCAAGCGGGCCATCGGGGTCAACCTCGGGCGCGGGCATGTCGTCGAGGATCATGTCGAGCAGCGGATACATGTTGTCGTTGTCGTCGGCGGGGTCAAGGCGGGCGAAGCCGTTCATGGCGCTCGCGTACACCACATGCTCCATGGCGAACTCGAGCTGCTCGTCGTTCGCGCCCAGGTCGGCCATCAAATCGAGGCAGTCGTTGTACGCCTTCTCGGGGTCGGCACCGGGGCGGTCGATCTTGTTCACAACGATCATGATCGAAAGACCCGCCTGGATAGCGTGACGCAGCACGAAGCGCGTCTGGGGCATGGGACCCTCAAACGCGTCGACGAGAAGCAGCGTGCCGTCAGCCATCTTGAGGACGCGCTCGACCTCGCCGCCGAAGTCGGCATGGCCAGGAGTGTCGATGACGTTGATCTTCACGCCCTTGTACTCGATGGAGATGTTCTTCGCCAGAATGGTGATGCCGCGCTCGCGCTCCTGGTCGTTGGAGTCGAGCACGCGCTCCTCGACCTTCTGATTCTCGCGGAAGGCATCGGTCGCGCGCAGAAGCTTGTCGACGAGGGTTGTCTTACCGTGGTCGACGTGAGCGATGATGGCGATGTTGCGAATGTTCTCTTGTTTCACCTGTGTTCCTTTTTCTACAATCTACCTGCCTGTTTGCGTCTTCTCTTCGACTGTTTCACGTGAAACCCCCGAAGGGAAGACGCATCTTCTTCCTTACCCTATCTCGTCAAGACGCGCGAGGAGCTGCTTCTTCTCAGCGGCGAGCTCGTCGAGGTGATCGTTGAGGATGCTCGCGGTTTTCTGCGCGCTCACCACTTTCACGATGCCCCACACCGCACACGCCACGCCGATGCTCGCGACAACGGCGAGCACGCCGAGCTTGCGCCCGAATACGAGTGCCACCAAAGCGCCGATGCCCGCCATCGCGAAACCGCTGCGACGCTCGTCGAGAGCGACGTCGCGCTGCGTGAGCAGCTGTTTGCGAGCGGCGGAGATGCCCGCAAGGCGAGCGTTGAGTTCCGCTTCCTCGGCAGAAGAGGCGACCGTTCCACGAGCACGCGTGGAGGGCCCCTTCCCGCTTGTCAACACCTCATATGCTTCCTGAAGGTTTTTGAATTGCTCGGTGGCCCGCTCCTGAAGCTTCTTGTTCGAAGCAAACCGATCCGGATGCAGAATCTGAGCCGTCTCGCGGTATGCCGCCTTCACTTCTTCGGACGTGGCGTCCGCAGAAAGCCCCAGCAGGCGCAGTGCCTCGTTGCGGTTCATCTTCCTCCTTCAATCATGACGCTTCATTGTACAACGCAAGAAGGAGATAACATGAAAGCCCCTTGTAAGAAGCATATATCGGTCGGTCACCGTCAATTGCGATTTGAGTTGCAGCAAAGCCCGCAGGGTTGTCCAACCCTCACGGGGTTCAATCACCACCGAGCTGAAATAAAAAAATCGCCGATCGATTGTTCGACCGGCGACTGAGTTGATGGTGGAGAATAGGGGGATCGAACCCCTGACCTCAGGCTTGCAAAGCCCGCGCTCTCCCAGCTGAGCTAATTCCCCGAATGACTTTTACCTCATGATATTAATAAACGCTCCACCGGCTAACTCGGCTCACGGTGGAGCGTTTATCGCAAATCATGGTGGGCCCGAATGGATTTGAACCAGCGACCTCACGCTTATCAGGCGTGCGCTCTAACCAACTGAGCTACGGGCCCTTGAAAAGTGCCTGATTATAGTAACCCGACGACCAGGTATCGTCAACCCATAATCTGCTAGAATTTGAAAAAAATTTTTGATTGAGGAGCCGGCATGATCCCTTTGAAAGTTCTCACCCTCATCGTTTTGAATTCCATGCAACCAGCAGCCCTGGTCATGGAGCCAATTGAAGAGCATCAGCGAACGAAATCGCGCATCGTGCCGGTATGGGTCGGGCCCGCTGAAGCCATGCAGCTCGGCATGGCCGTCGAACATATGAGAACCCCAAGGCCCCTCACGCACGACCTCATGCTCGATGCGCTCACTAACCTCGACGCGCGAATCGATCACGCCGTCATAAACGATGTGAAGGGGACGACCTTCTTCGCGAAGCTCTATTTAAAGCAAGGCGACCGAACGATCGAGCTCGACGCCCGGCCAAGCGACGCCATCGCGCTGGCCATACGCGAAGATGCACCCATCTACATCGACGAGAAAACCCTCGATAAGGGAAGCTACCCTTACATCATCAGGGAAGACGCATCCGAAAGCGAGATAGAGGAGTTCCATAGCTTCCTTGAGAATATCTCCCCTGAAGACTTCCAAGCGTAAACGCTGAAGGGGAGTCCCTCCAAAGGAAGGGAAGTCCTGCCACAGGAGCAACAGGGGCCCTTCGCTGCGTCCAAAAAGCAAAAGAGGGGGCTTACAGCCTGCCAGCCGTAAGCCCCCTCGTTAACAACTGATACCGCTTGAGCGCCGCGCCTGCGCCTAATCGAGGTCGTCTTCTCCAAGTTCCCCTTCATCGGCCAGCTCAATCTCGTCGATGTCGTCGACATCGTCTCCCTCGACCTTCTGGTCGCGCTTCTTCTTGCCAGTGCTCGAGATGGCGACAGCCGTCACGCGATCCTTGTCCGCAACGTTCATCACGCGAACGCCTTGCGTCGAGCGTCCGAGCTCGGAAATTCCGCTCACCGGAGTGCGCACGACGACGCCCTCCTCGGAGATAATCATAATCTCGTCGTTGGGTTTCACGATCTTCATCACCGACAGCAAACCCTTCTTGTCGGTCATTGTGATAGTGAACACGCCCTGACCGCCGCGATGGTGCTCGGGATACTCATCGATCGAGGTGCGCTTGCCGTAGCCCTTCTCGGTGATCACGAACAGGTCGCTTCCTGGCTTGGCAATCTCCATGCCGAGTACATGCGCGTCAGCAGGCACCGTCATGCCCTTCACGCCCATGGTGTCGCGGCCCATGGCACGCACTTCGCCCTCGCTCCACATGATGGCCTTGCCGGCGCTCGAGACCATGATGACCTTCTCACCGACTGCCACCCGGCGAACGCTAATCAGCTGGTCGCCCTCTTTCAGGTTGATGGCGATGAGTCCGTCACGGCGTGTGCGATCATAGAGGTCCATCGAGGTCTTCTTCACCATGCCCTGCTCAGTGGCGAACATGAGATATTCGTCCTCTGGGAAGTCCTTCGTCGCAATGACGGCGGAAATTGTCTCGCCCTTTTGCAGAGGCAGCAGGTTCACGATTGCAGTGCCGCGAGCGTGGCGCGATGCCTCGGGAAGCTCATACACCTTCAGGCGATATATCTTGCCCGCAGTCGAGAAGAACAGCATATAGGAATGCGTCGAGGCGACGAACAGGTGCTCGACGTAGTCGTTGTCCTTCAAGCTCACGCCCTGCATGCCCTTGCCGCCGCGCTTCTGCTGGCGATAGGTGGTCACGGGAAGGCGCTTCACGTAGCCCGCCTTCGTCATGGTGACGACCACGTTTTCCTCGGCGATCAGGTCTTCGACGTCAATGTCCTTCGCGTCGCCCGAAAGCTGCGTCTTTCGCGGGGTGCCAAACTTCTTTTTGATTTCCTGCAGCTCGTCTTTGATGATCTGCTTGAGCAGGCCCTCATCCTCGAGCACGCGCTTGTAGTACGCAATCTTCTCGCGAAGGTCGGCCAGCTCCTGCTCGATCTTCTCGCGCTCCAAGCCGGTCAGACGGCGCAGGCGCATCTCCAAGATAGCGTCGGTCTGCTTCTTGGAAAGCCCAAAGCGCTCAGTCAGGCGCGCTCCCGCCTCTTTATCGGTCTGGGACGAGCGGATGATGTGGATGACCTCGTCGATGTTGTCGAGCGCGATGATGTAGCCATCGAGGATGTGAGCGCGCTCCTCGGCCTTCTTCAATTCGAAGCGCGTCCTGCGCTCGATGACTTCCTTCTGATGCTCGATGTAGTAGAAGAGCATCTCCTTCAAGGAAAGCACACGGGGCACACCATCGACGAGCGCCAGCATGATCACGCCGAAACCCACCTGCAGCTGCGTGTGCTTGTACAGCTTGTTCAGCACGACCTGGGGCAACGCATTCTGCTTCAAGTCAATTACGATGTCGATGCCATGACGGTCCGCAGCGTCGTGAATGTTGGAAATCTCGGGCAGCTTCTTGTCGCGCACGAGCTCGCCGAGCTTCTCGAGCAGGCGCTTGCGGTTCACCTGGTAGGGAATCTCGCTGACCACGATCGACGACTTGCCGTTCTTGCGATCCTCAATCGTGCACTTCGCACGAACTGTGAGCGAGCCGCGGCCCGTCTCATACGCATCGAGAATGCCCTTCTTCCCCATGATAATGCCGCCAGTGGGGAAATCAGGGCCGGGCAGCGCGGTCATGAGCTCTTCGGTCGTGATGTCGGGGTTGTCGAGCATCATGCAGGTCGCGTCGATCGTCTCGCCGAGATTGTGCGGCGGGATGTTCGTCGCCATGCCAACTGCAATGCCGTTCGAGCCGTTGACCAGCAGGTTCGGGAAGCGCGCGGGAAGAACCTTCGGCTCCTCGAGGCTCTCGTCGTAGTTCGGCTGGAAATCAACCGTCTCCTTGTCGAGGTCGCGCAGAAGCTCCATAGCGGCCTTGTCGAGGCGCGCTTCGGTGTAGCGCATTGCTGCTGCGGAGTCGCCGTCGATCGAACCGAAGTTGCCATGGCCGTCGACTAAGGGCACGCGCATCGAGAAGGGCTGAGCAAGGCGCACCATCGTGTCGTACACTGCGGAGTCGCCGTGTGGATGGTATTTGCCGATGACGTCGCCGACGGTACGTGCGGACTTCATGTGCGGGCGATTCGGGGTGTAGCCGGACTCGTTCATCGCGTAAAGGATGCGGCGATGAACTGGCTTCAAACCGTCGCGCACATCGGGAAGCGCTCGCGAGACAATAACGCTCATGGAGTATTCCAGGAACGATGCCTGCATCTCTTTGCCCAGGTAGGCACTGCGAACAGTCGTACCCTCGCCGCCATTCGCTCCTTCAATAATCTCTCCGTGGGCGGTCGGCATATCGACGAGCATCGACTGCGCGAGCTGCTCTTCAGATACTGCAGAGCCGACGGCGGGAGTGGCGGAATCTTCCTCAGATTCCTCTTCCTCGGCTTCAGCCTCAGCATCCTGCTCGGCACGGGAAAGCATCTCGTTGAACGCATCGTCGCGCTCGGGCTGCTCCCCCTCCGGCGGGGTCATGTCGTTATTTTCTGCCATTAGAATCCTTTCGAGATTTCAGGCTCAATCACCGTAAGGCACGATGCCCTAGATATCGAGGAAACGAACATCGCGGGCATGCTTCTGGATGAACTCCTTGCGCGGTTCAACCTGATCGCCCATAAGCTCGCTCACTGTGCGCTCGGCCTCCGCAGCGTCGTCAATGTTGACCTGCAAAAGCGTGCGCGTTGCGGGCTCCATCGTGGTTTCCCACAGCTGCTCGGGGTCCATCTCACCTAAGCCCTTGTAGCGCTGGACGTCGAACTTTTCCGAACCACCCATCTCGGCGAGCGTCTCCGAAAGCGCGTTCTCGTCGTAGATGTAGCGCTCGATCTTCGTAGAACGCGAATTTTTCTTCTTCACGCCGAAAATCGGCGGGCAGGCAATGTAGACGTAGCCGCGATTGATGAGCTCAGGCATATAGCGATAAAAGAACGTGAGCAGCAAGATGCGGATGTGTGCGCCGTCGACATCGGCATCGGTCATGATGATGATGCGGTGGTAGCGCGCCTGATCGGCATCGAAATCTTCCCCAATGTTCGTGCCGATTGCCGTGATGAGCGAGCTAATCGTCTCGCTTGAAAGCGAACGGTGAAGGCCCGCGCGCTCGACGTTCAAAATCTTACCGCGCAGCGGCAGAATCGCCTGCGTCTTGCGATCGCGCGCCTGCTTGGCGCTGCCACCTGCGGAATCACCCTCTACGATGAAGATTTCGGAATCTTCTGCCTTCTTGGAAGAACAGTCGGCAAGCTTGCCCGGCAGCGCGAACGAGTCGAGGACGTTCTTGCGGCGCGTCATCTCGCGAGCCTTGCGAGCAGCTTCGCGGGCTTTCAGCGCCTGCGTCGCCTTCCCGATGATCTTCTTGGCAGGGGAGGGGTTCTCCTCCAGATATTCTGCAAGGCCCTGGGTCACGGCGTTTTGCACGAGCGGGCGGATCTCGGTGTTGCCGAGCTTCGTTTTCGTCTGCCCCTCGAACTGCGGGTCGTGCAGCTTCACGGAGATAATCGCCGCCAAGCCCTCGCGCGTATCGTCGCCCGAGAGGTTGGAATCCTTCTCCTTCAAAATGCTCTTGCTGCGCGCATAGTCGTTGATGGTACGCGTCACGGCCTGCTTGAAGCCGTCGAGGTGCGTGCCGCCCTCGTGCGTATTGATGTTGTTGGCAAAAGCCATGACAGAGTTCGTCGAATAGGATGTAGACCATTGCATGGCCACTTCCACCGTTCCGTCGGCGTTTTCTGCTGTGAAATAAATAGGCTCGTTGAGCGTTTCCTTGCCCTTGTTCAGGTACTTGACGAAGTCGATGATGCCGCCCATGAACTGAAACACTTCAGTGCGCACCTCGGCGGCCTTCCCTGAAATAACCTCACTCGGATTCTCACGCTCATCGTGCATCGTGATTTTAAGACCCTTGTTCAAAAACGCCATCTCACGGAAGCGTGCCGCAAGCGTGTCGTAATCGTACACCGTGGTTTCCGCGAAGATTTCGGGGTCAGGCCAGAACGTGACCTTCGTTCCCGTGTGGTCCGCTGTTCCAATCTCATGGAGCTTCGTCTTCGTGTGGCCGTGGTCAAAATCGATCTCGTATTCTTTTCCGTCGCGCCTCACATTGACCTCGACGCGCGAGGAGAGCGCATTAACGACGGACACGCCGACGCCGTGCAAACCACCCGAGACCTTATACCCCTCGCCGCCGAACTTGCCGCCAGCATGGAGAATCGTCAGAACGACCTCAACCGTCGGAATCTTCTCCTTCGGATGCATGTCTACCGGGATACCGCGGCCGTTGTCGGCTACCGTGATCGAGTTATCGGGATGAATCCATACCTCGATGGAGTCGCAATAGCCGGCAAGCGCTTCGTCGACGGCGTTGTCGACAACCTCGTACACCAGATGATGCAGGCCGCGCGGGCCCGTAGAGCCGATATACATACCAGGGCGCTTGCGCACCGCTTCGAGACCTTCGAGGACTTGGATGTCAGAACCATCGTAATGATCGGGTTTGTTAACCACTGACATGCTCCTTTTCGGTACGTTTGGAAGATGCTTCGCGCAGAACGCGAACTGACCTATTGTACCATAGAAGAATAAAACGAAGCGTTTGAGCGGTCTCTAAGGCCTTCTAACGGATGATTCTGCATTTTTTCGCCATTTATGACCTTTCACCCTTCTTCCATTCTCTGTCGGTTACCATCGCCTTTTCCAGCGCGCGCCTGAGCGAAGGGTTCTCCACAGATGACACCATTTGCTCAACTTCGGTTTTTTCCTCGGGGGAAAGTGGAACCGAGCGGGAACTTTCAGACTTCGTTTCGCACACATCTCTATAAGGATGGCGCTTGCGCATGTCGAATCGGGAAGGGTAGGTCTTGAACTCGTCTATTCTCTCGCCGAAGCGCTCATGGAGCCGAAGCATAATCAGATGCTGCCGACAGTGGACATCCGAACGGAAGTTTCCATCGTCCATATACACATACAGCGAGCGGATTCCCTCTTCTTCTTTTATATAGACAGCGTTCACGTGGTCGAGGACGTAGGGAGCATTCTCCTTGTATACATACTCGATCGCATCTTTCCACATCGTGCGAACCTCGGCGGCCCGGCGAGCGATGAGCGTCTTCTCATCAGTCGGCAGCGAACTGAACAGACGCGCCATTTCTTTCCCAATCCTAGCCACGTTTAGCCTCCTCACCCAACTGCACGACACTCGCATTTTTGAGAAGGGAATCATCGAAGTAAGCGAGGTTCGCCGTCGTGATGAACGTCTGCATGTCTCCAGAAATGAATTCCACCAGTGCATGTCGTCTATGCTCGTCGAGTTCACTCATCACATCATCGAGAAGGAGCACCGGCTTCTGGCTGAGCATATCCTCGATAATCGACGCCTCGGCAAGCTTGCAAGCAAGGACAATAGAGCGTTGCTGCCCCTGACTTCCATAGTTGCCCGCATTTTTTCCTTCGATGTAAAAGCCAATCTCGTCGGAATGAGGCCCAACGACACTCTTTCGGCGGGCGAGCTCCTCGCCGCGGCGCGCTTTAAGGGCGGAAGTGAGCGCATCGCGCGCCTCATCTCGTGAAAACGAGGCAACCCCGCACGGTGTTTCACGTGAAACAGGGACCATCCAGGAAGGAACATACGTCACTTGCAGCTTCTCACCTTGCGCGATGTCGGCGTAACGGCGGGAAATCTCCGGCGCAAGCTTCCCGAACAAAGCCGCGCGATAGCACGCAAGCTGTGCACCACAGGTCACCAGCGTCTCGTTGATACTGTCGATGAGCGCTACTTGGGCTTCCTCTTTCAGGAGCCTGTTCTTGTAGCGAATGACCTTCTCGTAATCTTTCTTAATAAGGTAGTGATTCGGCGAGAGCTGCGACCCCAAAGCATCGATTGCGGTGCGCCGGACGCTCATCGAGCCTTTCACCAAGTCAAGATCATCCGGCGTGAAAGACACAGAAGGAACGAGCCCCTTCAAATCGGCAGGCCGTCGCGCTTTGCCATTCAACGTGTACTTCCGCTTATGACTTTCAAGCAGCATGACAATATCGAGGACCCGATCGTCTCCTGTCACACGCGCCTCAGCGCGGGCATAACTTTCCCCATGCTTTATTACCTGGTCGATGAGCGGATGGCGAAACGAGGAAAGCGCCGTCATCAGCTGAATGCCCTCGACAATGTTCGTCTTTCCGACCGCATTCGGCCCCACGAACAAGGTGAGCGCCCCGATATCGTTCAGCTCGAAGCGCTCGTAATTGCGAAAGTTAGTAAACCCTATATGCTCGATGGACAACGTCACGAGATGCGCACCGGCATGACAAGATATAGGAATTTCTCAGGGGCTTCCGCCTTGAAGATACCCGGTTCACGAGAGGTTCCCACCTCCAGATACACCGAATCGCTCGACACCGACGAAAGGCCATCGAGCACATAGGCGAAGTTGAAGGCAATTTCTGCATCATCACCCTCGATAGAGCAGGAAAGCGTCTCTTGAGCGGATCCGACGTCCTGGGAAGCAGCGGACAGCTGAACCGTCTGAGACGCCGCATTCAAATCGAACTTGATCGGCGTGGAAGAGGAACCAAGAAGAGACGTTCTCTTCACCGCCGCGACGAGGTGGCTAACGTCGATCCTCGCGCGCGTCCCATGCTTCCCCGAAAGCAGCTGTTTGTAATTGGGGAAATTGCCCTCGATTCGACGGTTGATGAAAACGGTGCCCTCGCAGCTGACAAGAATCTGATTTTCGGCGAGCGCAATTTGTACGTTAGACTCGGTTTTCGGCAAGGACGCAATATCCTGCAAAAACGAGCCGGAAATCACCGCCTCGAATTCATCGGCGGCAGAATCAGGGAGCTCCACCTCGGCCAAGGCCAAACGATACGAGTCGGTCGCAACCATCTTGAAGTGGTTCTCCTCGAGCGTCACCAAAGCACCAGTGAGAATCGCACGGCTTTCATCTTTCGAGACGGCGCGCGCAACCTTTTTAACCATCGCAGCAAATTTAGTAAAGGGAACCTCAATGCGCTGCGAGGCCTCCACGTGGGGAAAACCAGGGAAATCCTCATAGTTGAGCGCCTTGATCGAAAACGAGGAACTGTCGCAGGTGATGAGCGCGTTCTCTTCGTCTGCCTCAACATGGACCGCGGCGTCGGGCAGGTTTTTCACGATGTCGGAGAACAACTTGCCGGGAACAACCGCCTTACCCTCCTCTTCCACGAGTGCAGCCGTCGAATACTGGATGGAAAGCTCAAGGTCGGTCGCCTGGAGAACGAGCGAGTCACCCGTTGCCTCGAGCAAGATACCGGAGAGAACGGGCAGAGTCGAGCGGGTGGACACACCTTTAATAACAATTGCGAGGGCATTCTGGAGTTCGCTTTTGCTGATGCTTAATTTCAAGGAAACCTTCTCTCTTTCTTTTCTGCTGCGCGTCATTATACAGGCTCGAGCAGGCGCGGATAATCTTCAACTGAAAGCATCCGAAAATTCAAAGCTCTCTTTCACCCAACTCCTTTTTTCACCTCGCTGAAAGGTGAAAAATTGGCTTTTCTCTTTCATTTTTATCCACAATTCCTTCTCATGCATCGTTTTCCACCAGATAAGGATCTTCCCGTTGTGGAAAATGTTGAAAAACGGGCATTCATGCATAAAGAGCTGTGGAAAAGCCTCTATTTACTTCATTTTTATGTAGTTTCCTATCTTTGATTGCTCAACGTTTGTGACCTGGTGTTTTATAAAGAAACAAGATGTTGACCAGGTCGTTTATTAATTCACAACCGAAGGAGAGCATTCTCAATTCCCTCCTTTGAAGGATCAAAAATCATTCACCTGGGGTTTTGATTTTACGCGCGCCTTTCATCAGGCAAAACCGATTTTTTCCTCAAGTCAATGAAAATTTCAACAATCCTCTTTCTCAACTTTTCGTTTTCCACCGTGCTTTTTCAGAGTTTTCAACTTTTATTGAATGAATTGTTAAAAAGTTTGAAAGCACCTCGTAGATTTCCCCAATTCTTTCAACCGAAAGTGAATTTCTTTCTTTCTCAACCAAGAAATGGGCAGGTGGGCTTCTTTCATTGTTGAAAAAAGGCTACAATTCATCTAAATAAAACTAAAAACGCTGAATAAATGGAACACTGTTTTGGAAAAAACGAACAACACCCCACATGACGAGCCAATGACCCAGCCCGAAGGCGAGGGATCCTACGATTACACCTTCGTGACGTCGGTCGCACGAATCGCACTTTACGACGATCTGCGCAGCGCGCCGCGCGTGACCGAGATAATGCCGGCATCCACGCCCGACTACATCGAGGCGCTCGCGTCGACCATCTACAATCAAGCGAAACAAGCGGGGGGATCGATTCCCTACACCGTCGTGCGCGAAGTGTCGGAAAATTTCATTCACGCTCGCTTCACCGAAATCATCGTCTCCATCCTCGATGGGGGAAACACCATTCGCTTCGCCGACCAGGGACCGGGCATCAGCGACAAGAAGAAAGCCCAGTTGCCAGGATTCTCCTCAGCGGTCGAACCGATGAAGGGATACATCCGCGGCGTCGGGTCGGGCCTTCCGATCGTATGCGATTATCTGGACTTCACCCATGGCTCCATCTCGATCGACGACAACATCGGGCAGGGAACCGTCGTCACCATCAGTATGAATGGCGAGGCGGACGCAGGCGATGGCGAAGAGCACGCGCAAGTGGAGCTTCCCGTGGGCAAATACGCGCCCAAGGAGGACCAATTCGTCGCAGAACGAATCGACCCCGGCGCCGTACTACCCACGCAACCCGTGCAACAACCTATGCAGCAGCCCATGCAACAACCGGTGGCGCCGTACTACCCGCAGCAGGGGTATGTTCCCCAAGTTGTTCCCACATATGCGCAGATACCTGCCCAACCTTACCTGCAGCAGGTCACGCCCCAGGTCATGCAACCAGTTGTTAACGCTTACCAGCAGCCTTACACCCAGCCGCAGCCCCGTTCGTACGCGGCGCCCGCCCTCAATCCGCGAGAGAAGGCATTCCTCAACGCTCTGCTCGCCGAAGGCCCGCTTGGCGTGACCGACCTCGTCAGGCTTACGAGCACACCTCAAGCAACCGTTTACACCACGCTCAAGAAGCTCCAGGAGGAAGGTCTCATCGAGATGGTTCCTGGGCAGAAGAAGAGAACGCTCACGGCATTCGGCATGGAAATAGCCGAGACAATGTAGCCTGCGCTTCATCTGGATTACCTTCGCATGCCGCGCGCGAAACGGTCACGCGCGGCGTTTTTTGTATACAATTGCAGATACTTCGAATAGGCTCGGGAGACTTATATGGACAGCTCTGAACTCAACCATAATTGGAACAACGTCTGCGAACAGGTGAAGACGTACGACAACGTCGACGCATCGCAGGTCAACGCCTTTTTCTCGCGTCTCGTTCCCCAGGCGATGAGCGAGGGTTTTCTGATGCTTACAGCCGATAACGACTTCATCAAGTCGTGGGTCGAGCAGCATTACCTCGAAATCATCAAACAGGCGCTGAGTGATCTTTTCCACGTGCCTTTCAACGTCATCCTCGCTGTAGACGCCGCATCGGCTGCGTCCGCGGTGGCGCCGTCAAACCCTCAAACAACCACCCGCGAGCCTCAGAGTGCTCCTGCGAGCCCGACAACAATGCCCCCAAGTGCTGCTGTTGCCCCCGCACACGAATATTCATCAACGATCGTCTCGGCCTTTCCTTCGGGTGACCAGTCTCAAATCGCACAACCTCAACCAGAGCAAGAACGACGATCGGCTCTCGACGATCATTTCGAATCGTCCTTGGTCGAACGTAGCGCAGAGGAGCAGCCGCCCACACCCACGACCCCTCACAAACGTGCGGAGGGGCCTGCCTCCCTCACTTTCGAGAACTTCGTCATCGGCGACTCCAACCGAATGGCTTACTCGATGGCTGTCGATGTCGCGGAAACTCCCGGCAAGATGCACCTCAATCCGCTTTTCATCTATGGCAAGAGCGGACTGGGGAAAACACACCTTTTGCGCGCTATTCAAAACTATATCAACGAGACGCGACCGCAGCTGAAGGTGACCTATGTAGACTCCGCAGAACTGCTTTCGGATTACATGGAAGCCTCCGTGGCGCACGACAAGGAGAAATCGAGCTACCGCAACTTCAAGCAGCGCTACGAGGAATCCGACGTGCTGCTCATCGACGACGTGCAATACTTCCAGGGCAAGAAACAGACGCTCGATATCGTTTTCCAAATTTTCAATAAGATGACTGACCAGGGAAAACAGGTTGTTCTTTCCGCTGACCGCGCGCCTAAAAACATTGATATCGACGAGCGTTACATCACTCGATTCAACTCTGGCGGAACCTTCGATATCCAGCCTCCTGAAATCGAGACGAAACTTGGAATCGTGAAAAGCTTCATCGAGGAATACCGCGAAAGCGAAGGGGATCCGTCGTTTTCCATCTCGAGCGATATCCAGATGTACATCGCCGAGAACTCCAGCTCGAATATTCGCGAGCTGAAAAGCGCCGTCACCAAAATCATCTACCAGATGGCGTTCACCCACAACTCCGATTTGACGCTCGACGACGTGCGCGGCGTGCTCGAGAGCCACTTCTCCGGCGGCCCCTCGAAAAGACTCGCCGTCGCCGACATTCAACGCGAGGTGGAAAACTATTACAAGATCAGCCACAGCGATATGGTGGGGAAGAAAAGGCCACGCCATATCACCTACGCAAGGAAAATCGCGATGTACCTTTGCCGCCAGATGCTTGATTTGCCCTTCAACGACATCGGTAAGAAATTCAATCGGGATCACACGACCGTGCTGTACTCAGTAAGCGACGTCGAGAAGCAGCTCAAGGAAAGCCGCGACATGAACGAGGAAATCGAAGCGCTGAAGATGATCATTCGAGACCTGTAGAACAATCCACCATTCCCCTTTTGCCTGTTCAAACCCTTCAAAATGGTGTTAATAGCGAGGGGAATAGGGGGTTTCGAGACCAAGTAGGGGAAGGCAAGTAACCGCACGTGCGCATGACGGGCGGCAGGCAGCTTCTCCCTATGCTTGAAAACCTACTCAAGAATCTGGGAAGAATCAGTAGAAAACCGACAGTTTGCAGTGGAGTGATAACAAAAGCGATAATTCACGTTGGAAAGAAGAACACGCTCTCTACCGAGGGAAATGAATGAGAATAGCGATTTCACCTGGGAAGATGCTTCTTTTTCACCAATCCCCCACGCTTATTATCATTACAAAGAGAAACATATATACAAAGAAAAAAGGGCGAAGAGATAAGAAGGGCATCATTCCGCTTGCGGGCATGCGGTTAAGCAAAGGGCCAGCTTAGTGTGAAATCTTTCTAAAAAGCTCTGTTCATCGATGGCTTCTGTGTTATATAATTCAGAAGTTACTCTGCATCCAGCTTGAATTAACAGATCATGAAAGGGATAGAGATATGAAACGTACGTATCAGCCGAACAAGCGCAAGCGTGCTAAGTGCCACGGTTTCCGTTCTCGCATGGCAACCAAGGGCGGCCGTGCCGTGCTCAAGGCTCGCCGCAACAAGGGGCGCAAGCGTCTCTGCGTGTAGCGAGGCTTTTCGTTGGATATCATTAAATCCAGCGCAGAGATCTCCGAGATGTTCTCGCGAGGAAAGAGGATTCATACTCCTTTTCTTACGATAGTCTACGCCTCGGAGAAAACAGAGGGGGCAGTGCAACACGACCTAAGGGGTCGTGTTGCTTTTATTGCAGGGAAAAAGCACGGCAACGCAGTATGGCGCAACTCTGCGAAGCGCCGCATGCGTGCCATCTGTCGAGATCTGCAAGGCCCTTGGGCGGGCTATGATGTGATATTTCTTGCAAAGTCGCCCGTCACCCGCGCTTCTTATAGTAAAGTGCTAACGGCATGCGCCAAGGTAGTCGAAGGATCAGAATTGGTCGCCAAAGGGGATTAGCCATGGTCGATATGCGCAGTACGTTGAAGGGGCTGCCGGTCAAGCTAGCTCTTCTTCTCATCAAGTTCTATCGTGCTGCCATCTCGCCGTTATTCCCTTCCTGCTGCCGATTCACGCCGACGTGTTCGGAGTATGCTCTGATTGCGTTTCGCCGCTACGGCTTCAAAAAGGGGTTTGTCCTCACTGCGAAGCGCATCTTGAAGTGCCGTCCGGGAGGACCTTACGGATACGATCCTGTTCCGTAGGGTTCCCTTTGGTATATAGAAGGGAATACTATGTGGGATGTCATTAAGGACTGGGTCTTCGATGTAATCCAGTTCTTCTACAATGGCGTGGGCGACTGGGGTATGGCGATTATCATCATCACCATCATCTTCCGCATCATCGTTGCTCCGCTTGTTCACAAGTCGACGACTGCAAACTTCGCTATGCAGAAGGTTCAGCCGCTGCTTCAGGAGATTCAGACGAAGTTCGCCGACGATCCTGTTCGCCAGCGCGAGGAGATGCAGCGCCTTTATGCGGAGACCAAGTTCAACCCGCTTGCTGGCTGCCTCCCGATGCTCATTCAGATGCCTGTCTTCATTGCACTGTATCAGGTGCTCTATAGCATGGTCGATCGTATGCCCGAAGGCATGACGTATCAGTTCTACCATCTCGTACCTGACCTGACGAAGAATCCGGCAACGGCGATGGGCGAGGGCGTTCTTGCCTTCATTCCCTACCTCATCCTCATGCTCGTCTTCGCGTTTGTTACCTTTGCCCCTATGCTCCTTCAGCAGAAGAACAGCAAGGATCAGAATCAGAAACGCCAGATGCTCATGATGTCCGGCATTATGTCGCTGTTCATGCTCTGGATTTCTTGGTCCGCTCCCGCAGGCGTGCTTTTGTTCTGGGGCGCCTCTTCGATCTTCGCGGTTATTCAGCAGCAGCTCACGATGCATTTCCTGAAGAAGAAGGACGCTGAGGAAGAGGCTGTAGCCGAGGTCGCGCCGGTGAAAATCGACGTTACCCGCAAGGTGAAAAAGCCTCGTCCCACCAAGAAGCGTTAATTGTTTCACGTGAAACATGAGGAGTAGCTATGAGTGAAGATCAGATCGAAGTCACGGAAGAAGAGCTCGACGCTATCGCCGATACCGCTATTGCCGCTTTACAGGACATCCTGAAGTATTTCAATGTTGGCGAAGTGACGATCGACGAATATGAGGGTGACGAAGGGGAGCTTATCCTCGATATCACCGGTGACGATCTTGCGATACTGATTGGTCGACATGGTCGCACGCTCGATGCCCTGCAGTTTGTCGTTTCCGCCATCACTGTCCGCTCGATGGGCTTCCGCTATCCTGTTATTGTTGACGTCGAGGGTTATAAGAGCCGTCAACGTGAGAAGCTCGAATCCATCGCGCGCTCCACTGCCAATAAAGCTGCAAGCCAGCATCGCAGCGTGAAGATGCGACCGATGACTCCCTATGAGCGTCGAATCGTTCACATCGCGCTTCGAGACGATGATCGCGTCGATACCGCTTCCGAGGGCGAAGGAAGCGCCCGGCATGTGGTAGTCGTTCCCCGTTAAACTCACTTGAAGCCGGGATGTTTCGAAGAGAAGCATCCCGGCTTTTTTGTTATAAGGAGCAAGGATGGATATCATCGAGCGTTACCTTGAAGAGGTGCTTGTGGCGAACGAGACTACTAACCTCACTCGCATCGTGTCCCGCGAAAGCGCGGAAGTCCTGCATATCGAAGATTCCCTTTCGGGTTTGAACTACATAAACGAGGCCCCCGGTGGACCTTATGTCGATTTAGGCACTGGTGGAGGATTTCCTGGGGTGCCGCTGGCGGTGAAAACGGGTCGAGACACCCTGCTCGTTGATTCGGTGAAGAAGAAGACTGCAATCATACAAGGGATTGTGGACAAGTTGGGCATCAGCAACGTTTCCACCTATGCGGGGCGTATTGAAGATTTGGGTCGAGAAATGCCCTCTCATTTTGCTGTCGCCACGGCGCGTGCTCTTTCGCAGCTTCCTTCTTTGATGGAGCTTGCCTCTCCGCTCCTCTTCGAGGGAGGATTGCTTATATGCTATAAATCTCATCTTTCTGACGAGGAACGAAACCACGCGCTCTCTCTTGAAGACAAGCTGGGGTTGAAGTGTATTCATGAAGATACATTCACGCTGTCGGATGGTGAAACGACTCGTTGTATGTTCGTGATGCAGAAGTTCAAGGATGCTGAAGTGAAATTGCCTCGCAAAACGGGTTTAGCTCAAAAACGTCCCTTGAAATAATCGATTCTCGCAGAATCGTTGCAGGATGTTTCACGTGAAACATCTATACTTAATCGAAGTTCAAGAAAGGGGGCCATAGGTGGGTTGGTTCGATAGTCTAAAACGTGAAAGAAAAGAAGCTCAGGCTGTCACTGAAGTTAAAGAGCCGATTATTGAGTCGGTTCCTGCCGTGGACAACAAAGAGGAAGCGGTGGAAGAGGAATATCAGGTGATCGAAAGGGAGCCTGCTCCTCAAATTGAAGACCAGTCCCGCACGGTGCCCGTGAAAACCTACGCCGAAAAGAAGGCAGTGACCCACGTTGTGGGGCAGACGAAGGTTATCGCGATAATCAATCAAAAAGGTGGCGTTGGAAAATCAACGACAGCTATTAATCTCTCGGCAGCACTTGGGGAGATGGGAAAGCAGGTTCTTCTTATCGACCTCGACCCGCAGGGTAACTCTTCGAGCGGTTTAGGTGTTGAGAAGAACAGGGTTTCCCGCTGTATTTACGATGCGCTTCTTAACGATATTCCTCTGACCGACATCATCATTCCCGATGTGTCAAAGGGGCTCGATGTCGTTCCGGCAACAATCAATTTGGCTGGTGCCGAAGTTGAACTTGTTTCGGAAATGGCTCGCGAGAATCGTCTCAAGGATGCTATCGGGCCGATGCGGGGACGCTACGATTACATATTCATAGACTGCCCGCCTTCGCTTGGCTTGCTTACGATTAATGCGCTCGTTGCTGCCGATAAGCTGCTTATTCCTATTCAGTGCGAGTTCTACGCATTGGAAGGTGTGACAAAACTTCTTGACTCGATGAAACGTGTCAAATCGCGCCTCAATCCGTCGCTCGATATCTACGGTGTTCTCCTTACGATGTCCGATAACCGTACGACGCTTTCGCGTCAAGTTTCCGATGAGGTACGTCGCTTTTTCGGGAAGATTGTCTTCGAGACCTCCATCCCGCGTACGGTGAAGCTTTCCGAGGCTCCCAGTTTTGGGCAGCCGATTACACAGTATGACCCGACGGGCAAAGGCGCCCAGTCATATATCGATCTAGCGAAGGAAGTGATTTCCCGTGGCTAAATCCACGAAAGGCGGCTTAGGTCGCGGACTTGATGCTCTTCTTGGCTCGTATGAGGATACCGTCAAACCTGCTCCATCTCCTGCTCCTGCATCTCGTCCAGCTCAGGTTCCTGCTCCCTCCCAGCGTCGGTTGAAGGAGGAAGAAGTACTCGAGCGCGAGGAGATTAACGAGACCTATCCTGAAGATAACATTCATATCAAGGGAGTTGTTCAGCGCCGTGCCGCCGTTCAAGCTTCCACTCCTGCAGTTGCGAACGAAGCTGTCTCCCATGAACCTTCACCGCGCGTTGTGGAGAAGGTTTCGAATGAGGTTCCCATTGACTCGGTCCGCCCGAACCCCGATCAGCCTCGAACCCAATTCAAGAAGGAAGAGCTTCAGGAGCTTTCGTCTTCTATCGAGGCTCATGGTCTTCTGCAGCCCATTCTTGTGAGGAAAACAGGTACGGACGCGTATGAGATTATCGCTGGCGAGCGTCGTTGGCAGGCATGCAAGATGGCCGGTCTTAAGAAGATCCCCATCTGCATCAAAGAGGCTGATGATGATAACTCGCTTGAGCTCGCGCTCATCGAGAACATCCAGCGCTCGAATCTGAACCCCATCGAGGAAGCATACGGATATCGCCGCCTTATGGAACGCCGCAATATGACGCAATCCGAGGTTGCGCAGGTGATGTCCAAGGGTCGTTCCACGGTGGCCAATGCACTTCGTTTGCTTGATCTTCCCGAGCGCGCCCAACAGCTGCTGTTTGAGGAGAAGATCACTGCCGGTCATGCGCGCGCCATTCTCTCCATTCCCTCGAAGGAAGGGCGCGAGAAGCTGACGCAGAAGCTTGTCGATGAGAAGCTATCGGTTCGCGAGACGGAGGCAATCGCCCGCCTGCTTTCAGGAAAGAAAGAGACGAGCGAATCGACGCCGCGTACGCCGACACCCCCTGCGTTCAAATCGGTTGCCAAATCGCTGCGCCGCGCGTTTGGGACTAACGTCCGTGTTAAGACCGTAAAAGGTAAGAACAAGATTGAGATTGAATTCAAGAATGAAGAAGACCTTGAGCGTATCTTCAAGGAGATGACCTCTTCTAACGACCTGTAAGGCAAGATAAGGCTCTTGTTTAAGTAAGGAGTCGAAAAAAGCTCCCTTGTCCCTTAGATTAGACGAGGGAGCTTTGTTTTTAACCCAAGCTATTGAAAAGATCTGTTCTCGAAGCATAAAAAGAGAGGTCGTCGACTTTTGTCGATAACCTCTCTAAAAATGTGCTCTTATCGTTCTCCCTATGAGATCAAGATTTGACCTTATAGGAAGAAGTGATTCAAGGGTCGCTACTTGGCTTCCCAGAGTTTCAAGTTATTGTCCGCAGCGAACTTTTCGACAGTCGTGTCCATGCCAGCCTTATGGGCAGCGTCGTAGTCCGTCGCGAATTCGATGCCCTCGAGGAAGGCAGTAACGGCGGCATCTTCGAGCGTCGTCTCGTAGAGGGTTACTTCAGCATACAGTCCTTCGGTGATGTCTGTGTACAGAACAACGCTCGGCTGTTTGTTCCAGGTGAAGTTTAGCGTCTTCCACGTGTATTTGCCCAATTTGACATCGTCGCTCGCGGTGTATTTGTCTTTTGCTGCGGCTTTATCAAACTGTTCCTGGGCGCTACCCTCGTCGATTTCGATATCAACTATCTTGTTGGGGTTCTCAATATTGCGGAACTCGACAATGTCGAGAGGGGAGCTGCTGCCGTTGGGGCCCGCTAGCCCGTAGCCTTCGGGCATCTCGCCCTTGAACATGTAGAAGTCTACGGCCTTGCTCTCTTCCTGCGCGGCTGGGGCCGTTTTCTCGCTTGAAGCTGAGTTGTTGCTTGAAGTGGAATTGTCAGAAGAGGCGGACTGGCCACCGTCGCAGGCAGCGAGGCCGAAGCAGAGGGCAACTGCCGAGGCGGCAATCACGATGGTCTTGGTGATGGATCTCATAAGCTCCACACTCCTTCTCTGTGAAAGGGTTCCTTAAAATTTCGCTACCTGACAACTTATGAGCAAATTCCGCGAAGAGGAACACAGCGAAGTCTCATTTTAAAGGCCTATTTGATTCCTTATGGCTATTTTTGGAGAGAATGTCCAGGATGACTCAGCCTTAAAGGGGATACGAAGCTCAGCCCAAGGAAAGAAAAACAAATTGGACAACGAATGAATAAAGAAAAGGTCGCCAACCTCATGTCGGCGACCTTGGTTCAGTCGATTATAGAAAATGAACAAGCGAAGAATAGGCTGTTCTTGTTGCGATTAATGGGAGCCTTGCTTGTTCTTCAGCTGCCCGCAGGCGCCGGCGATATCGGAGCCGCGCGACGAACGAAGCGTTGCCTCGATGTGATGTTTCTCGAGCGAATCGAGCCAGCGTTTGACCGTCTTCTGGGGTGTTGCCGCGAAATAGCTGCCCTCGATATCGTTCATAGGAAGGAGATTCACGTGGCAAAGCAGGCCTCTGCAATATTTGATGAGGGCGTCGAGATCTTCCTGAGTGTCGTTGACGTCCTGGATGAGAAGATATTCGAAGGTCACGCGACGATTTGTTTTCTCGATATAGCGCTCGAGAGAGGAGCGCAGGCTTTTCAGGGATTGACGTGCAACATGCGGCATGATCTCGTTGCGAATCGGCTGAATCGCAGAATGAAGCGAAACAGCCAATGTGAACTGCTCTGGTTCGTTCGAGAACTGCTTAATGCCGTCGAGCATGCCGCACGTCGATACTGCAATGCGGCGTGCACCGATGTTCAGGCCCTTCTTGTCGTTCATGATGCGCAGCGCGGCAAGCACGTTGTCGTAGTTGAGGAAAGGTTCCCCTTGGCCCATGCCTACGACGTTTGATATGCGCCGTCCGAAGTCTTCTTCTACAAAATAGACTTGATCGACAATTTCGCCGATGGTGAGGTTGCGGGTGAACCCTTCGTGGCCCGTAGCGCAGAAGACGCACTCCATAGGGCAGCCGACTTGCGTCGAGAAGCACACGGTGAGCCGCTCGCGTGAGGCATCGGCGGGAATTCCGACTGTCTCGACAAGAGCACCGTCGGAGAGCTCAAGAACGTACTTTCGCGTTCCGTCGGATGATTCCTGCTTGTCGATGAGCTTGGGTATCGTCAAGGAGAATTTGCACGCGAGCTCTTCCCTCAAAGCGAGCGAGAGGTTCGTCATCTTATCAAACGAGTCAACATGCTTGTACCAGAGCCACTCGTAGATTTGTTTTGCGCGGAATGCAGGTTGACCCAGCTCTTTCATAGCTTGCTGAAGACCCCGCATATCGTATGTTTTGATGTCTGTATTCATAAGTGGCATTATAAGTCATTGCTATACTGTAGCGAGAGATTAACGCGCGATGAAGGGGAGATATCATGCCGAGCGCTTTCGATACGTCAACATGCCGCGTTGCATTGCTTTCCGGCGGCACGAGCGGAGAACGGGAAATTTCGCTTGCGTCGGGAAAAGGTGCCCTTGCTGCATTGCAAGAGGCAGGTTTTCCCGTCCAATGCTTCGATCCTGCAAAGAAAGAGGATTTGATCGCCCTGATTGATGGCAATTTCGACGTAGCGTTCCTATGTCTTCATGGTCGCAAAGGAGAAGACGGCGTGATCCAGGGCTTCCTGGAGACGATTGGCCTTCCTTATATCGGGCCGGGCGTATGGTCGAGCGCAACAGCTATCAACAAGGCTCGCTCTAAGGAGTTCTACCGTCTCGCGGGAGTTCCTACGGCTCCTTCGATGACGATTTCGTCCAACGATTCGCTCGATATCGACTCCATCGTCGCGCAGATCGGTACCCATGTGGTGGTCAAGCCTGCAACCGAGGGCAGCTCAATTGGGATTTCTATCGTTGATACGCGCGAAGCTTTAGAGGAGGCTATCTCTGAAGCGTTCGAACATGACAACGAAATAGTAGTTGAGAAGTTCGTGCAGGGACGTGAATTCACCGTTGCAGTCATCGGCAACGATAAGCCTCGCGCACTGCCTATCATCGAGATCATTGCCCAAAAAGGTGAATTTTACGATTTCGAATCAAAGTATGCCGCTGGTGGTTCGAGGCATATCTGCCCCGCGGAACTTTCGGAAGAGGACGCGGAGACTATTAAGAGGGAAGCCGTAGCCGCACATAAGGCACTTTCGTGCGAAGGGGTTTCCCGCACTGATTTCATTCTCGATGATGAGGGTAAGCCGTGGGCACTCGAGACCAACACGATTCCCGGCATGACGGAAACCTCGCTTCTTCCCGATGCGGCCGCCGCGGCGGGTATTCCCTTCCCCCAGCTGTGCACGATGTTAATCGAGTATGCACTTGAGCGGAGTGGCCGATAAAGCCTTTGCTAGGCATTAGGGCTATAGTTGACCGAGTATGAGGCAGCGCAGCGCGATTTCGTTCGTGCTGCGCTGTTACGTTGGGAAGCTAGAAGAACAGTGTTTTGGCGACAAAGATAATTGCCACGATAACAACGATGATAAAGGCAATGCTTACAATGTAGCAGCCGATGTTTCCTGCGCGCCCTTTTTCAATGAGCGATTCGCTCATTTTTCGCTGGCTTTTCATGATGACGGTGCCGCTCTCGCTTTTCGGTCTGCTGCTGCGCATATCCGGCTTCCAGGTGCCGTTCGATTCGATAACCTTCGAAATGGCTTGTTCGCCAAGGTTGATTTCAGGGCGGATTCCCTCGGCGAGCATTGATGAGATGTTCTTGGAGAATTTCGTGATTGAGAACTCATATTGGGGTTCGAGGCAGAGCACAGCCATTTCGGCCCAATAGGTGCCTGGTTTTGGCTCTTGTGTGAATGCGACGAGGGAGAGCAGCGCGATGAATTTCCACCCGCGAGCGTTCAAGACGCGAAGCTGTCGGGAGAAATCGATGGTAAAATGGCCTACCCGTGCACCAAAGCGATTCTTGGCCCAGGCCAAGTCGCCGTCGAAAATGATTTCGTAGGAATCGCCAATGATATTGTCGGCGCTGAGAAGGAGTGCGCCCTCTTTCTTTGATGAAGGCTCGATCTTCTGGTAAGAGCCGAAATAACGTTCCATGTGCGCTTCCTTCGCTGGGTGATGTTTCACGTGAAACATTATCTTATAATTGACGGGTGTTTCACGTGAAACAATTGAGAGGAATAACGAGAGAAGTTTTATGAATAGCAATCTCGATGCATATATCAGTGACGGAACTCCTGAGCGAGTGCGTGAGCGTTACCGCCGCTTATCGGATCTGGCAAAAAAAGCGGATTTTGGTGCTCTTGACGAGAACATTGTGGTGATCGACACCGAAACCACGGGTTTCTCCTTTAATCATGATGAGCTTACTCAGATCGCTGCGGCGCGTATGGAACACGGCGAAGTGGTCGATTGGTATGTGACGTTCGTCAATCCGGGAAAACCGATTCCCGATGATGTTGCTAATTTGACGAATATTCATGACGAGGATGTGGCGGATGCTCCCACCCCGGATGAGGCACTCGCGGGGCTTGTCAAGTTCGCGCGCGATGCGAAGATGGTTGCCCACAATGCTGAGTTCGACCGCACGTTCACGACTCGCCATCCGAGCGGTTATCCGCTTTTGGATAACATATGGATCGACTCGCTCGATCTGGCCCGCATAGCCCTTCCTCGTATGAGGTCGCATCGTCTTATCGATTTGGTGAAGGCTTTTGGAGCGCCAACGTCAACGCACCGCGCGGATGATGACGTTGCAGCGACGTGCGCGCTGTTTCGAATCTTGCTTGCGGCGGTGTATGAGATGCCGCCGGCCTTGGTGAAATGCATCGCGCTTCTCGCACCGGTGGAGCAATGGAACACAGCAGTGGTGTTCCAGCATTTTGCCCAGCCGGAGGCAAAGCCGTTTTCCCTTAAGGAACTCCGCCATGAAAGCATGACCTCGTATGAGCGGAGACCTCGTATCGATGCGAAGATGGTTCAGTCGATGGAATATCCGACTGCGGAGGATATTGCTCAAGCGTTCTCTCCGACGGGGATTGTGGGAAAGCTTTATGTTGATTTCGATCCCCGTGAAGAGCAGCTCACGATGGCTCAAGAAGTTCGTGCGGCCCTCGAAGCTTCCGAGAATCTCATAGTCGAGGCAGGCACCGGCGTCGGAAAGTCGATGGCGTATTTGGTCCCTGCGGTTCTCATGGCGAAGAAGAACAACATCGCCATTGGTGTTGCGACGAAGACGAATGCCCTGCTCGACCAGCTGGTCTATCATGAGCTTCCCGCACTTGCCCAGTCGCTTGGCGACGTCACGTACGCCCCGCTGAAGGGCTTTTCCCATTACCCGTGCCTGAGAAAGGTCAACCGCTTCGTAAAAGAAGGCGTCAAGATGGTTGATGTTCAGGGCACGGAGCATTCCCAGGCTCCTTCTCTGGGCGCGCTGCTGTCGTTTATCGATCAGACCGATTATGACGATATGGACAGTTTGAAAATGGATTATCGCGTGGTGCCTCGCCGAGCAGTGACGACCACGAGCCATGACTGTCTTCGCCGTAAATGTCCCTTCTATGGAACAACGTGTTTCGTGCATGGCGCTCGTCGCTTTGCCGAAACGGCGGATGTTGTGGTCACAAATCATACGCTGCTGTTCTGCGATGCGGCCGCTGATAACGGTCTGCTCCCGCCCGTTCGCCATTGGATCCTCGATGAGGCTCACGGTGCCGAGGCGGAAGCTCGCCGCGCCTTCTCGCTGGAGATTGCAGCGGAAGATGTCACTCGACTTGCGCAAAAAGTTGCCAGCGGCGAGAGTCGCAATGTCTATGCCCGTGCTGAAAGGAAGTTGAGTTCCTCTCTCAAAAACGATGGAGCGACGCTGTTCGAGGGGTTGATTGGCAAGGCGAAGTCTGCAGGTGACATGTTTGCTGCGGCAGCCCATGAATTTGCCCCTCACATCAAGGATTTGCTGTACTTCGACCCGAATAAGCGTAGTCGAAGCTATGACCGCACGGAGTTGTGGCTCAACGATGATATTCGGGCTTCAGAGACGTTCGGTTCGTTGAGAACGCTTGCAAAGGCTATGCAGGTAAGCGTGGAAAAGGCGATTACCTGCAGTCAGGAGCTCGTCGGCTATCTTGAGAACATCGAGGGTGCGGCGGAACCCCAGCGCGAAATCGCCTCTGTCGCGATGGATCTGAAAGACCTCGTGGGAGCAGTCGAGGTGATCTTCGGCGAGAAGTCTGACAGCTACGCTTATGCTGCGGAGCTGTGCCGAAAGAAGGACAAGCAGACGGATAAGCTGGAGGCGCTCGTCGTCAATGTGGGCGAGGCTCTTGAAGACAAGCTGTACTCTCAGACGAAATCGGTCGTGTTCGCTTCTGCAACGCTGTCCATCGACGGGGATTTCACTTCTTTCGAAAACGCGATGGGGCTGAACGCAGGCGAGGATACGCGTGCGCGAACCTGTCAGCTTGATTCGAGCTACGACTTCGACAAGAATATGACGGTATATGTGGCAAACGACATTCCAGAGCCTTCCGACCCGCATTATCTCGAGGCCCTCGAACGGCTTTTGGTTGGTACGCATATCGCGCAGCAGGGGTCGATGTTGACGCTGTTCACCAACCGGCGCGAAATGGAGAAGTGCTTCGAAGTCGTTCAACCTGTACTCAAGGAAGAGGATTTGCGCCTCGTTTGTCAGAAATGGGGAGTTTCCGTTAAAGGCCTTCGTGATGATTTCATCAAAGACAGGCATCTTTCACTCTTTGCGTTGAAAAGTTTTTGGGAAGGATTCGATGCGCCGGGCTCGACTCTTCGCGGCGTGATCATTCCCAAGCTGCCGTTTTCAAAGCCGACCGACCCGCTCTCGTGCGAAAGAGCCACGCGCGACGACCACGCATGGAGCCATTACTCGCTGCCCCAGGCAGTGCTCGAGACGAAACAAGCAGCGGGAAGGCTTATCAGGAAGGCTTCCGATAAGGGTGTTCTCATCCTTGCCGACAGGCGGTTGATAACGAAGGGCTACGGGAAGGTGTTTCTCCGCTCGCTTCCGAGCAAAACAATAGAAGTGTGCACCATCGACGAGATCATCGCTCGACTTGCGGCAGCAAACGAGTAGATGTTTCACGTGAAACATTGCCATGTCTAAGCGAATCGACAAAGTCGCGAAAGCGGCGCACATCAAGAGAAACACGGAGGGAACCTCGAACGAGATTTCCTTCAGTGTTCTCGATGCAGCTAAAAATTCGCTCGATGGTGAAGGGAGCTCGAGCCCCTTCGGAACAATTTCCCTTTTCACGCTTCCTGGTAAGAAGAAACACATATCCACGCCGTCGAAAGACAAGGGGCTTGCGCTGGCACAGCGGGAAGCGTCGCGTTCAGCAGCGCGTGCGCAAAGTCGATCCGAGCGCAGACAACGTCGTCTCGAGCAGAAAAGAGCGAGTGGGGTAGCTCATGGGTCGCACAGCGCGCGTGAACCTCGATCGTTCGATGCTGAAGTTGCATCGCGCAAGCGTGCACGCAAACGCGGGCGGTTGATCGTATCGTCCGCGCTCACCGTGATACTGCTTGCGGTGGCTGGAGGGTTGACGTGGTGGGGTTTCGGCACCTATCAAGATCAGCAGACGTACAAAGAGGTCTTGAGCAGCGCCATCTCTGAGCTGTCCGGGACCGACGAGCTGTTGGCGGAAATAGATGCCGTCGTCGTCGATTTAGCGAACAATGACGTCACCTCCCTTTCAGTAGACGATATGCTTGATGTTCAGAAAAAGGTGCAGGATGGGAAGTCGACCTGTATCGATGAGCTTGATGCGGCAGAGGAAGCGGTAGGTCAAGTAGCGATAAATAGCAGCTCCGAGGCGAGCAATGCCCCCGATTTAAAGGTGGTCGATACGATAACGGCTCGTCGTCAGATGATGACAAGCGGCGCTGCCATAATTGACGACACGGTGAGTGCTCTCCAAGCGAGGCAAGAGGTAACGAAAGGGTGGCAGTTGGTTCTCGCTGCCGACGGGCTTGCCCGCGAGGCGGCAGATATCGCTTCCTCGGCAACGTCAGCCGATATGCAGGCGTCGACAGAGAAGTCCCAGCAGGCGATAGAGTCCTTTTCGAAGGCGAAGACTGCGCTGCAGAATGCCGAGCAGCTCTTTCCGCAGTTGGATTTGAGCGCATATATGAGCTACATCGATAAGCGACTTGAGGCGCAAGGCTACGCCATCGAATCGAACGATGCGCTTATCAACCGCGACACGCAGGCGGCGACCGAGCACAACGACGCATACAACAATGCGGAGAAACAGGCGGGCGAACTCGCGGAGAAGCTTCCGGAGAATCCAGACGAGCTCGTAGTGGAAGCGTTTGATAGCAAAACGGCGTCGAGTCGAGAAATGTATGAAAATGCCCGTTCACAAGCGCAGAGCGCAGATGCTTTTATCCGTGATTATTTGGGCACCTTCAATAAATAGCGTATAGTATGCAGCATATATGCCTTCATACAAAAGGAAAGTGAAAGGGCATCCTATGCCGGATATCATCGACCATGTGTCATATCTCTCCGAGGAAATCGGGCCGCGACCTGGCGGTACCGAAGAGGAGCAGCAGGCGGCGCTCTATATCGCCGACTATCTTCAGAAGGAAGCAGGCCTCGCAGCAGAAATCGAGGACTTCGCCATAGCCTCCAACACGGAGACGCCGTCGCTCATTTGTGCAGGCATCTTGCTCGTTGCAGTGGTTTTGGGCCTTGCGGTTCCCGCTATTGGGATTCTCGCATTCTTCCTTGCTCTGGTAAGCGGGGGCCTTATGCTCGCCGAATCGCTTGGCAAGCCGGTTCTCTCTCGCATGCTCGGTAAAGGCGTGAGTCAGAACGTGGTGGCGAAATACGAGCCCGCTGCCGCCGACATGAAGTCTTCCCATCGAAAGATCGTGATCGTTTCCCATTACGACAGCGGTAAGGTTCAGGCTGAGTTGAACGAGCCTCTTCTGGGAATTCTTCCGATAATCAAGCTTTGTGCACCTGTTGCAGCTGCGGTTACCGCAATTCTGCTGCTGATTCGCGGGTTGGCTCTCGGCAATGCGTCGGGTGCTCCCGTCGTCGTTGTCTCGATCATCACGGTGATTGCCGCGATTATTGCGATTGCTCCGGGAATCTTCGTGCTCGCGCACCGTACAGCTGGATATAGCGCTGGCGCCAATTGCAATGCTTCAGGAGTCGCTGTGCTCATGGAGACAGCCGCTCGTGTAGGCAGCCCCACGTCTGCTGTTGAGAACCATGAAGAGGCTCCGGTAATCCACGGAGAGGAAGCGGCTCGCGTTGCTGGTGTGGTTCCCAATGGGGCCTCCGTGGTCTACGAAACGGCTCAGGCACCTGCGGGTTCGGCAGAGGCGCGCCTTGCTCAGGCGAAAGCGGCAATCGCGGCGATTTCCGGAAAGCCCGTGCCGGGAGCCGCCCCTGTGTTCGACATTTCCGAAAATCTCGTACAGGTGAAAGACGAGCCGCTCGGCAAGCCGAGTGCGGAGGATATACAGGCGCTTCGCGAGGACACCTCGGCCGCCTTCGCACCGATACCCGCCGAAGCTGCCGCCGCTCTTCAGGAACAGATCGCGGCGCAAGCTGATGCTGCCGAGGCAGCGCTGGCGGCGTCGCGCCCGCAACCTGCTGCTCAGGGTTCTCCCATCGAGGGATATCTCGACAAGGAAATGTCGCAGCTCGGTTCCCCGTATGAGGCTGCATATGCCGACGCCTCGCAGCAGAATGCTCCTGCAGCCGCCGAGATGGTGGTTGAAGATGACGGGTCAAGCGTTCCCGCATGGTTTGCGCGCGCCCAGGAAAAGGCCAAGCGTCCCAAGAACGATGACAAGCCAGTCCACCGCTCCCGCTATGCCGATGCGCTCGATGCCGCGGTGAGCGCGAGCAGCGCCCATTTCCAGGAAGCGAACGAGGCGGTTGTATCCGAAACCGAGCAGCGATTGGCTGCTATGCGCGATTCCATAAAAGAAGTGAAGGCGCCGGGCTTTGAGGGCGAAGGCGGGGATACTACCTTCGCGGTGATCGAACAGGAGCGCGTGTCCATCGCGGGGGAGAGAGACCAGGCAATCCCCGATTGGTCTATGCCCGAATGGACGAAACCTGTCGATACCTCGGTGGCGTCGCTTACCGTCGAGCCGGTTTCCGCAGAGGCAACCCCGATTGCTAACAATGAAGCACCTTCGCAGTCTGTTGATGCGCTTGCTGGCGAGCAGCGTGCTTCCGCAACGGCGATTCCTCCTGTTGATTCCGTACAGGATGCAGCGTCGATGCCGAACGCTCAGGCTGGAGCTGCAGGCTCGCCCGCGTCCGCCTCGACTGAGGAATACGCTACGTGCGCGATGACGCCGATCGACGTGACCGGCCTGCGCGAAGAGGCAGCTGCCCAGGCGGCGGCGGAAGCCCCTGCTCCGTTCGTGGCTCCTTTGGCCGCAGAGGCAAACCGTACCGCACAGGCCCCGACGCTCGAGGCGATAACGGCAGAAGATTTGAAGCCGGTCGCCGAGTTGAAGAAGCAGCGCGCGCCTCTTGCAGACGCCTCGAAGGGAAAGAAATCGTCTGCTGAGAGACTTCGTGCTCAAATTCCGTCCATTGAGAGCTTTTCTCAGGGCCAAACGGAGGCCGCTCCGACTCATCCTTCGTCTATGTCGATATCGAGCCTGAGAGGCTCTCTCCCGTCGCTTTCTGGTTCAATCACGCTTGAAAAGCCGGTGGAGGCACCTCAAGAGAACGAAACTGCCGAGGAAACGTCCGCTGACGCGACGGTCGCGATCAACCAGATTGGATCTTTTGCACCTGCAAGCGCGACAGGCTCTTTCGCCCCTGTCGATGAGGAGCTTTTCGAGAACGTTGCTGAAGAAGACATCTATGTCGATGATGCGGATGATTCGGCGTACGACGGCACTGTCACCGAGACAGGGGCATTCGCGGGCCCTGGATATGTTGAGATGCCGAAGTCTCGCGTTCGAAAGTTCTTCGACCGCTTCAGCCGCAAGAAGAAGCAGGAAGACGTTCCTATGACGCCGCAGGAATGGCTCGACGTCGACGACTCATTCGATGCTCGCACCGTGGGGGCTGACCGAGGCGGTTGGGAGAGCTTCCGCGACGATTCTGCGTCTTACGAGGCCGATGTTAATGCCCAGGCCGGCTACGGGGAATATTCTCAGGACGAGTATGACGACGATTACTATTACGACGAGGACGACAGCTTCCACGAGGACAAGACGACCGCTTTTGAGCCAGCGTCTGACGATGGCTCGCGCCGTGGCGGCCGCAGCCGTTGGAACGGAGGCGCCTTCTCGCGCATCTCGATGGGCAATGCAAACGTTCGCTCTGAAGAGGAAATCGTGACGCCGGACATGATGCCGGAGCCAGTGGAGTCCGAAGAAGACGAGGAGCGCATCTACCATTTCCATAACCCCGAGATTACGACGGAAGTCTGGTTCGTTGCGCTTGGTTGCGAGCTTTCCGGCCATAATGGCATGAAGGCGTTTCTCTCCGATCACGCCGATGAGCTGCGTGGTGCGATCATCGTGGACCTCGAGGCGATGGGTGCAGGGTCGCTGTCGCTTATCGAGAGCGAGGGCACGCTGCGCAAGGTATCCGTCTCTTCCCGTATGAAGCGTTATGTGAAGAAGGCGGCTCAGGCAACGGGTGCTCATGTGGGCAGTGCGACTATCCCGTGGGGCGAGGGGTCTGGCGCATACGCAGCACAGCAAGGTTTTCAGGCTATGCATCTCGCTGGCATGGATGGTACCAAGCCTGCATTCTTTGCTCAAAAGGACGACACAATTGACGTGGTGAAACCGGACAACCTTTCCAAGAATGTCGAGTTCGTTGTGGAAATGCTAAAGAATATCTAAGGGGAGTAGGATTTCTTAGAGGTAGATTGTCTGCTTCCTGTATAATTTCGAACGTTTGAGGTGAAACGGGCTTTTGGTTCCACCCATATCGATTCGATAGAGAGGTTTATAGGAATGGCCATCGAAGCATATTGCGTCAAGTGCAAGGCGAAGAAGGAAATGCAGAACCCGGTTGAGGGTGTTACCAAAAACGGTAAGCCCATCATGAAGGGAACCTGCCCTGACTGCGGTGGCAAGATCTGCCGCATTGGCGCTGTTAAATAACCTGAACGCGCTCAGCTTGCGAGAGGCGATGTTTCACGTGAAACATCGCCTTTTTTAGTGCTTGTAGGGGTGGACGAACGGATTGTCCCTCATAACGTTCTCGAGCATTGAAATGTAATCCTCGAGAAGCGGGCTGCGTTTCATCTGGCTGTGGATGATATAGCCGACCTGCATTGTACCGTTGCTGCCGGGAAGGCCTCGGGTGTCGAGCGGGATGGACACGATGCCCGTGTGCATCTCAGAGGAGAGGACGCCGGTAGACAAGGTGTAGCCGATATGGTTGGTAAGGAGGTTCGTTAACGTTCCGCGGTCGGAGAAGCGGATTTCCTTCTTATGGGGAATCTGGTTGAAGGGCTCTTCGGCGTAATAGAAGGAGTTTTCTGTACCCTGCTCAAAGGAGTAGCGCGGATAATTCTCAAGGTCATCCAGTGTGAGAATCTTTGCCTTTGCAAGCGGGTGATGCTCGCCGACGAACACATGAACCTGCGCATCGAAAAGGGGAGTGAACACAACGTTTGCATCAGCAAAGGCTTTGTCGAGTACACGTGAGTTGAAGCTATCGCGGAACAGGATTCCGATTTCGCTGCGGAAGGTTCGCACGTCATCGATAATCTCGCCGGTTCGGCATTCTCTCAAGGTGAACTCGTATTCGTCTCCTGTGTACATTTCGGCGACCTCGACAAAGGCTTGCACGCTGAAGGCATAGTGCTGCGTCGAAACAGTCAGGCGTGCATGGCTCGAAGATCCTTTCGCATAGCGTTCGGAGAGCATGTCGGCCTGTTGGATAACCTGACGTGCGTAGCCGAGCAGCTCGGTTCCGTCATTGGTGAGGGTGACGCCACGATTGCTGCGGGTGAATATGGTGATTCCAAGTTCAGTCTCAAGCTCTTTGATTGCGGTAGAAAGATTAGACTGCGAGGCATAGAGATTTTGAGCAGCAGCATTGATGGAGCCGAATTCGGCAATAGCTATAAGGTAGCGAAGTTGTTGTAAAGTCATGGAGCACCTTTCTTAAAGCAAATCGCCTCGAGTAAATGTCGGTATTGCAAATGCATTATATGCAACTATCGATTGTAAAGATAACGAGTACTCAAAAGAAAGTCCAATCCAAATGCTTGCCTCAAGCAGGTTCGAGTGGTTTTATTATCAGGCATCCACGAATAGCAACGAGGAGTATTTGCATGGCGAAGAAGAACATACCCTACGATCAGAAATACTACGACCCCGAAATAGAATGCATGCCGCGTCCTGAGTTGGAGAAGCTCCAGCTCGAGCGTCTGCAGACAATGGTGAAGTACGCATACGAGAACACGGTATACTACAAGCGCTCCTTCGATGAGGCGGGTGTGAAGCCTGAGGACATCACGTCGCTCGCCGACATCGAGAAATTCCCCTTCATCGACAAGAAGACGGAGCGCGAGACGCAGCATGTCGGAAGCTTTTTCGGCGAGATGTGCTCCGTTCCCGAGGAGGACGTCGTGTTTATGGCGACCTCATCCGGCTCGACCGGCGTTCCCACGGTGAGCCCCTTCACGCAGGAGGACTTCGACCTGTGGCAATCGACTGAAGCGCGCCTCTTCTGGCAAGCGGGTATGCGTCCGAACGACCGCTATGTGCACGGGCTGAACTTCGCGCTCTACGTCGGCGGTCCCGACGTTATGGGCGCGCAGGAACTCGGCGCGCTTGCCATCTGGGTTGGCGCGGTGCCTTCCGATCGCCTGCTGTTCGTGCTGAAGCAGTATCAGCCGACCGTTATTTGGACGTCACCTTCCTACGCTTGGGCGCTTGGCGAGAAAGCGAAGGAGAAGGGGTTCGACCCACGCGAAGATTTCAGCATCCACACCATCATTGTCGCAGGCGAGCCTGGCGGTTCTATCTCGTCGACGCGTGAGGCGATCGAGGATTTGTGGGGCGCTAAGGTCGTCGATTTCTTCGGCCTGTCCGACATCTACGGCGCTTGCGCAGCGATGTGCGAGGCGAAAGACGGCCTGCATATCGTCGAGGACCAGATTCTCGTGGAAACTGTCGACCCGACGACCGGTGAGGTGCTCGAGCCAGGCAGCGTCGGTGAGCTTACCTACACGACGCTCATGAAGAAGGCACGCCCGATGATCCGCTTCCGCTCGGGCGACATCGGATATGTGAGCACCGACAAGTGCGAATGCGGGCGCACCCTTGCCCGCATCCACGTGACCGGTCGCAAGGACGAGATGTTCATCGTCGGCGCCGTGAACGTGTTCCCCTCCGATGTGGAATACGTTGTTCGCGCGTCGAAGGGCCTTACCGGCGAGTACTCCATTCGCGTGTACGACGAGAACTACACGACCCGTTACGAGGTCTCGGTCGAGCGCGCGCTTGGCAGCGAAGAGCCGTATGCTGAGGTCGCGAAGCGTGTCGAGGCGGCATTGAAGGCCCATTGCGGCGTGCGACCTGCTAAGGTGATCGTGTACGACGCGGGCAAGCTGGGCACGTCATCCGCTCACAAAGCGAGCCGTTTCGTCGATGAGCGTACGCAGAAGTAAGGAGAAGGCTATGTCGAAAACGTTTTCGGTTTCAGGTCAGCACTACCTCTTCGATGTGCAGACGTTCGCGCACACCGTGCTTGCGGCGGGCGGCGATGAGTACTCCTATGCGCTGCGCGACCGCACGACGCAAGGCGTCATTGATGATGTTGCGCAGGGAGTGAGCGAACTGGGCATTCTGCTCAAGACGTCCGCTTCCGATGCAGCCCTCGACAAGGCGTTCAAAGCAGCGGGTGTTCGATACACCGAGCTCGTGCAGTCGGCGCCGCGCGTGGCCCTGCCCTCGAGCCACCCGATGTCGAATGCGAAGTCGCTTACGTTGGACGATCTTGCTGATTGGCCGTATATCTATTTTGACCAGGGTAAAGACGCTCCTGCTGAATTCGCGGAAGAAGCGGTGTGCGACCCTGCATGCGCAAAGAAGATAGCAACGACCGACCGTGCCTCGCTCTCCGAGCTCTGCGTCGCCCTCAATGGCTATACGGTGACGAGCGGCATCCTTGTGGGTATCGCCGACGGTCCGGCGCTGACGACCGTCCCGCTTGAGACGGACGTGACAATCCATCTCGGGTATATCACGAAGGATGATGCCGAGCTTTCCGCTTTGGGCGAAAGCTTCCTCGGTCGACTGAAGAAGATTCTCGAGCGCTACGTCGCATCCCTCTAAGGGAAAACGGCGCGCATAACATCGAAGGCCTCAGGCGGAATGGTCCGTCTGAGGCCTTTTTCTTGGAGATGCGCGTTCGCTTGCTGCAGCGAGTGTGTTTCACGAAAGGGGTGTTTCCCCCCCCCTGCTCGCTGGGTACGCGGCGTGGTGCGGCGTCGTTATCTCGCTAGATGCGCTGCGCTATCTTCCGGTTAGCACGCGCACGTCGCCCGAGCGGCGGGTGATGCCCTTGTCGTCGAAATACTCCAACAAGGGAATGGCGTATTTGCGCGTGGTGCCCATAGCGTCCCTCAGTTCTGCGGCGCTCGCAGAGGCCCCGTCGGCGAGACGAGTGCGAACGGCCTGTTCAAATTGGGCAAGTGTCTCAGTAGAGAAGGCGAGTTCTTTCGTGATGCGAACCGCTTCGCCTGCCTTCTCGAGGGAAGCCATGGCGCATCGGCCGAGAGAAGGTTCGATTTTGCAGCTCGAAAAGATCTCATCGAGTGTCGCGGGAGACCCATCAGCCTCGCGAAGTGCGGCAAGCAGGGCTTCCGCGGCCTGCTTCTCCAACGCCTGAGCTCCAGCGCCCGCTTGGGGATGGCAAACCTCGCCGCCGTTGACAACAGCGTGCTTAGCAGCTTGCGCATCAGCGAGGAGGGCATCGAAGCAGTCGGGTGAAAGGCGTGCAGCCGCTTTCTGGCGGAGCGCCTCCTTCGACATGCCGGTCGACGTCGGATTCTCGTTATGGAAGGCGAGCAGAGCGTTCTCGATCGTTGAGCGCATCTTCTGCACATAGCGCGGTGTGGTGAAGTACTCTTTCGTGCCAGCTTGCTCGGAGGAGAGCCGGGTGGCCTTGCGCGATTTCTCGAGCGACTCGAGGGCTCGCCTCGCCGCAGCTTGGCTGCATCCTGCCGCGTGAACGATGCCCTCGCACGTTACCGGCGCCTTCTCAAGGTTGAACGCGCATTCCGCTGCACGGTCGCCATCTCCGTCGCGCAAAGCATCAAGGAGCGCAATCTTCTCGGGGGTCACCGTGGTCGAGCGCTTGGGGTGCGCGCGGAGCACGACGCCGCCGCCGATGACGTGCACGGGGGAATACGACCGCACGATGAAGTGGTCTTGCCAGGATACGGGAAGCTCCTCGTCGAGGCGGATTTGGGCATAGGCTCTCTCGCCTGGCTTGAAACCCTGCTCGTCCCCGATGCGAAGGATTCGCCCTGTGACCTCGCGCGTTCCGTGCGAAACATGGACGCGCGCCCCGCTTTCGAGGGGTTTGTCGGACGAGGAGAGGCCGAGGTAGGTGAAGTCGGCATCGAAGCGGTCGGTCGCGGTAACGGTGTGGGGCGCTGCGATAAAATCGCCTGGCCGCACCTCTTCGGTGGAAAGCGCGTTCAGGTTGAGCGCAACGCGATGGCCGGCCTCGGCGCGATCGACGCTCTCTCCGTGGATTTGGATGCTCCTCACGCGGGACATGCGTCCGCTCGGGAGCACTTCAAGTTCGTCACCTATCGAAATGGCGCCGCTCCAAAGCGTTCCCGTTATGACTGTGCCTGCGCCTTTGATTGTGAAAACGCGGTCGATCGGCAGGCGAGCGCTGTCGGAAGCTTTTTGGCGCTTCGTTGCTTTCGCTGCCCGGCCAAGCGCCGCCTTCAGGTCGTCGAGCCCCTCTCCCGTGCGGCTTGATACAGCAATGATCTCGGCATTCTCGTAAGGTCCACCCGCAAGGCGACCTTTCACCTCATCGATCATGAATTCGACCCATTCGTCGTCAACGAGGTCGGTCTTCGTGAGCGCGACGACAAGCGTGGGGATGCGCAGAAGCTCCAGCACGGCCAAGTGCTCGGTTGTTTGGGGCATGACGCCATCGTCAGCTGCGATGCACAAAAGTGCCATGTCGATGCCGGTCGAGCCCGAGATCATCTGGCGGACGAACTTCTCGTGACCGGGAACGTCGACCACGCCTAAGGTGGTGCCGTCGTCGAGAGAAAGGCGCGCGAAGCCGAGCTCGATGGTGATACCGCGCTGCTTCTCTTCCGAGAGACGATCGGGATCGGTTCCAGTCAACGCGAGGATAAGCGAGGACTTACCGTGGTCGATGTGCCCTGCGGTTCCCAGGACGAGGTCGTGGTTCTTCATCGGCCGATCCCTTCGAAATACTCGGTGCATGCGCACACGATTTCCTGCATTTCTCCCTCGTCGAGCACAGTGCGCCCATCGAAGAGCAGCATGTCTTTCTTCAGGCGTCCCACAACGGGGACGAGTCGCTCCGAAACGAGGTGGCGATCGCATGAGAGCGCGTCGCCTTGCAAGAACTTGACCTGCACGCAATAGGTGGGGATATCGCACATGGGCAGCGCCCCGCCGCCAGCACGGGAAATCTCCTCGACGATGGAAACCTCGCAGGCATCTGCGGGAAGCGCTTTCTTCAGCATGCTCGCAAGCTTCTTGGTGCGGACGCGGACCTCATCGGCGGTTTCGGTGAGCATGCGCAGGGTGGGGATTTCGCGGCGCGCGTTCTCGGGGTTCAGGTAGAGGCGCAAGGTGGCCTCGAGCGCGGCGAGCGTCATCTTGTCGAGGCGCAGCGCGCGGGCGAGTGGATTTTTCTTCAGGCGCGCGATCAGCGGCTTCACACCGACGATGATGCCCGCCTGGGGGCCGCCGAGCAGCTTATCGCCTGAGAACGACACGAGATCGGCTCCGGCTTGCAACGATTCGGAGACGGTGGGCTCGGCGTAGTCGCCGAAGCAAGTCAGGCGCATGAATGCACCCGACCCCTGGTCCTCGTAGACAAGGAGCTTGTCACCGCTCGTTCCGCCTGCCTGCTCACGCGCGGCGTTCTCGTCGTCGGCAAGTGAACGCAGCTCGGAGATAGCTACCGATTCCGTGAAACCGATCAGGCGGTAGTTCGAGGGATGCACCTTCAAGACCATGGCCGTGTCGGGCGTGACCGCTCGCACGTAGTCGGAAAGGTGCGTCTTGTTCGTGGCGCCGACTTCCACCATAGTGGCGTGGGATTGCGCCATGATGTCGGGGATGCGGAACGACCCGCCGATCTCGACGAGCTCGCCGCGCGAGACGATAGCTTCGTGACCTGCGGCGAATTCGGAGAGCACCATCATGACTGCTGCGGCGTTGTTGTTCACAGCAATTGCGGCCTCGGCGCCGGTAAGCGTGCAGATGAGCTGCTCGCAGTGGGAATGACGCGAGCCGCGAGCCATCGCGTCGGTGTCGTATTCCAGCGTCGAGTACCCGCTTGCGACCTCGTTCACGGCCTGCACGGCGGCGGGCGCGAGAACGCTTCGCCCGAGGTTGGTGTGGATGATGACGCCGCTTGCGTTCACGACGCGCCGCAGGGAAGGACGGTTCAGCGCGAGAAGCCTCATGCGGGTCGCGCGCACGATGCTCGGGATGGATGTGTCGGCGTCGCTCCCCGCGAGAATGGCTTGCCGCGCTTCGTCGATGCTCGTGCGCACAGCGTCGCATACCAAGTCTCGTGGAACGCTTTCGGTGAGGGCCTCGAGCGAGGCATCGTGGAGGACTTCCTCAACCTGAGGAAGCGAGCGGAGCCTATCGTGCGGGGACTGCGAAGTCATGAATGCGCCTTTCGTGCGAGAAACGGTGACTCAAATTGTAGCAGCGGGCGGCTTTCCCGTCGCCCTCGGACGCGATTGCGGCCGTCGCGGCCGTCAGATGGGTACCTCGCGCGTTTCTGCGTTATACTCATCCCTTGACAGAGCGATTTTTCGCCGCGCGATTCTGCCGCCGCGCGACATTCTGCATTTTCGCCTGCTTAAAAGCTTGTTTCACGTGAAACAAGCGCAATTCACCGTGCCCGCACGCGCGGGTCTCAGCAAGGAAGGATCCCCCATGAAAATCCTCGACGGTTTCGGCAAGCAGTGCCCTATGCCTCTCGTCATGGCGAAAAAGGAGCTCGACGCAGGCGTGACGGAGCTCGCTATCCAGGTTGACAACGAGACGGCCGTGAAGAACCTCACGCGTCTTGGCAAGAAGAAGAACATGGCCACGTCGGTTGACAAGATCGAGGGCGGCTGGCTCATCACCTTCGGCGAGGGCGACGGCACCGAGGCCGAGGCTCCTGCCGCTACCCCCGAGGCTGGGAGCGCATGCTCGACCACGGGTGGTTGCGGGTACTCCGTGTTCGTCGGCAAGGACTTCGTGGGCGATGGCGATCTTGAGCTTGGTCGCAACCTTATGAAGATGGCTCTCTACACGCTTTCCGAAGCGGGCGATCCGCCGACGTCGCTTCTGTTCATGAACGCCGGCGTGAAGCTGGTAGCACCGGGAGAGGAGCAGGTCATCGAGGCAGTGAAAAAGCTCGAAGAGCAGGGCACCGAGGTGCTCGTGTGCGGCACGTGCCTGAACTTTTTCGGCATTGCCGATAAGCTTTCCGTCGGCGAGGTTTCCAACATGTACGATATCCTCGAGCGCATGCGCGAGTCTGCAAAGACCATCACGCTGTAATGGGGGAAACTCAGGTGGCGAGCGCGCAGCCGTTCGTGCTCGCTTTCGACTCGACGCATGCCGCGATGGCGGCGCAGGCGGCCTTCAAGGCAGCGGGCGTGTCCTTCGCGCTCATCCCGACTCCGCGCGAGATCAGCGCGGGGTGCGGCATGTCGCTTAAGTTCAAGGCGGAAGGTGCGGCAGAGGCGCAAGCCTTCGTCGCTGATACCATAACGGGCGATGCCGCGAAATGCGCTACGCTCTACGAGGCGACAGGGTACACGAAGCTCTCGTAGTCGAACAACAAGAAGGGGCCGAAATCGTTCGGCCCCTTCTTTGCATGCTGAGGCAAGAAACCTCAGCAGTCCTCGGTTCTTCCCACTATGCCCTTTGGGCGATCTCCTCGTTCATCTTCGTGACATCGGAGTCCTTGATCTTGAACAGCAGCAGGAACGGTATAAGTGACACAACGAGCAGCCCGATCGGCAGCAGGAAGTACATCTGCTCGATGCCTGCGATAGCGGCAGCGTCGAAGACGGTTGCTGTGGCGTCATAGGCGACAAGCGAGAGGAACGCCGGCAGGATAATCGCGCGCAGGGTGACGCCGAGCTTCACCGACACGGTCATGATCGACATCGTGGTGCCGAGCGTGTTCTCGCCAGTTTTCCAGTGACTCCAGGTCGCGCACATGGAGTACAGGTTTGCGGACAGGCCATAGGAAAGGCCGAAGAACACCTGCGAAAGCACGAGCAGCACGTTCAGAAGCACATACCCCGGTTGCAGGACGTAGGCGATAACCCAGATCACGAGCCAGCCTGCGACGCCCACGATGGTGGTGTTCTTGGTGCCGAACTTCTTAGCGACGCGCGCGGCGATAAACGAGCCCACGAAACAGCCCAGATAGAACATCATGAGGATGGTTCCCGAAGCGGACGCATCACCCAGGACGACTTTCGCATAGTACGCTGTGCCTGCAGCGACCGTGTAGTAGGCGATGAGGCGCAGGATGTCGTGGAGTACGACGCCGATGAGATTCGGGTTGGTGACGATGTTTTTGCCCATCGCCTTGAAAGAAATCTTCTTGCCTTCCGATTTGGTTTCGGTGTCGTATCCCTTCGTCGCGAAGAAGCAGATTGCCATCGCGATGATGTAGATGATTGACACAACAGCGGCGCAAATGGAGTAGGCAAGTACGCCGCTGACGAGCGCGGCGAGGGAGGTCGTGATCAGCGGCACGAGCTTCGACGCAATCACGCGGCCGAGTGCGGCGCCGGCGCCCAGGCGGCCCGACAGGAACGCGCGTTCGGAGGGCTCGTCGGTGAGCACATTGGTCATGCTTCGAATGCCCGCGTACGTGATATTCCAGCAGAAGTGGCTCACGACATAACCGATGCTGATGACGATGCCTGCCACAACGTCGCCGCCCACCTTGGTGAAGCACATGATGAAGAACACCATGGCGATGATCGGAGCGATGATGAGCCAGGGGCGGTACTTACCCTTCTTGAAGTGGAACTTGTCGATGAACACGCCCGCCAAAAGGGCAGATACGGTGTCGACGGCCGACGCACTTGCGGCGATGACGCCCGAGATGGCAAGCGGAAGTTGTGCCACGTCGGTCAGAAAGAATAGGAAGAAGGCGGTCTCGAGAGTCGCGGCTATCGAGAAGCCTATCTCGGACACCCCCCAGACGGAACGTATGGCAGTGTTGATTCTTGGCATAGTTTCTCCTCCTTAGATTGGGCGCTATCCCCTTATGCGCCCGTTTTCAGCTTTGTATGTCAACCGCCTTTGCAGACGGGGTAAGCTTTTTGGAGGGGCGGGTTTTGGGATAAAGAGCACCCGCCCCAGCGATGCTGCCCCTTCGTTGAAATTCGAGGGAAGAAGGGGCTTTTAGAGAGCGGAGGGGATGGTCTCTCGCTCGGACTTAGCTTATAGGCCTCGCGCACATGAGTCAGTGGGCATGGGGCATATGAAAGAAAGGGAAACCGTTGTGCTTCTTGCAAGACGTGCACGATGGGAGTGAAATACTATTGTGCATTCTGCATAATATGATTGTCGAAAAGCGTGGCTTTCGACTAAAGCAATCAAACAAGAGATAGGCCATTATGGGATACGGCGCAATGGCTTTATCTGAGGGAGGTAGGTCATGGGTGTTTCGCTGAACATCATGAAGCGCGAACTTGAGGCTATGGGGAACGTCTCAATCTCGTCTGACGGGAGTCTTAATTTTGAGAATGCCCGTCTTTATCTGGGGGAATCGTCGATTGCGGGGGACGATATCCTCTACGTTTGCTCGACGAGCGAAGACTGCGAAAGCGTCCGAGGCTACGGCCGCCACGCAGCTTTCGTGGACCATCACGCGACCAAGCCCGACCAGACCGCCGTGCTTTCCGTCACGGGGGGAGAGGGAACGCTCCAGGTATTCAACGTGTTGCTCGAAATCTTCTATCGATTCGGGATGTGGGAGCGCGATATGGACGCGGTGCTCGGCCGCGGCGGCGGGCTTCAAGAGCTTATGGATGTGAGCGAGAAGATGCTGCGCAACAACGTCGTCGTAGTGGATCCGGCTCTCAAGCTTTTGGCCTACACCAAGGGGACTCCCTGTGACGATCCGATTACGATGGAGCTGATCGGGCACGGCTACCATACCGAGGAGAACATCCGGAAATTCCAGCTGCACAAGCGCTTCAAGCCATGGGCGAAAGAGGACGGCTTCATCGTCAACGATACGCTCTCCATCTGCAAATACGTCACGGTCGTGAGGTCGTTCAAAACCAAGACGAGCTTCAGCCTCATCGTCGTCATGATGTGCAACAAGCTTTCCCCCTGCGACTATCTCTACGACACGTTCGACCTTTTCCTCTCGAGGGTCAAATGCATTGCCGAGCGCGAATACCCGGAAGACAAACCCTCGGGTAACGCGGTCGACACGTTCCTTCATGATCTGCTTTTGGGCCGCGAGGGCAACGAGGCTATCATTCGCGAGCGATGTAAGCTCGTGGGTATTCCACCAGAAGCGCGGTTTTGCCTGTTCGCGATTCCCGTTACCGAGGATATGTCTCCCTCGCGTCTTCTTTCCGACCTGGCCACGATGGTGGCACCAGCGAAAGTTGTTCTTTTCGACGGCTGCGTCACGGTGCTGTGCTTCAACTGCCTCTCTCCGCAGTGCGCGCTGCATTGCGAGGTCGGTTCGTGCCCAAGGGGGCATAAATCCATCTCATCGCGCATCAACGAGCTCATGGAGAAAATGGACCTTATCTGCGGACGCAGCTCCAAATTCACGAATCTCGCTAAGGCTTCCATTGCCTATCGACAGGCGCGCGAGGCTGCACGGCTTGGGGCGAAGGCCAAGCCGGGCGCTCATAAGCTGCCGATTTCGTTCAACTGGAGCCGTATCTTCTCGTTCGATAGAGCCCAAATCGCCTTTATCGCCGATAAAATGGGAGATGACCTGCCGCTTTTGAATTCAACCTACGCGAGCGTCGTCGTTCGTTCTATCGCGAAAGACGACGCCGAGCGGGGCACTGACAACTATCAGTTCCTCTACGAGTACCTCATGTGCGAACGCCGCGCGAACATCGTTGCCGAGAAGCTTCATATGCATCGCAACAACGTGAAGTACCGCATCGACCGTATTGAGGGTGCGTACGGTATCGACACGTCCGATCCCGCTCTTCGCTTCGCGCTGCTCTTTGCGTACCGTTTCGACGACATCGAGATTATGCAAAATGCACAATAGAATTTATCGAAGACGGTGATTCCAGCCCCATGATTTACGCTGCGGCGCGGCGTACTCTTCTCGATGTCAGCACGGCACGGGAGAGAGTGCCGCAGAACAGGGGAAAGGATAGTCATCATGGCCATCAAAAAACATGAGGAAATTCGTCTCAACGTGAAGCCGATTTTCTTGACGCTGTATCACGAGTACGTGTTCGAGGGACCGTGCCGCTTCGGTGAGGGCATCCAGCTTGAGAAGGAATTCGACCTCCACATGGCCGCCGAGAAGTTCAAGGGTTGGTATGCTCAGCTCCAGGCTGCTATGCCGGAGAACGTCGTCAACCTGCTCGAGCCCGTCAAAGTCGAGCGCGACGAGAACTTCCTCACCAAAGACGAGATGATCGACAAGCTTGCCGAGGGAAGCGAAGAAGTCGACCTGTACTTTATCGGGTATGCGAGCCGCCCCTACGATTTGGCTCTCGAGTTTGCTCAGCGCGTCGGCAAGCCCTGCGCCATCACCCAGGCATGCTGCGCCTCTGCTATCACGTCCGCCGAGTTCCTTGCCCGCGGCCTCGAGTTCTACTCCTTCGAGGATTGGGAGGACGCCACCGAGTACATGACCGTCCTGCGTGCTCGCAAGGTCATGAAGGACTCGAAGATCCTCGCCGCGACCCGCATGACGAGCACCGTCTCGGTGAGCGCGCCCGACTCGATCATCGACCCCGAGAAGATCACTGAGCGCTTCGGTACCCGCATCCGTTACGTCTCCGCTCATGAGCTGCTCGACCAGATTTCCTACGACGACCCGATGGAGAACTACTGCACGCCGGGCCGCAAGGGCTTAAACCTCACCGCCGAGGACGAGAAGATCATCGACAAGGAAACCGACGAGCTCATCGCAGGCGCCGAAGAGTGCGAGATGACGCGCGAGATGGTCAAGAAGTCCGTCGAAGCCAACTACGGCATCCAGAAGTTCCTCGACGCCTACGAGTGCAACTGCTTCACTGCTCCGTGCCCCGATCTGTGCGCGACGCGCCGCCTGAACCAGAAGCAGTTCACGATGTGCCTGAACCACTCGCTCAACAACGAGCAGGGCATCCCGTCCGCATGCGAGTACGATCTGGGCGCCGTCGTCTCCAAGCTGATGCTGCAGGCCATCGGCCGCCGTCCGTCCTACATGGGCAATTGCTTCACGAGCCCGGTGCGTCATGGCGTCCGCGCTCAGCTGCCCAAGGCACTGTTCTTCACGCCCGAGCATGTTGACCAGAAGATGGAAGAGCTCGGCGACATCCCCAACGTCGTTTTGACCTTCCACTCGGTGCCGAACCGCCGTTGGGAATCCTTCGACGAGGACTTCCGCCCCTACGCGATTCGCTCCTTCGCCCGCTCCGGCTTCGGCGCGACGCTGCGCTACAAGTTCGAAGAGGACGCCGGCCAGACGATCACGATGTGCCGTGTCGACCCGAACGTCGAGAAGCTCTTCGTCGCGAAGGGCAAGATTATCACCTCCATGGGCTACGATCAGACCAACTGCTCCATGGGCGTGTTCTTCCAGGTGAAGGACTCTAAGGACTTCTTCAAGAAGCAGGCCGCCATCGGCAACCACATGCCGCTTATCTACGGTGACTTCGAAGAGCAGGTCATCGAGCTCGGCGAGCTGCTCGGTCTGGAAATCGTCCAGGCGTAAATCGAGCCGACGAGAAGGCGTATCACGCGCCGAACGCCAAGCCCGCGGCGCCGCAATCGACGCCGCGGGCTTGTTCTTTCCCGAGTTTGGGGCTCGGGTCGGCGAGAAAGGGGATGGGGAACGTGAAGGCTCCTGATGAGATTCAGCAGGAATTCATCGACGGTTTCGTCGCCGCTGGTGACACGTTCGAGCAGTTCGACTACCTTTTGCAGCTATCGGCGCAGCTCGAGGAACTACCCGAGGAGCGCAAAGTGAAAGAAGTGCTCGTCGAGGGGTGCCAGTCTCAGGTGTGGCTCTATCCCTCATGGGCGGGCGTGGCGCCAGGCGAGGGCTTCGCTCTTGAAGGTGACAGCGACACGCTCATGGTGCGCGGTGTGATCTACCTGTTCCAGCAAATGTTCTCGGGACAAGATGCACGGGCGATTATCGAGTGCCCCGTGCGTTTCGTGGAAGAGACCGAGCTCGTCTATATTTTCGACGCGAAGCGGCAGGCGGGCGTTTCCGCAATCGCGTCGACTATCAAGGATTTTGCGCGCAAGGCGCTTTCTAATAAGGAGGAACCTCATCATGGCTAGCACGATGACGCTGAAAGATCGCCTCGATATCGCGGCGAAGGACGCTGAAGCTGCGCAGGAGAAGATCACGTCGGGCACGCTTGGCCGCGAGGCGTTTCGCCAGGAGGTGCGCAACTATACGCTCGCCAAGTTCTTCCTGACCGAAGACGAGGTGCGGGCTTTGGGCACGGAGGACATCTTGAAGCTTGCCGACGAGAGCGTCGAGAAACTCCTGCGCCAAAACGATAAGAGCGTGAAGCTTGCGGAAGGTTCGACCACGTGCACCAACCAAAGCTCGACCGACATCAAGAAGGTGCTTTTGTCCCTGACGCTCCAGCGCGCGCTGAACGTTCGCTTCACGCCCGAGCAGTCTGCCGAGCTTGAGACAATTACGCAGCTCGCAGACGCGCTTTTCGATGCGAAAGATGACCCGTCCATGCGCCGAGATGCCTGATGGACTAGAATGTTCGGCATGCGAGGGACTGTCAGAGCGAAAGGGATGGCGAACATGGATGTGAAACGCGTACGTGAGGATTTCCCGATTCTGGGGCAGCAGGTTCACGGCCATCCTCTCGTGTATTTGGACAACTCGGCGACGACGCAAGTTCCCGAGCAGGTGCTCTCCACTGTTGCCGAGCACTATCGGACGAGCAACGCGAACGTGCATCGTGGGATGCATTATCTGGCACACGCCTCGACCGACGCGCTCGAGCGCGCGCGGGAGACGGTTGCCCGCTTTGTCGGCGTGGCCGATTCGTCGTGCGTGGTGTTCACGCGCGGCACGACCGATGGCTTGAACATGGTGGCGCGCGGCCTGGCGCATGTGCTCGGTCCTGACGATGCCGTCGTGGTGAGCCTTATGGAGCACCATTCCAATTATGTTCCCTGGCAGCAGGCGTGTTTTGCGAGAGGCGCCGACTTCCGCGTCGCTGGGCTCACCGCCGAGGGCGACCTCGATGAGGCCCATTACGCGGAGCTGCTCGCCGATGGAAAGGTGAAGATTGTCGCGATGACGGGGTGCTCGAACGTGCTCGGCACCGTGACCCCCGTGAAGAAGCTTGCCAAGATGGCCCATGATGCGGGCGCCTTGTTCGTGCTCGACGGCGCGCAGATCATGCGTCACGGCGTGGTCGATATCGCGGATCTCGGTGTCGACTTCCTGTCCTTTTCGGGCCACAAGATGATGGCTGGCACAGGCATCGGCGCGCTTTGCGGCACGCGCGACGCGCTCGAGATGCTTGCCCCTCGCGATTTCGGCGGCGAGATGGTGGGGAAGGTGACGCAAGCGCTGACCACCTGGGAAGAGCTTCCCCTGCGCCTAGAGGCGGGCACACCGAACTACGTCGGTTCGATCGCACTCGGCGCGGCATGCGACTACCTGTGCGCTTTGGGTCGCGAGGAGATTGCAGCGTACGAGTCCGAGCTGGTCAACCATGCGGTCGGCGTGCTTGGGAAAATCGAGGGACTCCATATCGCAGGCTCGCCGAAGGAGCGCGCGGGCCTTGTGTCGTTCACGATTGACGATGTGCACCCGCTTGATTTGTGCACGCTCATCGACGCGCGCGGTGTCGCCCTGCGCAGCGGCCACAACTGCGCGCAGCCTGTGCTCGATTGGTTGGGAACGAGCAGTGTGGCAAGGCTGTCTCCAGCGTTCTACAATACATCCGCCGAGATTGACTACGCTGCGCAGCAGATAGACCGTGCAGCGCAGATGCTCCGGGCGGCACGGCCTCGCAAGTAAAGCTACTGCGCCCCGTCGACAAACGAGATCGTACCCGCCTCGCCATCAACGATGCGGCCGATCTTCCAAGGTGCGCGCCCTGCCCGCCGCTTGAATTCTCGCTCGAAAACCTCTGCCTGGTCAGGAGGAATGGCCGCCAAGATGCCGCCCGAGGTCTGCGGATCGCAGATAACCCCCATGCGGTTGTCGAACTCGTCGTCGTCGAGCGTGCCCTGCCGCACGTATCCCTCCGCGAGGTCCATGATGGAAAACGCCCGGTTGGGGCGGCAATACGCACACGAGAGCTCCCATACGCGCTCGAAGGTGGGGATGGCGCCGAAGTCCAGCTCAGCCGCCACGTTCGACGCTTCGAGCATCTCGTGGAGGTGCCCCGCCAGGCCGAACCCCGTCACGTCGGTCGCCGCATGGACGCTCGCTGCGACCATAGCCTCGCCACCCGCGATGTTGAGCTCCATCATCGACTCGACGGCCGGTCGGAACTCCTGCTGGGTAACGAGCTCGTTTTTCACGGCCGCGCTCATGATTCCTGTGCCGATTCGCTTGGTGAGGTAGAGGATGTCTCCTGCAACCGCGCCGCCGTTGCGCACGATTTTGCCCGGGTCGACGGTGCCGAACACGCACAGGCCATATTTCGGCTCCTCATCGTCAATTGTGTGGCCGCCTGCCACGAAAGCCCCTGCTGCATGCGCCGTGTCGGCGCCGCCGCGCAGAATCTCGCCGGCGACCTCGGCGCCGAGCTCGCTGTCGAGCGCGAGCAGGTTTAAGGCCACGTGGGGACGGGCCCCCATTGCGAACACGTCCGAAAGTGCGTTCGCCGCCGCAACGCGTCCGAACTCGTAGGGGTCGTCGACGACAGGCGTGAAGAAATCGACCGTGAGCACGGCTGCCGTCGTCTTATTGATTTCCCACACCGCCGCATCGTCGCTCGTTTCGAACCCGAGGAGGAGCTTGTCCTTGTCGGGCAAATCGATTGCCGGCGAGAGGCAGTGCAGCGCATTTTCGAGGTCGCCCGGACCCCACTTTGCCGCTCAACCGCCCTTGCTGGTGAGCTTCGTCAGCGCAACTTTCTCCTTGTCGCTCATGGACAGTCTCCTTTCGAGTCGAATTCAGTATAGCAGGGCCATACGGGGACAACGCCAGCGCCATACGGGGAGAACGGCTCTCTCCCTCCTCGCCTGCCACCGCGCGCACGACCGCACGTCTTTTTCGGGCACCGTCTTTTTGCGGATGGGAGTCATTGCCGCAATGGACTCGTGCGCGTCAATCCGCAAGGTTGATTCGAAAGTGAAAACCAACCCATTTTGAGCCTGTTTCAACCTGTCCATAAAGTGGGCTACTTCAACATCGAGGGCGATGAGGGCCATCGCATCGGTACGTGCGACGAGTGCGGCAGCTACATCCGCACGCGCTTTGCGGGAGAGGGCGACAACGCGCCATATTCTCCCGAAGTAGAAGACGTCGTGATGGCTCGCCTCGACGCTGTGGCGATGGACCCCTCTTTTGCGGGCGGGCCGGCCAAGCGCACGGGCGAATAGGCGAGCAAGCAGGTGAATAGTCGAGCGAACCGCGGGCGATGTGAGCTTTCTTCTCGCTGATGTGGGGTCTCATTCAAGGACGTCGACGTTGTCGGCGCCCTTGCTTTCCCCAATAACGGTCCGCTAAAGAAGCCGCGGCATCAAAATGAAGTCACCAATACCCACCTCGATTCTGCCTTGCTTGTATTGAATCGTCGAAACCACGTAGGCGCGGCCTGGTTCGCCTATACTGATGCTCATCTCACAAACTAACAAGAAGGCGAGTTTTACATGATCGAAGTGCTTTGGCACGGTCGCGGCGGGCAGGGGGCCTTCACAGCGGCACGGCTTTTGGGCGCGGCGTCCTCGTTCGCTGATGGCTCCTATGCGCTGGCGTTCCCCTCGTTCGGCCCTGAACGCCGCGGCGCCCCCATGCGCGCGTTCGCTAAGATGTCGCGCGAGCCGATTGGCGATCGCAGTGCAGTGAACAGGGCGAACTACGTTATCTACCTCGACGATACGCTGCTTGGCGAAGGTTGGGAGGACGAGTTGCTTCCTGATGGGAAAGTCATCGTGAACTCGGTGCGCTCGTTCGGCGATCCACGCATCGTTGCCATCGATGCGAATGGCATCTCTCAAGAGATTCTTGGCCGGCCGATTCCCAACACAGCGCTTCTCGGTGCGCTGTGCTCGGTGTGCGACTACGTGAGCGCTGACGACGTGAAGCGAGCCATCGAGGGCTATATGCCCGCGAAGCTGCACGAGAAGAACAAGCGCGTAGTCGATGCGGCGCTTGAGGCGGTGGGGAAAACTCGCGCAGCGGGAGTTGCCGTAAATACCGACGAGTCCCCCGAATCCCAGGTCATCGGCTCTGTTTCACGTGAAACGGCCAAGGATGCGCATTTCGATGCGCCCGCTTCCCGCGGCGAGGCGCTCATTCCCACGCTGCAAACCGCCGCGCTCGATCCCGCTGACTTCGCCCATACGACATGCTACGACGGTGGTTACCTCGTGGCGAAGAACGCAGGCTGGCGCAACATGCGTCCAGTGCTTGATGCTGATAAATGCACAGGCTGTCTGCAGTGTTACCTGTACTGTCCCGATGGCTGCATCTTCCGTCCTGCGCGGCAGACGGCCGATGCGGCGGGCACGGCAGCCGTGGCTATCGATTACGATTTCTGCAAGGGGTGCGGCGTGTGCGTCGAGGTGTGCCGCTTCGGTGTGCTTGCCATGGTCCCCGAAAGCGAGGGTGATGAGCGATGAAGCGTTTCCTTTCAGGCGACGAAGCCTTCGCCGAAGGTGTTCGTCTCGCGAAACCGCAGGTGATTTCCGCTTACCCCATCACGCCGCAGACCGTCGTGGTCGAGCGTCTTTCCGAGATGGTGGAAGAAGGCTCGCTCAAGGCGGAATACGTGCATGTGGAATCCGAGCATTCTGCCCTTTCCTGTGCGATGGGCGCATCAGCCACGGGCGCGCGCACGTTTACGGCGACCTCGAGCCAGGGCCTTCTCTACATGGCGGAGGTCCTCACCTACGCTGCGGGTGGGCGTTTTCCCATCGTGATGATGAACGCGAACCGCGCAACGGCGCTCCCGTGGAACATCTACGGCGATCAGCGCGATTCGCTGGCGCTGCTCGACCATGGGTGGATCCAGGCGTATGCGGAAAACAACCAGGAGGCGCTTGACCTGGCGCTTATGGCATATGCGGTGGCTGAAGACCCCGCGGTGCTCACTCCGTTCATGGTGAACCTCGACGGGTTCGCGCTCACGCATACCTACGAGACGGTCGATGTGCCCGCCGAGGAAGACGCCGATGCGTTCTTGCCGCCGTATCAGGCGACGAACTGCTTCAACTTCGAGCATCCGAAGAACATCGGATATTCCGCCGGCCCCGACTACAACCGCTACTTCAAATACTACGAGCACAGAGATATGCTCGGCGCGTTCGAGGCGATCGCTCGCGTGGAAGCGCGTTTTGCGGAATGCTTCGGTCGAGCGTATACGGGTCCTGTTGAAGCAGTGAGCTGCGATGATGCTGAAGCCGTTCTTGTGACGCTGGGCTCGGTCGCGGGGCTTGCGCGCGAGTCGGTCGCAAGGCTGCGCGAGCAGGGCAAGCGCGTGGGCCTTCTGCGCATCCGCTACATGCGCCCCTTCCCAGCGAAGCTTATCGCCGAAGCGCTTGCGGGTGCGGCGGCGGTCGGCGTGCTGGAGAAGGACATCTCCTTCGGGGCTGAGGGCACGGTGTTCACGAACGTGAATTCCGCGCTCCAGCAAGCGGGGTGCATGGTGCCGACGTTCAACTTCATCGGCGGCCTCGGCGGCGACGACATCACGAGCGCTCAGATGGACGCCATGTTCGACGCGCTGCTCGATAGCGTGGGCGAGCGAGGACGCGATGATGCTGCCGCCGGGCGGAGCTGCGACGATGCCTCTACCGGCCAGGGAGCTGGGCTCGGCCGCGTGAGCTTCCTCGGGATAGACTTTTCCGTTGCAAGCCAGCCTGCATGCGGCGACGATTGCGAAGAAGGTGCGCGATAATGGCGATGAATGCGAAGAACATGCCTGCTGACGAGCTGTTTTTCGGGCATAAAGCATGTGCTGGCTGTGGCGGTTCGCTTGCGGTCCGCGCGGCACTGAAGGTGCTCGGTCCGAACGCGGTGGCGGCACTGCCCGCGGGTTGCATGAGCGCCGTCGGCTTCAACTTCCCCCAGTTGTGCTTTGCGAACAACGCGATGATCACGCCTTTTGCGGCCACGGCGGCCGTGCTCACGGGCATCGAGGCCGGTTTGCGGGCTCAGGGGAAGAAGCCCGACGATTGTACGGTCGTCGGCTTTGCGGGCGACGGCGGCACGGCAGATATCGGCATCCAGGCGCTTTCGGGCGCGATCGATCGCAACGACGACGTCCTCTATATCTGCTACGACAACGAGGCGTACATGAACACGGGCATCCAGAAAAGCTCGCTCACTCCCTTCGGCGCTAAGACCACAACGACGCCCGTAGGGAAGAACTCCCACGGATGCCTCACGCAGAAGAAGAACGTGTTCGAGATTATCGCAGCTCACGGGCTTCCTTATGCCGCGACGGCGAGCGTTGGGTACATGAGCGACTTCCTGAAAAAGCTTGAGCGCGCGAAGGACATCCACGGTACACGGTTCATCCACGTGATCGCGCCGTGCCCGACGGGGTGGGGTGCTCCCGAGTCGAAGATGGTCGATCTCGCTCGCGACGTGGTCGATTGCGGACTGTGGTATCTCGCCGAATACGAGGGCGAGCAGGAGAGCGGCGTCCCTGGTGGGACGTTCACGCTCAACCGCAAGCCCCGCGAGTTCACAAGCGTGCGCGATTACCTGAAGAGCCAAGGCCGCTTCCGTGCTCTTAGCGACGAGGAGATTTCCCTGGTCGAGCATTCGCGCGACGTGAAGTGGGAAATGATCGAGCGCGATTGGGCTTAGCGCTAACCGTCCACCCCGAGTTGGGCTTCGTGGCGCTCGCCCTTGTCGATGATGTCGACCGACTCGATGCTTGAGGCATCGCCACCTTCGACTCGGTACTCGGTGAGGCGCAAGTCCATGGTCTCGATTTCGCTCGTCGGCTTTTTCAGCTTCACAACGAGGGTCGATTCTTCCTGGATGATCGACTCGATTTCTTTTCCGGGAATCGACCCTCCTGAAAGCTGCACCTGAATCCAGCCGTCTTGCGGTTTCCAGCCACTGCTCGGCATGGCCACGATGGCGCCGCCGGAAACCTGCATACACAATACGGGCAGGTCGTCGTCTTGCGTCCATGTCCATGCGGCTTTGGCGTCATCCGAGGCGCTGCAGCCGAGTGCTGTTGCGGCAACGGCTGTGCATGCTGTTGTCACAAATGCCCTTCTTGTCATATGCTTTGCCATTGTCGCCTCCGTTCCGAGCGGCTTTCATTGGTTGCCATTGTCCCATATTCGGCACGAGGGCGTCGAGCGAGCCTTACCGCAAAGGTGGTTTTGAAACCAATTTGTCACCCCGCCCATATTCTCTTACGCCGAACTGAAGCAATGACGTCGAACTGAAGCAATGGGTATGGTGAATCACCTCGTCACCTTACTAAAAATTGGTACGTGAATCAACGAAACAGCAGGTGGTGATAAATAGCGAACAATATATTGAGGTAACTATTTACGATATTGTCATCCTGCAAATACCCAAAAAGTGTTAGTATGCTGAATTTGGAAAACCGCATCTGGAAATATCCCTCTATAACAGCGGGCTTGCCTATGACGAGAGGCAAGTATGACCAGCTGAAATTGCGGAGATAGTTAGGCCGTAAGCTTCATCTGGAGCCTGGGCTGACGGGGTGAGGAACATGAATAATACGATAAAGCACATGAGAGAGGCTAAAAGCTCGGCCAATTGCACATCATGGGGCAACAAGATTGTCTCTGTCGTGCTGTCTGCCATCTTGCTGGGTTTCGGCTGGCCTGCCGTGAATCCTGCCGAGGTGTATGCGGAAGATGGCGCTGCCAATGGCGGGGGGGGGTGCTCCCAGCTTTCTGGCGACGCTGCAAACCTTGCGGCGACGCTGGGTGGGGGAGACGATGCTCCTGCTCGCCCGAGCGGCGAATCCGTGGGAATCTCTTCTCCTGCGCTTGTGGGCGTGGAATCCGATATTGCGGGCGATAGCGGCGACTCCAACACCCCTTCAGCCACTAACAATGAATCCGGCAAGGCTGCTGATTCTTCCGCCGCCGCGGACTCCACGGTTGCGCAGTCCCTCTCTATCACCGGTGCCGACGCCGTCGCGCAGTTCTCTACGATGCGGCTGACGGCGACGACGAGCCCCTCAAATGCTGAGGGGACCTACATTTGGTCCTCGAACAACGACAACATCCTCACGGTCGACCAAAGCGGAACGGTGACGGGCGTCCGCCAAGGCACCGCAACGGTCGCGTTGAGCTATACGAGCCCGGACGGCAGCACCACGCTTACCGCGACGCACGACGTGACGGTCACCTCCCCCACGGCTGCGACCAATAGCGCCCTCTTCTATTACCTCAACAACCCCAACGGATCGCTCGATTCCATCAGTACAACTCAGTGGACCAGCCTTGGCAGCGGCAGCGTGAACCTCACCGGCCTCGACAGCAGCAATTTCCCAAAAGACAACGGGAAGACCGCCATCTTCGATCGTGTTTCTGATCGCGTATTCACCTGGCCCGACGGCTCCACGGGGGACGAGTACCAGGTTCTTCGCGGAAGCAGCAACTGGAACAATATTTTCAAGGCGTACAAATCGGAAATCGAAGGGAAGCTGCCAGGCGTCACGGTGACCGATGATGACGTGGAATCCATCAGCATCAAGCCGTACAAGCTGACGAACAACGACGATGGCTACCATGTCGACTGCTCCGTGTCCATCACGTGCCGCAACCTCTTCAACGCCCGCTATTATGTCGACGACCCGACGACGCCGGGCGAGGGATTCCAGCTCGTTGCCTCGAAGCTGACGTACCGCGAGGGCGATACCACCAACATCACCGACTTTCCTGACGTGAGCCTTCCGCTTTCCAAGAAAGTTGACGGCATCGAATATACCTTCAATGGTTGGTATACCGACCAAGCATTAACTCAGCAGGTGGAGCTCCCCTATACGATAGACGGGAACGTCAACTTCTACGCCAAGTACTTTTCGGGGCGCCAGGTCATCTACGATTTGGCGGGTGGAAGCTGGAACAACAGCGATGCTCTCGTGCATGCTGCTCAAGAAGGTTCGACGCAGACGGTGAAAGCCGAGCCTACCCGCGTAGGGTACGAGTTCGCCGGCTGGACTGTTTCGGGGCTTGACGGCGTGACAACGCTTGAAAGCGGCGCGAGCTTTACCATGCCCGACAACAACGTCACGTTCACGGCGACGTGGAACAAATTGCTCGCTTGCAAGGTGAAGTACCTGGAGCAGGGCACCGGCAAGGAGCTTTCCCCTGCCGACACGCTCTATGGGCACGCCGGCGATGTCGTGACGGCAAACGCGAAGAGCGACATCGAAGGCTATCACCTGGTCGATTCGACGCAGGCGTCTGGGAAAGCGACGCTCGTCGAAGGCGAGACGCCCGAAATCGTCTTCTACTACGAGAAGGACGCTGCCAACTACCAGGTGAATTATTTCCTCAACGGCACCGAGCAGAAAGTTGCCGACTCTGAGACGCAGAGCGCCCCGTGGGGGAGCGAGGTTGCAGCTTCCAACCTCGCGAAGGCCATCGACGGATATACCGTAGTGCCTGGCCAGACGGAAACTGCAACTGTCGAGCGCGATGGCAGCACCGTCATCAACATCTACTACTACCAGAATGTGACGCTTACGGCGAATTCTGCAGCGAGGGAATACACGGGCGAGCAGCAGCGCGTCGAAGGCTACACTTGCGATGTCGCGGACGCCGCGTTTGCGAGCGTTACGCTTCTGGGCGGCAAGGGAACCGATGCGGGCGACTATCCGTATACCTTCGCTTCCGGAACCGCTGGCACGGTGAGCACTGATGGCAAGTACATCGTTGCGAAAACGAATGACGGCAAACTCGTGATCAACTCGAACTCCCAGCAGGTCGTCGTCAAAATCAAGGGGAGCACGGGCGGCGGGAAGTACGACGGCGAGGAGCACGGCGTCGAGGGCTACGCCGTCTCCTACGTGGTCGGCGGCGCCGCGAGCGCCGGCGCCCCCGCCGGCTTCGACGCGGGCGACATCTCGTTCGCGGGCACGGCGAAGGTAACGGGCACCGACGCGGGCAGCTACCCCATGGGCCTCGACGCGGGCGACTTCAGTTACGCCGGCAGGAACTTCTCGAACGTCAGCTTCGAGGTGGAGGACGGCCAGCTCACGATCTCGAAGCGCGAGGTGGTCGTCAAGCCCAAGGACGCCTCCAGGGTCTTCGACGGGGAGGCGCTCGAGGCGAGCGAGTGGGAGGTCGCCGAGGGCTCGCCCGACCAGTTCCTCGCAGGCCAGGGCATCTCCGACCCCGTGTTCTCCGGCTCGCAGACCGCGCCGGGGACGAGCGAGAGCTCCATCGTCTCGTGGGGGTACCCTGAGAGCACCAAGGCCGGCAACTACGAGATCCGCACCGAGAAGGGCACGCTGAACGTGACCTCGCGCGGGGCGGCCGAGACCATCACGGTCGAGGCGAACTCGACGTCGGCGACCTACGACGGCGGGACCCATTCCGCCGCGGGCCTCAAGACAACGGAGTTCGTGGTCGGCGGGAAGGCGTACACGGTCTCCGGCCTCTCCACCGAGGACCCGAGCGCGGCCGACGCCGGCACCTACACCAACAACGTCACCGGCACCGCCAAGGTGTCCGATGCGGCGGGCAACGACGTGACGAGCGAGTTCGCCGTCGAGATCAAGGACGGCTCGCTCGTCATCGGCCCCGCCGAGGCGACCATCCGCCCCAAGGACGCGAGCAAGCCCTACGACGGCACGCCTCTCGTGGCGAGCGAGTTCGAGGCCGCCGGCTTCGTCGGGGGCGACGGCGTCGCGGGCGTGACCTACGGCGGGTCGCAGACCGACGCCGGCGAGAGCGGGAGCACCATCGCAGCCTACGAGGCGGCGGGCTCCACCAAGCTCGCAAACTACAGGATCACCTTGGGCGAGGGCAGGCTCGAGGTGACCGCGAACGCCGAGAAGGTCGTCGTGACCATCAGGGAGAACAGCGCGACGTTCCCCTATGACGGCGAGGCCAAGACCGCCGAGGGCTACGAGGTCGCAGGGATCTCCTCCGCCCTCTACAAGGAGGGCGACTTCGCCTTCGTGGGCGACGCCGCGCACAAGGTCGCCACCGGCACCGACGCCGGCGACTACGACATGGGCCTGCTCCCCGGCGACTTCGAGAACAGGAGCGCCAACTTCTCGAACGTGGTCTTCGCGATCGAGGACGGGCAGCTCACGATCCTGCCCGCAACTCTCACCGTTACCACGCATGGCGCGTCGAAGCCTTACGACGGCACGGCGCTCACGGCTTCGGGGGAGATCTCGGGCTTCGTGAACGGCGAGACCGCCAGCTTCGCCACCACCGGCAGCCAGACGCTTGTGGGCACGAGCGCCAACTCCTATGCCATCACATGGGACGGCACTGCTAAGGAGTCGAACTACAACGTCGTGGAAGGTGTTATCGGTACCCTCGAGGTCACCCCGAGCCAGGTGGCGATCAACGTCACGCCGCACGGCGGCAGCAAGGTCTACGACGGCAAGCCGCTGACCAGCGCCGGCATCGACGTCGACGGTCTTCCCGCGGGCTTCGCGCTCGAGGCCGCGACCAAGGGCACCATCACGGACGTCGGCGAGCTTCTGGCCGAGATTGACGCTTCCACCATCGTGATAAGGAACGCCGCCGGTGAGGATGTCACCGCCCAGTTCGCCAATGTGACGTGCGGGAAGGCCCCGCTCATCGTGACCAAGCGTCCCGTGACGGTAACTTCCGCGACGGATTCCAAGGTGTATGACGGTGCCGCACTCACCAAGCACGAGGCAATGGTGACGGCTGGCTCGCTCGTCGAAGGCGAGAGCTTCGGCTACGACTTTACGGGAGCGCAGACGGCGGTCGGCACCTCCGACAACACCTTCACCGTTAAGGCCGGCGCGAACACGAGCCTCGACAACTATGAGATTACCCAGGTGAACGACACGCTTACGGTTATCGCGTACACGCCGCCGGCACCTGGCCCTGGCACGGACGAGCCGACGCCCGGCCCTGGCAAGAATCCGTCGACGCCGAATGGCCCGACGAATTCTTCCGGCGTGACGCCGTCGGGTTCGACGACGTCGGACGATATGGGTTCCGTCCCGACGGCATCCGATTCGAAGGAGACCACTATGCCGAAGAGCGCCGACAAGGCGACTTCCGGAAACAACGCTCAGTCGGAAGGGAAGCAGAGTCCCGATAACGCATCGGGCGCTGAACAGCCGACGAGCTGCTGGGTGCATTGGCTCATGATTCTCGGTACCATCGCAACGCTGGTTTACGGCGCGGTCGTCTTGCTGCGCCGACGCCGCATGACCGCCGATCTCGACAAGGAGATGGATGAGGTCTTGTCGGGCGCCAAGGAAGGAAGTGACAAATAATGAAGAAGAGCAACTGGATCGGCCTCGCCATCGCCGTGCTGGTCGACGTATTCCTTCTGTGGCTGTGGTTCTTCCTGGGCTTTAATCGGATTGATAGCCCGCTTGACCTGGTAATTTTCATTATCTGGCTGGTGGTTATCGTCGCGGTTATCGTGGGAGCCAATCGCCTCGAGCGCCAGCGCGAGAAACGGCTGCGCACCATCTACGTGTCGTCGACGGCGGTCTTCAACAAGGAGCGCGGCCTCGTGTCGCTCGGGTCCGCGGCGGCGGCGCCGAGCGTCATGGAGCGCATCCTGAGGGATATGGAATACGGCTTCGATCTGAAGGAGATGCCGAAGCCGGAGGAGTTCGACTGCCGCTACGTCGTGCAGACCGACGAGTACAAGGCGGCTGGCGGGGAAGGCGGCGAGCCGACCTGGAAGGGGATCGTTGTCGCGATCGACCATGCGGCGGGCAACAGGGAGATGCCGTTCTCCTCGCGCGACGAGTTGGCGGCCGCCCTCGCGTAAGAGGCGCCGCTTTCCCGATTGCCTTGCCGCCTTTAGCGTGGTCCCCTTCTTGCAGTTCCCGTAGAAAGCGAATAGTTCCTGCGCGTTTGGGATGCAAAAGCGCTACCATGTGGCGTTGATTTCGAGAAAGACACGAAGGGGAACCATGTTATCCGAACGAGTGCTCACCAACTTGGTCAAAGGCATCGCCAAGCAGCACCTTGACCTGCATCCGACCGACGAGAAGTTCTTCCCCGGCCCGAAGCCCGGCGAGAAGTACATGCTTTACATGCACGTGCCGTTTTGCCAGGTGCTTTGCCCATACTGCAGCTTCAATCGCTATCCGTTCCGCGAGTCCGTTGCGCGTCCGTATTTCGAGAACATGCGCAAGGAAATGATGATGCTTAAGGATTTGGGATACGATTTTGAAAGCCTCTACATCGGCGGCGGCACGCCGACCATCATGCTCGACGAGCTGTGCAAGACGATCGACCTTGCGCGCGACAACTTCAACATCAAGGAAGTATCGTCGGAGACCAACCCCAACCACCTCGTGCAGCCGTGGCTCAATGAGCTGAAGGGACGCGTCCAGCGTCTGTCCGTCGGCGTGCAGAGCTTCAACAACGACCTGCTCAAGCAGATGGACCGCTACCACAAGTACGGTTCGGGCGAGGAAATCTTCGAGCGCATCGGCGAGGCGGTTCCGTATTTTGACTCGCTCAACGTGGACATGATCTTCAACTTCCCCTCGCAAACCGAGGACATCCTCTTCAGCGACCTTGAGAAGATCGTCGAATGCGGTGCGCGTCAGACCACGTTCTCGCCGCTCTACATCTCGTCTGCAACCACGCGCAAGATGGTCGAGACGCTCGGGCGCATGGATTACAACCGCGAGTACCGCTACTACCAGATTCTCGACGGCGTGCTTGCCGGCGGCGACCACCCGTTCTTCGAGCGCGACACTATCTGGACGTTCACGCGCCTGAATGACCAGGGGAAAAAGGACGTCGAGCTGCCGTTCGAGGAGCTGCAGGTATCCTACAACGAGTACCCGGCGATCGGTTCGGGCTCGATTACGCACTTGAACGGCTGCCTGTACGTGAACTCGTTCAGCTTGCAGGAATACAATGACGCTATTCAGGCGGGGCACATGTCCATCATGGGCAAGTCGGTCATGGCGAAGCGCGACCTGGAGCGTTACTACTTCCTTCTGCATCTCTACCAGCTGCACCTCGACAAGCATGCGTTCGAGCGCGAGTTCGGCGAGCCGCTTGAGCTGGCGCTGCCGATTGAGCTGGCATTCATGCGCGCGAACAGGTCGTTCGCGATCGACAACGACGACGAGCTCACGCTGACGACGAAGGGCCGCTACCTGACCCTCGTCATGTACCGCCAATTCCTTTCGGGCATGAACAACCTGCGCGATCAGGCTCGCGCGGCGCTTTCTGGCCCCGAGCGCGAGCTACTCTTCGGGGATGGAGAGCCGGAAATCCAGATGGCGTGCTAGGGGGAGGGCTTTCCTTCCTAGCGGAACAACCTTATAGCTGGAAGCGAAGCGGGCGATCGGGATGGTCGCCCGCATTTGGTTTCGGGCTTGATTCGCTCTCTGCCGCCGATGCGGAGGCTCGGCCTTGCGGCGCTTGCGCCGTCTCAAGTCCAGCCCGTAGCGGGTGAGCCCGCTCTCGCCTTCTAGCGGTTTTGCAGGTAGCGCATGAGGATGGTCGCCGCTTCCGCGCGCGTCGCGTTGTCGATCGGGTTGAGCCATGCTTTGTTGCTCGCGTCGATCTTACCGGAGATGATTCCCTTGTCGACAGTCCAGCTCAGGGCCGTTTTCGCCCATGAGTCAACCACGTTGGCATCGGGGAACTGCCCAAGCTTCACGCCGTCGCTCGTTGGATTTTTCCCGTCCATCCGCTTGGCGAAGTTTGCCAGCATGACGGCGATTTCCTCGCGCGTGATGGATGCGTCGGGGCAGAAGTCATTGCTGTCTCCATAGCCCTTCACAATCTCGGTCGCGCGCGCCCATCGGATGGCGTCCCCGTAATAGCTGTCGTAGTCGACGTCGGCAAACGCGGTCGTGGACATGTCCGCCTGCGGGGAACCCTGAAGGCGCCACAGCATAGTAATGAGCTGCCCGCGCGAAAGCGTGTCGTTGGGCCCGAACGTGCCGTTATCGTAGCCTTTCATGATGCCGCGGCTCGACACGTACTCGACTGCCTGCAGATACCAGGCACCGTCTTCCAGATCGCTGAACGCCTTGTTGGGCTCGGGCGTCGGGGTGGTGGAGCCGCCGGGCGTCGGTGTCGGATTGCTGGGATCGGGTTTGCTGTCGAGGTAGGCGAGGCAATCGGCGAGCTCGTTTCGGTAGCGATTTTGATAGCTGGGCACGTACTGGCTGTTCACATAAGGTAGCTCCGCCACGTGGTCGACGATGTAGTTGCACAGTGTGGTGACGAACTCACGGTCGCTCATCGTGCCGGAGAGACCTGCGCCGTCGTAGTGCTTCCCGTAGAGCGTGCCGCCGACGAAGAACTGCATGCCGCCTGAGCCGAACAGGTTGCAAATGCCGCTGACCAGGCCTTTTATGCAATCGCTTCGGCTGTCCATATTGAAGTTGTGCGCGCTGTTGTTGCACAGGCGCAGCGCGTACTCGACGTATTCCTGGTAGAACCAGCCGTCCTGCAGGCGCGAGAATTCCTCGGGATTCGCCTGGTACGCGGCGGACCACGAATCGTTCAGCCTCTTCCCCGTGTCGGTTAAGGCCTTCTTGCTCGAGTCGTAGAGCTTCATGTTCGAGATATCCACGCTTGCGTCCTTCAGCCACGCGAACATGGAATAGCGCGTCGGGCTGTAGTTGTAACAGGCGACGAGGAAATCCTGCAGGCCGTAGCGGTTGTCGAACTGGTAGCAGCCCATGGCGTGGTAATTGTCGCCCGCGGAGAGGAGCATGTCATAACCCTCGCCGCTCGTGAGCCTGTTGCCGCTCTCGTATTTCGTGAAGTAGAGGAATTCGTCGGAGAATGCGTCGTGCGGTGCGACGGTCGCGTTGAGGTTGACGCTTTGCAGGGTGATGCCCTCATCTTCTGCCTGGGCAAATGCCTGCCTGTCGATGGGGATGCGGGTGGGCGCGGGGGACGGGGCGTCCTCGCTTTCTTCCTGCGCGAAAGCCACAGCAGGCATGCACCCGGCAACAAGTGCGAGCGCGCACGCGATTGAGATGAATTTCATCCGTAAGTCGGTCATGGGGTCCTCGTTTCGTTTTGGCTGCGTTTGTGGTTAACGTGACGTGACCGTGTTTCCCCTGATTGTAACGTAGGCTCTCTTCGTGTGCGCTCTTATCGCCGTCATTTTTCGAAATCATGGGCAAAAACGCAAGCATTATTGCCGCATATTGCGAATCGCCATATATGGCGAAGGGGGAATGTGGAGAAAAGACGACGGCTTTCCATGTGGTGTTTCACCTGGAAAGCTACTTTTAGGTATTCGATTACGCAATCGGCAGGGTTGCTGTGAAGGTGGTGCCCTCTTCGTCGCTGCTCTTCGCGGTTATCGTGCCGCCATGCTCTTCTGCGACTTCCTTCGCGATGGAAAGTCCCAGGCCGAAGCCGCCTGCGCCGCTTGTGCGTGCCTTGTCGGCGCGGTAGAAGCGGTCGAACACGTGCCGTAGGTCCTCCGCTGGGATGAGCGACCCCGTGTTGTGCACGACGAGGCATGCGTTGCCATTCTGCGCATGCAGCTCGACGCGCGCTTTCCCGTTGTCGCCGGCGTACTTGCACGCGTTGTCGAGAAGTGTCGTGATCAGGCGGCGCAGGCGCTCGATCGATCCCAACACGGCGATGCCCTCGTCCACGTTGCTTTCCAGCTCGATGGCGCGCTCGAATGCCACTGACTCGAACTGCAAAAGCTCGCCTTCCACCAGGTTCGACAGGTCGATGCGTTCTTTCGGCTTCGATTTCACGATGTCGGTCTCCTCGGCGTCGAGGCGCGCCAGGAGAAGAAGGTCGGCCACGAGCCCCTGCATACGCTCGCCTTCCGTCTGCGTGCTTTCGACCCACTGGCTTTGGCTTGCGATGGTGCGCTCGGGGTGTGACATGAGAATCGACGTGTTCGCGAGGATGACGGTGAGCGGGGTCTTCAGCTCATGTGAGGCGTCGGCCACGAACTGCCGCTGCTGCTCCCACGCGCGCTTTACCGGGCGCAGGGCCCAGCGGGAGAAGAACACGCTGATCACGAAGAAGATGGCGAGTGCGACCACGCCGACGCCTGCAAGGGTGAGCGCGAGGGTTTGCCATCCGCTCGCGGAGCTGACGTCGGCGAACGCGACGCGCTCGACGCCGGTGTCGGAGGTGCGCTTCTCGTAAAAAAGGCCCAGTTCGGAAAGCTCGTCTGAACCGTCGGGGGCATTCGCGAGCTGGGATATCGCCTTCTCGAGCACGTTGTCTGCAATCGATGCGGAAGCCGCCGACCCTGCGAGCGCGTAGCTGCCGCTCTTGAGGATGCGATACACGGCCACAGGGACATGCGGGCCGCTTCCCGCAGGTCCGCCGCCGATTTGCGGAGGGGTGCCATGCCGCGCGCCATCGTCTTCCCAGTCCCCGTCCGCCTGCTCGTCGGGGTCGCCCGCGTCCTGCTCCTGGCCCTGCCCGGGGTCGCCCGCGTCCTGTCCCCGCGCGCCTTCCTGCCCCTGGGTGTCGCCGTCGGTCATCGGGTGATTCTTCGACTCCGTGAACGCGATGGCGTTGCTCATCGCTTCGTGCACGGAAGCCACGCTTTGCTGGTAGTTGATGACGCAGATGGCGGAGAAAATCACGGCGAGCACCACGGCCACGGTGGCCATGTTGAGCGCGATGAACTTGATGCGGAGCTTTTTCAGCATAGGAATCTCTTCGTGGAATGCGGCGCAGTCTTACGCGCTCGCGCGATTGTCGGTTGCGGCGCCTTCCGCGGCGAAGCGATACCCAGCGCCGCGCAGTGTCTCGATGCGCGATGCCGAGCCGAGAAACTTCAGCTTTTTGCGCAGGAACGATACGTAGGCCTCTACGTTATTCTCGTCGGCGGCTGCCTCCAGGCCCCACACTTTCTCGATCAGCGTGGCCTTCGACACCGCAGCGCCCGCGTTCGCCATAAGGACGCGGGCGAGTGAGAACTCCTTGTAGCTGAGGTGAATCGACTGGTCGCCGCAGGTCAAATCGTGGCTTTCCAGATTCAACGAAACGTCCCCCGACGTGATCGCCTCGAAGAGCACCTCGCCTTGGCGGCGCGTGAGTGCGCGCAGGTGCGCCATGAGCTCGGCTGGTGAAAACGGCTTGGTCATGTAATCGTCGGCGCCCGAGTCGAGCCCACAGATCTTGTCGGGCACGGCGTCGCGCGCGGTCAGGAGCAGCACGGGCGTGTTCACGCCGGCGCGCCGTAGGTTCGACACGACGGTGAACCCGTCCATCTTCGGCAGCATCACGTCGAGGATGACGACGTCGTAGATGCCGCTTTCCGCATAATCGAGCCCCGACTGCCCGTCGTGCACGGCGTCGGTTTTGTAGCCGCTTTCCTCGAGGATGCGGCAAAGTGCCTGGGCAAGGCGTACATCATCTTCGACTACGAGAATCTGCACAACGCTCCTCTTTCACGTTCGGTGCTTTCTTGATTGGAATACTAGCACGGTTTTGCTAAGGAAACGCCTCGACGCGGGTCCTTGCGGGCGCCTCGCCGAGACGCGAACGGCCGCCACCGCCTCCGCGCTGGGGATCGTGGATGGGGCGGTTGCGGCCGTGAGGTTATTGTCGGGGACGACCCTGAAAACAACCTGAAAGAAACTGCCCGATTTTTAGGTTTGAGCGTTTCTTTCAGGGTTCTTTCAGGGGTGCTCCGTAGCATTCGGGGTGTCGGCAGGCGGGGCCATCCTCTTCCCCCTCCTCCCTTTCCTGTATCGATGATCGGCCCCGCGCCGCCGACGACACGACCGCCAAAGGGACGGCTCTCCGTCCCTCTTCAAAAGGAGGCACTTTCTATGACGAGCTATCAAGAGGTTTTCGAGCGCAAGGAAGTCAAGTACCGTCTCGATGCAGCTCAGCGCCATGCGATGCTTACGGCGATCGAAAGGCGCATGGCCGTCGACGATTACGGGACGACGAACATTGTCAGCCGCTATTTCGACACGCCCGACCGGGCGCTTATCGAGCGATCGCTGGACAAGCCCCTCTATAAGGAGAAGCTCCGTGTGCGCAGCTACAGTATCCCCGGCGAGGACGACCAGGTGTTCGTCGAGCTCAAGAAGAAGTACCAGGGCATCGTGTACAAGCGTCGTGTCGGCTGCTCGTATGCGGCGGCGCGGGCGTATATGGGCGGCATGCCCTATGAGCAGGCGTGTCGCGAGTTCCCGCTGCCCGACCCGATTCTCGCCGAGGCATCGCTTTCGCCGCGGAGCTTGCAGATTGTGCGTGAAATAGACGCCTTCAAGGAGCGCTATACTCCGCTGCGTGCGTCGATGGTGACGATCTGCGACCGCACGGCGTATGCGCCTCTCGCGATTGGCGGGGAAGGCGAGGCGGCGGATGTTCCCTCGACGCTGCGCATCACCTTCGACGAGAACGTGGCATATCGCGACCTGTTCGAGGAAGCGCTCATCGCGCGAGCCTCGCATAGGCGCCCGCCCGTTGGGTTCGGCGTGCCGCGCCCGCTTCTGCCTGCTGACGAGGCGATTATGGAAGTGAAGTGCGCCGGTCCCTTCCCGCTGTGGCTCGTCGACGCGCTCGACGGTTGCGAGGCGTACCCCTCGTCGTTTTCCAAATACGGTGCGGCCTATCAGGCGAGCATGCGCAAGGCGTCGTAGGGAGCGAGGCACCGTAGGGGAAGGCGACGGTTGAGGAAGGCGGCGTGGCCATTTTCCGATCTTCGCCCTGCTCTGCCTCGATAATTCCTCCTGAAGAAAGGATTTTCCATGTCGGATCTTATGTTCTCGTCGGTGTTCGGAACCGCCGACTCGCTTGTCTCGTCGGTTTCGGCGTCGAGTTTTCTTTTGTGTTCCGTCGTATCTATCGTCCTCGGTCTCGTGATCGCCGGGGTCTACATGTTCCGCCATCGGTACTCGAAGAACTTCGTGGTTACGCTGGCGCTTCTGCCACTTATCGTGCAGATGGTGATTACCCTGGTCAACGGCAACCTTGGCGCGGGTATCGCCGTTATGGGTGTGTTCAACCTGGTGCGTTTCCGCTCCATTCCCGGCAGCGCGAAGGACATCGGCAGCGTATTTCTGGCGATGGCGGTGGGCCTTGCTACGGGCATGGGCTTTCTCGGCCTGGCGGTGCTGTTCACCGCAATCATCGCGGTCGTGAACGTGGTGTATGTGCTCTCGCCCCTCGGTCGTCCGCGCGAAGCGGAGAAGACGCTCAAGATCGTCGTCCCCGAGGACCTGGAATTCGACGGCATCTTCGACGACGTGCTCGATCGTTTCGCCGCCGAGCACGAGCTCACCGAAGTGACCACGTCGAACATGGGGAGCCTCTATACGCTGGAGTACACGCTGCGCCTTCGTGAGCCCGGCATGGAGAAACGCCTGATCGACGAGGTGCGCTGCCTTAATGGGAACTTGAAGGTGACGCTTGGGAAGTGCGAGCTCAAGCCGCAGGGGGTGTTGTAGAGATGGGAAAGCGTACGGTAGAGAAGGCGGACAGCGAGAAGGGGCTCTTCGCCGACGCCCAGTCGCTCAAACAGTCCTCGCTTCGCTGCGGAACTCGCTTTGTGGGCGCCGCCGAAGGGACGGGCTCGGTCGAAGCGTTGTCGGAGAAAGGGGGTGATTCGCAATCGTGTACGACTTCCGACTCTTCGCGAAATGAGGGCGGAACTCGCTTTGTGGGCGCCGCCGAAGGGGCCTGGTCGGGTCGCATGAGGCGTCTTGCCGCACTTTGTATTGCCGCTGTGCTCGTTTTCTCGCTTTCGGGGTTGGGCGGTTGCTCGGCGGGCGAGCAGTCTTCTTCTGCGGCGTCAAGCGATGCTGCTGCAGCGGTTGACTCGGAGTATTCCGCCTTTGAAGACGTTGCCGCAGCTTTCGACGTTTCGGCTCTTGATCTGGACTATTCGAAGCGCGACTTGGATGCAAGCTACGATGAGAGGTCCGCCACGCGCATCGCGCTTTCGGGGTCGTCCGCAAGTGTTGACGGCTCGGGTGCCGCAGTCGATGGTTCGACGGTGGCCATCTCATCAGAAGGAACCTACATTATTTCAGGTGAGCTTTCATCGGGGCAGATCGTGGTCGACGCGTCCGATGACGCGAAGGTCCAGCTGGTACTTGCGGGGGCGACTATCCACAACGAGAACGGTCCCGCAATCTATGCGAAGAGCGCCGATAAATGCTTCGTGACCTTGGCCGATGGCACGCAAAACTCGCTTTCCGACGGCACCGGCTACACGCTTGAAGATGACTCCGATGAGCCGTACGCGACGCTCTTTTGCCGCTGCGACCTCACCATCAACGGCACGGGGGCTCTCAACGTGACGGCGAATTATCTCCACGGCATCTGCTCGAAGGACGACTTGGTCGTCACAGGCGGCACCCTGAACGTGACGGCGGTGGAAGACTGCCTGCGCGGCCGCGATTGCGTGAAGATTGCTGACGGCTCGTTCAGCCTGGTGGCGGGAGGTGACGGCATCAAGTCGAACAAGGACACCGAGGCGACGCAGGGCTTCGTGAGCATTACGGGCGGCGCCTTCTCAATCAATGCGGGTGACGACGCGGTGCAGGCGAAAACCTATATTGGCATCACGGACGGAGCGTTCAGCGTGACCTCGGCCGACGATGCGTTCCATTCCGACTTGCAGATGGCGATTGCCGGCGGCGAGTTCACGGTGAGCGCGGGCGATGATGCCTTCCATGCGGAAACCGAGCTTGCGGTCGACGGCGGCACCATCGACGTGACCAGCTGCTGCGAAGGCCTCGAGGCGGAAAAGGTGTACGTGAACGGCGGCGATACTTCCATCGTGGCGTCCGATGACGCGGTGAACTCAAGCGCTGTCGACCTCTCGGATAGCTCGGACGATGATGAGGATGCTAATGATAGTGGCGCTCCTGGCGAGCCTGGTATTACTGTCAACGGAGAAACACCAGGCAAAGGTGGGCCCGCAGCGGGTGGAAGTCCTGTGGATGGCGGTAGCTTCCCTGGTGGTAGCAAGGGTGGTGGAAATCGGGGTGGAGCCCCCGGTGCAGGTTCTTCCGACTGCCTCATTCAGGTCAACGGCGGAACGCTCGTGCTCGACTCGGTGGGCGATGCCATCGACAGCAACGGCAGCGTGGAAATCACGGGCGGCGTGGTACTCGCCAATGGCCCGTCGAGCGATGGCGATGGCGCGTTTGACTACGATAGCGAGGCGACCGTTTCGGGCGGTACGGTGCTCATGATCGGCTCGTCGCGCATGGCACAGAGTTTCTCAGGCGGCACTCAGCCGTTTCTCTACACTGCGAACGTGAGCGGCAGTGCAGGCGATACGGTCGCGATCGTGGACGCAAACGGCAACGTGATTGCGTCGATAACAGCCACCAAGCAATTCGGCATGGTGCTGGCAAGCAGCCCGAAGTTTACTGAAGGCGGGGAATATACTCTGGTGATAGGCGGAGTGCTGACGAACGCGGATGCGCATGGCTATACTGATTCCGGGACCGTTACGGGCGGTAGCTCGACTTCTGCAACCGCGAGCACCACGCCTTCGTCGAGCGTAGGAGGCATGGGATCGGGGCCTGGCGCAGTCGGCGTCGCGAGGTAACCATTCCATTGCCGCTCCCTTCCCGAATTTCTGGCAGGTTGGGACGCTTGTGCAATCAGCCTCCCCGCGAGTGTGCAGTAGCGCAATTTCCCGTACCTGTACTATGGTCAGGACATACGACATCTCCGAATTGGGTATAGTGGGCGCAACGGAAGGCGCGAAGGAAAGCGAGCGAGCTCATCATGGTTGCAACGCTTCGAGACTGCATCTACGGCCAGGCGGTGGGCGATGCCCTGGGCGTGCCCTACGAGTTCATGCCTCGCGATACGTTCAAATGCGTCGGCATGGCCGGTTTCGGCACGCACAACCAGCCGCCGGGCACATGGAGCGACGACACGTCGATGGCCCTCGCGATATGCGATAGCTATCGTGAGCTTGGGTGTATCGACATCGCCGACATTCGCGAGAAATTTCTCGCTTGGTATCGGGATGGCGCGTATTCCTGCGACGGCCTGTTCGACATCGGCAACGCTACTGCCACGGCCTTAAGGCTTGGCCATGGTCTTTCCGGCGAGCGCAATAACGGCAACGGCTCTCTCATGCGAACTGTGCCACTGGCCTTCACCGACGCCACTGACAATGGGGTGCGGGCCGTGTCTGCCATCACGCATGCTCACGCTACGTCGACCGAGGCCTGCGTAGGGATGGTCGGTGCCGCCCGCTCCCTTATCTCGGGCAAGCAGGCGAGAGAAGTGGCCTTGGCTTACGGCGTCGATCCGGATAAGCCTCGAGGATCCATTCGTTCAAGTGGTTACGTGCGCCATACGTTCGAAGCGGCGCTGTGGTGCCTTGCCAACACAGCAAGCTATCGCGACTGCGTGCTTCTTGCCGTCAACCTTGGCGATGATACCGACACGACGGGTGCCGTCGCTGGTGCGCTCGCCGGCATGCTCTACGGGATGGACGGAATACCCGCCGAATGGCTTGAAGTCCTCAGGGGCAAAGACATCATCGAGAGGTGCCTTTTTCGCTGACCTGGCCTTATGTCCGCATGCCGTTCGTGGTGACCCGCCGCAGGGGGCGAAGATCGCTTCCCAAGCGGCTCATGTTGATGAAAACCGCCCGATTTCCGGCAGGTTGGGGCGCTCGTGGGGTCGGCCGATCTCTGCTTCGCAGCGCGTCACCGATGCTTTCCGCGGTATGCTGGACCCGGCATCCCGCCGCGAAGATACGCGGCGAGACGGTTAAGCCCTCTAGTTGTCCTTGTCGCCAAACAGAAGCAACTTGAGGGCTTCTTTTATGCCGTCGTACAGGGCTGCCGTGAGAGTCTTATTCAGGGGCGATGCATGCCAAACGGACGGTTTTCGCACCTGTACCATGGTGGGGACATACGGCCGCTTCGGGCTGAGTATAGTGAACCCAGCAAAGGGCGCGGCGAAGAGGTGGCGAGTCATTTAAGCGCTCCCCGCGCGCGGCAATCTCAGCGCGCGGGTCCCGGGGCCAACGCCTTCCGCAAGTGTCTCTCCGAGCGTGCGGGACAACCCCGACTTCGCCGTTTTTCTAGGGAGGGTTTGCGATGCCGGAACCGAAGAAGCGCGCCGTGAAGCGTACTGATGCGCAGCGCGCGGCGGAAAACAAGTACAAGAAGGCGAAGCAGAAGAAAATCCAGTGCAATTTCTTTCCGCCCGATTACGATTTGTACGAATTCGCGAGGAATCGGGAGGAAAGCATGTCGTCATACCTGAAGCGCCTCATTCGCGAGGACAGGGAAAGAAGTGAGAACGGCTCGCAATGAAGCCGGTGCTCGATTACTTGATTTTCGTCTCGGGGCTCATGATGCGAAAGGGATTCTCGTGAAGATCGTCAACCTTACCTGCCCGGGCTGCGGCGCTCGGCTTGAAGTCGACATGGATAGGAAAATGGCTTTCTGCAGCTATTGCGGTGCCGCCCTGCCAGTAGATGACGAGATTCAGAAAGTCCAGCTCGACGGGGCAGAAAAGGCTGGGTACGAATTCGAGAAGGGGCGCCAGAGGGCTCAAGCGGAAGCGGCGCAGGCATCTTTTCCGCCTCAGCAAGCCTGCTATCAACCAGCCTCCCAGCCAACTTTCCAGCCCCAAGTCCCTCCCCAACCCCAGCAGGCCCCTCAAGAGCCCCCGAAGAGGCGCAAAACGTGGCTGTGGGTTCTGGGGTGGATCTGCATTTTCCCCGTTCCGCTCACGATTATCATGCTGAACAAGGAAGACATGAGCAAAAAGGCTAGGTACGGCATCATTGCCGCAGGTTGGATTCTCTATCTGTTCATCGGGCTTGGTGGCGGTGGGTCGAAGTAAGCGTCGGGTGGTTGCCCTCTGCGCTCGAGCCTCTATTTCGCCGGGGGCTCGACTTTCGCTTGGACGGACTGTTCGCGTACTCGAAAGCTGCAGGCTCCCGTGTATTCGATGACCGCTAGCTCCCTAATGATGTATCCCTTGGAGCTGCACTTCGTGCTTGACGGCGGAACCTTCCCCGAAAAGCGCTCTCACGCTCTAGTCTGTTGGAGTAGAATAGCCCGTGGACGAACGGCTATTCAATCGGCGTTTCCATTGGAGAGAGACGGGGTTTGACTCAGCACATCTTCACATACGACTGCACATTGCGCGACGGCGAGCAGTGCGAGGGCATCTCGCTTTCACTCGACGACAAGCTGCGCATCGTGGAGCGGCTCGACGCATTCGGTATCGATTTCATCGAAGGCGGCTTCCCCGCGTCAAACCCGAAGGACATCGAGTTCTTCCGCCGCGTGAAGGAGATGCCGCTTGACCATGCGCGCATCGCCGCGTTCGGGTCCACCTGCAAGAAGGGCACGCCGGCCGACCAAGATCAAGGGCTCGCCGACCTCATCGAGTGCGGAGCTCCTGTGGCAACTATCGTAGGGAAAACGTGGGATGCCCAGGTCACGCGCGCATTGCAGACCACGCTCAAGGAAAACCTTCGCATGATCGCCGACTCGGTCGCGTATCTGAAGGCCCACGGGCTCACCGTCGTGTTCGACGCCGAGCACTTCTTCGACGGCTATAAGGCCAATCCCGACTACGCGCTCGCGTGCATTCGCGCGGCAAGCGAGGCCGGCGCCGACTCCATCGATCTTTGCGAGACGAACGGCGGCGCGCTTCCCTTCGAGGTGGAGGAGATAGTCGGCGTCGTTGCGCGTGCTCTTCCCGACCAGCAGCTGGGCATTCACTGCCACGACGATTCCGGCTGTGCGGTGGCCAATGCGCTTTCCGCTGTCCGTGCGGGTGCGCTGCAGGTGCAGGGCACCGTCGGCGGCATCGGCGAGCGCGTGGGCAACACCGACCTGCTTACCGCCATTGCCGACATTGAGCTCAAGATGGGGCTCCATTGCGTCGGCCTCGACAACCTGCGCGACCTCACGCGGACCGCCCAGTTCGTAGCCGAAACGTGCAACCTGTCCGTTCCCGCGCACCATCCCTATACGGGCGCTTCGGCGTTCGCGCACAAGGGTGGCCTGCACGCGAGCGCCATCGCGCGTTTTCCGGAAGCCTACGAGCACACGAATCCTCGAAACGTTGGCAACGCAACGCGAATGCTCGTGAGCGAACTTGCGGGCAAGGCGTCGCTTGCTGCGAAGGCAAAGAGCCTGGGAATCGACCTTTCGGGTGATGCGCGGACGCTCCAGGCAATCTTGGACGATGTGAAGACGCGCGAAGCGCACGGCTACTCCTACGAGGTGGCTGACGGGTCGCTCGCGGTGCTGATCAGGCGGCACCTCGGCCTATATGAGCCCCATTTCAGGCTGGAGAGTTTCCGCGTCATCGTGGACGATCGGGAAGACACGGGCGCCCTCGCGAAGGATGCGGCGAGCGAGGCCACGGTCAAGATCCATGTGGGTGATCGCCGAATCGTCGCCACGGGTGAGGGCACGGGCCCCGTCGGCGCGCTCGACGCGGCGCTTCGCATGGCGATCACTGAGTACTTGCCCCAGGTGGCGAACATGGAACTCACCGACTACAAGGTGCGCATCTTGGATGAGGAAGGCGCTGGCACGAGCGCTACGACGCGCGTTATCATCACGACGAGCGATAAGCGCGGCAGCTGGGGTACGGTCGGTGTGAGCGAGAACATCATCGAGGCATCGTGGAACGCGCTTGTCGATTCCATCGAGTACGGCCTCATACGAGCAGAAGGGTAGTGAAATGAGCGAGCTGAGAACCCCCGAAGTCGAGAACCTGCTGTCCGTCTTCGCCAAGCTAAACGACAACGACACAGTATTTGCCCTGCTCGAGGACTTGTTCACGATTCGCGAGATTCGCGAAACCTCGCAGCGTTTGGCTGTGGCTCGTCTGCTCTCTTCGGGTAAGCCCTATTCTGCGATCGAAGAGGCTACGGGCGCCTCGGCGACGACCATCGCCCGCGTGTCGAAGTGCCTCTCCTACGGGTCGGGCGGTTACGCCGCCGCGCTCGAGGCGCTCGGCGATAAGAAAGAATAGCCCATAAGCTGCCCGATGCACGGCGCGCCTGTCCAAAGGGGCATACGGGCAGCTGCCCGCATGCTGCCATGCGCGCCGTGCGTCTTCGATGCGGGCGGGTTCGACCCTTGCAATCCGACTAGCGTTCGGCGCGTGCGGCGAAGACTTCCAGGATGAGCTGGGCACGTGTTCCGATGAGCGTCGTGTTCTCGTCGAGGAAGCGGCGTACATCGCCGAGGGGCAGTTGGAAGGGCCTTATGAGCTCGCTTTCCTCAGGTTGCGCATCGCCCGCCTTTTCCACCTGGGCGAATACGATCTGAATCGCCTCGTCGGTCAGCCCTGTCGACGAGAATCCCGCCTGGGGCAAAAGTCGGACAGGCTCATCGACGTCGGTGCGCAGGCGGTATCCTGTCTCTTCGCGCAGCTCGCGGTCGACGCATTCCCGAATACTCTCGTTAGGTTCCTTCAATCCTGCGGGGAACGCGATGCACCAGGAGTTCAAGGGATAGCGGAACTCGCGGATCATGAGCAGCGTCCCCTCGCGCGTTTCGCCCACGATGCAAACGGCGTCAACGCGCGGCGCCTCGCCGCGGGCGTTCGCCAAAAGGCCCGTACGGTACGCTTCGAGCTTCTTACGCGATGTGCTCTCGTACGCGTAATCGGTGCCGTCGGGCAGCTCGTAAGTGAGGATATACTTGTTGATCCATCCCTCGCTGACCTGCTCGATGTTCTTCAGTTGCGGAATGCCGCGGGTTGTTGCTGCGTCCATCTGCCCATCCTTTGCCTCGCTGTTGTTCGGCGCCATGATACACCAGGCACAAGACGAGAAAAAGAAAGCCCGCAAGGGGAGGTTCCTTGCGGGCTTTCGCACTGGGCTTATCGGACGCGCCCGGCGTCAATCAGAGAAAAGAGAGGGAAAGGAAAATCGAGATAAAGGGGAAGATTACGCGATGGCGATGGTCTTCTTCTCCTCAAGCTTCGGCTGCGGCTGCGGCTTGGGAACGTCGATTACGAGCGTGCCGTTCTCGAAGCGGGCCTTAATGTCCTCTTCCTTGACATCCTCGCCCACGTAGAACGTACGGCTGCACTTGCCCTCGAAGCGCTCCTTGCGTACCCAGGTGCCCTTCTTCTCGTCGCCTTCGGAAGTCTCGGTCTTGGTCTCGGCGTTTACGGTGAGGTAGCCGTCCTTAAGCTCAGCCTGAACATCTTCCTTCTTGAATCCGGGCAGGTCGATGGTCATTTCGAAACCATCGTCATGCTCCTTGATGTCGGTGCGCATTAGCGTGGAGGAGGACTTCGGCGCTGGGGTGAACGGGGTGTTGAAGAACGCGTCGAACGGATCGGCCATCAGGTCATTAAAGAAATTCCTACGAGTCGGCATAAGCATGGTCATCATTGTCATCTCCTAATAACAAGGGGCGCTCTGTTTTGGGAATCGGCGGAAGCCTGCTGCCGCGGTTGTTCGCTCGCTTTTGAGGTGGGCGGCAACCTTGTCGTGCCCGCCTGCAGTGGGCTAAAGCCCTGCGGCGCCTTGCCTTCGCTTCTTCTCGGCGTCCCTTCTTGGTTCGACTATTGTTATAGACTCCTCGCTAGCACTCGTCAATGGAGAGTGCTAGTTCGTCACAAACCTGACACATTTGCTAGAAGGAAACTTGAGTGGGCGACGCTTAGATAATTGGAAGGCGACACCGAAGAGAAGGGGGCAGGGTGTTCGCTCGCTCTCAGCACGCCGCTTGCGCCCCTTCCGCGTCTTGATGCGTGCTTCTCATCTTGGGTTTCCTCCGCCATTCCGCCCTGTACCGCGATAGCGGTGAGACCCGTTTAACATTGCAATCGCGAACGGGTATTTTCGGACGCTCATCAAACGAGTATGCTTTGCGGAGTAAGGGGCGAAAGGAAGCGAGGCGTGGAATGGCTCGGATCGGGGTAATCTCTGATACGCATGGCGTTTTACCTGTTGAGGCATTTAATGCGCTCGCCGATTGCGAGCATATCATCCATGCGGGCGACATCTGCAGCCCCGAGATTATTTGCGATCTGCAGACGCTTGCGCCCGTGACTGCCGTGCTCGGCAACAACGATTTCAACGAGTATGGCTCTTCGGTGCGCCGCTACGCCCGGCCCGTCATCGACGGCGTGCGCTTTCTTGTCGCACATTATCCGCGGGATGTGCGCATCACGTTCGCGGGCTCGGGCGCGCTCGCGCCGGGCGACCCGCTGCCGAACGTGTGCATTCACGGGCATACCCATATTCCCGAAATCGTGGTGGGGAAGGAAGCGCGCCCAGCTGACCTGCTGCTTTGCCCCGGTTCGCCCACCAACCCCCGCGGGGGATTCCCACAATGCGTGGCGAAGATTGACGTGTGGGAAGGCCGTATTCTGCGCGCCTGGGTCGAGCGGACCACGCGCGGCCCGCATTGCGGCGAGGTCGTGCTGCGCCACGACTTCGCGTAAGGTCGGCCGAATTCTCGTCCTCGGGGCTTTGCTGCGAAAGCGCGTGGGCGCGGTCCACCGGGGTCCACGAACGGGACGGGGATCGGGCGATTCGCCCCACTTCTGTAGGAAACCCGTGAGTTGGTGGTCAAGAGAAAGAGTTGTGCGCTTCTGCTTTTCGCCTTGCGCTCGCATGGAAAAATCGCGACCAGGGCTTTTGCCGACAAGGGCTTCCTAGCCGGCCTTCTGGAACGCGAAAACGCCGACTTTCCGCGATTGAAACGTCGCACAACTCGTTCAACTGACCACGAACTCGGGGATATGCTCCCCCGGGGGCATTTTATTGAACAAGTGAGAATTACTCCCGGGCGAACGAAGGCCGGCTTTCACGGAATCGTGGTTGCTGCGAAAGCGCTACCGCAACCCCCTCCTCCGCGGACGTGGGGCACCTGGCGGCAATGCCATCGCTTCACGCCCACGGCTTGCACCCGCTCGGCTTGCCTGGCCCCTCGCTCTACGAGGCGCGGGCGCTAGCTATCGGCGGCTTTCTCGCCTTTACGCGTTCTTCAAAAACGCCAGGTAACCCTTGTAGGCCTCGTAGATGTCGGCCTTGCTCGTCACTTCCCAAGGCGCGTGCATGGAAAGCACGGCCACGCCCGAGTCGATGACGTCCATGCCGTACTTCGCGGGCAGATACGCAATCGTCCCGCCGCCGCCTGCATCGACTTTGCCCAGTTCAGCGGTTTGGAACGACACGCCCGCGTCATCCATCACGCGACGCACGCGCGCCACGTATTCTGCACTCGCATCGTTGCTGCCGCTCTTCCCGCGTGCGCCCGTGTACTTGTTGAACACGAGCCCGCGCCCGAGAAACGCGGCGTTTTTCGGCTCGAAGACGCTCGCGTAGGCGGGATCGAAGCCGGCCGACACGTCAGAGGAGAGCATGCTCGACGCGGAAAGCGCCCGTCGCAGCGGGAGCATACCGCCCTCGCCGGCAAGCTCCATGATCTCGGCGATGGTGTTCTCGAAGAAGTTCGATGCCATGCCGGTCGCGCCGACGCTTCCGATCTCCTCCTTGTCGACGAGCACGGTGACGGCCGTCTTCGCCAAATCCGCCGGCGCCTCGAGCTGCGCGATGAGCGAGGTGTAGGCGCATACGCGGTCGTCTTGTCCGTAGCCGATGACCATGCTGCGGTCGAAGCCCAGCTCGCGGGCGCGCCCTGCCGGTACCATCTCGATTTCCGCGGAAAGGAAGTCCGCCTCCTCGATGCCGTACTTGTCGGCCAAAAGCTTCAGCGCGAACGCCTTTACCGGCTCCTTCGCGGCGTCCTTATTCTCTGCGCCCTCGCTGTCGGCGGCTTCGCGCTCAGCATCCTCGCCGTCGATGGACAGCGGGCGGTTGCCGATGAGGATATCTAAGTCCTCGCCCTCGACGATCTTGTTGCCCTTCTTGTCCATCTGCTGGCTTGCGAGGTGAATAAGCAGGTCGGACACGCAGAAAACGGGGTCGCCCTCATCGTCGCCCACGTTTACGTCCACGACAGTGCCGTCCTTCTTGGCGATGACGCCGTGCATGGCGAGCGGGAGCGTAACCCATTGGTAGTTCTTGATACCGCCGTAGTAGTGCGTGTCGAGAAGCGCGAAGCCGTTGCTCTCGTAGAGCGGGTTCTGCTTCAGGTCGAGGCGGGGGCTGTCGATGTGCGCGCCCAGGATGTTCATACCCTCGCTCAGCGGGCTGCTCCCCAGCTGCACCAGGATGAGCGCCTTGCCGTGGGAATGCGCCCACACCTTGTCGCCTGCGGAAAGCGCGCGTCCCTCGCGGACGGCGTCGGCGAGCGAGACGTAGCCCGCTTTCTCGGCCATGCGGATGGCGGTTGCGGCGCAGCGGCGCTCGGTCTTGTTCTCCGAAATGAAGTCGATGTAGTTGCTGGCTAGGCCTTCGAGGGCCTCGAGGTCCACCTCGTCGTACTTCTTCCAAGCTACTTCGTGTTCCATGTCCTTTGACCTTTCGTATTGCCCAAGGCGTATCGTGATGCGGCCAATTATAGTGCACGATGCCTACGCCTCGGCGGATGTGAACGTTCTGCGAATTGCGGCGGGGAATGCGAGGGGGCGACTTGCATAAGGTTCGGCAACTCGTTATAGTTTCTTATTGAGATAAATTCTCAATAAGATGAGGTTAACAAAACAGTTAACAAGAACAATTGAGAGGGGCACGTTATGAACCTTCGTACCGAACTTCCCACCGCTGAGAACTCCAGCAACTTCAATGCTGTCGCCGATGCCGTCACCAAGGCAGGCACCACGCTCGAGAACCTGAAGGCCGCCGTTGCAGGCGAGACTGGCGCTTCCGCCAAGTACGCCGCCTTCGCCAAGGCCGCCAAGGAGCAGGGCTTCGACCAGCTCGCACGTCTGTGGGAGGCTACTTCTGCCGCCGAGCAGATCCACATCAACCTCGAAGCTTCCCTCGTGGAGGCCGAAGATCCTTCCTACACCCGCCCGACCGCCGAGGCTCCGACCCCCGAAGCCATCGACCTCAACCTGATCGCCTCCGCCAACGGCGAGATCTTCGAGACCTCTGACATGTACCCCACCTTCATCAAGAAGGCGCAGGAAGAGGGCCATGCCAAGGCTGTTAAGGTGTTCACCAGGGCAAAGCTTGCCGAGGCTGTTCATGCCGAGAAGTATCTCGAGGCGTACAACAACATCGATGCCGCCGATGACGACGCATACTACCTCTGCCCGGGCTGCGGCTACATCCACAAGGGCGACGACTTCGAGAAGTGCCCGATCTGCGGCGTTCCGAAGGCGAAGTTCCAGCGCTTCTAGCTCTTTGCGGTGATGTGTGCGGCTTGCGGCGAGCGATTCCCGCGCATTGCGGAAGGCGGGCGTCTTTCGCGCGGTTGCGGAATGCGAGCTAACCGCCGCAGCGTCATATGAGTGCGCTTTGTCGCGTTCCACGTGAAACATGCGAAGCCGAGTCCTTCGGGGCTCGGCTTCTTCACTTTCTGTGCAAATTGGCAACCCGTCGGAAGAGCGACTCTATAATCCTTGGATGAGACACGATACGAAGGGACAGCACGCGCGATTCCATGGCATTCGACCCGAATAAATTCTTCCTTACACGCGCCGTCAACGGGTGGTGCAATCGCCTCCTGGGCGCGGTGACGGAAGGCGAGCTCGCCGACCAGCCGGCCGAGTACGCTTCGCACCGCACGACGCGCGACTATATTTGCAACACGCTTGGCACGAGCGCATGGGGCATGGTGTTCCCCGTCCTCACCATCGTGGTGACGCAGCTCGCGGGCGTGGAGCTCGCTGGCATGTTCTCGCTCGCCTTCGTCACGGGGTCGCTGCTCATGATTCTCGCGAATTACGGCGTGCGCACCTATCAAATTTCCGACCTCGACGAGGCTCACTCGTTCTCGGACTATCAGCTCAATCGCTGGCTCACGTGTGCGGCGATGCTTGTCGTCGGGTGGATATACTGCTCCATCAGGGGTTATGCAGGCGAGATGTTCACGATCAGCATGGGCGTGTACGTCTACAAGATGGTCGATGGCTTAGCCGACGTCTACGAGGGCCGCCTTCAGCAGAAGGACAAGCTCTATCTCGCGGGCATCTCCCAGGCGTTTCGCTCGGTGCTCGTGCTCGTGGTGTTCTCCGTCGCGCTGTTTATCACGCGCAGCGTCAGCGTCTCTTGTATCGCGATGGCCATTGCTGCGGGCGTTTCGTTCATCGTGCTCACCTTGCCGCTCGCGATTTGGGAAACGCCCACGTCGGCGCGCGCGAGCTCCGACAGCGTCGTTGCGCTCTTCAAGCAGTGCGCCCCGCTGTTCGTCGCGCTGTTCCTCTACTCGCTCATCGACAACATGCCCAAGTTCGTCATGGAGGGTGTGCTTTCCTACGACAACCAGCTCTACTACAACGTGCTCTACTTCCCGGCCATGGGCATCCTGCTCACCGCGCAGCTCATCTACAAGCCGATGCTCGTGAAGATGGCCGCCGTGTGGGCCGACCCCGAGAAGCGCAAGCGCTTCGACATGATTATCGTTGTGATTGTGGCGGTGATCGTGGGCATCACCGTCGTGATGGCGCTCATCATGGGGTGGATCGGCATTACGGTCATGAGCTTCCTCTACGGCGTGGATTTCGAGCAGTTCCGCGGACTTGTATTCATCATGCTCGCCGCCGGCGGCGTCACTGCTTGCATCGATTTCCTCTATCAGGTGGTCACGGTGTTGCGCCAGCAGCGCACGGTGACGAAGCTTTACCTGATCACGTTCGGGTTCTCGCTGTTCGTCCCGATTCTGTTGGTGAACTTCACGGGACTGCCGGGCGCCATCATCGGGTATCTCATTGTGATGTGCATCCTGCTCGTGCTTCTGGTTTGGGAATATGGGAAGGTTCGCATGGCTTTGGCCGAGCGTGACAAGCAGGCGGCCGCCGCGCACGCAACACGCGTGGTCGGGCGCGTCGTGCCGACGGAGGATGCTTCCGCCGAGCGCGAGCGTCGCCCCCGCGACGCCTCCGCCGAGTTGTGCACATCTCGCACGCCGCGCCGGTAAGCTTGAGCCGCGGGCGCCCTCCTTTCGCCGGCAGGCCGGCCGCACGCCCCCAACTCCCGCCCCCAAGTTCTCCTCGCACTCCGCGTCGCCTTCTCCTGCTGACGCGTTAAGGGCTGGGGAATTTCTCCGAAAACGCAGGTATTTCGCCGCTGCGACCCGTGCAACCCGCGACGGGGTGTCTATAATGTTGAACAACACTATAGTCGTCCCCGTTCGCGAAGGAGCATATTCCCCATGGCTTACTACTATGACGAGCCGTCACGCACGTTCAACGAGTATCTTTTGGTGCCTGGCCACACGCCTGCTACGTGCATTCCGGCGTCGGTCAGCCTGAAAACGCCGCTCGTCAAGTATCGCAAGGGCGAAGAGGAGTGCCCGCTTTCGCTGAACATTCCGATGGTGTCCGCTATCATGGCCGCCGTCTCTGACGACAACATGGCCGTAGCACTTGCCACCGAGGGCGGCCTTTCCTTCATCTACGGCAACCAGACCATCGAGCAGGAAGCCGCCATGGTCAAGCGCGTGAAGGATTACAAGGCTGGGTTCGTCGAGTCCGACGCCAACCTTTCCCCTGACATGACGCTCAACGAGGTTGTCGCCCTGAAGGAGGCCACCGACCACTCCACGATGCCTGTTACCGACGACGGCACGGCGCACGGTAAGCTGCTCGGCGTGGTTACCGAGCGCGATTACCGTCTTTCCCGCATGAGCGGCGATGAGAAGGTTTCCGAGTTCATGACCCCGCGCGAGAAGCTGATTGTGGCGCCGGCGGACACTTCCCTCAAGGTTGCCAACGATATCATCTGGGATCACAAGCTGAACTCGCTGCCGCTCGTTAACGAGGACGATACGCTTGCCTATATGGTGTTCCGCAAGGACTACGATTCCCACAAATCGAACCCCAACGAAATGCTCGATGCCCATAAGCGATACATGGTGGGCGCAGGCATCAACTCCCGCGACTACGCCGAGCGCGTTCCTGCGCTGGTCGAGGCGGGCGCCGACGTGCTGTGCATCGACTCGTCCGAGGGCTATTCCGATTGGCAGAAGATGACGATTGAGTGGGTGCGCGAGCACTACGGCGACTCCGTGAAGATCGGCGCCGGTAACGTTGTCGACGGCGAGGGCTTCCGCTTCTTGGCCGAGGCGGGCGCGGACTTCGTGAAGATCGGCATCGGCGGCGGCTCCATCTGCATCACGCGCGAGACCAAGGGCATCGGCCGCGGCCAGGCTACGGCTACCATCGAGGTTGCAAAGGCTCGCGACGAATACTTCAAGGAGACCGGCATCTACGTGCCGATTTGCTCCGATGGCGGCATCGTCTACGACCACCATATCTCGCTCGCTCTAGCCATGGGCGCTGACTTCGTTATGCTGGGCCGCTACTTCGCGCGCTTCGACGAGTCCCCGTCGGCCAAGGTCATGGTGAATGGCACCTACATGAAGGAATACTGGGGCGAGGGTTCCGCTCGCGCCCGCAACTGGGGCCGTTACGACCTGGGCGGCAAGAAGAGCCTGTCGTTCGAAGAGGGCGTCGATTCCTACGTGCCCTATGCTGGCCCGCTCAAGGACAACATCGCGGTCACGTTGCTCAAGATCAAGTCGACCATGTGCAACTGTGGTGCGCTCACCATTCCCGAGTTCCAGGACAAGGCCAAGCTTACGGTGATCAGCTCCACGTCCATCGTCGAGGGCGGCGCGCACGACGTCCTTCTGAAGGACAAGGCTCCCTACGCTTCTAACATGAGGTAAGCGAGCTTCGCCGTATTTCAACTTGCTGATCAGGTTGCTGACGCGACCGCGTCGGACGTCCTCCTGCAAGCTTTCGCTACGTGTTTACGGTGCGCTGCGAGGGTTCCGCGGGAGATTGGACGCCCGGCGCGGTCTCGTTGTTTTTAGGAAGCTTCGCTATGCTGGCCGTAAACTAACAAATGGGATATCTCGGTTTTTGTGCCAGAATCCGGCCGATTGCTTGCACTTTGGGCCTTTCCTGCGCTTGCGGTTTACCTGCTTGGACTCCCCCCAGGCTGCTTCTGCTCGCAGGTCGTGCTGCCTGGCATTTTGAGAAAACGTTACGCAATCAGCTTCTCGGCAAGTCCCGCCCAGGTCACGCGCTCGATGCCGGCGAAATTGGCGGCACTCGGTGCGGGCGCGGCAGCGGCAGCGTCGATGGCTTTCGCCAAACGTTGCTCGAAAGCGGGCAGGTCGTCCGCTACGGGCTCGTCGACGCTCTCCATGCGCGGGGGCTCGACGAACCACACGGGCGCCGCGGGGATGTTCGCGGAAATCCAGGGGCGGATGCCGGGCAGGTCGGTCACCACGGCTTTGCATCCGCAGGCGAGCGCCTCGATTACCACGAGCGGCAGGCCCTCGAAAAACGATGGCAGCACGAACACATCGGAGTCGCGATACATTCTGGCAAGCTGGTTTTGGTCGACCTTTCCCGGGAAGGCGAATCGATAAGGCGACGCATCGGCCTGCTCGCGCAGCGCGGCATATTCGTGCTCGTCGTTATAGCCTCCGACCAGGTTGAACGTAATATCGGACGGTGCGGTTTCCAACAGTTGCGCGCATCGAATCAGGCTTTCCACGCCTTTCTTCCGCCAAATCTTGCCGACGTAGAGGAAGTGGGCGGGCGCGCCTTCAACGTGGGGTGCGCGATCTGCCGGGTTGAAGAGCTCGTCGTTGTATCCCGAACCCACAACGCACACGCGTTCCTCGGGCACGCCGTACAGTTCCACAATCTCGCGCTTCTGCGGTTCGTGTAGCGCGAAGATGCAGTCGAGCGCGCGCACGCCTTCGACGATGAACTCGCGTTCGAGCGAGTGCTTTCCCATCTGGCGCAGATCGGTGCTGTGGCATATACCGCGCACGCTCGGGCGCGCGAATCCCCTCGCCTCGGCAATCTCGCGCACGCAGCGCACGGCGACGCTACACGCCAGATACAGGTGGTGGCAGAGCACCACGTCGGGGAACTTTTCCTCGCATGCTTCGCGAATCGCTTGGTCGAAAGCGTGTTTGAACCGCTCGCACATCTCGGGCGTCATGTCGCGATAACGTGTTGCCTCGTACGGCATCTGGTCGCTCATGCCGCACACGGGAAAGGGCAGCTCGGGCGTGCGGAAGCGCACGGGGCGGAAGGCGACTCCCTCGGGAAGGGAAACCTCGTCGGCGGCGTCGATGCCGGCAACGAGCGCTACATCGTGCCCTGCCGACGAAAATGCGCGCACCGTTTCGGCGACATAGACGCCGCTTCCGGTGCTGTCGGGCTTTTGCGCAGTGATGACCAGGATGTTCATGCAGCGTTTCCTCCCAAAAGCACGGCAACCCTCCGCGGTCGTCCGCTCACGTAGTCTTTGTTGCGTCCCTGCCGACTAGGCTTCGGCGACGTAGGAGTCGATCAGGCGGCGCAGCTCATCGACGCCCGTGCCATTTGAAGAGGACGTTACCACGAAGGGGATGTCCTTCGGCAAATCGAGTTTCTTGCGGATGGCAGACGCCTGCTTCCCTGCCGCTTGCTTCGAGAGCTTGTCGGCTTTCGTGAGGGCGATCGCGAAGGGGAAGTCGTTTTCCCAGAGGAACTTCGCCATGTGCATGTCGAGCGCCGAGGGGTCGTGGCGGATGTCGACAAGTGACACAACTAAGGCGAAGCGTCGGTCTTGGTTGAAGTAGCCCTCGATCAGCTCCGACCAGCGGCCCTTCTCCGACTTCGCTACCTTAGCGTAGCCGTAGCCGGGCAGGTCGACGAAATCGGTGCCGTCGACATCGTAGAAGTTGATCGTGGCGGTTTTGCCCGGCGTTTGTGACACCTTTGCCAGGCCTTTTCGGTACATGAGTTTGTTCAAAAGGGATGATTTCCCCACGTTCGAGCGCCCGGCGAACGATACTTCGGGGCGGGTCGACTCGGGAAGCTGCGACGAGGTGCCGTAAGCTGCCTTGAACGATGCGATGTGGTAATTCATGGGGATGCCTCTCTTTACGCGTGTGCGCTCATGGTATCAGAAAGCGGCCGCGCCCTGCTCGCTCAATCAGGTGGCGGCTCGCCTTCGGGGGCTTCGGCTGCCCAGCTCGCCTTGCATCCGCCAAGGCGCTTCGACGATGCCTGCAAGGCGGGTTTCGCAGCGTGGAGTGCTCGCTGAAGGTTCCCGCCGAAGTGTCGATTTCCAACTCCGAGCTATGCGCCCCCGTGTCGAACATGCTCGACAATGCGCTCAACGCCTGCGAAGACGTCGACCCCGGCAAACGGTTCGTGGTTTTCAGGGCTTCCGTAAAAGGTTCGTATCTCGTGTTCGATATGCGCAACAGCAAGTCAACGTCGGAAGGGGACGAGGGCCGCGAAACGACGCGCCGCGGAATTCTCGACAGAATCCGGTTCGCCGAGGAGCAGACGAGCGGTGGTTCCCTCGCTGAGCACGGTTGGGGGCTGTCCGTCATCGACACGATCGTGCAGCGCTACGACGGGGCGGTTTCCCTTGAGCATTTCAAGGCCGGGTTCCGCATGTCGGTAATGGTCGACCTAGCGGCGCAAACGTAGCCGGCGAGCGCTCTGGATGCGCTACAATACATAGTCGCGTTTTTACCCAGCGAGAATGAAAACGAGAAGGCAGCAACCATGAAAGCTTATAACCCGCATGAGATCGAACCGCGTTGGCAGAAGGCGTGGGACGAATCAGGTCTGAATACCGTTCGAGAAGACGAAACGAAGCCCAAGAAGTACGTGCTCGAGATGTTCCCCTATCCTTCGGGCGACATCCACATGGGGCACGTGCGCAACTATACGATCGGCGACGTGATCGCCCGTTACTCGAAGATGCGCGGCTTCGATGTGCTTCACCCCATGGGGTGGGATGCTTTCGGTCTGCCGGCCGAGAACGCCGCCATCAAGCACCACAGCCACCCTGCGAAGTGGACGTACGCGAACATCGAGACGCAGAAGGCGTCCTTCAAGCGCATGGGCCTGTCCTACGATTGGGACCGCACGGTCGTTGCGTGCGACCCCGAGTACTATCGTTGGGGCCAGTGGATCTTCCTGCAGTTCTGGAAGCGCGGGCTTGTCGAGCGCCGCGAGTCTCCGGTGAACTGGTGCCCCAACTGCAAGACCGTTCTCGCAAACGAGCAGGTCACGGAAGGCGAATGCTGGCGCTGCCACGGCGCTGTCGAGAAGCGCGACCTCACGCAGTGGTACTTCAAGATCACCGACTATGCGCAGGAGCTGCTCGACGACCTCGACCAGCTCGACGGCTGGCCCGAGCGCGTTAAGCAGATGCAGGCGAACTGGATCGGCCGTTCGGAAGGCGCCGAGGTCGACTTCGAGCTCCTTCCCGCCGAGGGCAAAGACGACGGCCAGACGATCACCGTGTTCACGACGCGCCCCGACACGCTCTTCGGATGCAGCTTCTTCTTGCTGGCCCCCGAGAGCAAGCTCGTGCCCGAGCTCGTTGCCGGCACCGAGTACGAGGCCGACGTCATGGCGCTCGTGGAGGCAGCCTCCAAGGTGAGTGCCGTCGAGCGCGCCCAGGGCGACCGCGAGAAGCACGGCGCGTTCACCGGCCGCTATGTCGTGAACCCCGTGAACGGCGAGAAGGTCCCCGTGTGGGTTGCCGACTACATCGTGGCCGACTACGGCACCGGCGCGGTCATGGCCGTCCCGTGCGGCGACCAGCGCGACTTCGAGTTCGCCCGCAAGTACGACCTGCCCATCATCCCCATCATCTTGGGTGAGGACGATGCGCTCTATCCGCAGCTCAAAGACGAGCAGAATCGCGTCGTCACCACGGTCGACTGGGAGAAATCCTACGAGGCCGAGGGCAAGCTCGTGCAGTCCGGCAAGTACACCGGTATGGTCGGCGGCAAGCATTCGCCCGCCGTTGACGCGATCATCGGCGACTTGGAGGCCGCGGGCAAGGGGAAGAAATCGGTGCAGTTCCGCCTGCGCGACTGGCTCATCTCCCGCCAGCGCTATTGGGGAAACCCCATTCCCGCCATCTACTGCGACAAGTGCGGACTCGTGCCGGTTCCCGAAGAGGATCTGCCCGTCATGCTCCCGAAAGACATCGATCTTTCCGCAGGTGAGACGCTCGCCACGCATGAGGAGTTCGCGAAATGCACGTGCCCGAAGTGCGGTGGCCCCGCCCGCCGCGAGACGGACACGATGGACACGTTCACGTGCTCGAGCTGGTATTACCTGCGCTACACCGATCCGCACAACACTGAGCTGCCCTTCGCTCCCGAGAAGGCGAATCGCTGGATGCCCGTCGACCAGTACATCGGCGGCATCGAGCACGCGATTCTGCATCTCCTCTACAGCCGCTTCTTCACGAAGGTGCTGCGTGATATGGGTATGGTCGACTTCGACGAGCCTTTCAAGAACCTGTTGTGCCAGGGCATGGTGCTTGACGAGCATGGCGACGTCATGAGCAAGTCGAAGGGCAACGTGATCTCGCCCGAGGACATGATCGCAGGTTACGGCGCCGATGCCGTGCGCGCGTACATCCTGTTCATGGCCCCGCCCGACAAGGAGCTGCAGTGGAACGAGGACGGCCTTGCGGGCATGTACAAGTTCCTGAACCGCGTGTGGCGCATGGTTGGCGACTTGGCCGGCGTCGCGGGGGAGGACACGCTTTATCAGGAAGGCGGCAAGCTTTCTGCCGCTGAGGCCGCGAAGGTGCTCGTGCGCGAACGCCATCGCGTGTGCGGCAAGGTAGTCGAAGACTTCGACCGCAACAACTTCAATACCGCCATCGCCGCCATCATGGAGCTCGCGAACGCGACAGGCGATTTCCTGCATGCGGCATCCGCCGAGGAGCGCGCGGCAAACGCCGAGCTCAAGGCACTTTCGGCCGATATCGCCGAGGTGCTCGTGAAGCTGCTCTCGCCGATTTGTCCGCATTGGTCCGAGGAGCTGTGGCACACGGTGCTCGGTCACGAGGGCAGCGTGCACGTCGAGCCGTGGCCGGAGTTCGACCCCGAGAAGGCGAAGGCTGATGAGGTGGAGCTCGCGGTGCAGGTGAACGGCAAGGTGAAGGCGAAGATCACGGTTGCCGCCGACGCCGCGGAGGAAGACGTGAAGGCCCAGGCGCTTGAAGCCGTCTCCCAGGCCATCGAGGGCAAGGACGTGAAGAAGGTCGTCGTCGTCAAGGGACGTTTGGTGAACATCGTCGCGAAATAAACCTCAAGAGAGGATTGTCGCGTTACAATCGTTTCGTTGAGAAGATTCGCCGATCACTTGCTAGGCGGCGGATTGAATGGAAAATCGGGGGTCGGCAGTTTCCGCTGCCGACCCTTCTTTGTCCTCTCGCAGTTTGGAAGGCATCGAAGTGATAGCTGCATGATTAAGGCGTTGTTGAAAATACTGTGCACCTGCATTGCCGTCGTGGCGATTGTCGTCGGCGCGACGAACGCGCTGGTGGTTCTCACGACGGAGGACGATATCGTGAGCGTTGACGAGGCCTCGGGCTATCAAGCTGACGCAATCGTCGTGCTCGGCGCGTCGGTGTTCGCCGATGGCACGCCGTCGACGATTCTGCAGGATCGCCTTGATTGCGGCATCGCGCTCTACAAGGCGGGGGCCGCGCCCAAGATCATCATGTCGGGCGACAACAGCACCGAGCACTACAACGAGTGCGCGGCGATGAAGCGCTACGCGATTACGCAGGGCGTGCCTTCCGAGGATATCTTTTGCGACCATGCGGGCTTTTCCACCTACGAGAGCATGTATCGCGCGAAAAACGTGTTCGGCTGCTCGCGCGTCGTGATCGCCACGCAGACCTACCATCTCTACCGTGCGCTTTACTCGGCGCACGCCTTGGGGGTCGATGCAATCGGCGTAGCGAGCGACTATCGCAGTTACGGCAAGCAGACCTGGTACGATGTGCGTGAGATTCCCGCCCGCACGAAGGACTTCTTCAAGGCGCTCTTCGATGTTCCCTCGACGTATGTGGGCGAGCCGATCTCGCTCGACCAATCAGGCGACGTGACAGGCTAGCTGTGGGAAAACGTTCGCCTCGCGGAATGCGCGAGCCTACAGCTCGACGGCCTTGAGCATGTCGATGAGCTCTTGCTTTTTGTGTACGTCGAGCTTCGCGTAGATGCGCTTGCTGTGCGTGCGGATGGTGTTCTCCGACACGATGAGCTCCTCGGCGGTGCGCGCGACGGTGTACCCGCGCGCGATATACTCCATGACCTCCGTCTCGCGTGCGCTCAGGCGGTATTGCTCGCGAAGGACTTGCGCTTGCTTGGAGAGGCGGTCGGTCAGCTCGAAGTCGCCTTCGAAATTGCGCCTGCCGCGCCCGCGCGGGGCGTCTGCCTGCGAAGCGGGGTCGTCGCTGCGACTTCCCGCGCCGCGTCCGCTCCCATCAGGTTGGCCGCTGTCGTGCCTGTCAACTTCCCCCTCGCTGCGCGTGGACTCAGCCGCAATCGCGGGTTTCTTCGGGAAGGCGGTCCGGGGCTCGGTGGGAAAGTCGCCCTCAGGCGCGCCTGCAGCGCGGTCCGTGCGCTCGTCGTCTGCGGTTAGCTGGCTGGCGGTGCTCTTCGCTATGCGCGCGGGAGGATGGTCATCGAGCATGATAAGCTCGATGTTCTCAGCGGACGGGTCATGTCGAAGGACTCGCTTGAAGCCGCCTTGGCCGATGAAGAACATGAACCCCAGAAGGTACAGCGACACGAGCGCGGTCGTCGCCAAGGGGTCGATGCCCCAAATACGGACCTGTTCGGAGAAGGTACCTGCAAGAAACCCCACATCATGTAAGGTATATACGATGCCACCAAAGAAGCCGTAGATAAAGACCGGGTTGATGCCGCGGTCGCGCGAGGCCTGAGCGCATTGAATCATCATGAGCATGATGACCACGCTGTAGACCGCGTAGAGAATCGCGGCCTGCCATCGGGCGTATTCGAGCGACGAGAAGGGCAGAAGGAGGAACGACGTAATCACGAAGGGGAACGCCACGCGATAGAGCCCGACGACGTTGAACCTCACGCTCTTCACCTTCCACAGCGCGAGCATGGTGATGGCGCCCACAAACGAGGCTGCCATCGAGAGCATGTTCACGAGCGACCCGACTTGGGGTTCGCCGATCGCGAGCGCGCGCATGATGCCGGTGCAAAAGCCGATGGCACCGACGCAGAGGGCGCTCCGCCAGTAGTCGCGGATCACGGCGCGATACACCGCCGCGTTCTCGTGCGGCACGTCCTCGAACATCGGCTGGTCAAGGTCGATCTTGCGGCTTTTCAGCACGATGGCCAGGCCGAACAGCGGCATGAAGACCAAGGGGATGAGAAACGCGGTCACCGCATGGGGAATAGCGTAGAGCCCGAAGTACATGATGGCACCGTATGCCGTTCCTCGGATGAGGTTGAGGTTTCCGCGGTCGGAGTCAGAGCTTGCGAACAGGCGCTGCCACAGCATATAGAAGCCGGCCGACCCGAGTCCTAAAAACGCACCACCAACGACGACGAGCGGAAGCGAGGCTCGGTCGAAGTAGATTGCGGCGATAAGACAGCACCACCCCAGAAGGTAGGGGATGCAGGCAAGCCTCACAAGAAACCGGCGCGTCGGCCCTGGCAGGAAGTACACGCCCACCGCACTTGCGAAATAGCACAACGAGAATACGAGCGATTGGGTGAGGAAGAACCAGAAGATGATTTCCGACGTTTGAAAATCCAGGGGGAGGAACGGGAACACGCCGCCCCAAACGCCCGCGGCATTGATCGCGAGGAAGAGCGCGTATCCCAGCGAGGCCACATTCGGGCATGCAAGATATGTCAGCGCGGTACTGGTCACGTTCCTCCTCGGGTCACTCCGCGGTTGCTACTCTGGTACGGGGGCGCTTGTCTATGGCGCTGCAAGCTGTTTCAGTATAGCAATCGCGGCGGAAGCGTCGGACCGCAATGACTGCAAAACTATTCTTGAATGAGACGAAATTATCACATAAAACAGTCACATGAGGGCGTGTGACCTGCGGTAATTTATAATTCGCACGTTTTATGTGACACGAGGGACAGCGAAAGAAGATATTGTGTTCCGTGTTGAGGCGCGTTCTTATGACGAGATTTCACAGCGAGAGGATGAGAGGACGCGTGCGGGAGTGGGACGGGGGCCACGCCCGCGACATGAAGCGAGCGCACGGCTCGCTCTTTCTCAGGGGAAGCGATAGGAAGGGAGAATGAAATGCCAAACATGAACGTAAACCGTCGCACGTTCGTCAAGACGGCGGGTGCCCTCGGTGCCCTGGCGGCCGTCGGCGGAACCGCGGCGACGGGCTCTCTGTTCGAGCCGACGACGCCGGCTTTCGCCGAGGCGCCCGATGAGATCCACTGGTCTCAGTGCAACGTGAACTGTGGTGGAAACTGCATCTTCCAGTGGCACTCCAAAGACGGCAAAATCCAGTACATGGAAACCGACAACCTTGGGAGTACGGACCTGCAGGCCCGCGCCTGCCTGAGGGGCCGCGCCATGCGACGCTGGCTGAACAGCCCCGACCGCCTGATGTACCCCATGAAGCGAGTGGGCAAGCGCGGCGAGGGCAAGTTCGAGCGAATCAGCTGGGACGAGGCCATCGATATCATCGTGGAGAAGCTGAAAACGACCATCGACAAATACGGCAACGAGGCAATCTATGTGAACTACGCAACGGGAATGTACTGCACGACAGGCAAACAGCCAGGTCTGCGTCTCCTCTCGCTGCTCGGTGGCTACGTGAATCAGGGCTACGACTACTCAACGCATATGCTTCAGGCAATCATGCCTTACATGTACGGCAGCTCGAGCAATATCGCTGACCCGAAGACGGGTCTCCACAAAACGCTGGGGAAGAAAGCGACGGCATTCAGCCCGTACGATAACGTGAACGCAAGCTCCTTCTCCGAGGCGGAGGCGCACTCCGACCTTGTGGTCATGTTCGGCAACAGCCCTGCTGAGACGCGCATGGGCGGCGCGAACGCCGTCTGGGATTTCGGTCGCGTTCGCGAATCCGTTACCGCCCGCGGCGGGAAAATCGTCAACATAGACTTCCGCCTGAACGAAACAGCATCGGGTCATCCAGACGAGTGGCTCCCCATTCGCCCTGGTACCGACGCCGCTCTCGCGTCAGCCATCGCCTACGAGTGGATCAAGGGCGACAAGATCGACAAGGAATTCCTCGACAAGTACTGTGTCGGCTACGATGACGACACGATGCCCGAGTCGGCGAAGGGTCAGAACAAGTCCTATAAGGACTACATCATGGGGACCGGCTACGACAAAATCGAGAAGACCCCCGAATGGGCGGCGCCGATTACCCAGATTCCGGCAAGCAAGATCCGCGAACTTGCCGACATGATTGCCTCGGCAAAAGCGCCGTTCATCTGTCAGGGGTGGGGATCTCAGCGCCATACCAACGGCGAGGACACCACGCGCGCCATCTGCATGCTTCCTATTCTTATCGGGAAAATCGGCCTGCCCGGAACCAACACTGGCCAGCGTGAAGCGGATCCCCCGACATATCTGGTGGGCAGTATTCCCTTCACGAACCCGATCAAGACAACGCTCCCCGTGTATCAGTGGGTCAATGCGGTCGACCACGGTCACAAGATGACCGCGACGAACGCTGGAATTATGGGCGCCGAAAAACTCGGCAGCGACATTAAATTCATCTGGAATTATGCGGGGAACTGCCTGACGAACCAGCATGGCGACATCAACTACACTCACGAGATCCTCTCTGATGAGAGCAAGTGCGAGTTCATCTTGGTGTGGGATACTGTCATGACCGACTCCGCGAAGTACGCCGACCTGCTTCTTCCTGACGCGATGCGCTCCGAGCAGATGAACATGCAAACCCAGGGTTATACCGAATACTATACTGCCGTCGTTGTCGGCAGCCCTGCTCAGGAAGCGCCAGGCGAGTGCCGCAGCAGCTACGATGTGTGCGCCGACATTGCCGACCGCTTCGGGCTCAAGGATGAGTTCACCGAAGGCCGCACGCACGACGATTGGATCGAGTACCTGTACAAGCAGGGTGCGAAAGCCGACGACAAGATGCCGAGCTGGGAGCAGATCAAGGAGCAGGGCGTCTACAAGCGCGCGCTCGAGCCGGCGATCGGCCTTAAGAGCTTCCGCGACGACCCGGACGAGCACCCTCTGGCGACGCCGTCGGGCAAGATCGAAATCTACTCGGAAACGCTTGCGGGCCTGAACGATACTTGGGAACTCGCCGAGGATGAAGTCATCAATCCGATTCCGGTCTTTTCTGAAGGCTTCCATGGCTACGGAAGCGTGACCAGCGAGTTCCCGCTTTACTGCTCGGGATTCCACCACAAGAGCCGCACCCATAGCTCGTTCGGTTTCATCGAGGAGCTCGAGAAGGTTGCGCGCCAGCAGCTGTGGATCAATCCCACCGATGCGGAGCCGCGCAACATCATGGACGGCGACATGCTTGCTGTTAAGAGCCCCGTTGGCGAAATCCGCATCGAGGCGAAGGTCACTCCGCGCATCGTTCCCGGCACTGTCGGCATCCCGCAAGGCGCGTGGCACAAGGCGGACATGTTCGGTGACAAGATCGACACAGGTGGATGCGTGAACACGTTGACCGCTTACAAACCGTCGCCCCTTGCGAAGGGCAACGGAACTGCTCACTCGATGATTGTTCAGGTTTCGAAGGCGTAAGGGGGTAGATGAGAATGACGCAGTACGGATTTTATTTCGACAGCACGCGCTGCACCGGATGCCGCACGTGCGAGATAGCCTGCAAGGATTACAAGGATTTGGGCGTCGATTTCGCATATCGACATGTGTACGACTGCGAAGGCGGCGACTGGCAGATGCAATCTGACGGCACCTACACGCAGGATTGCTTCGTCTACCACGTGTCGCTGGGCTGCCAGCATTGCGATGACCCCGCTTGCGTGAAGGTGTGCCCGACCACTGCGATGCACAAGGATGCGAGCACGGGTCTGGTCTCGGTCGACGAGCACAAGTGCATCGGTTGCGGCTACTGCCACATGGCGTGCCCCTATAACGCTCCGAAGGTCGACCGCGAAAAGGGCCACAGTGTGAAATGCAACGGCTGCGCGGAACGCGTGGCGGAGGGGAAGAACCCCATCTGCGTGGACGCCTGCCCGCTTCGCGCTCTCGACTTCGGTCCTATCGAGGATATTCGCAAGAAGTATGACGGCGTCGACTCCGTGCCTCCTTTGCCTGACGCGAGCTATACCCACCCGAACATTGTCGTGAAAAAATGCCCTGCCGCCGCGCGCGCTAAAAACGTCGCCGGTCTGGTAGCTAATCCCCTGGAGGTGATGTAGCATGCAGTTTTCCGTTGCTGAGCTGCCTTTGGCGCTTTTCACCACGCTGGCGCCGCTGGGTGCGGGCGCGTTCATCGCCCTTGCGTGCGCTTTCTTCACCACGAGTTTCTCTGACGAGCAGCAAAAGAAGATCGATCGCGGCACCATCATCCCGCTCGCGATCGTCATTATTGGCTTCATCTGCGCGTTCTTCCATCTGGCCAGTCCGATGAACGCTCCCTCGGTGTTTTTGGGCGCGGGTTCCCCGATGTCGAACGAGATCATCGCGGGCTGCGTGTTCGCAATCGTCGCTATCGTGTACGTGATTGTTGCGAACACGGGCAAGCTTTGCGGGTCCGCCCGTAAAGGCTTCGCCGCCGTCGTGGCCGTGCTCGCCGTCCTCTTCGCCATCTTCACCGGCTTGGCGTACGTCATGAACACCATTGCCACTTGGGATACGCCGCTCGTTCCCGTGCAGATGCTCGGCTTCGCACTCGTCGGTGGCGCAGCCACTGCGGCGCTCGTCCTCGCAACCGCAGGCGCCTGGGCCGATGCGTGCAAGGGGTCCTTCAAGTCTGCCGTCATCGGGCTTGTCGTCGTGGGCGCGGTGCTCGCTATCGTGGGCCTGGCTGGTCAGCTTGCTGTGGCCTCCGGTATGCAAAATGCGCTCGTTTCTGGCTCTGAGCTGGTCTCCGGCGCCCTCCTTCCCGCCGTCATCGGCCTGGCGCTCATCGTAATCGCTGCTGTGCTCGTCTTCGTCTCCGTGAAGAAGGAAGCTGCAACTGGCCTTGCTGCAGCGGCAGTCATCGCGGCTTTGGTGGGCATCTTCTTGGCCCGCATGGCGTTCTACGCAATCCAGATGTCAGTGGGCATCTACTTCGGGTAACGCCTTCCCAGCGATTTTGACCCGCCCTTGCGGCTCAAAATGAGCAAGCTCCGCTACCACCTTCCCAGTAGCGGAGCTTGTGCTATATTCAGGCGACAGGATAAGAGGGGGTTCGCTATGGCCGAACAGTTTGACGAGATGCTCGACGCGATTGCTTTTGTAGGCGACACGCTCGCGCCGTTTTTCCTGGAAGACCCGAAGACGGGCGGCGCGCAGGCGTCCTTTTCCGCCTTCGCGTCGCTCGATGCCGACGCGGCGGCGCGCGAGTGGCCTTTCGCCGAGACGGCTTCGTCCGCCCATGCCCTTCGGGAAATGGTCGAGGGCTTGGCGGAAGGCGTCACCGATGACCTCGTTTGGGAATATCGAGCCCTTTTCGTGGGACCGGGACACCTCGCAGCTCCGCCGTGGGGGTCTGTCTATACCGATCGCGAGTGCGTCGTGTTTGGAGAGACGACGCTTGCGCTGCGCGCGTGGATGCGCGAGCACGGCGTCGCGCGGGCAACTGACGATAAGACTCCCGAGGACCACATCGGTCTCATGCTGGCTCTCATGTCCCACCTTTGCCGCACGCAGCCTAAGTCCCTCGATGACTACCTGTGCGGCCATCTGCTCACTTGGGCGCCGCATTACCTGGAAGAGCTCGCATCTGTAGCCCGCCATCCCTTCTACCGCGGCCTTGCCGAGCTCACGCGCTCCACGCTTCTCGGCATCCAAGACTTTCGCGGGCTTTCCGTGAAGCTTCCGCGCTTCTATAAGTAAGGAATCGCCATGTCGACGGGATTCGTCACCGCGTTCAGCGAGATCACGCTTGTGCTATTCACGACGCTTGCGCCGTCGGGCGCGGTGGCGTATGCGCTTATGTCGCTCCCTATCATTCGTGGGAGGCTCTCCGACGATGCTCATCGCCGCATCGACAAGGCGCTTTGCATCCCGCTCATCGTGTCGCTGGTGGGGCTTGTCGCGTCGGCTACGCATCTGGGGAACCCGGCGAACGCGCTCTACGTGTTCATGGGGGTGGGGAGAAGCCCGCTTTCCAACGAGGTGTTCAGCGCCGTCGTATTCCTTGCGTTTTCGGGCGTGTACTGGCTCTACTCGTTCGCCGTGAAGCCCCGCCGGCTGCTCCAGCGCCTGCTCGCCGTCGGGGCGTGCGTGAGCGCCATCGCGTGCATCACCGCTATCGCCTTCGCGTACTCCGCGGACACCATCGTCACGTGGGACACGTCGTTTTCCCCGTTGAGCCTGTGGACGAACGCTCTGCTCGGCGGGCCGGTCCTCGCTATCGTGGGTTTAAGGGCTGCGCGGTGGAAATCGCGGGGGAACCGCTTTGGGCGGCTCATGCTCGTGCTTGCGGTCGTCGCGCTGGTGGCATGCCTTGTCGTGTATGCCCTTCAGGGGGCGATCGTGTTGCCGGCCGAGAACGCCGTCTCGTCCGCTGGCGATTTGGTGCCACATTACGCGCTGCTCGTCTGTTTCTTCGCCGTTTTCGCTGCGGCGGGAATCGCTGTTGACGCGTTGTCGCTGTTCAGGACCTCAGTGTCGCGGGAAGGGAAGGCGTCTCCCGACGAGATGACCATCTCGGTCGTGCGCGCCTCGGTTGCGGCGCTGCTCGTGCTCGCGGGCATCTTTGTGATGCGTTTCTCCTTCTACATGATGCATATGACGGTCGGCATCAGCTTCTAGCGCGCTCGCAGCTGCGGGCCCGCAGGCGCCAGAACCCTCGCCCATGCGATCCCAAGCTGCTAGCGGCTGTCGGCGCTGGAGCTTTCGCCCACCACCATCGCCAACTGCTCATTTCCCGCTTTCGGCAGCCAGCGCGTCTTAACAGGCGCCACTTTAGCCGCCTACAGTATTTTCCCCGCGCATTGTGCCGCCGCCGCGTTATCCTGTGCGGTAAACCTACCAATAGAAAGGGGATTCCATGTACAAAGTGCACTGCTTGAACAACATCTCGCAAAAAGGGCTGGCGCTCCTGTCGTCTGACTATGAGCTGACCGACGACGTGTCGGAGGCCGACGTCATCCTCGTGCGCAGTGCGAACATGCACGAGATGGAATTCTCCGACAACTTGAAGGCGGTCGCGCGCGCGGGCGCGGGCGTGAACAACATCCCGCTCGATGCGCTTGCCGAGCGCGGGATTCCCGTGTTCAACACGCCGGGCGCGAACGCGAACGCCGTGAAGGAACTCGTGCTGTGCGCTCTGCTTCTGGCCGCGCGCGATGTCGTGGGGGGCGCCGCATGGTGCCGCCACAACGCGGACGACGAGAACATCGCGAAGAGCGCCGAGAAGGCGAAGAAGCAGTTCGCTGGCACCGAAATCATGGGGAAGACGCTCGGGGTGATCGGCCTTGGAGCCATCGGGCGCCTCGTCATCCCCGCTGCTGAGGCGCTGGGGATGAAGACGGTCGGCTACGACCCGTTCCTCGATGCCGAGCGCGCAGCTACCATCTCCCCGAACCTTCGCTTCACCGACGACCTGCTCGACCTGTGCGCAAGCTGCGACTACATTACGATTCATGTCCCGGCAACGCCGAAGACGAAGGGCATGATCGGTGCGGACGAAATTGCGGCCATGAAGGAGGGCGCGGCGTTTCTGAACTTCTCGCGCGACACTCTGGTCGACAATGATGCCATGCGCGCGGGGCTTACGTCGGGCAAGGTTCGCCGTTACGTGACGGACTTCGCAACGCCCGAGGTCATGACGATGGAGGGCGCGCTTGTCCTTCCTCACCTGGGTGCATCGACCGCAGAGGCTGAGGAAAACTGTGCGGAAATGGCCGTGCGCGAAGTCATGGATTACCTGGAAACGGGCAAGAAGGTCCACTGCGTCAACTAGTTTTACGCATCAACGGCCTGTGAAAACGAGCCGTTGCCAAGGCCGCGCCCAGCGCCCGTCTTCCCACCTTACGCTCCCTGCGTGCGTTGCGTGCGCATTCGCGGGCTGCTCGTGGAAGGCTGGGATTTGCTGGGCGCGGTTCTTTTTTGGGCCCTATCTTTCACTCTTCGCCCGCATGGCGGCCTCCACGGCGAGACGGATGCGGTTCTCCCTGTTCAGCGCCGATGATTCGGGGTCATAGTCGATGACGGTGATCGGCATATCGGGGTAGCGCCGCGCGTATTCGTGGGCGAAGCCGCGGGCGTGCACATGCGCTTTCATGCAGCCGAAGCTCTGCAGGTAGATCACGCAATCGACCCCTTTGCGTGAGAACTCGTCCAGCTGGTCGAGATAGCGGACGTCCTCGCAGAAGAGCTTGTCGGGGTCGGGCATCGCAACGTGGCACCCCAGGCGTTCCAACAGCTTCAAGATGGAATCGTTCATGAAAGCGTCGAAGCAGAGAAGCGGATTGCCGACAAGGCCGACGAGAACTCGCCTGGCGTCTTTCTCCCTGGGTGTGGCGGGTTTTTCGATGGGTTGCGGCCAGCGCTCTTCCCATATGATCTCCGGGCAACTGCCATTGAGCCGCCAAACGGTATGGGCGAGCCCGTCGAGCAGACAGCGATTACAGACCAGCGGAATTCGCAATGTTTTGAACTGGAGATTCTCCTCAACTATTCGCAGAGTCCGTGCGATGAGAGCCGCTGCGGTAAAGCAGACGTCGCCTGGTACTTGGCGTTGCGCCACCCGTGCATCGACGGCGGATATACCCTTGCTCATGACGTTCGGAATACGCTCGAGCTCGCGACCCGAAACTTCGGGGACCTCTGCGTTGTCTGCGAAGCCTTCGACTGCGGCGCGCCCCTTCTCGACATGCGATGTTGCGGCCAAGGCACTGGCAGCTAGGCGGCCAATTGCGCATTCTCGCTTTTTGGGACTCTCGGTGAGCGATTCTTGCGCGCTTTCTCCGCGGCGGCTCATCGACTCGATTCCCTCGGCCAGTGTACGAAGTCGGATATTGAGGTGCGCCTTGTCCGAAAGGTCGTCGATTTTCAGCGCGGTGAAGGGTTTGCCTGCCGCTTCGAGGATATCGCGCGCGTCTTCGAGGCTCAGCGCGTCGTAGCCGCAGCCGAACGATTGCAGGCACACAAGATCGACCTGCGGATTCTCGGCAGCGAAGCGAGCGAGGCGTGCAAGGTGCTTGCCCGGTTTCCATGGCGGGCAATTCGGATCGTGCGGTCGACGCGTCGCCCACGTGTCTGAGCTTGTGGGGCACAAGATGGCGAACCCCAACTTCGTAAGCATCGTGTCGATTCCCCTCATAAGGCGAGGGTCGGTGTGATAGGGGCGCCCGGCAACCACGATAGCGTGCCGCTGTGCGTCCTCGGCAAGCCAGTCAATCACTTTCCCGTTCGCCCGGGCGATCGCATCGAAGAATTCCCTTTGCGACGCGAGCGCCTTTTCGAGGGCGCAGTCGAATTCTTCGCGGGAAAGCGGCGCGCCGTCAGGGCAGAAGCTTCCCACCTCGGAAAAGAGCGTCGAGAGGTCGTCCTCGTCCTTTGCAATGCGCGCCACCTTGAATGATGAGAGGTGGGGTCGCGAAAGCCGCACTCCCCCTTGCTCAAACGCGGGCACGGCATCTGCGAGCGCATCGGCGTATTCGCACGACACCGCACAACGCCCGATACGGTTGAAACGGGGCATGAAAATGGTGTCCGCACCTGCGTTCATCAGGTCAAAAGCTCTCATATGCGCTATCTTTGCGGGGAAACATGCACCTTCGGCGGGGACGGTTGCGAGCGCCGCCTGCTCGAACGAGGCTCCGCGAGCGTCGTCGGGCATGACCACGCTGAACTCGAGCTCTGCAAACAACGCCCGCCAAAACGGCGTGTATTCGTAGGTTTCGAAGCAGTTCATGATGCCGATCGAGCGCGTCCCGCGGGCGCCGCCTTGCGCTACGCTCCCAACCGACTGCAGCAGACGCTGCTCGACGGCGATCGCGTTCGGGGCCTGGTGGGGGCGGGAGTGCTGCCCATGTCCTTCGACCGCGTTTGTTCCCTCGGCTCGGGCTTTTGGATCCCCGTTGCGCGAAAACTCGAAGTCATTCGCGTTACTGCATTTGTTTCCGCTGATAAAACGCCTACCATTCCCAAAATCGGCAATGGCGAGAAGGCATGCGTTCGAGCACCCCGGACATCGGGAGGAGAAGCGCTCGACGGACAGCGACTCAAGCTCGCGCGCGGAAATCATCGTGCTTTGCGGCGCTGCGTCCAATCTGTCGTCGGCTTGCCCCATCGCATCATGGGCTCGCTCGCGTGCGATAAGCGCGGCGCCGATCGCCCCCATAAGATGGGCGGATTCGGGGCGGATGACCTCCACACTGCAAATCTTCTCGAACGCGCGCAGCACGGCATCGGACTTGAATGCCCCGCCCTGCACGACTATCTTAGGCCCCAGCGAGTCGATCCTCTCGGCGCCGATGATGCGGAACAGGGCGTTCTTCACCACCGAGTATGCGATACCTGCCGCCAAATCGTTGACGCTCGCCCCGATCTTCTGGGCATGCTTGACGCGGGATGACATGAACACCGTACATTTCGTCCCCAGGTCAACAGGATGCTCCGAGGTAAGTGCGGCATCGTTGAACGCATGGGGGCTCAAGCGCAGCGAATGCGCGGTCCCCTCGATGAACGATCCGCAGCCGCTCGAACACGCTTCGTTAAGGATGGCGTTCGCAACCATGCCATTCTTGATCCAGAGTGCCTTCATGTCCTGTCCGCCGATGTCGAGCACGAACGTCGCGTCGGGCACAAGCTCCATTGCCGCGCGGGCGTGCGCCGTTGTCTCCACGACGCCCGAATCGATGCCGAGCGCCGCGCACAGCAGGTCCTCGCCGTATCCCGTCGCCGTGGCGTGTGCGACCCAAGCGGTCGTTTTGTCCGTGCCGTAGACGTGGGGGAGCGACCTTTCGAAATCGAGCAGCTCGTCGATCGTGGTGGCGAGTGCGTCGCCCTGCACCGGCGTATAGCAGGAATAAACAAGGTTGCCCGCATCATCGATAACAGCCATCTTCACCGTGGTCGATCCCGCGTCTATCCCTAAGTAAAGTGGACCCTTGCAATCGAAGAGCCTCTTCCGGGGGAAATCGACTCGTGCATGGCGCTCCTTGAACGCCTCGCGCTCTTTGTTGGTTGCGAACAGCGGCTCAAGCCGCGTCAAGTCATCCTCCGGCGCATCCGCTTGTCGCATGCGCTCCTCGAGCTGTCCGAGCGATGTAGGCTTGCTCTCTGGCAGCTCCCCTGCATACAGTGCGGCGCCGTGGGCGGTGAAGGTGTGGGCCCAGCGCGGCCTAATGCCCTCGCCGCGTTTCAACCCAAGGCCAATCTGGAAACGCCTGACCAGGTCGGGAATGAATTGGAGCGGTCCGCCAAGGAAAATGACCTTCCCCTCGATGGGCCGTCCGCATGCGAGCCCGGTAATCGTTTGGCGCACGACGGCCTCAAGGACGCTTGCCGCAATGTCGCTCTTCTTCGCTCCAGCATTCAGGAGGGGGCGCACGTCGGTTTGCGCGAACACGGCGCATCGCGACGCAATCGGGTAGATGCGCGACGCGCCGCCCGCAAGTCGGCTCATATCGCTTGTGCGCACGCCGAGCATGAAGGCAATCGAGTCGATGAACCCGCCCGTTCCGCCGGCGCAGGTTGCGTTCATCCGCTGTTCGGGGTTGCCCGAGAGATACATCACCTTCGCGTCCTCGCCGCCAAGTTCGATGACGGCGTCGGCGTCGGGGTAGAGTTTCCGCACGGCGTGCTCGGTTGCCAGGACTTCCTGCACAAACGGGAGCTTAAGCATCTCGGCGAGCGCGATGCCCGCCGATCCGGTGACGGTCGCCTTGCCAGGAAGGTCGCCATAACGCCAGACCAAGTTATGCAGAATATCGACAAGCGTCTCGCGGATGTTCGAAAGATGGCGGCGGTAAATCGAGTTCACCACGGTGCCATCTTCGTCGACGATCACGACTTTCACGGTCTTCGACCCTGCGTCGATTCCGAAGCGATAGGTTTTAGTGGGCTCCTCTGCCGTCATCTTTCGAGCGCCAACTTACGCGCTATCGACGCGGAGGGTTGTTCTCGGAGTCGTAGGCTTCGCGCCTGGCGGCCTCGACCATGCTGAGAAGCTCCTGCTGCGTATGGATATCGAGCTTGCGATAGATATGGTTGATGTGCGTCTTCGCAGTGCTCTTGGAGATGCAGAGCTGGTCTTGGATGAACGCCGCGTTATGGCCCTTCGCAAGAAGGAACATAACCTCGGTTTCGCGGCGCGAGAGAAGGTAACGGTCGGCAATCGCCTCGCACTGGGAATGGAAGCGGCCCTTCGCGCGGCGTCCTTCCTCGGCATCCTGCGGTGTCTCCTGAGGTTCTTCGGTTTCGGGAGCGGGCGCCTTCTCTGCGGCGGCGTCCTTCTCGTCCAGCGCGGCAATGTGCTTTTTCAGGGCTTCCGTGCCCTGATCAACGTTTACTCCTTCAGTTGGGGCGGCGACAATCGCCTTCACTTCGCGCTGGCGAGGGGACAGCACGTATCCGAGGATGAGCGCAAACAGAACGAGTAGAGCCCCGGAGCCGTAATCGGCTCCCGTGATCATGGAACTGGCGTCGCCGATCGGTGTCATGGCGAAGAGTGTTCCGAAAAGAGAGGCAAGCGCAAGCGTGCCTCGTCCCGTGCCGAACACGAAAATGGGCGAGAGGCGGAACTCCTGCGCCAGGTCGGCGAAGAATATCCACATGAGCGCTTCAAAGCACATGTATCCCGCGATGAGCGCGAGGCACGCGAGAAGCGAGCTCGGTGAATTGAGGAACGGCAGGGAAATCGCTGCGAGGGCGATGAATGGTAAAAGCGTCCGGAAGATGAGGTCCCAATGCCCCTCGTTCTTCGAAATGAAAATCGTTGCGATGGTGATGAACATGCCCAAACAGGCTGCGGCGCCCATGACAAGGAGCATCGTTAAGTCGGCGGCAGGGAGCACGATGTTGCTCGCAACGGTGCGCAATACGCCGAGAGCGAAACCGAAGATCGCTGTCGGGATAAGCATGCGGATAAGGAACTGCGCGGGCTTGACCGTCAACGGATGGAAAATCGGAATCTCGCGACGACGATAGTAGGGAATCGGCGTTAGGCGCCAGAGGATGAAGACCTCGGCTATGGGGAAGATGCCGGTGATGATGCCAGAGCAGAAGGGCGGCACCAAGTGAGTGAGAACCATGTAGAGGCCGATGCCGATAGCGACTGAGACGGCCGTGTTCAGGATGATGGTGCTGAACTCATAGCGTGCAAACGCCGTGCCCCACAGCACGACCATAAGACTCGATCCGATGCCCGTTGCCAATCCCGCGAAGAGCAGGGCGAGGGTGCCGAGGGGCCCGCCGACAGGAACGAGGAACGAGGCGTAGGTGCCCAAACAGGTGAGCAGAGCGGAAAGCCCGAGGGCCCGCTTCGACACGTAGAAGCGCAAGAACATCTGATTAGTGACGCCAAGAGCGAGAAGGGCGATGCCGAAGAAGATCATCGAGATTACGAGCACAATGAGTGAGCAGGAATACGCCCCGTCGAAGAGCATGGTGAAGGGCGTGTCGGTCCCGAAAAACACGCCAGCACTGAACATGGCAGAGTAAATCCATGCCTGATGGAAGCCGTATCCGAGTGAAAGCGTATTAAGTTCACCCGAGGCGTCAGCGCCGTTTTCCTTGCCTGCGACCGTAATAGTGACATGCGGAAAAGTCGAAGCCATATGTTGTTCCCCTAAATGATGCGTTTGCGAGCTTCGTGATTATCTTCTTCTGCGCGGTAATTCTCAACCTTAACGTTCGATACTGCGTACGCAGCCATATTACCCTACTGAAGGTGGGTAATGCTATCGAATGCGCACAATCTTGCTCAATTTCGTCCGCAGAATGGAACAAAAACAACACAGTGCTCATTTTCAAGAAGAAGCGAACGAGTGCGATTTGATGAGGGCAAAAGTGGATAGATTTACGTGTGGATGTCGAAATATCAACCCGAGAGGTCGATACGATATGAGTAAAAATAACCTCATGGTTTGACGCTCATACCGTTTGCCTTACGTAAAGTACCGCTTGTCTGTTCGCCGGCGTTTTTATACCGCTGGCCGCAGGGGATAGATTGGCAATTTGAAAGAGAAGTCTGAAAGGGGGATGCGCACACACGGTTTCTCGCAGTGGATGCGAGAGGGCGCCGAAGTTTCTGCAATGGCCGGTATTGAAGGGTCACTACCCGTAGTTGCGGAATCTGAATTTTGGGGCACGTCCTTCGCACCATGTTCTTGCCGTTAGTGCAAATGGGGAGTAATTGCATGGCGGTCCGCCTAAGGGATATAGGCAAAGCCGCACCGCTTGAGTCGGGATACTCAAGCTTCTCACTTAAAGGAGGGACTTATGAACGGTAAGGAATTCACCGTTTCAGAGGTTGTAGACCATTTGGGAGTTAACGGCCACACGTGGCTTATGTTCTTCCTCATGATCTTCGCTATGATTTTCGATGGTTATGACTTCATGGTCGTTAACACCACCAACCTGTTCGTTGCACATACGTTCTGGCCCGACAACCCGAACCCGGGTGCTCTCATGGGCTCGCTCACCACGTGGGGCCTGCTCGGCATGGTTCTCGGCGGCGCAGTCGGCGGCATTCTGTCCGACAAGATCGGCCGTAAGAAGATGCTGACCATCGCCGTTATCTTCTATGGTCTGTTCACCCTGCCCCAGGCTTTCGCGAACGACCTCGTGTTCTTCGCAGCGTTCCGCCTGATTGCCGGCTTCGGCGTCGGCTCCTGCATCCCCATCGTCACCACCGTGTTCTCCGAGACGATCCCGTCCAAGCAGCGCGGCGTCTTCGTGACGATCGGCATGGCGGGCATGGTTGCTGGCTGGGTTCTCGCTGGCGTTGTCGGCAACCCGATCTGCACCACCGCAACCCCGATTATCGGCGGCTTCACCAATGAGGTCACCTACCTCAACGCTGACGGTTCCTCCGCCACCATGTACGCCAACTGGCGCCTCTGCTACCTGATCGGCGCTCTGCCCATCATCTACGGAATCGTGCTTCACTTCTTCATGCACGAGACTCCGCACTGGTTCGCCAACGCCGGTCGCATGGAAGAAGCTTGCAAGGCGCTCAACCATCTCCAGCGCTCCGCTGGCCAGGAAGAGACCCACTTCGACCCGAAGCTGCTCGTCGTTCCGCCGAAGCCCGCTAAGACCTCCCCGAACATCCTGTTCTCCAAGAAGTTCATCGTTCCGACCGCTGCTATCTGGACTGCTTACTTCGTTGGCCAGTTCTGCGTGTACGGCATGAACGCATGGCTGCCCACCTGGTTCAAGGGCATTGGCTATACCCCGTCTGAGGCTGTTGCTCTTCAGACCTGGAACAACGTTGCCGCTATCGCCTCCAACTGCTGCGTCGGCTTCGTCGCTGACCGCATCGGCCGCAAGCGCAACCTCGCGTTCTCTTGGATCTTCTGCATCGTCGCGATCGTCATCTGCTCCGTGTTCGTCGTTCCGAACAACTTCGGTCTGTCGATCGCCCTCATGCTCCTCTTCGGCTTCGCTCTGAACTACGCCATCACCGCTGTTCAGCCGCTGATGCCTGAGTCCTACCCGACCGCAATCCGCAACACCGGCGTTTCGTGGTGCCAGGCGTTTGCCCGCTTCGGCGGCTCTGCCTCCTCGATCGTCCTCGGCGGCATCGCTGGTATGGCTATGTTCCAGACCGCTGAAGGCGCTACGAATTGGTCGTCGGTTGTTCTCGTCCTCATCGTTCCGTTCGTTCTCGGCTTCATCTGCTGCCTCCTGTTCGTCAAGGAAACCGGCGGCAAGTCCATGGACGAGCTCGCTGGCGACGGCAGGACCGATGCTTCCGACACCGGCATGACGAACTTCATCATCATGCTTATCGTGATCGCGTTCCTGTTCATTACCTGCATCGTGTGCCCGCTGGCCGTTCAGGGTTGGTCGAAGAACCCGATCGCTCTGCCTCTCATGGCTGTCGGCGTTCTGCTTCCGTTCGTCTACTTCTTCATCTTCGCTACCCCGTATCGCAAGGCTTACTTCGAGAAGTAGCGCAAGCTTGGAAAGTAACCCATTCGGTTGCATCGAGAACCCCCGCTTCGGCGGGGGTTCTTTTGTTGTTGGAGGCGCAGCGAGCTACGTTGGCGCTCTTGAGCGGTAGGCGCTATCTGGGTACTGCCGTTCTCATCTAAAGAGGCGGCCCCGGAACTTCAAGCTCCGGGGCCGCCGTCATCTATTTCGATATCGTATTGTCGCCAGGTGATTGCCCAGCTGAAAACTGGGGGCGTACTAGCCGAGGGGATTGCCCTCTTCGTCGTAGAGCTTCTCGTAAGGGACGCCCTTGGGCTGGATGAAGTCGAAGAACTTGCCAAAGGTGCCGCGTTTCTTTCCGCCACGCTCATCTTCGTCGGGGTCGCTTAAGCCCTTGTACTCCTCTTTGATGCACATGGCCACCGTGGCCTCGACGGCAATGCGCAGCGTCGCCGTGTCGCGAGCGGTTACCTCGAAGCACTCGCCGTGGTCCTTGAACAGCGTCTTGCGAACGTGAACCTCGTTCTTCTTCTTCTTGATTTGGAAGAAGTCGACTGGCGGTTTGCTCACGCTACCATGGATGTCCCACAGCATGCCCTCGACATAGTAGTGCTCCTTGATGACGCGGGTTTGGAACTCGTATTCGAAGCGATCGTGGCGGAGATAGTAGTTGAGCGCCTTGTTGTCGGGCCTGATTTGCCCGATCTGGCCGCCCATGCGTCCGATCATCGCGATGCGGTCGGACTCTTTCCCCCAAGGGCCCTCGAAGCGCAAAGCTCGTTCTCCGTCGCTATACCAAACGTCGAAATCCTCGTGTTTCGCGATAGCGTCGACGGGGAAGTACATTTTGTTGAACTTGGGCATAAAGCTCCTTCGGGTAGCGCCAAAACGTTAGTGAAAAGTATAGTGCAAGACGTGATTTTGCCGCTTTGGGGCTTGGCGATCCCATAGATTTAGCTTCAAAAGCTACCATTTTTTCTGTTCTTAGATTTTATCATAGGAACGCTCCATATAGTGGATTATGTCCTATATGTTTTCCCTGATAAGACGAGGAAATTCAACCTCGAAGGATGATGGTGAAAATATAAAGACATCCCATTGTGATGATGCGTTTCCCTGCTCGAGCTATAAACTAAAGAAGCTTTGATAACAGAGCTTAGATATCGATTGCTCAATTTACGGATTGGGAAGGTCCAGAGCAGCCGATGTCTACGTTCGGACAAAGCGGAAGGTAATCGAAGCGTCAATCCGGCGGGGATGGCGTTTTGAAAAAAGGATGCCCGAAGTTTTTGGTATGAAGCCGAATCTTCGGGAAGCTACAAAGGAGGATTGTTATGTGTTTTCGTCCTGCAGACGCATCGGCTGGCCCGAACAAGTGCCCGCACTGCGGCAAGACCATCCAGGCTATGGGCGGCATGGTTCTCAAGAACTGCCCCTTCTGCAAAGGTGATCTGACGGCTGCTGCTCCTGGCGCTCCGGCTGCCCCCGGTGCCCCTGGTGCCCCGGCTGCTCCTGGTGCCCCTGCGGCTCCCGGCGCCCCCAAGGCTCCTGGCATGTAAGAAGCCACTCGTTCCGCAACGTAATAGTTGTAGTACGATTTTTCAAAGACTGGTCCAGAAAGCTTCTGGACCAGTCTTTTTTATTCCCTGAAATGCCCTCTAAGGTACAATGAACTGCATGAACAGCGTAAATTCAGCAACGCAGAAATCATTGCCGGCATAAAGGAGGAGCTGTGCAGGTTAAAGACAGAGTTCGCGAGGACGATGGGGACAAGCAAGAGTTGGTTCTGACCCTGGTTGCGTCCGCCGACGAAGTGAAGGAAGCGGCAGACAAGTTCTTCGCAGAAATCGCTCAGCGCGATATTCCTGGGTTCCGCAAGGGCAAGGCGCCTCGCGCGGTTCTCGAGCAGAACGTTGGCGGCCACAAGAACGCCATGGGCGGCGTCGCCGAGATGCTCATCAACGAAAAGGCCTTCAAAGCGCTTGACGATGCGGACGTGATCTTCGTAGGGGAACCGGATTTCAACGTTGATAACGATGTCGTCGAGGGCCAGCCGTTCACGTTCACCGTATCTGGCGCCGTGGTGCCGCAGATGACGCTTTCGAGCTACGACGGTGTTTCCATCGAAATGCCGCCTGACGAGGCTACCGATGCGGAGGTCGAGCGCCAGCTCAAGCACCTCCAGGATGTCTACCATTCCTTTGAAAAGATCGACGACCCCGATCACGTTGCAGAAATGGGCGACGTGGTCTCGGCTGCTGTGACGGTTACGCAGGACGGCAACGCCGTGAACGGCCTTCGCTACGCGACGCGCATGATCGAGTTGGGCTCTGGCTCCATGCCCGCGTCCTTTGACGAGCATCTTGTCGGCAGCAAGCTCGGGGATACCCTCGAATTCGATTTCGAGGCAAAAGACGAGGAGGGCAACACGCAGTTTGGTGATGGCCAGCTGCACGCCAACGTCGAAATCCAGGAATTCCGCCGCAAGATCGTTCCCGAGATTGGCGACGAGCTCGCGGCTAAGGTGGGCTGCATGGACGCCGAGGATATGCGCAAGCAGATGCGCCACCAGATTAATCAGCACAAAGAAGCCGAGCTCCCGGGCCTTATGGTGCAACGCGCAGTCGATGCGCTCGCCGATCGCCTTGTGGGCGACGTTCCGCAATACTACGTGGACTTCATTCGTCAGGATGTCGGTCGCGAGATGATGCAGAGCTTTGAGAAGCAGGGCACCTCTCTGCAGGAGTGGCTCCTCAACAACAACGGCAAGGCCGATGAGATCAAGGAGAACGTGACGCAGGAGGCGATTCGCCGCGCCCGCATCGACTGCGCTCTCGAGGCCCTCGTTGCCGAGAAGGGCTTCGATGTAACCGAGGAGGACATTGAGAAGGAGCTTGCCCAGGAAGACGATGCCATCGCAACGCGCGAGAAGTGGGAAAAGGCGAACCGTATGGCCGAGCTTCGCAAGGTCTGCCGCCATTCGAAGGCTTCTCGTTGGCTTGTGCAGACCGCAGAAGTAACTGTTGTAGACGTAGAGGCTTAAACCGGCATAGAAACGCTCAGGCGCGCTGCGGCACCTTGGCCGGGCGCCGGAAAAGGGAGACGAACATGGATCTTGGATCTACCGTAACGCTCGTGTACACGGGCAAATTGGAAGATGGTACTGTTTTCGGTTATGCAACCGAGGAAAACCCCATGGTTTTCCAAACGGGCATGGACATGGCGATCGACGGCTTCGAGAAGGAAATCCTCGCCATGGAAGGCGTCGAGGGCGAGAAGAAAACGTTCACCGTCGATCAGTACGATGCGTACGGCGAGTACCTCGATGATTACGTCGCCGTCATCCCAACGCACCAGATCCCCAAGCGCGACATCAAAGTGGGCTCTCGCTTGTGGATGGCCAACGACGAGGGCGAACCGACGCTTGGTACCGTCATCGAGATTGAGGGCGGCAAAGCCAAGTTCGACTTGAACCACCCGCTCGCAGGCAAGGACCTCACCTTCGAGGTAGAGATCAAGAGCGTCGAGGCGGCTCCTGAGAACTTCGTCTCGGAGCACGAGAAGCGCCAGCACATGAAGGAGCAGTCGAAGCTCCTCGGCGGCGACCAGGGCGAATCCTACCGATAGCGCATCGCCGAAGCTGCGCATTCATACCCAAGTGAAGCTGGAGGTCCTCGCAGTTCAATGCGGGGGCCTCCTCTCGTCTTAGAAGAGCTGAGGCGAGCCTCGCTCAGGCGAAAGAAAAGCCGCTGCAGTTTATGCAGCGGCTTTCGCATGCTGGGGGAGTGTGGAGGCGCTTACAGCGTGACGAAGTTCTCGGGGAACTGCTTGTTCGCGTTCAGCACGTCCTTGCTCGTGTCGCCGTAGCGCAGCCATTCGGTGTCGGTTGCCTTGCGCTTGATCATGGCGTTCTCCATGATTTCCTTCAACGCCTTGGTCTTGCGGGCGTATTCCTCCATTTGGGGAAGTCGTCCATCAAGCTCGATCTGACGGCGCTTGTAAGCCTTGTCCTGAATGGAGTCGCCTGGAATGATGGCGTAGAAGTCCTCGGCCTCGAGCGTGTAATTGGCATGGTCCGCGTATGCAGCTAGAGCGGAATCCTCCTTCAGGCTTTGGATGGTGCGCTCGCGAACGTCGGCGTCGAGCTGCTCGGGCGTGATGCCGCGCTGCTCACAGAACTCTTCCTTCGTCATGCCCTGGCGACTGATCATCTCTTCCATGCGCATCGTAGACGCGTAGAGGGAGTTCTCTACGAGATCGGCGGGGAGTTCTTCGACAAGGCGCTTGGACAGTTCCTTGCAGATGGCGTCCTGGTCGGCAAGCTCCTGGACCTCGCGATTGTCGCGGTACATGTTGTAGCGGATGAAAATCAAAAGCTCGTCGACCGATTTGAAATCCTTGCAGTGGGCGTTGACCCAGCCGTCGGTCAGCTTCGCCTTCTCGCCTTCCTTGCAGATATTGATCTCAAGCCAGCGGACAGCGGTCTCGCGGATCGTGTCTTCGGGAATGCGGACTTCCTCGGCGATCGCGTAGACGGGATCATAAGAAGTAAGGGTGAATTGCTGAGTGGCCATAGTGCGTTCCTCCCCAAAAAACCGGGCCGTGAATCAGGCCCGAGACGTGACGTGGATATCTTCATACGTAATTGGTATCAGACAGCATGAATACCGCTTCTTATTGTACCAATGGATGGTGTCATGCAGCGTGTGATTCCGCGCCTTTTCCTACCCGATTTCAGGGGAGTCAAGCGAAATGCCAAAATGTTGAAAAATGGGCATGCCGTTCGCGGAATTTTTTATGACCAGGGGAAATAGAGGGTTGGATTACGAAAATCAACCTAGCAGGATGAGGTTGAACTGCCCAAAAACAACCCGCTGATTCGATTCCAAGCCCCGTAATGTCTCTAATATGAAACGTGCCTTGAGGCGGTGACGCAAGGAAGCAAGACAGCGGCTTCCAAGCGACCCCGCTCGGTAAATGTGGAGAAAGAAATTGGCGAGGGAAAAGGAAGGAAGAAGACTATGGCATATGGTAAGCAGTGGCGTACCGAGCTTGAAGACGGTACCGTAGTCACTCGTAGCAACACTTGGTCTCCTCCGGGATCTCACCCGGTTGGATACGGTGTCAAGGTCGTTACGAAGGGCGATCAGCTCATCCGTATCGAAGGCGACGACGATAACCCGATCACCACTGGTCGTGTTAACGCCATGAACCTTGCTCTTCGCGAGTACACCCATTCTCCGAATCGCGTCATCTACCCGATGAAGCGCGCATTCGAAGATCGCGGCAAGGACAAGTGGGAGCGCACCACTTGGGACGAGGCAATGGACACGATCTGCGAGAAGGTCCGTTACTTCCAGAACACCTACGGCCCCGAGTCCATCGTTTGCTTCGGTGGTACCGGCCGTGAGGCTTGCATTTACTACTACGCATTGACGTTCTCCGTTCTGCAGTCCCCCAACTGCTGCTACACGCAGTCTGGCTGGTCCTGCTACGGTCCTCGTTGCTCCATCTCTGACTACGTGCTCGGCGCAGGCTATCCTGAGCTCGACTACGCTGGTCATCTGCCCGGTTCTTATCATGACCCGCGTTACACGCTGTCCAAGTGGGTTGTGGTTTGGGGCAAGGAGCCGCTGCCCTCCAACGGTGACGGTTTCTTCGGCCACTGCCTCGTCGACATGATGAAGCTTGGCACGCACATCATCTCCATCGACCCCCGCATCACCTGGGTCGGCGCTCATGATGGCAACATCAACCTGCAGGTTCGTCCGCAGACCGACACGGCTCTTGCACTCGGCCTCATCAACCTCCTGTTCGAGAACGATGAGTACGATCACGAGTTCGTCGAGAAATGGATTTATGGCGTTGACGAGCTGAAGGCTCGCGCCGCTGAGTATCCCGTGGACAAGGTCGCCGAGATCACCACGGTCGACGCTGAGGATATCAAGCGCGTCGCCCACATCATCGGCACCGAGCGTCCTATCGGTTGGGCTTGGGGTCTGGCATTCGACCAGAACAAGAACGGCGTTCAGCTGTCCCAGTCCTTCATCATCCTGGCTGCTATGTGCGGTTCTATTGACCGTCCTGGCGGACTTACCCTTGGTCCTCCGTCGGCACTTCTCGGCAAGTGGCGCATGGAGCAGCGCGGCGCTATGACCGACGAAGTTTGGTCGAAGCGTATCGGTGCTGCGCAGTGGCCTGGCCTGTCCACCGGCATGGCTACCACCCAGCCTGACGAGACCCTGAACACCATGGAGACGGATCAGCCGTACGCTCTGAAGATGGGCTGGTTCAACAGCTCCAACTTCCTGACGCCGACCTGCTCCGCTCAGCCGAAGCGTTGGCACAAGGCTCTCCAGAAGCTCGAGTTCGTCGTCATCCAGGACCTCACCCAGACGCCGACTTCCATGGCTCTCGGTGACTACTTCCTGCCCATGTCCACTTGGGCTGAGCATGACGGCATCGTCCTCACCCACTATGGCCGCAACACTGTGTTCATGGGCCCCATGAACAAGGCTCTCACGGTTGGCGAGTGCAAGTCCGACATCGAGATCTGCCTCATGTTCGGTCAGCGCCTCAACCCCGAGTGGTGGCCGTGGTACAAGCCTGCAGACGGCAAGTCGCTTGACCTCCCTGCTCTGCAGCAGGCAGTCGAAGATTTCTTCAGCGATCAGCTCAAGGAACTCGGCTTCGACTGGAAGACCTTCCAGGAGCTCGGCCTTTATCAGCCTGGTGCTCATGGCTTCGAGTACGAGAAGTATGAGAAGGGCATGCTCCGCTTCGATGGCGCTCCCGGCTTCAACACCATTACCGGCCAGATCGAAGCCTACTCGATTCTTTACGAATCCTGGGGCGAGGATCCGCTGCCGTACTACGAGGAGCCGAACTACAGCCCGATCAGCAAGCCCGACTTGGCTGGTCAGTATCCTCTGATCACCACCTCTGGTTCTCGTCGCTACAGCTCCTTCCATTCTGAGCATCGTCAGGTTCCGTCCCTGCGCCAGATCGATCCGTGGCCGTGGTGCCAGATCAATCCGGAGACCGCTGCAGAGTACGATGTGACCGACGGTGACTGGATTGAGGTCTACAACATGTTCGGCGAGGCTCGCTTCAAGGCAGAGATCACGCCGGTCATGAAGCCTGGTATCCTCAACTGCGCTCACGGCTGGTGGTTCCCTGAGCAGGACGGCGAAGAGCCCAACCTGTTCGGCGTTTGGAAGTCCAACTTCAACAGCCTCGTGCCGCATCAGAACATTGGTAAGCTTGGCTTTGGCGCTCCGTACAAGGGTGTTATGTGCAACATCCGCCGCGTCCATAGCCTGAACTCCGACGACTAAGAAAGGAAGTGGCATAAATGGCAGATCAGAAGTACGCACTGCTCGTAGACTACACGTACTACTCCGGTAACCATGCCGCCGAGATCGGCTGCAAAGAAGAGCTTGGCCTTCCTCTCGAACAGTTCGGTATCAAGGAAGTTCAGGTTGGTCCCTTCAAGAAGGGCGAAGGTAATGACGGCGACGCTTGGGAGTGGTTCTACATTCCTTGCCCGACGTCCATCTTCTCCGAGCATTGGGGAACCAATGGCGACAAGGCCGGCCAGCGTCCGCTCGCGGTGCAGGTCGACGAGTCCGCTTCGATGTACTACGGTACCGTCGAAGAGATGGTCGCTAAGATGGCAGAGTTCGATCGTCCGATGGTTCTCTTCCAGCTGTAACTCTTTAGTGTGTTAAGATGTCTGTGGTCGCTAGGCGACTGGCGACCACGGCATCGTGCGATAGACCAATAAGGAGGGAAAACATGACCCGCGATGAATTTTTTGAGCTCGACGCTGCAGCAGCAGCTGCTGAGCTGAACGCAGGCCTCGAGGCTGGCAAGAGCAAGGACGAAGTCCTCGCCGATCATGGCATTGCTCAGGCTGACCTTATGAAGGCTCAGATTTTCTTCGTGAAGGACAAGTTCATTGCTCGCGCTTGGGGTGGATACACCTCTACGAAGCGTACCGGCAATGAAGCTGGCGACACCGCTAATGGCGTTGGCGACTCCGATCCTTCGAAGGGCTACAACGGCATCTAGTTCCCTCCAGGGGATGTTTTTCTAGGGGCCTGATTTAAGCTCACTTAAGAACCTCTTCGTAAGAAGGGGTTCTTTTTTTGTGCCGAAAAATGGTGATGAAACGATTTCAGCCATACTGTTCCACTAGCTTCGACCTGTTCAAATGGCGATTTTCCAATGCTAAGATACTTCCATCAGAAGAGTTATGCGTTTTCGCGCTACCTACTCAAGGAGGATTGCTTTCGATATGGCTATGACGAACGAAGAGGAAATTCGCGCTGAGGTTGAAGAGCTCGGGCGTCTTACGGAAGCTCAAGAAGATATTCTGTACAACATTGCTTTGAAGCAGGACGAGCTTGGCCGCGAGGCGACGAATATGTTGCTTGAGAAGGTTGTCGACAGTGAAATTTATCAGCCGATGATTGATCGCGAGATGCTGACCTACGAGGTCTTCAACAAGGGCGGGAAACATGAGATTGCCTGCTTGTATGTAACGCTCAAGGGCATGCGCTATTGCATCACGTTTGGCGATGAGATTTCTTCTCGTCGCCCGGTCGACCCTGCAGGCGTTCCTCGCAAGTAATCGCATTTTTCGAAAACGGCCCGGCACCCTCGCGTCGGGCCGTTTTGTCTATTCTGGGGAATGCAACGAGATTGGACGGGGGTTATTCTTGGGTTGCCCCTTGCGACGCATTGCGTTCGTTAGTTGATAGTTGCTTTGAGGTGCGGGAATGACAGACGGTCTTTTGGGAATTCCTCATATCGCCTACGCTAAGGCTCAGGTGAATCGTAACAAGTCGCTCGATGTGAGCAAGCTCGATGTGAGCTTCGGAGGCTTTACCCCTATGCCGCTCAATGACGGAATGGCGACAAGGGAGCAAGTCCTCTCGACCGAGGCGCGAATTCGTGAGCGCCGTGAGGCTGCTCTGCGAGCGCAGGCCTTGCAAGATGCCTGTACTTCAGACTCCCGTCATTTCGTCGACGATGCTGGTACGGACTGGGAATACGTCGTGTTGTCGGAATCCTCGATCCGCATTGAGCGCTGTTCGCATGCTGTAGGCGAGCTTGCAATTCCCGATTCGATCGAGGGTTTGCCGGTTCGCTCGCTGGCGCCCGATGCTTGCTCGAGCTTAGAAGACGTGACGTCGATCGTCGTTCCAGAGGAAGTGAAGTTTATCGGGGGCTGCGCTTTTCGTTTCTGCAAGCGTTTGGAATGCGTTGTGCTGCCGCGCAACCTTGCCACCTTCGAATCCGACTGGTTTCGTGGATGCCCCTCCCTTTCGAGGCTGCGGATGCCGGGGCTTTTGGAAGAGGTTGGACCAAGCTTGTTCGACATTCCCCATCTCGAGTACGTCGAGTTCGGTGCGGCACTTTCCCGTGTTGAACCAGGAACGTTCCAGAAGAGTCGGCTGATTGAAATATCGATCGATCCTGAAAATCCTTGGCTGCAGACCGATGGTGCTGCAATCTACTCGAAAGACGCCAAAACGCTCGTGGCGCTTGCGTGCCCCTTGCCTTCGTATGCCGTTGCGCCTTCGTGCACCATGATTGCGCGGAAGGCGTTCAGCTCCTTTGACGAGCTCGCGAAGGTTGACCTGCCGAGCAGCGTTGAGGTAATAGGTCCCTACGCTTTCGCCCGTACTGCGGTGCGTACCTTCGAGGCGCCTTCCGCTTTGAGGGAAATAGGGGAGCGCGCGTTCTTCGCCTGTGCCTCCCTTGAAAGTGTCTCGCTCAACGAGAAGCTGCAGGTCATTGAGGCGGATGCGTTTAGTAATTCGGATATTTCAACCTTAAGGATTCCGAACAGCATTGTCGAAATCGGATATCCCGTTGCTGCGCGAACAAAACTGGTTTACGCAGGCGAGGGTGCAACGTTTACACTGGAGCCCGGTTCGGAGCGGCTCATGCTCGACGAATCTGGCGCCCTCTATGAGCTTCAGGGCGATGGCATGAAACTGCTGTGTCTGTTCGATAGCGAGGCGAAGCGATTCGAGACGGCGGAAGGAACGACGGAGGTGGCCCCGGGGGCGCTGCTCAACCATGCCGAGCTCGAAGAGGTAGTGCTGCCCGAAGGCGTTCGCATTATCGGTGCCGCTGCATGCAAGGGCTGCCGGGCGCTGCGCCGTATTGCCATTCCCGAGGGAGTTGTCGAAATGGGCTCTGAGGCGCTCATGGACACGGCTCTTGAATCGCTTCATATCCCTGCTTCGCTTGAGAAGATCGGGGAGAACGCGCTTGTCACTTACAACGCGCACAACGGGAAGCGCCAGCCGACGCTTCGCGAGGTCACGGTGGCGCAGGGCAATGCTCGCTACGAGGAAAAGAACGGCATGCTGCTCGAGAAATGGAGCAACGGCAAAGCCCGCGTCGTGGTAAACACCGATTCTCGGGAATGCGTGAGAATCCCTGAGGAAGTCGTCGCCATTGCGCCGTACGCTTTCAACGGCGATAGGAGCATTCGCGAGCTCTACCTGTCCAATCGAATCAAGCTGGTGGGAATGCGCGGCCTTGCCTTCCAGTGCTTCATCGAGCTGATTCATATCGACCTTGAAGAGCCAATTGAAGATCATACCAGCTTTGACGTGCGCTTTCCCGAAATCGACCGGAGCGTCAAGCAAATCGAGCTTGCGTTCAGCGTCCCCGACCATGTGAGCGTTGAGGCGATTCTCGACCATTACGACGGATCGATTGTGAGCGGCTCGAGCTACGATGCGATGGTTGACGGCGGCATCGGTCTCTACGACCAGAGTAAGATGATCATCGCGCGCCTGAAAGACCCCGTTCTCATGACGCCTTCAAACAGGAGCATGTGCGATCGCGTGATGAGGAGCAACCTCGTCGACATCATCGTGCAGGCGGCGCGTCATGATGATCGGCAGGTCGTGGATGACATGCTTGATTTGGGCTATCTCACAAAAGATAATATCGATATCGTAGTCGAGCGCGCGGGTGATGTGCAGGATGCTGCGATGACGGGGTACCTTCTTGAAGTGAAGCGCCGGTTCTTCGGCAGCCAGTTGATGGACTTTGATTTGTAAGGGGGGCGACATGTCGAAGCAGGAGACAATAGCTGACGCGAAGCTTGCGCGTCGCGCTCGCGAAGACGAGCTCGCCCGAGATATCCTCGACGAATGTCGCGTTCAGCTCATGCTGAAGTTCCGTTTCCTGGACATGGCCCTTTGGCGCATGGAAAACCTGCCGATTCGTGCGGGGGCGCGGTATCCGCTGACCACTGATGCGCGCCGTGTGGCGTTCGATCCGCCGCGTGTGATTGCGCGGTTCGAGGAGGGCTTCGACGAGCTCATCCGCGACTATCTGCATATGGCGATGCACTGCATCTTCCGCCACCCGTTCGATAAGGACCACCGAAATCGCCAAGCTTGGAACCTGACGTGCGATATCATCGCCGAGAGCGTGGCGCTCGATATGTGCGCGGGGCGATTTTCCTCCCCGCAGGACGCCGAGCGGATTGAAGCGCTCGATAGGATAAAGATGCTGACGGGAAGCCTTCTTCCCAATAAAGTATATGCGCTGGTGAAGGGTATGGTTCTCACGCCTTCAGGACAGCAGTACCTCGGGATGGGCCGCTCGACGCTCAACGATTGGGTCGCACTGTTCGAGAGGGACGATCATTCGGCATGGCCGTCGAATGCCGATGAGGATTCGCCCGCTGAGCGTCGTGAGGCTCAGAAGCCGGAAGAGGTGAGCGAGCGCGATTCCGGCGAAGCACCCGAGTCCGATGACATGGAGCTTGAATCTGCTGGCGGTGCCGATGAGCCAACCGACACGGACGATAAAAGGGATGATTCGCAAACCGAACAGGCGGAAGATGCGGCGGACGATACCGACGATGCCGAGGATGGAGAAGGCGACAGCGCTGAGCCCGTTCCGCTGACCAGCGAGGATGAGGAACGTGAGCATTCCGAGGACGACGAGGCTGAGCGGGAATGGGAGGAAATCTCGAAGGAGATCGAGATGAACCTCGAGACGTTCTCGAAGGAATGGGGCCGCGAATCGGACAGCCTGATGCAGCATCTGTCGGTGGCGAATCGCAAGGTGTACGACTACACGGAGTTTCTGCGCAAGTTCATGACGATGAACGAGGAAATGCTGCTCAACCAGGACGAATTCGACTACATCTACTACACCTACGGCATGGAGCTCTACGGGAACATGCCGCTTGTCGAGCCGCTCGAGTACAAAGAGACCGATCGGGTGCGCGAGTTCGTCATTGCGATTGACACGTCGGGATCGGTGCGGGGTGACTTGGTGCGTCGATTCATCCAGCACACGTTCGACATCTTGAAGGAGTCGGAAACCTATACAACCGAGGTCAACGTGCATATCGTGCAGTGCGACGCGCGCGTGCAGTCCGATATGCGGATCACCGATATCGGCGAGATCGACAAGCTCATGAAGGACTTCGTCATCAGGGGATTCGGCGGGACCGACTTCCGACCGGTGTTCGACTACGTCGAGACGCTGCGCGATCGCGGAGAGCTGGCCAAGATGAAGGGTCTTATCTATTTTACGGACGGTCTGGGGAGCTTCCCCGAAAAGCCGCCCGATTACGACACAGCGTTCGTATTTATGGACGAAGAGGGGCGCGACCTTCCGCCAGTGCCGCCCTGGGCGATGAAGGTTGTCATAGACGAGGCGGGCATCAATCGGTTCAAAAGCCAAGGCATCCGCTAGCTGCGGGCGCGTGAAAGGACGGGCACTATGAATATCGTCTCGGCGAAACAGCAGGTGAAAGACACCGTTGAGGCATACTTGAAGAGGGATGACGCGGGGCTGCTCTCGATTGCCTCTGTGCACCAGCGACCGATTTTCTTGGTGGGCGCGCCGGGAATCGGCAAGACCGCAATCATGGAGCAGGTCGCCCGCGAGCTGGGCATCGGCATCGTGTCGTACTCTATGACGCATCATACGCGCCAGAGCGCGCTCGGCCTTCCTCATATCGAGCATCGGGAATTCGAGGGGAAGGAATTCGATACATCCGAGTACACGATGTCGGAGATCATCGCGGCGATTTACGATTACATGGAGCGCACGGGGTTGCGCGAGGGCATCCTGTTCCTCGACGAGATCAACTGCGTTTCGGAGACGCTGTACCCCTCGATGCTCCAGTTCTTGCAGTTCAAGACGTTCGGCAAACACAAGGTGCCTGAAGGATGGGTCATCGTGTGCGCGGGCAACCCGCCCGAGTACAACCGCTCGGTGCACGAGTTCGACATCGTGACGCTTGACCGTTTGCGCGAAATCGACGTCGAGCCCGACTACGGCGCGTGGAAGACCTACGCTTCCGAAGCGGGCCTTCACCCTGCCGTGACCACGTTCCTCGAGGCGAAGAAGGACTGCTTCTACAAGGTCGAATCGCGACCGGGCGGCGGCAAGTCGTTCGTGACGGCCCGCGGTTGGGAGGATTTGGCGAAGGTCATCTCGCTGTACGAACAGATGGGCAAGCCGGTGAACCGCGATTTGTTCGTGCAGTTCCTGCGCGACGACGACATTGCCGACCAGTTCACCGTGTACTACTCGCTGTTCGAGAAGTATCGCTCCGATTATCAGGTGGGGTCGATTCTTTCCGGCACTGCGACGCCGTCCATCAAAGATCGCGCGAAGGCAGCGCCCTTCGATGAGCGCATTGCGCTTCTTGGCCTGATGATCGATACGTTGTCGGCGGACTGCTCGAAGGCGCTCGATCAGGAGGGCATAGTTGTGACGCTTCGCGACTTGCTGCGCGAGACGAAGCCCGAGTTCCTCGCAGGTGCGAGCGTTGACGAGGCGCTTGCCCCCCGCGTGTCCGAACGCGAACGCAAGCTGGCGAGAAAGATAGAATCTGGCACCGCCTCGCGGAAGTTCGTTCGCGAGGAGCGCTTGGTCATCGATTTGCTGAAAGGCTTTGCGGCGCAGTGCATGCTCGAGAAGGCGACCGAGGGCGATGTTGCGTTCCATACCATCGAGCGCGCGTACAAAGCTGAGGTCTCGAAGATTTCGCCTTTGGTTGACGCTGCGGGCGAACGTATGAGCAACGCGTTCGACTTCATCGACGAGACGCTCAGCAGTCGCGAGATGCTCGTGTTTCTAGCCGAGCTCACCACGCGCAAGCCGACCACGCGCTTCATCTCGCATTATGGAAACGAGAAGTACTACGAGCACAACCAGGAGCTTCAGGTCGATGCGGCTCGCATGGGGCTCACCGAGCGGGTGAACAAGCTTGCCGAGATCGACGCCTCGCTGGCAGAAGAGCGCGAGGTGGGCGAGCCTGGCGTGGTCGGGATGCGCTTTGGTTCGAAGCCAAAGGGCGAGCCAGGTGCGACGGCGGGCTCGCGCGGTGCGGCGACTTCCTCGGCACCTGCGGGCGGTGTGGCCGATAGCGGCGCGGCGATTTCCGCCCCTGCCGCTGCGGCCTCCGCGAGCGCACAGGGCTCGCGGAGCACGCTGGCGGAGATTCCTGCGGGCGCGCTTGCAAAGCACTATGGCGGGAAGCAGTTCGAGTACGGCTTCGCGAGCGTGTGCAAGATGCTCTTGCCGCGCGAGGAGCTCAAAGGCAAGAAGGTGCTCGACATATGCTGCAGGCGCGGGCGCGGCGTATACAAGCTCAGCTCCCTGGTCGGCGATAGCGGCGAGGTGATGGGCGTCGATTGGAGCCCATCGTATGTCGAAGAGGCGAAAGACGGCATGAGCCGCGCGTGGCACGAGAGCGGGCTTTCGCGCAACAACATGGAGTTCCGCGTCGCCTTCCCCGAAGACCTGATTGACGCAGGCATCGGGTCGTCTGTCTACGATGCAATCTACGTGAATAACGTGATCACGCTTTTCTACGACCAGGAGCAGGCAATACGGGAATTTGGCCGTGTCCTGAAACCGGGCGGACTGCTGATTTTGGAGACCATCTTCGCGGATCGGCCGCGCACCGACTCGGTCGTGGACGAGGCCCGCTCCATCGGAAACAGCGTGCAGGCCGCGCGAACCGAGCAGGAGAACTTCGCGTGGCTTGAGGCTGCGGGCTTTGAGGCGCCCTCTGTCGAAGAGTCCTTCGAGGTCGAGGCCGATCGCGGTTACAAGGCGGGGCATGTCGTGCCGAAGGTGGCAGGAGACGAAAACGTGAAGTTCACGGCTGTGTCGCTCTACGTTCGCAAGAAGCGCTAAACTTTGCGGCTAGGCGTCGTGCCTTGCAAAGGGAATGAGGCGCCTGCCAGGCCGCTGCGGCTTGGCAGGCGCCTTTCGCATAAAAAAGGGGGAAACAATGGCTGAAGTGCCTGTTGACAAGCGGTTTCGCGGGTCGGTTCGGCTGGTGACGCTGCTGTTGTGGCGCATCGCGAAGTCGACCAACGTGGAAGATGGCTTTCGTGCTGCGCGCGAGCTCAAGATGTTCGATGCCGAAAACGAAGCGTTCACGAGGCGCTGCTTTGCGCTCGACGCGCAGCTGGAGGCGGGCGAAGAGCTTGCGGAGCCTCTTACGATGGAACTGGTCGACGAGCTCCAGGCGTGCGCCATCAGGCTGAACTCCGCCGATCCGGCGTAGCGCAGGCGGGGGTTCTCGGCGAGGCGGCCAGCAACGGGCGAGGCTTTTGCTTGCGGGTGTTTTGCCACCCGCAAGCTGGCGCGATCATTCCCCGAAGAGGCTTCGATCGACGGGCAGCCCCTTTGTTCTTCCGCCGATTCCCCAGGTCGTGTGCATATCGGCGGTTCGCGCTCCCTTCGACTGGGAACGGGCGCGGAACGTCTCGCAAAAGCCTTTGAATCCGCGCAGCAACGATTCAGTATCTGAGTGGTTCTCGGTTTGCAAGAACGCCTTGAGCGCGTCGTAGACGTCATCGCTCGCCCTGCTGCGCAGATGTGGCGCCTTTACGGCGAGCCATCCTCGCAAGGCGGCGTTCATGCTCGTGGCGTCATCGTCATCGTCCGCGAACAGGTTCTCGATGGGCTTCCAATACTGGTCATAGAGCCGCTCCTGCTCTTCGTATTCGACGTCGGAGAACAAGAGGTTCCTCGCAAGGTCCGCTGTGGTGAGCGGCATTCCCTTCGAGTTCAGGCTCTCGAACACCGTTTGGGGACAGTCGCTTTCCTCGACCTCGGCGGCGATGATGGTCAGCTGCTTGAGGCCTCGCCATATCGTTTCCGCATCAGATTCGGCTTGCAGGTAGCTTTTGAAGCGCTGGTAGTTGGAGACGACGTTTTTCGACAGGTCGTCCTCCTCGGGAAGGTCGGTATGGTTGAGCACCGCGGTCATGGTTGCCCTGTCGAGCCGCGAGAGAGTCAGCTTCTCCTTGCGCGAAGCTTCCTCGGGATTGCGACCGTCTGCGAGGAGGAACCGCGCGCGAAGCTCGGCTGCGTCGGTTCCGTCTTCGAGGACCATTCCTTGTTCTTCCAGATAGTCGGCTAAAGCGGCGATGAGCAGCGAGATCGTTCCCGTGCGCTGCTGCCCGTCGATAATGTCGATCGCCTGTGTCTGCGCGCTTGTGAGCTCCGGGTCGGGCGAATAGAGCACCGTCCCGATGAAGTGCTCGCTTTGCGCCTCGCCCGCATGCGCGCAGTCGCGCCAGAGCGTCGCGCATTGCTTGTCGCTCCAGGTGTAGACGCGCTGGTAGACGGGAATGATGAAGTGCGTATGCGGTGCCCCGAGGTAATCGAGGAAGGTGCGCTGCGTCGTTTTCATGCCATCTCTCCTAAAGTGTCGCGTCCGTGTTACGCATCTCGGCGCGTACCCGTTGCGCATATGCTTCGTCGTGGGCTTTCTGACGGGTGAACCCGCTGGTCAATGTGGGGGCGCCGTTAACGGCCCAATCCATGGTGCGGAACTTCTTTACCGCATGGTAGCGGTAGTTTTCCGCCCAGACGAAGCAGAAGTTGCGCAGCTCTCGCAACAGGTCCTCGGTCGTGCCGGTGTAGTCGTCCTCGACGTAGCGCTTGAAGATGCTGTACACCTCACCGGGCCCGTGCGCACGAACCTTTCGGAACCTTACCGAAAGCCACCCTTGGATCGCGTTATCGAGCCGAAGGGAGCCGGGGTCGGGCACGAACAGGCTCTCGATGATGCTCCAGTACGTGTCGTAGAGATAGGTTTGCTGCGTGTGCGTTTCGGCGAGCAGAAGGTAGTTTCGCACCAGGTCAGCGGTGGTAAGGGGCGCGCCTTTGGAGTTCAGGCTCTCGAAGATCGGTTGCGCGCTCTCCGTTTTCTCGACTTCGGCGAAGATAACGGAAAGGAGGTTGAGTCCCTGCCAGAGCGCTTCGGCGTCGAAGTCGGGCTCGGCCATCTTCTCAGTGAAGAACGCGAGGTTGTGCGCGATGTTCTCGGAGGCGATATCGTCGGGCTTGGCGCCGAGCAGCGCGTCGAAGTAGGAGGCGCGGTCTCCTCGGGAGAGCACGAGCTTGCCGGGAAGGCTCGAATTGCCGTCGAGCAAAAGGTAGCGTGCCTCGATTTCGTCTGCCGTGGTATGGGCGAGGGTGATGCCCGTGTTCTTCAGGTGGCGAACGAGCGCGACCAGGATAAGCGAAACGGTTGTCGTGCGCTGCTGGCCGTCCACGATGGAGAAACGGGCGTTGCCGTTCTCGTCGTTGCGCTCGGGGGCGTAGAGGAGCGTTCCGACGAAGTGCTGCGAGGCGGACCGCGCGGCACGGAAAATGTCGAGCCAGAGTTCCTCGCATTGGCGGCGCTTCCACGAATATGCTCGCTGATAAGGTGGAATAACGAATCGAGTTCGGGATGCGCCCACGATATCGAGCAAAAGCGCATTACTGGTTTGCATACGAACTCCTCAGGTACGGTGGTGTGTTCTTTTGTTTAAGTATGCGGTGCGCGGAGGGTTCGCTTGGACGGTGCGGGAATTATGGGACGAATCGCACGGCTTTGTTATGGAACGGGCGTAAGCCTTCGCGTGGGCAGGCGGCCTTCCTTGGCGCCGGCGGCAAGCCTGCTTCCTGCCGAGGCGGCGCAGCTTGTTCGAAATGAGAGTGCAGCCGATATGTGCGGCGCTCGGGTATCATGGAACCGACGGGAGATGCGACGATTTGCAAGGAGGCCCTCTATGGCGATGGAGATGCTCAATGACGTCATGACTTCGACATACTTGGCAAGAATCGGATGGGAAGGCGACGCCCCGGTGACGAGGAAGACGCTCGATGGCTTGGTGTACGCGCATCAGTGCAGCGTCCCGTTCGAGACCGCCGATTTGGTTGCGCTTGGGGAGGCGCCCTCCCTTGAGATGAGCGACCTTTATCAAAAGATCGTTGTCGATCGTCATGGTGGATTTTGCTTCGAGCTGAACAAGATGTTCGAGCTGCTGCTCCGCTCGGTGGGGTTTGAGGTGCGTCCCTGCCTCAGTCGAGCTGTACGCGGCAGGGAGGGGCGCATGCCGATCAACCATCGGGGCACGCTTGTTTCCCTCGATGGGGAGCTGCTTTCGGTCGACGTCGGGTTCGGCGGACCGCTTCCTGCGGGCTCGCTTGTCATCTGCGACGAGCGCGAACAGACGATTCGCGGCGAGGTGTACATTCCGCGCCGCATCGACGAACACTGGTGGGCTATCGATCGGATTTCGCAGGCGAAGCGCGACTTATACGGCGACGAGGGCCCGTCGAGGCGTCAGACCGAGCTTGAGTTCTGCCTTGCCACTGTCGAGGATATTGATTTTACTGCGCTGAGTTTTGCCTGCTCGCAGCCTGGGACCGTGTTCCGTGATACCGTGATGGCGAATATCCGCACGGCTTCCGGCTTCAAGAGCATCAGCCGCGGGGTGTTGAATGTGCGCGAGTCTGGCGCAAGTGAGAAGACGCCGCTCGAGGACGATTTTGCGGTTTCCGCGGCGCTTCGGGAACACTTCGGCTTCACGCCATATTGCGCTCGCTAGGAAGGTGTGGGACAATACCAAGGCGCATTCGCGCAATCATGGTCGCTTGGCGCAGCGGGAGCGCAAGTGCCTTACAAGCACTGGGTCGGGGGTTCAAATCCCTCAGCGACCACCAGGAATTCGACGGGTCACGGGTTTTCCGTGGCCCGTTTTTGATTTCGACGGAGGCTTCTCCGCGCTTTGCCGGCCCGTCGGGCCTGCCTGTTTTCTGCCGACGTCGTGCCGGGTTTCTGCCAGGTTTCTGCAAGGTTTTTTCGATTTCGCGCCTCGTTCCTGCAAGAAAATGACGCGTTTTTAGAGGTTTGCTGCCAGGTTTTTGCGCGCATTTTCGGAAAAGCTGACTAATCCCTGCGGATAAGGCGTGGGTTTTCGAGAAGCAATTTGGGCGAGTTGTGCCTGAATCGCTCGCTAGCATGTCCTTCACTTGGATGAGCGGAGGACTCATGAGACGAACGAAATCGTGGATCGTCGGTATCGCATGCGGCGCGTTATGCGCTGTCTGCGTGTTTATGTACCTGCAGGATGCGGGTGCGCAGGTCGATGCGGCGCGTGCCGAGGCGCTCGAGCGTTTTGGCGGCGAACAGGTCGAGGTGTGCGTGGCGAAAAGGGACATCGCAGCTGGTGAGGTAGTCGATGCCTCCTCTTTCGAGAAACGGATGTGGGTCACGGCGCTTCTGCCCGATGACCCTCTTACGCAGGATAGCGATGTTCTCGGCAAGCAGGTGACCTCAACGGTGCTGAAAGGCGAGGTGCTGACTTCGAGGCGATTCGAGGAGTCGTCATCTTCCATCGATGTTCCCGGCGAGCTGACCGCCGTCAGCGTTCCCGCGCGCGATGTGCAAACGGTCGGGGGCGCGCTTCGTCCGGGGATGTTCGTCGACGTGTACGCGACGGGCTCGGCGGGAACGACGCTCATCGCCCATAGCGTTTTGGTGCTTGCAACGAATGCGAGCTCTTCGTCGAAATCAGGGGCCGATTCCGTTTCATGGGTAACGCTTGCGCTCGACCCTGCGAATGTTCAGGAAATCGTTTCGGTCGCGCAGGGATCGGAGCTGTATTTCACCCTTCCCGGCGAAGACGTTCCCGAGCCAACGGTGTCGAAGTCGCTCGATGCGAACGAGGGTCAGAAGGGATCGAGTGTCCAGCAGAAATCGGACGCGGCATCTGATTCGGGTTCGTCTCAAGTTTCGCAACCTGATGGTCGCTCCGCGGCTGCTGACGCATCGCAGGCTGAAGGCTCGGCTTCCAATTCCGATTCCGACGAGGGAGCTTCCCATGAACGCTAAAGTTTTGCTGTGCGCTGATGAGGAAAGCGCGCGTCACCCCGAGCTTATCGGCCTTCGGGAAGAGAATCTGCTCGAGCAGCCATGGCTTGCGGTTCGTACGACGGCTCGGGAGACGCGGGACTTGGCCGCGAAAAGCGCCTCGATTGAGGAAATATGGGTGGTCTCTTGCCCCGACGTCGAGCCGATTAACTTGGCTGCGGCGGTGAAGCGCGACAATCCAAGGCGTCGCGTGTCGATGCTCTGTTCGCAGCCGTCCGGCTCGCTTCATAGTCGGACGAAGGCGGCGGGAATAGATGAGACCATGACTCACCAGGTGCTTGTTGAACGTTATGCGGCGCGCAAACGGCAGGTCCGTGCACTAGCTTCGGGATCGCGCGATTCCAAAAGGGAGACTGGTTCTTGCGCGGTTCCCCACACGGGCTCGGTTTCGCCAAAACCTGTCGTTTCATCAGGTGAAAAGCGAGCTACTCTGATTACCGTCGTCAGTGGAAGCGGCGGCGCGGGCAAGAGTGCGGTATCTGCGGTTGCAGCGGCGACGTTAGCTTCGGCGGGAATTAAGACGTTGCTTCTCGATTGCGACTTCCAATTCGGGGATATGCGCGAACTGCTCGGGGCCAAGCGTGCTTACGGGGTTGACGAGGTGCTCTCCGGTGCTGTTCCCCTGTCCGATTTGCCGTGCGACGAGCAAGGGCTCTGCCTTATCGCTGCACCGAGAAGGCTTGAGCAATCCGAAACGATAGTACACGAATTGCCCGCGCTGCTCGATTCGGCAATGGCTCACTTCGACGCGATTGTTGCAAACACAGGCGCAAACTGGGGAGAGCAGCATGCGGTGCTTCTCGAGCGATCTTCTCGGGCGCTGTTTCTCGTCGATCAGAGGGCATCGTCTCTTCGGGCATGCAAGCATGCGGTCGAGCTGTGCGCTCGTTGCGGGATTGCGGCAAGCCCCTTCCTGTTCATCGCGAATCGCTGTTCGAAGCGCTCGCTGTTCTCATCTATCGATGTGTCGTGCGCGATGCAGGGTGCGCATGCTGCCGAACTTAAAGATGGCGGAGTGGAAGTCGAGCAGGCGCTCGGCACAGGGCTTGCTTACGATTTGGTTTCCTCGCGCAATGCCTTCGCGCAAAGCGTGAGAGAGCTTATGGGCGAGGTGGTCGGGGAGGCTGCGGGCTCATTGGCTTCATCCGAAGAGTCCGAGGCGCCTTCGCGCGGGCTTTTCTCCTTCAGGCGCGCTCGTCGAGAGGGGGTGCTCCCATGACGCTTCTCGATCGTGTGAGGGCGGCGGGAAATGAAACTCCTGCCGCTTCTCGGGCGACTCGCGATGAAATGCTCGAGTGGTTGAAGGAGCGGGTTCGCGAGCAACTTCCCGCCGACGATATAGCGTCGCTTGCCAAGGGCAATCCCGAACGGGCGCGCAATGAGATCCGAGCGGTTTGCCGGGCAGCGTTTGAGGGAAGCGGCCGCTTCGATACCGGCCTTGCGGAGCAGGAAGCGCTTGCCGACACCTTGATCGATTCCATGCTGGGCTTCGGGCCTCTCGAACCTTTTCTCGCGGATGAGTCGATCACCGAGATCATGGTGAACGGATCGCGTTCGTTGTTTTACGAGCGCGACGGTGTTTTGCATCAAAGCGAGTTTTGTTTCGCGAGCGATGACGAGGTGAGGATGCTCATCGACCGCATCATCGGCCCGCTCGGCCGGCGAATCGACGAGTCGTCGCCTATGGTGAACGCCCGCCTTGCGCAGGGACATCGCGTGAACGCCATCGTGCCTCCTCTTGCGCTCGACGGCCCGATGCTCACGATCCGAACATTCTCCTCGAGGGTCATCACCTTGCAGGACATGGTGGAGAGCGCCTCGATTGAGGAATGCGTGCAGCGCTTGCTCATCTGGGCTGTTCGCGCTCGCAAGAGCATCGCTGTTTCCGGTGGAACGGGAAGCGGCAAAACAACGCTTCTCAATGCCCTTTCTTGCCATGTTCCCCCTGATGAGAGGATTATCACGATAGAGGACTCCGCTGAGCTGCGCTTTTTGGAGCACCCTCACGTCGTGCGCCTTGAGGCTCGTCCGCGCAATGCAGAAGGGGTGGGGGAAGTCACCATTCGCGATTTGGTTGCGAACGCGCTTCGCATGCGACCCGACCGCATCATCGTGGGCGAATGTCGCGGCGGCGAGGCGCTCGACATGCTCTCCGCCATGAACACGGGGCATGAGGGGTCGCTTACTACGCTTCATGCGAACTCTCCCAAGGAGGCGATTTCTCGCTTGGTGACCATGGTGCGCTTCGTTGCCGATTTGCCCGTGGACGTCATCGAATCGCAGATTGCGAGCGCTTTCGACCTTATCGTCCAGACGGCCCGCGGCGCTGATGGCTCGCGGATGGTTTCTCAGATTGCAGTGATTTCTCCAGGTGAAAGCATAAGGGAGTGCATCGTTGCGCCGATTTACCAGCGGGATATCTGCGGCGGTGCGGGCGTGTGGCTCTCTGCTCCGGAATGGGTGGGCGACTTGGTGAAGTTGGGGATTGCGACCGATAAGGAGGTGCAATCGTGGAAGGAAATGTCGCTTTGCGCGTCGTAGCGGCCCTGTTGGCGTTCGGTGGCGCCGCCGTTTTGGGGAGCGCTGTTGCGAGGCGGCTGGCAAAAAGATCTCGCTCTGCTGCGTACTCAATCGGCGGCGAAAAGAACAGGGCGGGTTGGGTTTCGTGGCTTGTGCGCAATGGGGTGGGGCTCATGCGCCCTGTTGCCCGGGCAGTTCTTCGCAATGCGCGGGTTCGTGCGTCGGTTACAAACCTGCTCACAGCCGTGGAAGGGATTGGATTCATAGCGACCGAAGAGTCGTTGCTGTCGCTCGTCCTCGCCGCGATGCTCATCGTCGGAGTGGGCGGAGCTGCGCTCACCGCGGCTCCAATATGCGGCATGGCCCTCGCCTTGTGCGTGGCCGCAGCGTGCGCAATTTACGCGAAGGGCTCGGAGGACAAACGGCGCGAGCGTATGCGCGAGGCCGTTCCCGACGCGCTGCGCTCGATGGCGGTGTGCTTTCGGTCGGGACAGTCGCTTCTCCAGACGATGCAGCAGGTTGGGGCTGCTACGAAAGGCCCTGTTGGGGTACTGTTCCAGCGTGCAGCTCACCTTCTCGAGACGGGCGGCAGCACACGCGAGGCGCTCTCGGTTTTCCAAGGGAGGAACTCGGTTCCCGAGCTCGCCTTCGTTTCCGTTGCGCTTGACGTGCAGCATCAAACGGGGGGAAGCATGGAGCGTGTGCTCGACGCCGCGCGGGAGACCGTCGAAGGTGAGCTCGAGCTCACGCGCTCGCTTCGCGTCCAGACCGCTCAGGCGAAGCTTTCGGCCCGCATCGTCAGCGTGATGCCGATTGTCCTTGTCGCCCTGTTTTCGCTGGTGAGCGAAGACTTTCTTGGTCCCTTCTTCTCGAGCTTCGCAGGGATGGCGCTTCTGTGCATCGCCGTCGCCATGCAGGTCGCGGGCATCGTGTCCGTGCGCCATATGTTGAAAGTCGAGGTGGAGTGATGGTTGCGGAAAGCGGCGTCGTCGCGGTGTTTGCGAGCGTCGGAGCATTCGGCATGGGATTCGTCGCGTCTGCCGGGGCCGTTCGCGCGCGCGAGAACGGCCGTGCCGCGGCGAGGCGCCGGGCTTTCCTCTCGGGGGAAGGTCTGGCTGGCTCTCGTGGGGGCAAGGCCATCTCGGACGGGGTGATCTCATTTGTCGAGGCGCGAAGCCGCGTTACGAAGAAGCGGCCTGCCCGCTCGGTTTCCCCACGGCGGGAAGAGACCCTTGCCCAGGTAATACGGCAGGCGGGCTTGGCCTCGTCGGCGTCGATTGCAGGGTTTCTCGACGCGCGGCTTCGTTTGGCGCTCTTCGCAGCTGCCGCAGGTGCTCTTCTCGGGTGCGCGCTTTCCTTCGAACTTGCTGTTCTGCTTGCGATAGCGGGCGGGCTGTGGGGCTTCTCGGCTCCGAAAAGGGCGCTTGAGAAAAGAAAGAAGGAGCGGGCGGAAGAACTCGAACGGCATCTTCCCGAAATGCTCGAGGTGATCTCGCTCGGTTTGAGGAGCGGCCTGTCGTTCGATAGGAGCCTTGACGTGTACCTCGATCATTTCAGCACGCTGCTCTCGCGTTCCTTAGCGTCAGCTCGTCAGCAATGGGCCTTAGGGCTCGCTCGTCGGGACGATGCGCTTCGCAGTGTCGCCGAAACCTACGATTCGGCGCTTTTCTCGCGGGCAATCGAGTCCGTGATCCGGTCTTTGCGCTACGGCTCCTCGCTTGCGGAGGGGCTAGAGGCGACGGCGCGCGAAGCGAGGGCGTCGTATCGCGCGCTCAAGCAGGAGCAGGTCGCGAAGGCGCCGGTGAAGATGATGGTCCCGACGGGGACGCTTATGCTCCCCGCGATGCTCATCTTGGTGTTAGGGCCGATGCTGCTTGAACTGGTCGGCGGTTTTTAGAAAGGAAAGGTGGATGCGGGATGATGTTCATGAGAAGGGTGCGTGCCGAAATCGGTCAACGTGCAATAGGCGCATGGTGTGCAGCAAAGGCGAAGCTCGCTTGCGAGAAGGGGCAGGGGACGACCGAGTACGCGATTCTCGTCGGCGTGCTCGTCGTGATCGCGATAGTCGCCATAACCTTGTTCCGGCCGAAAATCCAGGAGCTTTGGGATGCGATCGCAAACGGTATCAACGGGCTGTGACGGTCCCGAGGGCAAAGGCCGCCCTCGCGCCCCTCGCCGACAAGATGCGATCGGAGCGAGGGCAGGGCACGGTGGAATACGCCGTCGTGCTCGCCGGTGTGCTGTGCATGGTCGTAGCGCTGGGCGTGCTTGCCAAGGCGATGGGGGAAGGGCTGTTCGTGGAGCATGCGCTCATGTCGGCCTCCCATCACCTGCAGCTTGCCGCCTTGGGGTCGGTGGCGGACGTGTTCGCGTTCTAGTTTGCAAGATGTTTCGCGAAGAGGCTGGTCAAGCGACCGTGGAGGCGGCGTTTGCGCTTCCTATCGCGCTGGCGTTGGTGATACTGCTCGTGCAGCCAGGCATCTTGCTCTACGACCGCATCGTCATGCAGCAAGCTGCCGCGGAGACGTGCCGTCTGCTCGCGACAACCCCCGAGGGGGACCCTTCGGGGGTGTGCAGGGCGTTCGCTCTCAGGCGATTGGGTGCGGTGCCCGAGCAGGATTGCTTCCATGTTCACCAAGGAGGCTGCACGTGGGAGGTGGAGCTTGAGGGCGGGGAGTCGAGCGATGTCGTTCGCGTGCGCATTGCGACGAAGGCGAAGCCGCTGCCGCTTATCGGGGTGGGCGCCCGCCTTTTAGGGGTAGTCAACGATGGCGAGGACTTCGGGGTTTCCGTCGAGGCCTCGGCGCCTGTGCAGCCGGCATGGGTTGCCGAGGCCGCGGCGGGTAGGTCTCCCTCTGAATGGATTGGAGCGTGGGCTGATGAGGCTTAAACGCAAGAGCGGGCGCGGTGCCTTCTGGGACGACGATGGGGGATTCTCGACGCTCGGCATGGCGGTCGCACTCTTGGTCACGTTGTCCCTCGTGTTCTCAGCGGCCCAGGTGTATCGGGTCTCTTCGGCCTCCGCGGACATACAGGACGTCTCCGACGCATGCGTTCTCGCGGCGGAGGGCGAGGTCGCCGAGTTCATGATTGCCGTGCGCGTGTGCGATGCCGTGGTGCTTTCCCTTTCGCTGACGAGCGCCGCGATGTTCGGCTTGGGCGTCGTCGCGCTCTGCGCTCCTCCTGCAGCAGAGCTGGGAATCGAGCTGGTGAACCTGGGGACGAAGGTGCTTCAGGCGAGGAACACCTTCGCCGAGCGTGCCGCATCGGGGCTCAATGCCCTCCAGGAGGCCCTGCCGTTTCTTGCGGCGGCGAGCGCGTATGCTGCGGCGAGCTCAAACTCGGGCGGTGTCATGGCTGCGAGCTATCTCGGTATAGCGATGCTCGTCCCCGCAGAGGGGGAGCGGATTGAGGTGGCGGCATCGAAGGCGCTCTCCGATGCCGCCGACGCTGTGTCCGAGGACGCAGAGTCGCTCAAACAAGCCTCTGAGGAGGCCGAAGAGGCTGCAAAAGAGGCCTTCTCGGCAAAGGAGGAGGGCTTCAAGCGCGATTGCGGCGATGCGCCTGCGTACTGCATGTACGAGCGCGCCGAGGCCCTTTCGAGCATTTCCTCGACATCGAACCCGCTGTTCCACACAGTCGATGCGTGGTCGTTCTCCGTTGCCCTCGATCGCGCGAAAGCCTATTACTCGGCGCGCTTCGAAGACGAGGCTCCTCAGTCCTCGGCGATAGAGGAGCAAGCCGAGTCCGCCTTGCGCAAGGTGTTCTATCGTTTTGCGCTTGCCGAGGTGTCGCGCGGGTTCGTGCTCGACATGGGAGATTCCTTCGACGCCTTCTTCCCTTTGCTCCCTAAGAACACGGCGGAAATGAAGGCGACGAGGCTCTATGCGGATCCGGTCTTCCCGCTTGGGAAGGACTCATCGGGCGTGACGACGCTCCATGCGTGGGGAGGCTGCCCGAATGCGTCTCCCAGTATGGGCACAGCTTCGATTGCGCAGATGGAGACGGGAAACTACCCCGTGTGCGACGTCTGCCGCTTCACCGCCTCGAGTCTCGGGAGGGTGGCTGCTGCATCGAGCTCCATCTCGAACGGCTTCGAGTACCACTACAGCGCCGTGGCGCGAGCTGCGGCGGATTACACGACTGCCCGCGCAAAGCAGGACGAGGCGGCGAGGGAGGTGAAGGGCAAGGCTGGCGGGCTGCTTGAAAAGTGCAAGGAGGCGCTTTCCGAAATCGGCGGCATGCGCATCGATGCGAAGCCTCCTGGATACAAGGGGGCCATCTCGATGGTCGTGAACCTTGTTGCGGCGCCTGCGGATACCGGGTTCGCGAGCTCGTTTGTTGGGGGCTCGTCCTCGCTCGGGGCGAGAGCCGCCGTTTCCGGCGCAACGCTGCTCGAGGAGGAAAGCGAAGAGGGCCGCACGGTCGTCTCCTCGCTCCTCGATGGCTTGGCCGAAGACGGAGGAGCAGCTGTTGGCGCTGCGCGGTTCGCGCTCGATGTGTGGTCGCTCGCCCTTCGCGCTTACTGCGACGGGCAAGAGGCGATCGACAACGCGATTCGCCATTCGCTCGATTCTCTACCGCTCGCAAGCGCAAGCGGTTTGGGCGTATGGGCGGCAGGCAGGCTTGCGGACATCGTCGAAGCAGCGGGGTTTGCGCCTGCGAAACTGGATGCTCTCAAGCCCGTACTGGTGAGCACGGGGTACGTCGCCGCGTCTGACTCGGGTACATTTTCTAGCCGCTATCAGGTGATTCGCAATGGAGTGCTCTCGGCTTCGGGCTCGTCGGCAAGCTTGTTCGACTCCCTTGTCGGGAAGGTCGAAGACGAGGCGCTTCGGGCCCTTGAGGGTGCGGACGGCGCAATTGAGATCGTGCGTATCGAGCTTCCGTTTGGCGGTGGCTCGATTCCCATAACCATCACGCTACCCGATTCGGTGAGGCGGGCGACGGGAGGGTTGGTGAGCGCGGCGGCGGATGCGCTCCGCGGGGTTGTTGCGAGCGTCACCGGCACGAGGGTGTGGCACTGATGAGCGGGCTGCTAAAGGAAAGGTTCGGCTGCGCGCGCGACGAGCGCGGGCAGATGACCGTCGAGCTCGCCGTGATGATCCCGGTGCTCGTCGCTATTGCGGTGATTGCGATGAACGCGATGCTCTTCTTCTCGGAGTGCGCCGCATTCGACAGGCTTGCCCGCAATGCGGTGCGCGTGTTCGCGACGTCTCCGGCTTATGGCGAGGACACGAACCAGAGCTGCGCCGCTGCGCTTGATGCAATCGAGGAGGGAATGGGCATCGCGGACAAGAACCACTTAGAGGCAAGTGTTTCGGTGACAGGAGAGTCGTTCGGGCAGAAGCGCTTCAGAGCGACCCTCCGCTTCACTCCGACGCTTTTTGGCATGGGTTTGAAGTCCTCCGTTTTCGGCGTGTCGCTTCCGCAGTTGGAGCATTCGACGGAGTTGGTGGTGGATGTCTACAAGCCGGGGGTGCTGTTCTGATGGGACAGGGGCGTCGGGCGCTTGCCGCCTTGCTTTCGATCGCGGTTGCCGTCGTGCTCGCGGTGGCGATCGACGAAGGGCTCGGAGTCGCGAGTGCGGCGACGAAGATGGGCCGCGTGTTTTTGGCTGATGACGTGGGAGACCAGGCGAAGTTCGCGCTCGGGGGCGGCCTTGATTCGAGCGACGGCGATGCTGCGGTGCCGCTCGCGGGCGAGCAAACGGGAATCGAGGCGGTGCCCCCATGGTTCGAGGAAGAGCTCTTCGCACTCGGTGGGGCTAAGTCGGTGCGGGTTTCGGGCGAGGGCGGGGTCGTCGGGTTCTCGTGCGCGCATTCGGCGGAAAGCGAGTTCTCGCGGATAGAGGACGAACTTGCGTGCAAGGGTTGGGTCGAGTCGGAAACGGGCATCGAGGGGTGCTCGGTCTTCGTGAAGGAAGGGGGCGTGTGCCTGTGGGCGATGGTGTCGTGCGTGCCTGTGGGGGAGGGCGCAAGCGTGGTCGTGCAGTGCGCGATAAGCGAGGATTGAGGTCGAGCGATCGCGCCTGGTCGCAGCTCATGGTGGCGACGGACGGCCCGTCGAGGGCGCGCGGGCTGCTTTTGCGACGCAGGTGCAGCGAGCCTTTGATTCTCATGCCGTGCAACGACGTGCATACCGTCGGCATGGTTCGAAAACTTGACATTGCGTTCGTCGACCGCTGCGGCGTGGTGCTCGAATCGTATCGCGCGGTGGGCCCGATGAGACGTCTGCGATGTCCTCGTGCGGTGGCGACTATCGAGCGCTTTGCCGAATGCGGGACTTGGTTTTCAGAAGGGGATCGCGTGGGGCTTGTTGCCTACGCGGCGCAAAGGGAGCGGAAAGGACCAGCAAGATGAAAGTGTGCCCTGTGTGCAAGGCGCGGGTGTTCGACGATATGGACACTTGCTACGGATGCCTGCATCGATTTGATTCCTCCGATGTCGAAAAGGCGCATGGGGGCGGGTTTGAACCAGAGGAGCCGCCAGGTTATTCGGGAAAAGCCCGCAATTTGGCTGAAGCCGAGGAGAAAAAGAAAGGCGCACGCCCTGTGGACGTGCGCCAAGAAGGCAAAGCGGATGCGAAACCGGCTAAACGGGACCTCGTACTCCATATCGCGGTGCCGGAAGGCGCCGCAGGCGTGCGGGTTGCCGTCGATTTTGCGGGATGCGCCCCAGCTGGGCAGACGAGAGCCGTCGATGCCTAGTCGACGAGACGGTGGAATTCCTTCTCGGCTGCTTCCTGAACGCGCTTGGCGATTTCAAGATAGGAGTCGAGGAGCTTGTTTCCCTCGTCGGTGAGGCTGCTTCCGTGGGCGCCATCGCGATTGAGCAGCTGGATTTCCAGGGCTGCTTCGGTTTCTTTGATAATGCGCCAGGCCTTGCTGTACGCCATGCCGATGCTCTTCGCGGCGGCGTTCAGCGAGCCCTTCTCGCGAACGCCGAGGCACAAATCGGCGATGCCGCGGCCGAACACCGATCCGCTTTCGGAGTCCGGGTTCTTGATAGAAAGCCTGATGGACGGAGTGAGGTTGGTGAGCTTGCTCATGGGTTCCCCTTTTTCGACGGTTCCTGCTTGCCTGTGGTTTTCTGATTGCTAGTTCGTTTTGCCGAGGAAAGCCGCTGCTGCGTGCTCGATGTCCTCGGTCGAGTTATCGATAACCTCTTCGAAGCGCACGTGCGCCGCGTCGAGGGTTGCCAGGTTGGCGGGCACGTTGTGCTGCCCGGTCTCGTCGGCGATCAGCTCGTTGAGCTGGCATCCCGAAAGCGCAACAGCCTCTTCGGGAAGCGGCTCGCCGGGCGCCATGCCGTGAAGCGCGCGATACACGTTGTCGCCGAACTTCGCCCAATGGGCCGTGCTTGCAATGAGCACGGGATTTTCGCCGCGCAGCTGCTCGGCGACCTTGTAGGCGACCGCGGTGTGCGGGTCGATGAGATAGCCGTTGGCATCGAAGACCTCCTTGATGGTGGAAAGGCAGGTCTCGTTGTCGACGGAGTCGGCCGCGAACTCGGCGCGCACGGCTGCGAAGGTGTCAGCGTCCACGCGGAAGCACTTCTTCTCGCGCAGGTCGGACATCCAGCCGCGAACCGCCTCAGCGTTGCGCCCGGAAAGCTCGAACAGCTGGCGCTCCAGATTGGAGGACACCAGGATGTCCATCGACGGCGACGGCGTCAGTGCAAAGTCGCGCTCGGAGATGTCGTAGGTGCCGGTGTTGATGAAGTCGGTGAGCACGCGGTTCTCGTTGCTCGCGCAGAAGAGCATCTCGATCGGGGTTCCCATGCGCTTGGCGTACCATGCGGCGAGGATGTTTCCGAAATTGCCCGTGGGGACGCAGACGTCGATCGGCTTGCCGGCTTCGACCTTGCCCTTCGCAACCAGCTCGGCGTAGCTCGAGATGTAATACACGATTTGGGGCATAAGCCGTCCCCAGTTGATGGAGTTCGCGCTCGATAAGGTCACGTTGTGTTCGGAGAGCAGCTTCTCGGCGTACGCCTCGTCGCCGAAGACGTTCTTCACGCCGGTCTGGCAGTCGTCGAAGTTGCCGCGCACGCCCCAGACCTGCACGTTGTCGCCGGTGGTCGTGACCATCTGCTTGCGCTGGATGTCGCTCACGCCGCCATCGGGGAACAGCACGCCGATGCGCACGTGCTCGGCGTTCTTGAAGCCTTCAAGCGCGGCCTTGCCCGTGTCGCCCGAAGTTGCTACCAGGATAAGGAAGTCGTGGTCGAGCTCCCCGCGCTCGCGAAGCGCCTCGGCGCTTGCAGAGAAGAAGCGGGGCAGGCATTGCAGTGCCATGTCCTTGAACGCGCTCGTGGGGCCATGCCACAGCTCGAGCACGTGGGTGTTCTCATCGAGCGAGGTGATCGGGCAGATGCGCTCGTCGTCGAATTGGTCGCCGTAAGCGCTCTCCATGAGCGCCTCGATGCGCTCGGTCGGCAGGTCGACGCCGAAGGCGCGGTAAACCGTGGCAGCGCGCTTGGAGTAGGACATCTCTGCCAAGCTGCAAATCTCGTCGATCGAAAGTGTCGGCACGTGAGCGGGGACGTAGAGGCCGCCTCCATGTGCCAGGCCGTCAATGACTGCCTTCGTGAAGGGGACGGGGTCGCTCACGAGGCCGCGCGTGTCGGAATAAAAGTTCTCGTTTACGCCTGCAGCCGGGGCGAAGCTGTCTTTCATATTGCAACCTTCCGCGTTCAGATAAGTCATGCTTACTATACTATCTGCGAAAACATCTTAAAGGGAAATTATCCGCAATTTTTGCAATTCAACCATTATCGCAACCTTTGCTTCGGCGCCTGGTTGCAAGGCGTTTCGTAACGGAAAATTAACCACGGCGAATTATGGAGATTAGCCGCAGGAAACAAAAAAGTTCACCAAGGCTTCCAAATCGAGCCAGAGATGGCATATGATAGCTAGATGTTAACCACGGTTAGCAAAGAAAGACGAGGTAGCTATGATGCAGGAAGCAATGGCGATGGACAAAGGCATGAGCACCGCAACCGTTGCGGGACCTTCCATGGCGCAGATGCCGCTCACCTTCATGAAGTCAGGCGAGACGGGCACCGTCGTCAAGGTTCGCGAAAAGGGCGATGTGCTCCATCATCTCGAGAATCTCGGCTTTGTCGCCGGCGCTGAAGTGAAGGTCGTCTCGGAGCAGGCGGGCAATTTCATCGTCGAGGTCAAAGGTGCGCAGGTCGCGCTGAATAAGCAGGTCGCGCAACGAATCATCACCCGTTAGTTTTCGTGGGCGGCTGCACTTTCCGCAAAGGGGAGTGCGCCCGCCCCGTGAAAAGCTAAAGCTGCAGCAAGGGGCGCATTGCGCCTGTTTCCGCAACCGCGCGGAAAGCTGCGGCAATAAGACGACTTTTGAGGCAGGAAGGAAAAGGAGGAGAAGCTATGGCAGAAGCAGGTCAGGACAAGACGCTGCGCGATGTCGCCATCGGCGAGACCGCCACGGTGCGCCGCCTTGTGGGCGAGGGTGCCCTCAAGCGTCACATTATGGACATGGGCATCACCAAGGGCGTCGAGGTTTTCGTTCGCAAGGTGGCGCCGCTCGGCGATCCTATCGAGGTCACCGTTCGCGGCTATGAGCTTTCGCTGCGCAAGAGCGAAGCCGAAAGCGTGCTCGTTCTTTAGTTCGAGCAGGGCCTTCGTAGGCCTTTTTCTTTGCTTGGCGGTTAGTGTTATCTAACTTATCGAAGCGACCGCACCAACCCTTCGGGGTGCCGCCGTTTCGGCGAAGCAGCAAAGGTAAGCATCGTTGATTTTGGAAAGGTAGATCATGGGAATTCGCATTGCGCTTGCCGGCAACCCGAACTGCGGCAAGACGACCATGTTCAACGACCTGACCGGAGCCAACCAATACGTTGGCAACTGGCCTGGCGTTACTGTTGAAAAGAAGGAAGGCAAGTACACCAAGGACAGGGACGTCACGGTTACCGACCTTCCCGGCATCTATTCGCTCTCGCCGTATTCGCCTGAGGAAATCGTCGCGCGCGACTATCTTCTCGATGGCGACCCGGACGTCGTCATCAACCTGATCGACGCGACCAACCTGGAGCGCAACCTGTATTTGACCACGCAGATTCTTGAACTGGGCCTGCCTGTGGTCATCGCCCTCAACATGATGGACCTCGTCGAGAAGAACGGCGACAAGATCGACGTCGACAAGCTTTTCCGCGAACTCGGCTGCCCGATCGTCCCCACCTCGGCGCTCAAGGGCCGCGGCATGGACGAAATTGTGAAGACCGCGATCGAGCTTGCCAAGAAGGGCGTTCCCGCCGCGCCGCAGATCCGCTTCTCCGACGAGATCGAGACGGCGCTCGCGAAGATTATCGACGTTCTCGGCTCGCGGGTTTCCTCCGCGACGGCCCGCTGGTTCGCCATCAAGGTGCTCGAAAACGAGGAACGCACGATTTCCCAGCTCAAGCTGACGGATTCCGACAAGAAAACGGTCGATGCCATCCGTGACGCGCTCGAGACCGAGCTCGACGATGATGCAGAGTCTATCGTGACCTCTGCCCGCTACGATGAGATCGCCAGCGTCGTTGACGACACGGTGAAGAAGTCGACCAAGGGCATGTCCACCACCCAGAAGATCGACCGCGTCGTCACGAACCGCTTCCTCGGCCTGCCGATCTTCATCGTCGTCATGTTCTTCGTGTACTGGCTGGCGGTCTCCGTTGGTGGCGGCGTCGTGACCGACTGGGCTAACGACGGCATCTCCGGCGACGGCTGGCTCTACACCGGCGGCGAGGCGTTCGACGAGGCCACGGCCGAGTACGAAGACGCCCAGGCGCAGATTACCGCCTACGTCGAGAACATCCTCGGCGAGGACGAGGTGTCCGGTCTTCCCTCCGACGACGCCCAGGAAGTGCTCGACGCGCTTGCCTTGGCTGAGCCCGAGGCTCCCGAAGACGCCACCGACGTCGATGCTATGGCCGAGTACCGGGATGCCGTCGCCGAGTACGACGACGCCCAGGCCACGATTGCGGCGTTCGACGAAGAGGCCCAGGCCAAGCATGCTGTTGCCACGATGGAGGTCGAAGGCGACGACGGCGAGGTCGAGGAGCAGGCGATCGCCTTCGCTGACTACCAGGCTGCCCTCGAAGTCGAAGAGCCCGACCCCTCCGATGGCTCTTGGGGCCTGTGGATTCCGGGTCTCGGTGCCGTCATTGGCAACGCCCTTGAGGCGGCCGACGTTGCCCCGTGGCTCCAGTCGCTCGTCATGGACGGTATCGTCGCAGGTGTTGGCGCCGTTATCGGCTTCATCCCGCAGATGGTCATCCTGTTTCTGCTCCTTGGCTTCCTGGAGCTGTGCGGTTACATGTCCCGCGTTGCGTTCATCATGGACCGCATCTTCCGCAAGTTCGGCCTGTCCGGCAAATCCTTCATCCCGATGCTCATCGCCTCCGGCTGCGGCGTGCCCGCCGTCATGGCAACTAAGACCATCGAGAACGAGAAGGATCGCCGCATGACGATCATGACCACCACCATGATTCCCTGCGGTGCGAAGATGCCGATCATCGCCCTCGTGTTCGGCGCGATTGCCTCTGGCAACTCCGACGCCACCTGGTATGTCGCCCCGATGTTCTACTTCATGGGCGTCGTCGCGATTATCATCTCCGGCATCATGCTGAAAAAGACCAAGCTCTTCGCCGGCGAGACCACGCCGTTTATCATGGAGCTTCCGCAGTACCACATGCCGGGCGTGAAGAACATCCTGCTCTCGATGTGGGAGCGCGTGAAGGGCTACATCATCAAAGCGGGTACCATCATCTTCCTGTCCACGATCGTCATCTGGTTCCTCATGAACTTCGGCGACGCGGGCGAAGGCTTCGGCCTGCTTGACTCCGAGGCGCCCGACTACATGGAGTACAGCCTCATGGCTGGCCTCGGCAACCTGCTGGCCTGGATCTTCGCGCCGCTTGGCTTCGCGAACTGGCAAGCCACCGCAACCGCCGTCACCGGCCTCGTTGCGAAGGAGAACGTCGTCGCGACCGTCGGCATCATCACCCAGCTCGGCGACTTCGGCGAGGCGGACCCGCAGCTGTGGTACGGCTTTGCCCAGATGCTCGGTGGGTCGACCGCCGCGATCGTCGCCTTCTGCGCCTTCAACCTGCTGTGCGCGCCGTGCTTCGCGGCAATGGGTACCATCCGCCAGCAGCAGCGTTCGGCTAAGTGGTTCTGGATCACCATCGGCTACATGTGCGGCTTCGCGTGGTGCGTGGGCTGCATGCTCTACCAGTTCGTTGGCCTGGCCTTGGGAGAAGTGAGCTTCGGTATCTGGACCGTGGTTGCCATCATCATCGCGGCGCTCATGCTCTTCCAGCTTTTCCGTCCGATGCCGAATTACGACAAGAGGGACGAAAAGGTTGCCCGCAAGCTTGAAACCGAGAACGAGGCAGCGTAAAGTCTACTGAGAGTAACTTTTGGGGATGCGCTTTCGGGCGCGTCCCCGATATCAAACCGCAAGAAAGGAGGCGCACCTATGATGGGTTTGGTTTGGACGCCGTCGACGATTGTCGTCGCACTTGTCATCGCCGTGCTTGCTGTGCTGGCGGTGCGCCGCATCGCGATGCGCGGCCTGTGCGATTGCCACGACCACTGCGGGGATAGCGATAGCCCTCGAAGCGGATGTGGAAGCTGCCATGGCTGTTCCGGCTGCGGAGCGGTTGAGTGCATGGTAGCCGACATGGACAAAGCGCTCAGATAGCGTGTTTTCTTACGAGCCAATGGGGAAGGCCGGGTGCGAAAGTGCCCGGCCTTCCTGCGTCTAGGGAGAGGGTCTTCATGCGAGCATCTTCCTAGCAGGATCGCCCTCGGGGATAAGGCCGCTTTTAGGGATGGCTATTTTTCCTACCAACTTGCAAGATATTTGTGGAGGAATTGTAAACCATGGCTAACCCCGTTGACGCGCCAGCAAGGTTAACCTAAGATAACAAATGTCAGCAGCGAGGGTTCGAATCCCCCCTCTCTCTCAAGAAAACGAACCCGCTGACCAGCACACTTCTTAATGCTGACCCGGTGGTGGAGGCTCCTCTCGTCTGGCCATCCATCACAAGCCGGTGAGGGCCTACCCCCCCCCTCGCCCTCACCGGCCTCCTCTCCTCGAAACGAAAAGCGCCTTCGGGCGTTTTTTTGTTGCCCTACGTACAGCGGTTCCGCTTGTCGTCTCGCACAACACAAGCCGAGTTCCCGCAAAAAACAGCGCCCGACCGCTTTGAAGCCCTTGCGGACTTAGAAGCAGTCGGGCGCTGTTCCCAGAACGTAGCAGCGGGTCGCGCGGGTTCTGCGCTAGGCGAGGCGCTTGCCGAGCTCTGCCGCGGCCGCGGCCTTGTCGAAGTTACCGCTGGTCGCCTTCGTGAGCGCTCCCATCACCTTCCCCATCTCCTTCTTCGAGGTGGCACCGGTCTCGGTGAGCGTCTTCTCGATGAGCGCGATAAGCTCGTCGCCCGAAACCTGCTTGGGAAGATACGATTCGAGAATTTCCACCTGCGCGGCGAGAAGGTCGGTGCGCTCCTGGTTGTTCCCCGCCTTGATGGAGCCCTCGAGCGTCTCCTTCGTCTGCTTAATCACGCGCTTGAGCATGGCGTCGACGTCGGCGTCCGTGATCTCGCGGCGCTCGTTCACCTCGATGTTCTTCACTTCGCCGTGCACCTGGCGCAGGATGGACACGCGCGGTTTGTCGTGCGCCTTCAACGCGGCCTTCACTTCGTCTTGCAGCTCCTGGTATTTCATGATTCCCTCTTTTCTGCTGCGCAATCGATTCAGCCTTTCCATCGTACACAATTTGGCTGGCCCATGCGGCCTTCTGCAAAAAGGCGACAAATGCCATCGATGCCGTGAGCAGGTTCGATGGCAACATCACCCCTTGGCGGCGCCGGGCTTTCCCATTCGCTTTACGAAAAGTTTGCCGACACTTGTTATCATGGGGAAAGCGCTTGCATCGCGGGCGCGCTCGAGAAAGGCTTTCTTCATGAACGGAACCCCTCAAAGCAAGCTCGATCCTCGGGTGAAGAACGTGTGGCGGGTAAGCGATGTCATCTGGATCGTGCTCGGCTACCTCTGCTGCGCTGTCCCCTTCGCCATTTGCGCCGCCATCGAACCGGCGCCTTGGGTGTTCGTCCTTGTCGCTGTGCTCTCGGCCATTGCTGCGGTGCTGCTCGTGGCGTTCCTCGTTGTGCTGCCACCCATTCGCTATGTTCGCTGGCGCTATGAGCTTCACGATGACTACCTCGACATCGCCAAGGGAATCATCTGGCGCAAGCGCTACATCATCCCTTTCATCCGCGTCCAGAACACCGACACACGCCAGGGGCCTATTCTGCGCGCCTTCGGGCTCTCGAGCGTCACCGTCGCCACGGCCGCTGGCGAGCACGTCATCCCCGGGCTTGCGAACGACGTCGCCGACCAGGTGCGCGACCGCGCGGCCGAGCTTGCCCGCATCGCGCGCGAGGACATGTGATGGACGGGGCCCAAAACCGCGAGAATCGCGAGAGGCGCGGGATGCGCGAGAATCGCGAGAGGCATGCTGTCCATTCCAGCTACATCTGGCTTGGCGGTCTTCAGGGTGCCGCTGCGGTGTTCGCGGCGCTTCTCGTCGGCGTGCTTCCCCAGATCATCCCCGAGTTGTTCAACTCCGACAGCCTCGGGCAGTTCGTGAACGGCGGGCTTGCGGCTATTATCATCGCCCTGCTTTTCTTGGGCGCGGTCATCATCTCGCTCGCTGCGAGCCTCATCTACCGCCTCGTGTCCTACAAGCACATTTGGTACGAGTTCGGCGACGAAGAATTCAGCTTCTATTCGGGCATCTTCAACAAAAAGCGCGTGCATGTGCCCTATCGGCGTATCCAGTCGGTCGACCAGACAGCCTCGCTTCTCCAGCGCGTGTTCGGCGTGTGCACGGTGCAGATCGACACGGCGGGCGGCGCGTCGAACAAGGCTGTGTCGGTGCCGTTTTTGCGCAAGGCCGACGCGGAGGCGCTGCGGGCCGACCTGTTCGCTCGCAAGTCTGCGGCCGTCGGGGCGCCCTTTCGGGAAGCCGACGCCCCGAGCAGCTTCGGCAACGTGCTCGATGCGCCTGCTGAGGTGTGGGACGACGTGCGCGGCGTATTCGCCGGGAGCGAGGTCGACACGGGGCGCATCTCCTTCCAGTACGGCATAACCAACAGCGAACTCATTCTCACCGGGCTTTCGAACAACACGACGCTGGTTCTCGTCGTCGTCGGCATCATCGGCGTGTTCTCGCAGGTCGCCGACTTCGTCTCGCAAATGGCGGGCGAGGCTGGCGGAGCCGTTGCAGAAGTGCTCGCCGACGCGGGCCTCGCGCTTTTCGGCAACAGCCTCATCGCCCTTATCGTTGTCGGGCTCATCGCGTTGTCCCTGTTCGTGTGGGTGATGTCGGCGCTCGGTGCCTGCATCTCCTTCGGAGGCTTCAAGGCGCGCCGTCGCGGCGATCGCATCGAGGTTGAACGCGGCCTTCTCCAGCACAGGTTCCACGGCGTGTCGGTCGATCGCGTGCAGTCGGTTATCGTAAAGCAGACTTTCGTCAGGCGTATCTTCGGCTTCTGCGAGCTGTCGCTCGGGAAGGTGGATGCGTCGAGTGGGTCGGGTGGCATGGATGATTCCCTTTCCGAAGGCGCGCTTATCGTGCATCCCTTCGTGAAGGTCGACCGCGTGCCCGAGATTGTCGCGGGTCTCGTTCCCGAGTTCGCCGGCATGCCGACCGAGCGTCGCCGTGTTCCCAAGGTGGCCCTTCGCCGCGCGCTGGTCAGGCGCACGGTCATCCAAGGATGGGGGCTTTGGTGCGCTGTGGCGCTTGCGCTTTTCCACGTGGGTGTGATGTTCGGCGTGAGCGCTTATGGCGACGGCTTCATGTCGGCGGGGGAGCTCTTCTGGTTCGATCGGATCGCGCTTGTGGGCTACGTCGCGTGCGCGGTTGCTGAGGTGCTCGCCGCCGTGAGTGCGGTTCTCTGGGCCCGCTCGTCGTGGTTCTCGTTCAACAGACGCTTTATGCAGGTGAAAAACGGCGGCCTCGGCACAGTCTCGGTTTGCTTGCCTCGCGAGAAGATCCAGTTCGGCTTCTCGAAGTCGAACCCCCTCCAGCGCCGTGCGAAGGTGGCGACCATCACCGCGCGGACAGCTGCAGGTTTGCAGGGCACCTCGACCAGGCTGATCGACGCATGTGAAGAAGATGCCGCTGCATGGCTGGCGTGGCTTGTCCCTGGGGGAAATGTGATAGAGTGATACGCATGGACACACATGCGACATCCGATTCGAAAGGCGGCCGAAGTTCGGCGTCTGACCCTTCGGCGCCTGGGCCTGCCGCCCGCAAAGACGCCCCTCTGCCCGCTGCGTCGCCTTTGCGTGCGCAAGAACATCCTCCCACGCCTCGGGCGTGGACTCCTTCTCAGTTCAAGCCGCGCACCCTCTCTGAGGCGCGCGAACATAGAAACGAGCCCGCCAACACGTCTGCGAACGCCGATCGCGCACGCCGCAACGTTCGTGAGTATACGCTCGGCGAGGAGATTGCCAACTCTGTGACGCACGGCATCGGTGCGCTGCTCGCCATCGCGGCGATTCCCATTCTCGTGGTGATTTCAGTGCGCGCCGGCGGCGGCGTGAAGCTTGCGGCGGCGCTCGTCTACACCATCACCATGCTGGTGGAATACCTCATGTCGACGCTGTACCACGCTATTGCGGTGGATCGCGCCAAGCGTGTGTTCAAGGTGCTCGACCACAGCGGGATCTATCTGTTCATTGCGGGAACGTATACGCCGTTTTGCCTGGTCACGCTTGGAAACGACGGGGGAATCTACCTGGCTGTGTTCGTGTGGGTCGTAGCGCTTGCGGGCATTGCCTGCGAGGCGTTCTGGGTATTCCGCCCGCGCTGGATCTCGGCGGTGCTCTACCTTCTTTTAGGGTGGTGTGTCGTTGCGTATCTGCCGGCTCTTGCGGCGAACCTTCCCATGGAGGGTCTTGCGCTCCTGGTCGCGGGCGGCCTGGTCTATACGGTCGGCTGCATATTCTACGTGTTGAAGAAGATTCCCTACATGCATTCGGTGTTCCATGTGATGGTCGTTGCGGCGAGCGTGCTGCAGTTTCTGGCCGTGGCGCTGTATGTGATGTAGCGGCGAGGTGAGCGTCCGCACCGTCACGGGCGCAGCGGATGGATTTTCGGGGATGACGTCCCTTGATAGTACGAGGAGTGGATGATTACGATGAGCGACGAGGAGCAGAAGGGCCTGACCGGCTTCTTCTCACGTTTCGGGTCGGCGAAGAAGCAGACGGTCTCCGAGGAGGAAATCAAAGACATCGTCGCCGACAACGATGAGCTCGCCGACGACGAGAAGCGCATGATCCACGACATCATCGACCTGGGCGACATGTCGGTGCATGAAATCATGCAGCCGCGCGTCGACATGATCATGGTCGAGGACACCGAGACGGTGCGCACGGCGGTCGAGCGCATGCACGGCACGGGCTACTCGCGTCTCCCCATCTTTCACGAGGACGCTGACCACATCATCGGCATCGTGCATTACAAGAACCTTGTCGGGCCGCTCATCGACGGCCGCGAGGACGACCTTGCTGCGAAGTACGCTTTCGAGCCTTTGTTCGTCCCCGAGACCAAGGACATCTTTCCGCTGCTCAAGGAAATGCAAACGAATCGGCAACAGATGGCCATCGTGGTGGACGAATACGGTGGGACCGATGGTTTAATTACCGTTGAGGACATCATCGAGGAAATCGTAGGCGAAATCGTCGACGAGTACGACATGGAGGGCAAGGAAATCACCAAGCTCTCCGACGGCGTATGGCGCGTCGACGGACGCTTCCCGGTCGAGGACGCGGCGGCGCTCGGCTGGCCGGTCTCCGAGTCGGAGGACTACGAGACCATCGCCGGCTGGCTGATCGACACGCTCGATTTCGTGCCGGAGATGGGCGATGAGTTCACGGTGGGCGGTTATTCGTTCAAAATCGAGCGTATGCGCCGCTCGCGCATTTCCACCATTCGCGTGGAACGTTTGGCCGGTGGGGCCGACGTCGCCGAAGAGGGGGAAGGCCAGCAGGAAAAGACGCACTAGAGCGAAAGGGACGGCACCGTGGTCGGAAGGAAGCTCACGCGAGATGCGAACGCGCGGCTCGGAGGCGTGTGCGCGGGCGTTGCACGCTACTTCGGCATCGACCCGATTGTCGCGCGCATCCTCGTCGTCGCGGGCACGCTGCTCACGGGCGGCCTTCTCGTCGTTGCCTATGTGGCGCTCGTCTTCGTCTTGCCGAAATCGTCGGTTTCCGGAGACGTGTTCGACGTCCGTCCGGAGTCGGCGTCCTCCGAGAAATACGGGCCCATCGATTGCAGCGCGCCGTCCTCCGAAAGCGAGCGGCAAACCTATGTGGGGGTCGGCCATTTGCCCCCGAAACCGCCGCGCTCGTTCCGCTGAGTGTGGAATTCGTTCTTGTTCAATCCAAAGTTGAGAATAACAACTAACAGGTACGATAAAAATTTCGCTGCTTAATATCGAACAAACCGTGGAGCGTTCTCCACAAGATTTTGCGTTGAAACCCCCGCATAAGGTAAAATTATGCCTTGCAAACAACAGCATAAGCTCTTCTCTTGGCAGCAATCCCACCCACAATTCAATACGCTGTCACCGCTTCGGCGGTTAGGTCTCGTGCTGTTCGAGAAAGGTTGACACTGCGTGGTAACACGTCGAAATAATATGAAGAAGACGGGCTTGGTCGCGAAAATCGCCGCGATCGGGTGCGCCTCCGTCGTGGCGGTCGGCTGCTTCGGCTATGGCCTTGCCGCGGCAGGCGGCTCGTCGTCTCCGTTCGGCGGCACTGCCTCTTCGGCGCCGGCTGCCGAGGTGCTTGTCTCTAACGTGTCCGACACATCGGTCGGCAGCGTTTTGTCGCAGCCCGCATCGCGCGACATCACCCAAGGCGTTCAGGCCGTCGAGGCCGAGAAGGAAGCCGAGCGCATCGCCGCCGAGCAAGCCGCCCTCGCCGAGGAGCAGGCTCGCATCCAGGCTGCCGAGCAGGCGCTCGCCAAGGCGCGCACCACCGATGCCTCTTCTGCGATGTCTCAGCTCGCCGAAGTGGATTGGAGCTGCGGCAAGGACGCCTTCATCTCCGAGTGGGCGAATCGCATCAACAACTATCTCGCGGGGTCCCCGCTTGCCGGCCAAGGGGAGACTTTCGCTACCGCTGCATGGGAAAACGGCGTCGATCCTCGCTGGTCGCCGGCTATTTCCAATACCGAGTCCACCAAGGGTGCAAACTGCTTCCTGCCGCACAACGCGTGGGGCTGGGGCTCTACCGGTTGGAGCTCGTGGGAAGAAGCCATCAACGCCCATGTTGCAGGCCTTGCGAAGGGGTATGGCTATACCATCAGCTACTCGAACGCCCAGAAGTACTGTCCGCCGAACTACGACAACTGGTTCCGCGACACGCTTCGGGAAATGTCGAAAATCTAACGTAAGGTTGAAGGCCGGGCGCGAGTCCGGCCTTTTCTTTTCCGCATGCGCTATGCTAAGCACCTAAACGGCGTCGCGGCGAAAGGCGATTTATGAGCAATGTCATCGTGGTAGGGTGCGGGCGCGTGGGCTCGCAGCTCGCCAACATGCTTTCCGACAACGGGAGCAACGTCTGCGTGATCGACAGGAGCGCCGACGCGTTCGCGAACCTCGGCCGCAACTTCAACGGCTCCACGCTGCAGGGCGTCGGCTTCGACGAGGACACCCTCGTGAAGGCGGGTGTGGACGACTGCGATGTCGTTGCGGCCGTCACGCAGCTCGACAACACGAATCTCATGGTTGCGGAGGTCGCAAGCCGCCTGTTCGGCGTTCCCCACGTGATCGCGCGCCTGTACAACCCCGACCACGAGCGAGCCTACATGCAGCTCGGCATCGACTACGTGTGCGGCACATCGCTCGTCGCCGAGGATGTGTTCTCGAAGGTGGTATCGGGCCACGGCGCGCATATCGACACCTTCGGGGAATTCGAGGTGCTGCGATTCTCCCTCGATCTGAGCTCTCGCGAGGGGAAGCGCACGATCCGAGTGGGCGAGCTCGAGCGCGATCATGACATCCGCATCATCGCCTTCGAGCGCGGTGATGGGTCGGCGAGTTCCATTCCCAACAAGGAAAGCGTTCTCTACCAGGGGGATTCGGTGCTCGCGTGCGTGCGCCACGAGCTTATTCCCATGTTCAGCAAATACATCCAGGAGTAGGGGCTCATCTGTCCGCATCGCACGCCGTGCCTTGCGGACGTAGCACCCCTTCCGTGAAAGGGCATTCATGTATGTAGTGATCAACGGCGGCGGAAAGATCGGCGCCTATCTTGCGAACGTGCTTCTGAAGAGCGGCAACGAGGTTGCTGTCATCGAGCAGAACCGACGCACCGCCGACCGTTTGTCGGTGGAACTCACGGGTCGCTACCTCATCATCCACGGCGATGGCTGCGACTCGAAGTTCCAAGAGGATGCAGGTATCCGCCACGCCGACGTGTTCGTCGCCACGACCGGCCAGGACGACAGCAACCTCGTGTCGTGCGAGATTGCACAGCGCGTGTTCAGCGTGCCCCGATGCATTGCGCGCGTGAACAGCCCGAAGAACATGCGCATCTTCCATGAGGTCGGCATTGAGAGCGTCTCTTCCACCACGCTCATCGCGAACATGATCGAAGAGGAAGCGCTTATGGGATCGGTGAGCGTCGTGTCCTCGCTCACGCACGGCAACGTTGCGCTCTCCGAGGTCACGGTGCCGCGCATGCGCTACCATTCGAACGTTGACGGCGTGCTCGCGCGCGACATCCCCATGCCCGACGGTAGCCTGATCGTCGCCGTCGACACCGCCGACGACGTCGAGGTGGTGCGCCACGACACCGTGTTGCATCCCGGGGACAAGGCGGTCGTCGTCGCCGACACCGAAGCGCTCGACCGCGTGCGCGCTTTGTTCAAGGGGCTTTAGCCAGCGCGCGTGGGCGTATAGTATGCTAGCGACAAGCAAAACGGGAACGATCGACACGGGAAAGGCGAGCAAGCGCAATGATCAACCGCTACACGCGTCCTGAGATGGGCGCAATCTGGGAGCTTCAAAACAAGTTCTCCATCTGGAAGGAAATCGAGATCCTGGCGTGCGAGGCGCAGGCTGAGCTGGGGAAATCCGGCATAACGAAAGAAGAGGCGAAGTGGATTCGCGACCACGCCGACTTTACCGTCGAGCGCATCGACGAGATCGAGAAGGTCACCAACCACGACGTCATCGCCTTCACCACCAACATGGCCGAGTACATCGATGCCGACGTGCCGGAGGGCGAGGAGAAGCCCTCGCGCTGGGTGCACTACGGCATGACCAGCAGCGACTTGGGTGACACGGCGCTTTCCTACCAGATCACCCAGGCAATCGACATCATCTTGGCAGACGTGAAGCAGCTTGGCGAGACGTGCAAGCGCCGCGCCTTCGAGTTCCAGAACACGCTGTGCGTGGGCCGCACTCACGGCATCCATGCCGAGCCGATGACCTTCGGCATGAAGTTCGGCAGCTGGGCATGGGCTCTGAAGCGCGCGCAGACCCGTCTCGAGCAGGCACGCGAGGTTGCCGCGACGGGCGCCATCTCGGGCGCGGTTGGCACGTATTCCTCCATCGACCCGTTCGTCGAGCAGTACGTATGCGAGAAGCTGGGCCTTACGCCTGACCCGCTTTCGACCCAGGTGCTCGCGCGCGATCGCCATGCGCAGGTCATGTGCGCGCTCGCATGCGCCGCGGCGACGCTCGAGTCGATCGCCATGCAGGTGCGCCTGCTCCAGCAATCCGACGTGATCGAGGCGGAGGAGCCATTCAAGAAAGGCCAGAAGGGCTCGTCGGCGATGCCCCACAAGCGCAACCCCATCACCGCCGAGCGCGTTTGCGGCCTCGCCCGCGTGGTGAAGGCGAACGCCCAGGTGGCGCTTGACAATGTGGCGCTTTGGTACGAGCGCGATATTTCCCACTCCGGCACCGAGCGCGTCGCGCTGGCCGACTCCTTCACGGCGCTCGATTACATGTTCGGCAAGATGCAGTGGATCTTGGACGGCCTGCAGACGTACCCCGACAAGATGGAGCACAACCTGTGGCGCACCCGCGGGCTTATCTTCTCCTCGAAGGTGTTGCTCGCACTTGTGCAGACGGGCATCACGCGCGAAGAGGCATATGTCATCGTGCAGCGCAACGCCATGAAGGTGTGGGAGGATATCCAGAACGCCGTCGAGGGACCGACGTATCGCGAGCGCCTGGAGGCCGACCCCGAGGCGAAGCTCACGAAGGAAACGCTCGACGAGATCTTCGATCCGTGGGATTTCCTCACGCGCAAAGACGAGGTCTTCAAGCGTCTCGAGAGCCTGGAGTTCTAGCTGCTTCGACTTGAGGGCTCGTGCTTGGCTTGAGCTCAGGTTTTGGTTCGAGCCTGAATCGAGGGTCGGGCCTAGGCTCCTCGTTTGAGTTTAGGATTCTAGCAGCTTGAGTCTCGGGTCGGGAATCGCCTTGCGGCAGGTTGTTTTTGTTGCCTGCTTTTTCGAAGCCCTGAAATCCGCTTGGGTTTCAGGGCCTTTTCTTGCGTTTAATGCCTGCGATATGGCGTTTTTTAGCTGATAACCACCGCGCTGGCAATCTCGATTGCGCGCGTCTCTTTGAGGATCTCCTCGTTGCCGGCGACGGCCGCGGACCCGTCTCGCCTGATGAAGAGGGCGGCGGCGTCGGTCTGCTCGCGGATAAACGCCGCAGCACGATCGCACCCCATGATAATAAGTGCCGTGGACAGGCCGTCTCCCTCTATCGACATGCGCGAAAGAACCGTTGCGCTCGCGAGGTCGCTTTCACAGGGGCGTCCCGTTTTCGGGTCAAGGATGTGGTGGTGGACCGCCCCGGTTGCCTTATCGAGAAAGCAGCGCTCGTAGATTCCGCTCGTCACTACGGACAGATCGGAACAGGCGAGAACGCATGTAGGCTTCTCGGGCCTTCTCCCCAAATCGCGAAGCGCGCGCTTATCGATCCCGTGCGGCGATCGTGCGATGGCCTCGTTCTCGATTCGCTTTCTCTCCTGGTCGCGATGGAAGTCGGGCGACCTCACCCCGATGTTCCACGGCCTGCCGTGAGGGGAGCGCCCCATAACTACAACGTTCCCGCCAAGGCTTATGAACGCGTCGCGCGCACCCTGGTCAACCAACAAATCACGCACACGATCGGCGATGTAGCCCTTCGCGATGCCTCCGAGCGTTATCTCGGCCTCGGGGTCGGTGACGACGACGGTGTCCTCGGTTGCATCGACTCGCTGCCATCCCACATGGCGAAGCGCTCGGGCGATATCGCCCTCCGAAGGGGCGTGCGCCGCGTGAAAGTTCCAAAGGCGGGCGAGCGGTGCGAGCGTGATATCGAAAAGGCCGCTCGACTTCGAGCAGTATCGAAGCGCCTCGCGAACGAGCGCTGCCGTTTCGGGATCGACCTTCGTGCGCCTGCCCTCTGCGTGGTTCACGGCCCAGATATCGCTTCCGGGCAACGTGTGGCTGAGGAGCCGTTCGTATCGAGCGCAGAGAGAAACAACCTGGTCGAGACCGTGTTCGGTTGCGCGCGCTTTCACGAAGCACTCGGTGTCGAATGCGTGGAACCATCGTTCGCGCCACTGGGTTTCCTCGGGGTGAGGCACGTCTGTCGAAGAAGGTTGGAACGCCCGCACCGAGGAAGGGGAAGGCACGTCCATCGAGGAAGGGCGGGGTGCGCGGTGGCTTTCGTTCGAGTCGGTATTCGAGCTGCTTGCGTAATCGTTCACAGGTGTTCCTTGCAATCAGGCGTGAAATGTATCAAAAAAGTTATACATGGCTTACCTATATAAGTCAACTATGGTAAACTCACGCGTCGACACGGGGAAAAGTGATTGTCCCGAAATGAGCCCACAGAAAGGCTGGGAAACATATGGAGAAACAAAAGGCGCAGACGATTAAACCGTGGGAAGCCGCGGCGCGAGCCGGTGTCGCGACGGTGCTCGCGGCGGGTATGGCGGGCACGCCCGTGGTGGCGCTCGCCGACGGGGAAGCGCAAGATGATGGCGGAATTCAGCTGCTGAGCACAAACGACGGATATTATTACATCGACGACAGCTCTTACGGGCTGTCGTATTATCTCGGTCAGGCCGCGTCGAGCGGGTACACAAAAGTCCACGTCGGAACCAGCTTTTCGGATTCGGGGACGGTTACCATCCCTTCGTCGCTCACTGAAATCGCCGGCTATTCCGAGGGCTTTTTCAGCCAGGGGCCGAAGGTGGTCAGCATCGGGTATGTGGGCGCGCTCTCCTTCGTCATCCCCTCAGGCAGCGACGTTTCGATCGATCGCGTGAACTTCTATGCGAAATCCGATGACGGTGGCGCGACGGTTACCGTCGATGCGGGCGCGAAGGTGAAGTTCTCCAACTGCGCGTTTTCCAGAACACCCGTGGTGAACGGCGAGGCGATCTTCGAGGACTGCACGTTCGCAACCGGCAAGATCGAGAACAACGGTACGGCAACCTACACTGGGTCGACCCAAGAGCCCGAAAACGTTAGCAAGCCCGTCGACACGTACCAGTCGCTTTCGTTCGTTTTCGCAGGCGATAAGGCATTTGCCCCTGCAGTCGAGGGAAGCTCGGTCGACCAGAATCTCGCGTTTAGCGTGGCGGGAACGAAGGCGGCGGACGCAAAGTTCTCGGCTGCCGTCGTCGATGCCGAGGGCAAAGATGTGGCGGGCCTTTCCGCGACGGTCGAAGGCGGCCAGGTGTCGCTTTCGGGCACGGCTCCTGCGGCGGGCAGCTATCAGGTGAAGCTCACCGCCGAGGCGACGAAGGACGACGGCTCGACCGATTCCGTTGCCGAAATGCTCTCCTTCGAGGTCCAGCAGCAGATCCAGGTTCGCCTTTCCGGCAAGCTGCAGTGCTTCGTCGTCGATGGTACGAGCATGATGAGCCTCGACCACGACGGCATCGCCCTCGCGTCGGCTGGCGGTGGTGCAAGCGGTGGCAGCAGCTCGTCCGAGAACAACCGACTCGATGTCGAGGTGAAGGAAGGCGAAGGCGAGTGGACGGCCTGGAACGACTGGGCGAAGAACGACGGCGTTCGTCAGGACAAGGTCAGCGTCTCCATTTCCCCTGAAGGCAGCGGCATGGCGGCGAAGGTGACGATGGGCTCGGTCTTCATCACGGGTACCCCCGCAAAATCAGGCATCTATCAGGTCGTTGCCACGGTGACGTCCGGTGCCCGCACGGAGCAGAGCAACGCGGTCGAGATGCGCATCTACGACAACGACAAGACGCTCGCCGAGCGTATCGCCGACCTTCCCGAGGGGACGGCATCGTGGGACATGGAGCCCTATACCATCTCCGAGACGGGCAACGCGACCGTTCCCACCACGCTGGCCGACATCTACGGCTCGCACGAGTCCGGCACGTACGGCACTATCGGCAAGGGCGAGAACGGGAACTTCGGCACCGAAACGCTCACCATCCCTGCCGGCGCCGATGTCACGCTGCACAACATGAAGGTGCTCTCCAGCGTGAAGATCGTCGTCGAGAAGGGTGCGAAACTCACCCTCGACGATTCCGTGGCGTACGGAACGGTCGAGGTGAACGGCGGCACGGTTTCCGCGAAGAACTCCTCGTCGTTTGTGGGCCAGATCGTGCTCAACGATGGGTCGACGCTCAAAGACGCCACGATTGTCTCGCACGCTAACTTCCTCTCCGATGGAAATTACCAGGTCAAGGCTCCCGAGGCGCCTGTCGTGGTAAATGGGAACGTCACGTTCGAGGGCGCGAACACGATCACGGGTTGCGGTATCACATCGGGCAGCGATGCCCAGTCCGCCCTCGTGGTTGGTAAGGGCGCGACGGTGACTACCCCGGCGGGCTCTTCGCTTGTCGCCAAGGGCGGCTCGGTCGACACGACCGGCGGCAACGGCGGAGCGGGCGTGAAGCTCGACGGGGGCTCCATCGTCGGCGAGGGCTCGTTGACTGCCACGGGCGGATCGGTCGGCCTGGGGCTCGGCAACGGCGGCGCGGGCATCGGCGGCCAGGGCAAGGTCGGCGTTGCGACCGTCGTTGCCACGGGCGGCAACATCCCCGCGGCGGGCGAGGGCTCGATAGGCGACTCCTCCAAGTACAAGGCGGGCGATGGCGTGGCCGCCGACGTTGCGGTGTCCCAGAAGTCGGACATCACCGTCGCGGGCGGCCAGGGTGCGACTCCCGGCAGCTCGGAGGTCGCGAAAACCTACGACCCCGATGCGGAGGGTTCCGATCCTGCCCCCTCTATCGAGAAGCGCTTCAGGGATGTTGACCCGAATGCGTGGTACGCGCCCGGCGTGAAGAAGGTCGCGGATGCCGGCCTCATGCGCGGATACAGCGAGGTGTCGCTGTTCGGCGTCGGCGCGTCGCTTACGCGCTCTGAGCTCGCGATGGTGCTCTGGCGCTATTCCGACCCGGCAGCCGAGGGCTCCTATGACGCAAGCGCTGCCAAAAACGAGACCTCGCTTCCCGACGTTCGCGACGGCGTGTGGTACACGGGTGCGGTGAACTGGGCGGTTGCGAACGGCGTCATGAACGGCTATGCCGACGAGACGGGCGCGCGCACGGCGTTTGGGCCGGATGACGCGGTGACGATGGAGCAGCTTCTCCAGATTCTCGCCAACCTGAAGGGCTCGTCCAATGCTGATGAGGCGGCGCTTTCGTCCCTCGTCGATGCCGAGAGCATTTCCCCTTGGGCGAGATCCGCTGCGGCGTGGGCGATTCAGCAGGGCGTGGTCAACGGGTACGAGCTGCCCGACGGCACGCATCAGCTCGTACCGGGCGAGCGCATCGCGCGCGAACGCGTTGCCGTGGTGCTCTCAAATGCGCTCGAGAAGGGCATTCTATAGGAACCTACTGTAAGAAGAAGAGCGTGCGCGGGCTTGAGGGTCGCTAAACCGGTTCCCAGACGCGCACGCAGCAGCACTGCTGCGATTCGCCCTGAAGCGTGGTGTTGTCGATGTTCGAGTACGTGACGACGCGCTTGACCGAGCCGGTCGACGCCAGGTAGTCGCCGAAGCTCGGCGCGCCCGACTTCACCTCCAGCATGAAATACTGCTTGCTCTCGGGGCTGAACCCGCACACGTTGTACGAGTCCTTCGCGATGATCCACCCACCGCACCATGCGGGCGGGGCGGTGGGGGTCACGCCATGACGGAACCACGGGACCAGGCTGTACGAGGCGTTGCCCTCCGCGTCGGTGTCGGGCTGCACGGTGCTTGCGGGAATGTACGTTCCCAGGTTGGCGATGCCTTCGCCGAAATTGTAGATCGCTTCGAACGAGAACATGAACCCCGTGTCGCCGTAACCCGCCTCGAGTGGCTTCATCGAAGAGGGAAGCACGAGGGAGTCGACCACGCTTGCGGATTGCGCGTCGATGCGCGTGAGCTGATAGCGCGACGAGGATGCCGCGGCGCGCGGGGTGATGACGACGGAGTCGCCCGTCGCATAGGGCGGTGTGCACATGCGGCCTTTCGAGGTGTAGGCCTCCTCGGCGTCGCTCGAGCCGAAACGTGCTCTCATCAGGCGTGACGCTTCCTTGCTCGCCGATCCGTCCTTCTTGGGGAGAATCTGCCAGAAGGCGTATCCGCTCGATGCGGCGAGCGTCGGGGTCTCCCAATCGGCGCCGCCCTCTTCGGCCAGTGCCGCCGTCCCGAGTTCCCCGTTCGAAAGCGCGGCGCTGTAGATGCGCCAGGTGCCGTCGAGGATGTTCGCCTCGGTCCACACGACGCCGGTCGCGCACGCGCGCACATCGTAGATCTCGAAACCTTCTTCTTGGCCTTTCGCCTGGGAAATCGCCGCGGTCTGGTTGCCCGACGAAAGGGAGAGCAACACCACCTTCGTAAGCGGCTTCGAGCCGTCGGTAGGAACGAGGCACGCCGCAAGGGAATCGTCGCTTGCCCAGACGAGCGTTCCGTAGGGAAGCTCGTAGGTTCCTGAAAGCCCGAGCACGGTGCTCGAATCTTCGATTTCGGTGAAGTCGCCCGGCGTCGCGGCAGAACACGACGTGACGGCGTCCTTGGAGACGGCCAGCGTGTTGAAGGTGGGCTCGTTCGCCTTCGAGGCGGCGTTCACTCCCACGCCGATGCCCCCGCCGACAACGGCAAGGGCTCCGATGCCGATTGCGCCGTAAAGGAAGTGCCGTCGGGTGAGAAGGACCTGCCCACCGCCCGGGGCGGGCACCTTGATGCCCTGCTCCGAGCGCCCTTCGGCGACGCGGACCGTCGGTACGTGCGTTGCATGCGCCGCACGCGGGCGATAGCTCGCAGAAGTGCTCCGCCGCGTGCTTTGGCGAGGGCTTCTTTGCGCGTGCGCGCTGTTTTTTCCTGGAGTGGGTCTTTTCGTTGGCATGGTGGTAATTGTGTCATTTCGCCTACGCCTCGCGCGAGAATACGCCCAATTGCTACAATAAACCCAAAGACGAATCTGACGGTCCGCCGTAGGCTTTAAACCTTGCGCGCTCCGCCGGCCTCGCGCATGGTCCATGCGCGCAGGAAAATCCCATGTTAGGAGACGTCAATGAACAACGAAACCCGACGCATTCTTCTTGTAGAAGACGAAAAGGCGATCCGCGATGCGGTCGCTGCTTATCTTGAGCGCGAAAACTACTGGGTAACCGCCGTGGGCGACGGCCAGGAGGCGCTTGAGGAATTCCAGAAGCATCATTTCGACCTGGTCGTTCTCGACCTTATGCTCCCACGCGTTCCCGGCGAGCGCGTCTGCCGCGCCATCCGCGACAACTCCGATGTGCCCATCATCATGCTTACCGCGAAGGGCGAGGTGGAAGACCGCATCATCGGGCTTGAGCTGGGCGCCGACGATTACCTGGTGAAACCCTTCAGCCCCCGCGAGCTTGTCGCGCGCGTGCGCGCCCTGCTCCGCCGCGTGCATGCCGACTCCGAGCCGCAGCGCGAAGTGCTCGAGTTCGGCGACCTCACGATCGACGTTTCCGGCCACAAGGTTCTCGTGAAGGGCGAGGAAGTCGACCTCACGGCCTCCGAGTTCAAGCTGCTCACCACGCTTTCCCGCTATCCGGGCCGCGTGTACTCTCGTATGGAGCTGGTGGAAAAGGTGCTCGGCTACGACTTCGAGGGCTACGAGCGCACCATCGACTCGCACGTGAAGAACCTGCGCGCGAAGATCGGCGACAATCCGCGCAACCCGAAGTGGTTGCATACCGTCCACGGCGTGGGGTATCGCTTCGAGGACCCCACGAAATCCGGCAAATAGCCTGCGGGTGACCCGTGAGCGAAACGAACCGAGTACATAACGGCTCGGCGTCCGAAGGGACGTCGAGCCCCTCTGCGAATGCGGGCGGCGGGGCTGCCCGCATTCGCGTCATGCCCGACTCTTCCGAGGAGCGGGCTTCAACGGGCGAGTCCCATCAGGGAAAGCTTGCGCGAAAGGAGCGCCGCCGCAAGTTCGGCTGGGCGAGCCTTTCCTACACTGCGCGCGTCACCTTGGCGTTCGCGCTCATCGCCGCGATGACCGGCCTTGTCGCCATCGGCGTCATCTCGTTTGTGTGGGAACAGCATTTCCAAACCTATACCGCGTCCAACATGGAGACCCTTGCGGAGACGACCGCCAGCCGCATCGAGGAGCGCATGGAGGCCGACAGCACGCTCACCATCAAGAGCTCTGCAGCACTTATGCCCGTCGAGGCCGCGCTTGAGGTCACGCCGGGTATCGCTATCAAGGTCGTCGACGAGAACGACGTCGCCGTTTTCGATTCCTCGAACCGTATCAACGGCATCCCGAACGCCACGAGCTCTCTCGAACCGAAGGACGCCTCGAAGGTCGCGCTCGCCAAGATCGTGGTCGACGACAAGGTTGTCGGCTCCGTACGCATCTGGGTCTACGGGTCGGATACGCTTATGCGCGGCCCTGACCAGGAGTTCCGCGAGAATTCCTACCAAGCTATGCTCTTCGCGTCGCTCGTGGCCATCGTGCTCGCATCGTGCATCGGCTTTTTGTTCGCGCGCAATCTGGTGGCTCCCATCAACCGCATGACGAAGACGGCCCGCGCCATCAAGGAAGGCGACCTCTCGGCGCGCACCGATCTTCACGGCGAGGACGAGATCGCCCGCCTGGGCGAAACCTTCGACGAGATGGCGGAGTCGGTCGAGAAGGACCGCGAGCTGGAGCGCCGTCTCACAACCGACGTCGCCCACGAGCTGCGCACGCCGCTTATGGCCATCCAATCCACCGTCGAGGCGATGGTCGACGGCGTGTTCGAGGCCGATGCCGAGCGCCTCGAGACTGTGAATTCCGAGGTGCAGCGCTTAAGTCGCCTGGTTGACGCGCTCTTGAAGCTCTCCCGTCTGGAAAACCGCGCTACCCCCATGAAAGAGGAAGTGGTCGACGTGGGCGAGCTTATCCAGAGCATCGTCTCCACACATGAGGCGTTCGTTGCCGACTCGGGGCTCACGTTCGAATACCGCGCCGAGAAAGGCGTGCTCGTCGTGGGCGATCCCGACATGATTCGCCAGGCCACAGCCAACCTCATCTCGAACGCGGTGCGCTACACCCCCGAAGGCGGGCATGTGTCGGTCACCGTGTCGAAGGGCGACATCATGGCCTCGATCGCTGTACGAGACACCGGCATCGGGCTTTCCCCCGAGGAAGCGAAGATGGTCTTCTCGCGCTTCTGGAGGGCGGACGCCGGGCGCAACCGCGCGAGCGGCGGCTTAGGTATCGGGCTTGCGGTCGTGAAGGAAATCGTCGATCGCCATGGCGGCTGGGTGCAGGTCGAGGGCGAGAAGGGCAAGGGCGCCTGCTTCACGCTCCATTTCCCCCTCTACGACGAGCAGCGCACGCGCACCAACGACAAGCGCGAGCAACAAAGGCAGCGCCAGCAGCAAAAGCAGCAGCACCGCCAGCAGTTGCTCTCGGGCGCCCGCCAGCAACGCTCGGCCGAAGGAAAATCCGCTTCCAATCGCAAAAAGTAAGGCAGTGCGCGATAATGGGTCGCGACTCATTATCGCTTGTCGGCGTGCGGGGCACTTGCTCGCGCGCCGCGTATTCGCAACGAGGTTTTGAAAGGACCTGAAATCATGAGCGTGATCGACATCGAACCCGATGCGCAAGGCAAAGTTCGCGACCTCTACGATCTGGGCGACCGTCTTCTGGTCGTCGCTTCCGATCGCATCTCCGCGTTCGACTACATTCTCGAGGACGAAATTCCCCATAAGGGCCAGGTGCTCACGCAGCTTTCGTGCTTCTGGTTCAAACTGCTCGACGGCGTGATCGAGAACCATCTCATCTCCGCCGACGTTGCCGACCTGCCGGAGCGCTTCAAGCCCTATGCTGATGCGCTGGAAGGGCGGTTCATGCTGGTCAAGAAGGCCGACATGTATCCCATCGAGTGCATCGTGCGCGGGTATCTCGCGGGCAGCGGCCTTAAGGAGTACCAGGCGCAGGGCACGGTCTGCGGCATCGAGCTGCCAGGCGGCCTCGTGAACTCCTCCAAGCTCGAGACGCCCATCTTCACGCCTTCCACCAAGGCCGAAATCGGCGACCATGACGAGAACATCAGCTTCGAGCGCTGCGCCGAGATCATCGGCGACGAGGCGGCGGCCGAGCTGCGCGATGCGGCCATCAAGGTGTACACCGCCGCGCGCGACCACGCAGCCGACCACGGCATCATCATTGCCGACACCAAGTTCGAGTTCGGACGCGTCGACGGCCGCCTCATCTTGGCCGATGAAGTTCTCACTCCCGACTCTTCGCGCTTCTGGCCCGGCGATGAGTACGAGCCCGGCAAAAGCCAGTCGAGCTTCGACAAGCAGTACGTCCGCGATTGGCTTACCGCCCATTGGGACAAGGAGTCCGGCACCAAGCCGCCCCGCCTTCCCGAGGACGTCATCAAGCGCACGAGCGAGAAGTACATCGAGGCCTACGAGAAGATCACGGGCGAGAAGTTCCCGTTCGCATAGGGAGCTTCGGTCCGTGCCGGCAGGCGGGCATTCCCGGCCGAGCGCGCTGCCCTAAAGGGCCTTCCCGCTTTTGAAGTAAGTGTCCACGAGAAAGAACCATTGCATGTCACAACGTAACTACATGAACGACCGCTACCAGGACGAGGGCCCTAAGGGTACGACGCGCAAGAGCGCGGCCTCGGCGAAGCCGAAGTCGAAAGCTGCCGCCTCGGTGCATATCCAGTCCTCGACGAAGACCCCTCAGGAGAGAAAGGCGGAGCAGAAGGCTCGCCGCAAGGCCGAGCGCGCCAAGCAAAACGAGCTCGACCGCAAGTACTACAATCCGCCCACAGCGGAATACAAGCGCTTGCGCCGCCTTTGGTGGGTCGTCCTGATCGCCGCGGTGCTTATGGTCGCGCTGTCGTGGTTCGCCCGCTCGTGGGAGCCCGCGTGGATCAGCTACGTTACGCTCGGCTCGTCCTACGTGCTCATCATCCTTGCGTTCTACCTCGACTTCTCGAAGATCCGCAAGTGCCGCCGCAAGTACCAGATGGAAATGGAATCCCAGAATACCAAGGAAAGCCGCCGCGCCGAGAAGGCGAAGCGCGCAGCCGAGCGCGAGGCGGAAAAGCAGAAGGAAGACGCTGCTGCGGAGGTTGCCGAGGAGCAGATCAAGCCCAAGCGCGGCCTGTTCGGCCGCAAGAAGGTCGACGCCGCCGATGCCGCGAAGCCGGCCGATGCCGCTTCTGCTGCAAAGCCTGCCGACAAGTAATCGCCTGCCACCCTGGAAAGGATCATCATGGTTTCGCGCGTATACGTGGAGAAGAAGCCCGGCTTCGATGTCGAAGCGCAACAGCTGCTCGCCGAGCTGCACACCGCCGTTCCCGAGGGACTTGCGAAGACGGCTCGCCTGCGCCTGATCAACTGCTACGACGTCGAGGGCATCGACGAGGAGCTTTTCGAGCGTTGCATCCCCACGGTGTTCTCCGAGCCGCAGGTCGACGATGCCTCGCGTGAGTTTCCCGTTGCGGGCGTCGAGTTCTCGGGCAAGACCGCCAAGCAGCTCGCCGCGGAGGGGGCGGACATTTCCGGAATCGCCGCGGCTCCCGCCAACGTGCACGTGTTCGCCGTCGAGGCGCTGCCCGGCCAGTTCGACCAACGCGCCGACTCCGCGTCGCAGTGCATCCAGTTCATCAGCCAGGGCGAGCGCCCCGACGTCGCCTTCACGCAGGTCTACGTCATCGAGGGCGAGTGCACTGACGATGCGCTCGCTGCGGTGAAGCACTACGTCATCAACCCGGTCGAGACGCGCGAGGCGTGCCTCGTTGCGCGCGAAACGCTCCAGATCGCTCACCCGACGCCCAAGCCCGTCGAGGTCATCGAGGGTTTCCTCGATTTGGACGAGGCGGGTCTTTCCCAGTTCATCGAGGAGCGCGGTCTGGCGATGGACCTTGCCGATATCGCGTTTTGCCAGCAGTATTTCGCGGGCGAGAAGCGCTGCCCGACCATCACCGAGATCAAGATGATCGATACCTACTGGTCGGACCACTGCCGCCATACCACGTTCGGCACCGAGCTCACCAACGTCGTGATCGACGACGAGCAGGTGCGCGAGACCTACGAGCGCTACCTTAAGCTGCGCCATGAGCTCGGCCGCGACGAGAAGCCCATCTGCCTTATGGACATGGGCACCATCGGCGCGAAGTGGCTAAAATCCCAAGGCATCCTGACCGGCCTCGACGAGTCTGAGGAAATCAACGCCTGCACGGTGAAGTGTACGGTCGACGTCGACGGGAAGGACGAGGACTGGCTCTACCTCTTCAAGAACGAGACGCACAACCATCCCACCGAGATCGAGCCGTTCGGCGGCGCGGCAACGTGTTTGGGGGGCGCTATCCGCGACCCGCTTTCGGGGCGCAGCTACGTGTACCAGGCGATGCGCGTAACCGGTGCGGGTGACCCCACGGTCCCCGTGTCGGAAACGCTTGAAGGTAAGCTTCCGCAGCGCAAGCTCGTGACGACGGCTGCCGCCGGCTACTCGTCCTACGGCAACCAAATCGGCCTGGCCACAGGCTCCGTCCACGAGCTGTATCATCCAGGCTACGTCGCCAAGCGCATGGAGATCGGTGCCGTCGTCGCGGCGACCCCGGCCGATCACGTGCGTCGCGAGAAGCCCGAGCCGGGCGACGTCATCGTCCTTTTGGGCGGGCGCACCGGCCGCGATGGCATCGGCGGCGCGACCGGGTCGTCGAAGGCGCACAACCTCGAGAGCCTCGAGCATTGCGGTGCCGAGGTGCAGAAGGGCAACGCCCCTGTCGAGCGCAAGCTTCAAAGGCTGTTCCGCCGCGGCGAGGCCTGCCGTCTCATCAAGCGCTGTAACGACTTCGGCGCGGGCGGCGTGTCGGTTGCCTTGGGCGAGATCGCTGACGGCCTGCGTATCAACCTCAATAAGGTCCCGAAGAAATACGACGGCCTTGACGGCACTGAGCTCGCTATCTCGGAGAGCCAGGAGCGCATGGCTTGCGCCATTGCCGCCGCCGATGTGGAAGAATTCCTCGGGTACGCCAAGGAGGAGAACCTCGAGGCCACGGTGATCGCCGAGGTCGTCGCCGAGCCGCGCGTGCGCATCTTCTGGAACGACGAGGCCATCGTCGACGTGAGCCGCGAGTTTTTGGCATCGAACGGTGCCCCGAAGCATCAGGACGTTCATATCGAGGCAGGCAGCTCCTATGAGCGCACTTGGGCGGGCGACACGTTCGCCGAGCGCATGGAATCGCTCGTGAGCGACCTGAACGTCTGCTCCAACAAGGGTCTCTCCGAGCGCTTCGATTCCACGATCGGCGCGGCTACCGTGCTCATGCCGTTCGGTGGAAAATACCAGCTCACGCCCGCGCTCGCCATGGTGGCGAAGCTGCCGGTCGACGGCGAGACCACGACGTGCTCCGGCATGGCGTGGGGCTTCAACCCCTATCTCACCGAGAAGAATCAGTTCGTCGGATCCTACATCGCCGTCGTCGAGAGCGTTTCGCGCCTGGTGGCCACGGGCTTCAAGCGCGAGGACATGTACCTTACGTTCCAGGAATACTTCGAGCGCCTGCGCAATGAGCCTGCTCGCTGGGGCAAGCCCGCGGCTGCCGTTCTCGGTGCGCTTCAGGCGCAGCTCGATCTGGGACTGGGCTCGATCGGAGGAAAAGACTCCATGTCGGGCTCGTTCGAGGACCTCGATGTTCCCCCGACACTCGTGTCCTTCGCCACTGCGGTCGGCAAGGTCGATCGCGTGACGAGTCCTGAGTTCAAGGGCGCTGGCCACAGGGTCGTGCTCATCGCTCCGCGCTGCTATGACGCCGATGATGTGGCGCCTGCTGCCGAGGACGAGCTTGCGGCGATCGCCGCGGTCGAGGGCCTTATCGGCGAAGGTGCAGCCCTTGCCGTGTCGACGCCCGGTTACGGTTGCGCGGCGGAGTCGCTGTTCAAGATGTGCGTCGGCAACGGGATCGGTGTGGCGCTCGAAGACGCCGACGCCGATGCGCTCTTCACCCCCTCATACGGCAGCTTCATCGTCGAGTTGGCCGACGACGCGGTGCTTCCCGAGGCGACCGAGTGCCTCGACGTCGCCCTTCTCGGTACGACGACCGAAGATTACGTGCTCTCGGTTGCGGGAGAGGCGGTCGATTTGGCTCGCTTGCAGGATGTGTGGGAAGGCGCGATCGAGTCGGTGTTCCCGTATCGCAGCGCTGCTGCCCAATCGGAATCCAGCGCCACCGACGTTGCGCCCATCACCTGCGACGACAAGTTGCCGCTCGTGTACGGCGGCTCGATTGCGAAGCCGCGCGTCATCATCCCCGTGTTCCCGGGGACGAACTGCGAGTACGACACGGCGCACGCGTTCGAGCGCGCCGGCGCCCTGCCGACCACGCTCATCGTGAACAACTTGACGCCCGATGCGGTCGCCGAGAGCATCGCCGCCCTCGCTGCCGCCATCCGCGAAAGCCAGATCGTCATGATCCCCGGCGGCTTCTCCGGTGGTGACGAGCCCGACGGCTCGGCGAAGTTCATCACGGCGTTCTTCCGTGCTCCCGCGGTGACCGAGGCGGTGCGCGATCTTCTTCAGAACCGCGACGGCCTCATGCTCGGCATCTGCAATGGATTCCAGGCGCTCGTCAAGCTCGGCCTTGTGCCTTATGGCGACATCGTTCCCATGACCGATGAATGCCCGACGCTTACCTTCAACACGATCGGCCGCCATCAAAGCCGCCTCGTCCGCACGCGCGTGGCGTCGTCGCTTTCCCCGTGGCTTTCCGAGTGCAAGGTGGGGGACACTCACACCGTTGCCATCAGCCATGGTGAGGGCCGCTTTGTGGCAAGCCCCGAGCTGATCGAGAAGCTCATCGCGAACGGCCAGGTAGCGACGCAGTACGTCGATGCGGAGGGCAAGCCGTCGATGGACCTTTCGGTCAATCCCAACGGCAGCGTGCTGTCCATCGAGGGCATCACGAGTCCCGATGGTCGTGTGCTCGGCAAGATGGGCCACACCGAGCGTTCGGGCACTGGGCTCTATCGCAACATCCCGGACTTCACGTATCAGCCGCTCATCGAAGGCGGTGTGGAGTACTTCAAGTAAGTGGCGGGCGGCGACCGATTCCAGTATGGTCGCCACTCCCCGATGGAATATGTTGAAGCGCGGGCAATCGGAGCCCGCGCTTCATTTACGTTACAATGCAAATCGCAATCAAGCTAAACGAAGGAAAAGGTGGGCGCAATGGCAATGCAGGCTGCTGAAGGCACGAGGGACTTTCTACCTGACGAGGCGGCGTTTTGGCTGCATTTTAAGGAGACGGCGTTCTCCGTTTTCGCCCGTTACGGGTATGTGCCCATCGAGACACCGATATTCGAGCAGACCGACCTGTTCGTCCGCGGCATCGGCGAAGCGACCGACGTTGTGTCCAAGGAGATGTTCACCGCCGTGTCGGGCGAGAACCTGAAACGCCTCATCGATGGCGGTACCATCAAGAGCAAAAGCCGCCTGTCGCTTCGTCCCGAGGGCACTGCTGGCGTCGTGCGCGCGGTGGCCCAGCATGACCTCGTTCCCCAGGGTGGCGCGCCCGCGAAATTGATGTACGCGGGCCCCATGTTCCGCGCGGAGCGTCCGCAAAAGGGACGCCAGCGCCAGTTTAACCAAGTGGGCGTGGAGTGCCTGGGCGCCGAGGAGCCGACAATCGACGCGGAGGCCATCATCATGCTCATGCGCTTCTACGAGACAATCGGCATCCCGCGCGAATCGATGCGCCTGCTCATCAACTCGATGGGGTGCGAGAAGTGCCGGCCCGCCTATCGAGAGCTCGTCCGCTCCTATATGAACGAGCATGCCGATGAGCTGTGTGAGACGTGCATGACGCGCGCCGAAATCAACCCGCTGCGCGCGTTCGACTGCAAGAACGAGGGCTGCGCTCACGTAATGGAGAGCGCTCCGAAGATTTCGGACCATCTCTGCCCGGACTGCCGTGAACATTACGAAGCGGTGAAGGCCTATCTTGATGCTGCCGGTGTCGCCTACGAGGAGGACTATAAGCTGGTGCGCGGCTTGGACTATTACACGCGCACCGTGTTCGAGGTCCAGGTGGACAACGGCATGGGAAGTCAGAACGCGATCGGCGGCGGCGGTCGCTACGACAAGCTCGTCGAGGAAGTGGGCGGACGCCCGACGCCGGGCCTTGGGTTCGCGCTTGGATATGAGCGCTGCGCGCTTGCGCTGCAGGCAGCAGGTGTTGAATTTCCCCGTGCCCAGCATTGCGACCTGTTTGTCGCCTGCGTCGACGATTCGGTGCACGCTGAGGCGTTCTCGCTCGTGCAGGCGTTTCGCGATGCGGGGCAGTCTGCCGACATGGATCATCAGAAGCGCAGCCTGAAAAGTCAGTTCAAGCTTGCCGACAAACTGAACGCATCGATGGTCGCCATCCTTGGTCCCGATGAGCTCTCCGAGGGCAAGGTGAAGGTGCGCAATATGACGTCGCACGCGGAGCGTCTGGTCGACCTTGCTGCGGTGAAGGCAATCCTTGCGAAGTTCTCCAGCGAGGGCGCCGTCCTCACGCCGGAGCAGATGGGCAAAGCGCTCACTGAGGTTGAGTAGAGCTAAGGGGGAAGAGAACTGTGGGGCGAATGCCGTAGGCGATCGTCTCATCCATTCAAGAGGCCGGGTGCTCGAGAAGCGCTCGGCCTCTTTCTATAGCAAGGGTGCCACTATGAAGCGGGAAATATCTCTGCGTGGCAGAAAGCTACTATATATAGTGACGCGCCGACCCCTTCGGCGGATTTCGCTTCGAATGATTCTGCCCGACAGTTGCTCGGAGTGCCTAGGGACCGGGCTCGCTTGGTTAGTTGGACTCAGGAACATTTGGTCGGCTCCCGCCCTTGCGCATCGAGATGCCCCACACCGCACCAGAACGCCCCTTCCTGGGCTTATGGAGGGAATGTGTGGACGGCTCGAAGGGCAATCGAAGCGCGTCGCCCCAGGTCGCACGGCGAAAACGGCCCATGAGGCGCCCCTTCCCGGGAAAAAGGCGGGAAAGCCCCTTGACCGCGGGAGGGGGTGCGCGTAATATATCTCCTTGCGCCGCGGACGGAAGGAAGCGGCGGGGCGGG
>OLQV01000018.1_pt1 | contig 173635 bp, 188 predicted proteins | sample 1672371 | NCBI WGS metagenome assembly OLQV01 (sample SAMEA3136676, study PRJEB25190) | human gut metagenome
CAAGCAGTTCTTCTTCTGTGCACTGGCTGTGTGTTGTTGTTGCAGGATGAATAACCAAGGATTTTACATCAGCAACGTTTGCAAGCAATGAGAAGATGGACAGGTGGTCAATGAAATCCTGTGCTGTCTTGGCATCACCTTTAATTTCGAATGTGAAGATGGAACCGCCGCCATTTGGAAGATATTTCTTATATAATTCATGGCTAGGTTCTGTTGGCAGTGATGGATGATGAACAGCTTCTACCTGCGGATGCTTTGAAAGATAATCAACAATCTTTAATGCGTTGCTGACATGGCGTTCTACTCTCAATGATAATGTTTCAAGTCCCTGAAGGAAAATGAATGCATGGAACGGTGAAAGTGTTGCGCCTGTATCTCTCAGGATGACTGCACGGATATAAGTAACAAATGCTGCAGGGCCTGCTGCATCTGTAAATGCAACACCGTGGTAGCTTGGGTTCGGATCGGAAATCCATGGATATTTGCCGGATGCTTTCCAGTCAAAGTTGCCGCTGTCAACGATGACACCGCCGATAGCTGTACCATGGCCGCCGATAAATTTTGTTGCTGAATGAACAACGATATCTGCACCGTATTCGATCGGACGAATCAGATAAGGTGTTGCAAATGTTGAATCAACAACCAGTGGAATGTGATGTTTATGAGCAATTTTAGACAGTTCCTCAATATCTACAAGATTTGAATTCGGATTACCAAGTGTCTCTATATAAATTGCTTTTGTATTTTCCTGGATTGCTGCTTCAAATGAACCTTCAACCTCCGGATCAACAAATGTTGTCGTGATGTTGTTAGTCAAAGGAAGTGTATGAGCCAGAAGGTTGTAGGTTCCGCCATAAATTGTTTTAGATGCGACGATATGTTCACCATTTTTTGCAAGTGCCTGAATGGTATAATCAATCGCTGCTGCGCCGGATGCAACAGCTAATGCTGCAACACCGCCTTCAAGCGCTGCGATACGCTGTTCAAATACATCTTCTGTTGGGTTTGTCAGTCTGCCGTAAATATTGCCGGCATCGCGAAGGCCAAAACGATCAGCCGCATGCTGTGAGTTATGGAATACGTATGATGTGGACGCATAAATTGGAACAGCTCTTGCATCTGTTACAGGGTCTGCCTGTTCCTGTCCGATATGTACCTGCTTTGTCTCGAATCCCCAGTTCTTTGAATCTTTAATATCTGCCATTGTAATGTCCTCCTGATTAATCAAAAATTTTATTTTATTCGTTTTTAATTTCTACTTGTATGTTTTTTGTTTTCTTAGTTATTTTTATTTTTTAACTCGATAATGTCTTTTGCTGAACTTAGCCCCACATTCGGTTCCTGCTCAGCATGATTGCAAATTGTTTCATGTCTTGCAGCTCCTTTGTTAATTTCTGTATTTATACTAACATGCTAGGAATTAATTGTCCAATATGCAAAAAAAATACCCGGTTATAAATTCAGCTTATAGCTCATGCAACTGACTTTATAACCGGGCAGCTATGAATAGGACATTCAGGCCGAGGATGCAGACGCGGCTGCTATTCGATTTTCAGGTATTGTTTGATATAGTGGATATAGCGCTCTCCCATCTGGCTGAGTATGGTATTCTTTCGGGTTACATAGCCAATTTCCATCAGGCTGTTGGGATTTTGTTCGTCTGCATGGAATGGTACGGCAATACAGTCGCTGCCGTTGAGTTCTTCACAGATGATGCCGGAGCAAAGGGTATAGCCATTTAAGCCAATCATGAGATTCAGCATGGTCGCTCTGTCATTGGCCTTAATGACTTGTGGATATTCATTGGTAGATAGAATTTCCTCTGCCAGGTAGAAAGAGCTGTTGTCGCCCTGTTCAAAAGATAGACAAGGATACTTTTCTAATTGTTCAAAACGGATGGATGCTTCTTTTGCAAGCGGATGGTTTTTCCATAGATATACATAAGCCTGACAGTCAATCAGATGATGAAATTCCAGATTGGCATTTTTCAAAAGCTTCGTCATAGATTTACGATTGAAATCACATAGATATAAAACACCGATTTCACTCTTCATGGTATTGACATCGCTGATGACTTCACCGGTTCTGGTTTCGCGGATGGCAAATTCGTATTTGGACATATCAAATTCTCTTGCCATATCCACAAAGGCCTTGACTGCAAAAGAATAATGCTGGGTGGATACACCAAACTTCTTCTTATAAGATCCGCCTTTGCCGTATTTCTCAAGAACACTCTCATACTGTCCGTAAATCTGTTTGGCATATAGAAGAAATTCCGTTCCATCATTGGTCAGCACTGCTCCCCGGCCGTTGCGGTAAAAAATAGAAATTCCCAGTTCCTTTTCCAGTTCTTTTATAGCGCTGGTCAAGGAGGGCTGGGAAACATAAAGCTTCTCAGCCGCTTTATTAAAAGATTTCGTCTCTGCAATTGTAATAACATAATGGAGTTGTGTCAATGTCATAATAGGTGCCTTTCTGTTACATAAACGTAAAATTCATATTTTAAAGTACAATTTTTGAACATCGAATAAAAACAAAAAAGCGATCTTCCTATGAAGACCGCTTTCCAGCTGATGACGGGAATTGAAAACGTTTTTTCTACCTATATTAATAGGAAGAATCACCGTTTCAGAAAAACCGTGTCATATTTCGTGTCATACGGCCGAAAAAACTGTATTTTTTTACAGTCAAAGCTTTCGCTTCATTATCCCACAGCTGATAAAAAAACGCAAGAATTATTTCTTCACCGTCTTAGCTCTAGTCAGGCATGCCGGTCCGAATCTCTCGTCCTGTTTCAGCTTTTCTTCTGCTTGGAATGCAACCACGGCTTTTTCAGTATTCGCTCCAAAGCTGCCATCGATGCTGTCTTTATATACGCCGTACCACTTCAGAAACATCTGCAAATGTTTCACCTGGGTTCCCGTATCTTTAAGACCAAGATATCCCTTCGCTGGCAATGTTGGAAATGCGCCTGAATAAGTGGCCACGTTGCTCTTTTTCTGAATCACCCAGATAACGTTTGTGTCATACCTGAGAAGCTCCGGATCATAGTACCCAGTTCTTTTCTTGGATCCGGAATCTCTGACATACAATTTGCCATTCTTCAGGTCCGTGATAGCAAGATAATGACCGCCAGATGTCCAGAGGTTATCCTTACCGCCATTCTTAGTGCCCACTACCAAGAAGATAGCCCACCAGTCACCCTTAAGACCCTTCATCTGATCCATCGCTTTCTTCCAGGTTGCGCCGCCGGAGTGTTCTGGCGTGTAATACGTACTCTTGAAACCATAATGTTCCAGAGCAACGGTGACACCCGCACGGGTTGTTCCGGAAGAACCGAAAGCCCCTCTATTGGCAAGCCATGCCGCCACCTGTTTCGGTGTCGTATAGGCAATATTGCATGCAATAGACGCAACAGAACACGGACCACAGCCCACCAGCGGCATTGATGTGCCGTTTACATACCCCTCTTTTGTCTGATCAAATGTTACGCTCATAGAAATTCTCCTTTTATAAAAAGGCACCCGAAGGTGCCTATAATTTATTCAACTCACTTTAATCAATCCAGTTTAATCAACTCGCTTTTTAGTTTCTTCAACTGTTTCTTTATTTGTCTCTTCCGGAAGTTGTGCTGTCATATTTTCCAGAAACTCTTCCAGCCAGCTCCTTAATTTTGTTGGCACTGGAAGTCCACACAAAAGCATATTTTTCAGAATTGAAATGCATTCATAGATAACAAATAATAAGCAGAACAATTCACACAGGCCGACTTTTGTGAGTCCGACGGCCTGCAAATATGTATCTGGAATCATTGCTGCCAGATTGACATGTACCAGCAGATCTGCACCCATCAAGGCGGCAGCACTCACCAGCATGGCTACTTTCCGGATAGCACCATCAATACCGGCAGAGCTATTAAACTTTCGGAACTTAATAGCTCTAAGAACTCCCAGAATGGTATCTAATACCACCGCAATCATCAGCGCTTCAAAAATAACATTGCTCGCCATTGCTTCAGCGAAAATCTGTAAAAACTCAATTTTCATATTCTCTTATCCTCTCTTTTTTTACTCTGTGATTTCTTCCCAACCGTAGACACCAGGTTCCCATACATTGCAATCAATCGTACTCCGCCACGTCTTGCCGTTGTGTGTCACCTTGTCTCCCTTACTGTAAGGATTCGTGCTCTCTGGCTGCTCCCATTCCGGAATAACATTTTTATCCGGGATTAAAACTTTGGCGAATAAAGACGGTGCTGCATCCGGTGTCCAGTCGGCCTGAGACGTATGGTCTGTTAGGACTTTGTACAGAATATCGTTATACAGCACTCTTTCACCTTTCTGATAAGCTGTACCTACTTTCCACTTCGGATACAATGCTGATGCTTTCAGTGCCTGCTCATCTGTCGCAGAGTTTCTGAGTGTCACAAGCGCATCAATAATAGCTTTTGCTTCTTCAAGTGTCATTACATCACCTCCTCTACCATGGCCAGAAAGTCGTCACCGGAAATATCTGTGTCCGCCTCATCTACAATATCTTTGGCTCCTTCAAAGATGGGCAGTGTCTTCAGATAAGCATATGCTTTTCTGTCTGTCATGGCACTGTCATAATCCGTCTCATACGTGACAGCTTTCGTATATGGCTGAGCCATTGTATTGTCTTTTTCGGCCTCTCTGGCTTTTTCATTGACATATGACAGTACAACTATAGATGTCTGTCGATTAGGGGTTGTCTGGTGGTACAAGATACGGTGATAGCAAGTCACTACACCATCATCCTGTATAATTTCTTTATATAATGCCATATTGAGTCTCCTTTATGAAAATGTGATGCGAATATTCGCCACAATACCAATCGGGCTGTTATTTGTCACGCCTGTATTATTGTCAAAAGACGCTCTAACATTGAATCCAAAAGCGTGCGTGACATCCGTTACTCTATATGAAGCTGGCTTGCAATAATCTGACGAATTATGCGGGTAACTGTTGTTCTGTCGAAGAACAAGGCCATTAATGCTCGATACTGATACAGTTGGGCTACCGATGATCGGCTTCGAAAGTGGAACTAGGAATAAAATATCTTTTCCGCCTGTTGTCGCGTATCCAGATGTATGCAAATATACGTCGATAGTGTCACCTCGGTGGTAATAGGGGTGATACGATGCATCAGAAGCACCGCTAGATACGCCAAATGTTATGTCGTGACCACATATAAAAGTGCTACCGTATTTATCCGCATATTGCCCCCAACCAAGAACAGTATCGTTATTGACATTAACCAATTGCAGCATATTTCGTTGTACATTGTCTTTACATGTAACAAAAAAACTTGAGCCTCCATTTTGGCTACACCACATATTACCACCAAGACCAATATCCCTATTTGCATTGATATTGCCATTCACCTGTAAATCCGAATTCATAGTGACTTTCTTTCTGAATATAGTTTCCAATGCCACATCAAAAATATTGTCTATCTCAGGAATTTTTCCGATAGCGATAGCGAATCTCTTAACGATATACGACAGCAATCTGACGGCTGTACCGATTTCTTTGTAGAACGAAGCTGTTCCGAAGCTATCTGTAACGACTAATCCAACCTGATAAGTGCTGGCGGTGTTCAATATAGCTGTTGCAGATATGTATGTTCCAGAATAGGTGTATTGTGTTCCGGAAGTCAGACCGCCCCATTTACCGTCATCGTAAACAGAATATTTCAGCAAATAACTCGCTTTATTCTTGTTGTTCAGTGGTGAAACCGAATAACCAAACGTGACTTTCAGATATTGACCGTTCGCATTCGCACTGCCGTTCGCATCTCCGCATCGGCTGCATTCGAAATGCGTGATCTGAGGCGGACTGTAGGCTAGAATCGTAATACTAACCGTTTTGCTAGCCGTTCTGCCTCGGCTGTCAGTAACTGTAACTGTCACAGCAACTGTGCCACTATCACGGACCTCATCTGTCATGATATAAGTATTTTCAAGACCACTGTAGGACTGTGAACCAATATTATAGACATAGGACCGGATTGAGCTGCTATAGGAACCAGATACTGATGCCACGATCTTGAGTTTTGATTTTGTCTGGACATAGCCAAAATTTGACAAACCGCTAGCTGCTTCTGAAACAGCTATGGCAGACACAGATGGCGCTATTGAAGCCGGTATCGTGATATTTAGATTGACCGTCTGAGTGCCACCAATTTGCGTACTGCCGTTGTAAGTGTTCAGTCCAATCGTAATCGTGCCTTTCGTTGCTGTCGGATAGCTGCTTGCAATAGCCAGAGGAACTGTCCAACTATAATTGCTCTTTACGCCTGTTGCAAAGCGTGTCCAATTCCCAGTGCCGATACGATAATAAATATTATGAGTCCAACTAGATACTGCTGGTGAAATATTAATTGTAACAGAACTCCCTAAAGCAACGGTTGAAGCGGATAACGTTGGCTTAGTTGCTCTTGGAATGGATTCGAGCTGAATGCTACAACTGATAGAACCGCCAGACAAGTAGGATGAGCCAGATATTGAGAACGAACCGGAGCAGTCTAATTTCTTCGAACCGTCCGACCCATGGCTGATAGCTCCCGTCCAGGAAGCGAGTTGTACAGTCGCTTTGTTCCGAAAGTCCATAGCCATCGATTTATTGACCACTTGTTTACCGTTGACGGTCATTTTAACTGTATTGCCGGATGCATCCAGGTTGTAGGCTCCATAAGAGCTGCTGTCCGACTGTGCGTACATCTTAACTGTTACGTTAGACTGATTTGTTGATGCATCACGTTTGTTCTGCGTTATAGTCATGTACAAATGATAGTGGCCGTTATAGCCGCATGGCACATGACTACTTGCTGTTGAAGCCATATTACTCCACCTCCTTTAAATTCCAACTAATGATATGACGGTATCTCCAGATGCGTTATATTCCACAGTCCATGCACTATCCGCAATACGAAGCTGATTAATGATCTCGCAGGTCGTATTGTACATTCGCTGATCAGATATATAGGCAACCTCATATCCATTTTGAAGGAATTGTATCCTGTCGTTCCGAATACGAAGAATCAACGGACTGGATGAATTGCCCAAAAGGATATTGCCATCTTCAAAGCGGATATACTTGCGGATCTCATCGAATGCTGCATCCGAGCCGTCTGAATAGTCGTTCAGCTGTTTAACGAGCTGATTGAAAGTTACCTGCCATGATGTTTTCGTCTGCTCAACTTCTGTATTAACAGAAGAAAGCAAGGTATCTACATCATCTTTCAGATAGACTTTCTCATATACAGATGACTTGATGGCTTCTCCGGTCTGCTCAATATTACTGTTGATTTCCTTGCGGAGTTCGGTGAGTTTATCGTTTGTTTCGTCTGATGCCGATTCAATCTTTTTTGTTACATTCTGATTAATGCTGTCAGCAGTAACTTTAATCTGAGCATCTGCGTAAGTTTTGGCAGATGCTAAAGCGTTGTTGGCCTTTGTGGTGGCGTCATCTTGAAAATCCTCAGGTGCTGGTGTCCAGTCAGTAGCTTTGTTGCCATACTCCAATTTGGGAACACCTATTAAAATTCGTCCAGTCCCAGATATGATGCGAATTGTTAGCGATCCGGTCATTGGGGCAGTATATGTTGCTGTAAATTTTCTCCAAGTATTATCAGCTGGTGCTGTTATATTTCCGATGATATATCCAGTGTCAGCCACTCCAACCCTAAACGTTACTGGCGAAGAATCGTCAGTTTTGTATTTAAATTGAAGAGTATATTGTGTTTTTGCTAAATGATACTTATCTGTTCTCGAATTATTATACGCTCTACCAATTCCCGTATTTGCAATAGCCAATACGTATGCATTTTTTTCGTTCAACGTGCTATTTGGACCCGCTGCTATTTTGCAATGTTCTTCTGTATTCCACCCAAAAGTACCGTTTAGAAAATTTGAATTTAGTAACAAATTCCTACCGCCAATTTGAAGATCCTTAATAGACTGAGTCACTTCTTTCTTAGTTGCCCTCAGTTCAATTGCCTCAGAATTCTGCTTAATGGATGTTTCTGCGTTTACTACCCGCTTAGTCAGAGCATTCACATCGTCCTGTGCCTTATCAGCAGCTTTCTGGGCATCATCGGCAGCTTTCTTGGCATTGTCTGCGGCTGTCTTAGCTGTATCCGCTGCTTTCTGAGCATTTGATGCGTTCGTCTTTGCTGTGTCAGCTGTGGACTGTGCGGCGGCTGCGTCCGTTTTAGCTTTGTCTGCGGCTGCTTGAGCAGTAGCTACTGCGGCTTTAGCTGCTTCAACTTCTTCAGCAGTGGAATCCACTCTTCCAGACACTTCCTCAAGATTCTTCTTGGCAGTTACCAGATCTGCGGCTGCCTGGTCAGATTTCTTCTTGGCATCGTCAGCAGCTGTCTGAGCAGCGGTTGCGTTCGCTTTTGCAGCATTAGCAATGTCCTGTGCATCATTCGCTGTCTGGGCAGCATTATTAGCGGCTGTCTTGGCATCACTGGCTGTCTTTACTGCATCTGCGGCTTTCTTCTGTGCATCTGAAGCACTCACTTTTGCTTCATTGGCAATAGTCTGTGCCGCTTCAGCTTTTGCACTTGCCTGATTAGCTGCGGTCTGGGCAAGTGATGCATTTTCTTTTGCAGCATCCGCAACATCCTGTGCACTACTGGCTTTTGTAGCAGCTGCATTGGCATCACTCTGAGCCTTCTCGGCAGCGGCCTGTGCGGTGGTCACTGCTTTCTGTGCTTTAGCAATATCCCCTTCTGTGGCATCTACACGTCCCTTTACAGTGGCTAGATTCTTCTGTGCTTCTGCCAGGTCCGTTTTAGCTTTATCCGCTACAGACTGTGCGTTTTCCGCTGCGGCTTTGGCAGTGTCAGCATTACTCTGTGCTGTCTGGGCTGCCTGTGAGGCTTCATCGGCTTTTGTCTGTGCGGCTGCCGCTTCTGAAGTTGCTTGATCTGCTTTTGTCTGCGCGGCTTCTGCCTTTGTCTGAGCTGTGGCAGCGAGGTCTGCGGCATTGTTAGCAGTTTCGTCAATCTTACTTACCTTGTTGACCGTTGAAGAAATCTCAGCAGCATTCTTCGAAATCTGTGACTGCAATTTTGCTTCAGATTCTGTCAGTTCGGTCTTCTTTGCGTAGTTCGCCTCCATTGTTTCAGTCACGGTGGTCAGGTTCAAACTGAGATTGTCTATATCTTTCCGAGCCTGTTCGGTTTCCGCTTTCGCTGCACTAGCCGTTTTACTTGCCTCTGTCGCTGCGCTTTTCGCTTCAGATGCATTATCTTTAGCTGTTTCAGCTGATTCAATGGCACTGTCCGCCTTTGTTTGTGCATCACTGGCGGCTGTTTTTGCATCACCGGCGGCCGCCTCTGCATTTTCAGAAGATGCTCTTGCTGTAGCAGCATCAGTCTTTGCTATGTCCGCTGCTTTCCAGGCATCATCGGCTGTTTTCTTTGCGGACGCAACTGTTTCCGTAATCTCAGCGACATCCTTTTTTACATCGCCTACATTGGATACAGCATTGTCAGCTTTCGTCTGTGCTTCACTCGCGGATGCAAGAGCCTCATCGGCCGCAGACTTGGCGTTCTCCGCCTGCTGCTTAGCCTGATTAGAAACTTCTTCGGCTAAATTTGCTTTAATCTTTGCCTGCTCTGCAGCCTTCCGAGCTTTTTCAACCTGTATCTGTAACGGTCCCTTCAACTGTTCATCTGATGCCGATCTGCCAGGTGCAGTCACCGTCGTAGTTAAACCACCATCAAAATCATGCACGATATTCATGCAGGGAACTGTCTTAGTCTCGCCATCGATAGCAATAGAAATCATATCCGTTGCATCTAAACGTGGATCACCTAAAAAACTCAGTGTTCCGGGATGATACATGTATCCTATGAGCTTATTTTTCAAACTATCGAACAGTGGCTGCGTTATGTATGGATTTTCTACTGCTATTCCATTTCCGAGTCCGTCACTATCGGTATATACTGTGTCAGCATCGTCTCCGACCGAGACAGATATTTTTCCGACTTTATACACACCTTCCTCGAAACTATGTTCCATAGTGATCTGTTCCAGCACTTCGCGCGTAACTGTTGAAGGGAAAGAATTTATTCTAACGATGCCTGCACGGTCAACACAACAAAAGCCTCCTAAGAGGCCGGCTATGTCACCAAGTAAATCAAGACAAGTCGTATTTGATGGCATTTTATTGATTGTCCCGGAAACGTTAAGCGATGTCGCGATCACGATACCTGTCTGTGCCGAAATATCATTCAGGACATCGCCAATCTTTGCCGGATAACTTATCCGTGCTTTATAAGGTGACTGGCAAGCAGAAAATCTATCTGCTGCCTTAAAAGAAATTTTCCCCTGTGTCTTACTTATATTTTCCGAAGAAGCTGTAAAATAGCCAAGTGGTACGTATTCAATTGTATTGTCCTGTAGATAAAGGCCAATCTCAATGAATAATTCCTGACCAGCCAGAAACTGTCCTGTATCGGCAAGCACTATTTCTGCATAAGACGAAAAAACTGTTCCAAAAGAAAAAGCTGTGTCTCCACAGCTTCCCAGATTTATAGTCATTGTCAGAATCTCATCTTGAAATATTTTTTCACCCGTCGTAATTCGCGCTTTAAATCTCCGGCTTGTTTTTAATATTTCGCCGTTAAATACTTCTGATGTCTGATACATAACTCACCTCTTACAACTCTATCAGATTGACGCCGACGCCTGTATACCTTGAAAAACCATCTACATATGAATACACAGGATAAGACGGATCATTAGCATACATTACCTTTTCAACCGTCCGCCCTTTTGAATCGGACGGATCCACATACTTAACTCTGATTGAAGTATTTTCCACAATAGAATCCAAAAGTGCGCTATTCTCCTGGCTCATTGTTTTCCATTCAATCTGCAGTTTATCTTTAATGGCCACAATATCGCCGATGAATGTACCTGTGCTACTTCGACCGGTGTTTTTTGACCATACTTTATTTTTTGTGATTGTCAGCTTAGACGGTGTGGGCATTGCCACACCGTCGAGCCATAATACTGTGTTTGCCATTTTGCCTCCCTACACCGGAAATGGTGCCGTATGATGCGAATTGGTATAGTTGACGGCTTCCTGCTGCATTGCTTTAAAGAACTTCTTAGCATCACCCTGAAGGATAACCTCAACCTTTGAGCCGCCATTGCTACCATTAAACTGCATAGCAGACATCATAGCGCTGTATACAGCGGGGCCAACTGCTGCAGCAATGGCCGTTGTGATCTGCTGACTATTCGCAACAGTCGACTTTCTACCAATTTTACCAATCATCTCAGGGCCGGCCTCATTTGCAATGAACATCTCCCCGTTCTGAGGGAAACCGCCTTTAGCATAAGTATAGAACCCTTTCGGATACTTAATCGTAAAGCCAGCAACTGTTTTTGAGCCCCAGTTGATGCCAATCCTCGGCAAACCGAGCCGTACCCATAAAGTACTTGCTATACCAAGCCAATTCTTAATCGTACCTGACCAAGTCTTGATCAATGAAATTTTCACTGCTAAATACGAACCTATCAAACCAGCAAGCGTCTGGCCTGCCTTCTTGACAAACGAAACAGTTGCTGTGAGACCAGTTCCGATTAAACCGGCAAGGCTTTGTCTCGCCTTCTTCACGAATGAAACAGTCGCTGATGTGGCTGTGCCTATCAAACCAGCAAGTGTCTGGCCTGTTTTCTTAACAAATGTTACAACTGCTGTAAGCGCATTTCCAATCAGCCTCGCGAGCGTCTGGCCAATTTTCTTGACAAACGTTACAGTAACAGTCAATGTTGTACCAATCAAACCAGCAAGTGTCTGGCCTGCTTCTTTTACAAAGAATACTGTGGCTGTGATCACTGTATCAACAGTTTCCAATCCCTTCAAAAAGAGCTTCCATACTTCTTTAGCTACTTTCTTCCAATCGACTTTCTTTAACCCGGATAAGATTGCATCAACGAGACCTTCAGCTAATTTAATTACAGCAATAATTGCGTTACAAATGGCTGTACCGACTGCAGCCAAACAGCCCACCCAATCGATATTAGTTAAGAATGTTCCAATGCCCTCACCTACAGCGTTCCAGTCAGTCTGCTCGAGTGCGGTATTAATCGTTGAAAAAATTCCTTTAAACCCATCAGACAATGTCTGTCCTGCTTTGGTCCAGTCAAGATTTTTTATAAAACCATCGATAGCATCTGCAATAGCCTGGCCAAATTCAGCCCAATCAAATGTTTCTACAAAGGTGTATGCAAATTCGATAACTGTATTAATCCCTTCGGCAAAAGTCTTACCGACCAGTTCCCAGTCTGTTGCGGCAATGAAGCCGTTTAAGAATGTTGCTATACTTTTTGCAATTTTCCTAGATGTTTCTTTAATCTTCTCCCATGGGATATTCCCAAGCGCCTCATTTAATTTTCGGCCGAAGATTTCGCCGATTTCTGTAAAATCGGCCTTTTCCCAGGCTTCTTTGACCATTTTTGCGAAGTCTGCAATACCTGTGTCTATAGTCTCGGTAGTAAACATATTGCCGGCGCCTACTCCGGTACCGCCGCCTCCACCTCCACCGGAACCACCACCTCCGGAAGAATCGTCATCATCCAGCTTATTGACTTCATCAAAACCAAGCAATGTACGCTTTAATTTTTCCGCCGCCGTGTTGGCCTTGTCTGCTGAAGAAGCCGTTTTACCAAGACTGGCCGCATAATCTGTGCTGACTCTCTTGGCAACCGTGTAACTACTCTTTCCAGTGATGGCCGCAAAAAACTGTGCTAGTGCATTGACTGCCGCAAGAACATAATCAATCAACTGACTGAGCATCGGTGTTACAGCTTCCAGAATTGGTGAAAAAGCTGTTGCCAATGCATTTTTAAGCTGATTAAGCTGTGATACCAGCAGTGACAGGCTTTGATTTGTTGCATTTGAATAACCGGCAAGGTTGTTCATTCCGTCTTTCACGCCGTTAAATACACCGGTGATTAAGAAACTTGCCACCATAAAGCGGGCCGTCATGCCAAGCGTGCTTAATGCCCTGCTCAGAATACCGCCCTGCTGACCAGTTCGTCTTGCAGCCCCCGTAAATCTGTTTAAGACGGGAATGCCGGAAGCAAACTTTTGAATCATTGAAGCAGCTGCACCACCGGCTTTTACGATGCCGGCGCCTATGCCTTTCAGCGCAAACGAAAGAAGTGATAATCCTTTTCTGCCAAGATAAGCACTTTCTGTCAATACGCGGCCGATAACCGGAATGCTCTGAATTGTTTCGGCCACTTGGGTTCTAATCTGTTTTAAAGCAGAAACCGCAACAGAAGCTGCTGTCTTCGCTGTGACTCCTGCGGATCCAATCATACTTCCGGAGCTCAAGCCTTTTACCACAGGGCTCACATTTGCACCGCTGGACTCCATCTGCATTTTCTCCCCGTTGTACATCTGAAGCTTCGACCTTGCCTCTTGAATCTGATTAGAGAGGCCTTTCCATGCATCTGTTTCCACCTGACTCGAACCATCACTGACCATTTCGTCAAGTTCGCCTTTGACATATTTTGCCTCGTTTCTGACTTCTTCGAGCTGTTCCACAAGCTTTTGGTATACGCCGTCGTTATTTGGAATGCCGATGTCATCATACATTTGTTTTTGCTGTGACAGCTCATCGATTCGCTTCAATGCGGATTCGTACTGATTCTGTGCCGCAAGGTAATCCTCAGAAGGTTTGAAGCGCTTAGTGTCAGGCATAGAGGCCTGTTTTTTATTCAGAATATCAATTTGCCTTTCCGTATCCTTGATAGCTTGCTGCAAATTCAGATAACTATCCGAATATTTTTTTATACCTGCCTCGACACTGGCATCATTACTCATTTTTCTGATTTCGGCATTCATGCTCCGGATAGAATCAATCACTTTTTTTGCCGGGCCATTAAGATTTTGCATACTCTTTGAGCCTTTCTGAGTAGATGCATCTACCTGTTTCATTGCGTCAGATGTTTCCTTCTTAATAGCATTCATTTTTTCTTTATACGGCCGAATCACTGCATCGATAACAACTTTCAATGTTTCAAGTTCTTTCAAGTATCCACCTCCTCCCCTTTATGTCTTTGTGCATTAAATTTCTTTACTCTCTGTCGCCAAGCTGCTTTATAATTTTCCAGCTCAGCCGCTTCTTTTTCTTTTTCAAAGTCTGCTTTTTCATCCGCAAACAATGTTGGATATACATCCCACGGCATTGTAAGATTTTCCTTTTCTGTCATCGGATGCTGCTCGGCTGTGATCCTGGCCAGCAAAAAGCAATCCATAATGGCATCTTTACGCCTGCGGCGCTGATTTCGCTGGTAACTCGCCATAATATCCAGATTTTCAGCAATAGAATTGCCCCAGAAAGCGGCAGGACTTATACCGCAATCTAGGGCATCTTCATACATATTTTCAATGATCTCCGTAAGTGTTACAGCATCTGCTGAGTCGCTGCTTCCAACTTGTCCTCCATTGCCTCTGCTTGCTCTGCTGTAAAAAAACCAGATACCGCCATGATACCCATAATGACATTCGTATACAGCTTCATCTGGTCGCCACCCTCTTCAACATATCTGTCATACAGTTTCTGAACCTTTTCAAAGGTCAGGCCGTGCTGGTATTTCACAGTAGCACTCTGGACAATTGTCAGCATAACGCCCAGTGCCGGAATACCATTCATTGAAATGACATTTAACAGATTCTGTCCGAATTTTTCTTCCAGACGGCAGACGGCGGCCGAGTCCAACTTTAATCTGTAACTTTCACCGCCGATTTCCCATACATAAAAAGGTCTTTTCTTTGGCTTTTCAAATTCAACAACCTTTTCCTCGTTTTTTTCTTCCGTAATCTCTTCGTCTAATCCAAATACACTCATTTTTTTCGCACTCCTAATTATGATGGATCTGTGTAAGTGAGGTCACTCTGTACAGCCACAGTCAGTTCAAATTCTACAACGCCATTCACACCGCCGCCGGTCATCTTCACAGATGGCTGCGCATCATATGCAATAGTTGTCCCGTCTTTTAAAGTTTCCTTGAAAGACAGAACATCTCCATTATCTGCTGCTTTTCTTAATACACGATATGGACTGTCGACCTTTGAATTATCGTATTTGAACTTATACTTCATATCACCCAAGTCGCCAATGCCATTTTCGTACTGTTTGTTTTTATCCGTCAAACAGGTGTTTTCGACCTTTTCCGGTTCAACACCAATATCTGGAACCTCTTTCAATCCTGGAAGATCTGTGTATTCTCCTTCAGCGTCTGTCTTCTTTTTATAGCCTAATTTCGCACCATTAACTAACATATTCTCTTTGCCTCCTATTCGAAAAATGTCATCTGTGTTTCGTTGTCAATAATTACCTCATAGCGCATGATCTTATGTTTTAAACCGCTCGGGTCATCCATATCCGTGCACTGTGTCCTTTTAAGGCCTAATCCGGCCAAAGCTTCGTCGACAGCAAGTGCTGCCTTTGATGTGCTCTTGTTATCCCAGATATCAACGCGATACCGACAGAAAGACTTTTCCTCTTTGTCAGTAAATTCATAAACCTTGTTATCTTCTTCCATATACTGAACGGCCGGAAGGACTGCCCAATCTTTTGGATAAGAATCTGACACATTATTCAGCTTTTCTAATAACGCTGCATACACCTGATCTTTTACATTGATCATTACGCTTCTCCTGCCTTTTCTTTAACATATTTTTTATAGATATCGATAATTTCCTCTACATTGTCAGCCATAGCAGGATACAGAAAAGGTCTTGCCGGCTGACCTTTGGTGTAATATCCGATGATTTTACCTTCCTTATCCTTGGCAATGCCGAAACCGTATCCTCTCGCTTCCTCCTCGGACATAGCACTGGCCGGCATCATCCAGCCTGTCTGACGGTAAGCAACTGGAATATTCGGTGATATCCCTTGATGATCGGCCTGACCATTAGGGCCCGTTCCAAACTCAACATAGCCCGCATAGCTCTTGTTTGTAAAGCAGGTGCTGCGTGCATCCAGTTCATTGCCCCTTACATCTATGTAGATGGAGCCTCTTAGCTCACTTGTCCTTACACGCACACTGCTCTTCGCTGCCTCTTGCACAAGTGCTATCGCTTTACTGGTTGGAATACGAATATCCACATCTTCAAGTCTTCCTAGTTTAGCTGTAAACCGTTCAAGCCCTTCTATTGACAATCCTCTCTGCCTCCATTCTCAAATGTCCCGCTGGTCGGACAGCAATAATCTGATATTCTTGTTGTTTACTGCCGTGCAAAGAAATCCCATCTTTTTCTCGGATAGCTAAGCCATTTTCAAGAACATACGTCATCGCTCCGTCTTCCGTCTGAATCTGATACCGACCGTCTATCTCAAGATTGATGATATAATTCAACCGTTCACCATACATTTCTACCTGTGTCTTGCCGGAAGCAGGCCAGACAATTGCTTTTGCTGTACCAGCATCTGAAAAGGTTTCATAACGTCCACCCTCAGAATCTTTCTCGACAATTCTCTTTTTGATATGGATTTCTTTAAGCTCACTTCTTTTCAAACGCATGGCCACCCACCCTCGCAAGACGGTATCTGTTCAAAATACTGTAGATAGACTGCGGTGCATTGTCGAAAGAATAAGAAGAACCACCGTCATTACGGCTATTCTCCCCCTCGGTCCCCATCCGATTCAATGTCATTACAGCCAAGTCAAGTACCGGCTTTTTCAGAACGTCCGGCAGCTTTGTCCGGTTTGTATATGCCAGGACATAGGATTCTGCCTCTTCAAGTAGAAGAGAGAGCAACTCTTCGTCACTCTCTCCCGTCAGCTTTTTTAACTTTTCAAGCTCTGTCAAATCAGACCACATCCTTTAGCGCATCCAAAAGTTCAGTCTTTGTAAGACTCGAGTACCCGGATAATCCCTTCTCTTTTGCTAAAGCCCGAAGGTGTGTTGTATCCATGTCTGATAAATCAATTGGTTCCTTCGCTCCCGACACCATTTCGACAGGCTCGACTTCTGTATATCCTTTTGCTTTCAGACATTCAACAGCATCCAGCGTCTCCGCGATACGTTCAATATTGTTTTTGACCATTCTCATAATGACCACCCATTACTGCGCATCTTTGATGCTCATGAAAATGCTGTCCAGCTTGTTATCAAGGATCCACAGATCGTGAAATCTTCTGTAGTCCATGCTCCATGCGTCTGCTTTCTGGTAAGTATTCGGGTCAAAGATTCGCATCTTGTCCTGCTTGGAAATAGCCAGTGGCGTGGTTCTTGGCATAACTAAGAAGTTAATATCTTTTCCTGTTGTACCTTTTGTATAGCCGCCTGCCTTCTGGTCAGAGCTCTTGCCATCATAAACTGTAATGGCTGTGTACATACGATTGGACGGTGTAGATACAATAGGCACGCCGTCTACAGCTGGTACAATTGTATCAATGCCACCCTTAGAGAAGGTCACGGATGTAATCTTACCAGCCAGCTCAAGCTCAAGCTCCAGGATGAAATCTGGTGTTGCGTGTACAACCAGCGGACCATTATAACCATTGCTTCTTACTGCTTTGATGCCTTCTTTGATTTTTCTAAGAGCGGATGTGCTCGCTGCTCCCGGTGTATAGCCATACTCTGTCATACCCGCTTTTGCTGCTTTAATTACCTCTGAAGCAATCTTAGAGAGACGATACGCATCAATCTCAGGAACAACATACATTCTCTGAAATTCGCCCATAACAGATGCTGCTGTTGCCACAAAGTTGGTCTCATTTACATCCATGGAATCCAGCTGGAATTTACGACCTCTGTCCTGTGTCATTTTTCTTGTTTCATATTCCAGAGTAACGGCACCCTGTACATATCCTTCATCTCTATCGTAATCTGCAAGACCCTGTACACTCAACTTTGGAATCTTGACCTCTGCGCCGCCGTTATAGATAACCTGTCCGGCGTTACCTTCCATCCATCCTGTCACTGCATCCTGTACAGCGGCCTTATCAAGTGTTTTCTGAAACAGTGTTGCTGTTGCTAATGTATTAATTGCCATGTTTTAGTCTCCTTTCTTACATACGCCCCATAATCAGCGCTTCAACCTGTTTTTCCATGCTATCGGCATCACTTTCAGGTGCTTTTTTCATTGGTTCGCCGCCTTTCAAACGCTCCTGAACAGCTGCCTCAACAGCTGCCTGGAATGTTTTTTCGACTGCTGCAATAGATTTGTTGCACGTCTCTGCATCCGTGTAATTTAACACTTCCGCCAAGCCTGCAGGCAGTTTCTTTTCAGCCAGTGTATTTTTTGCTTCGGCCATCAATTCTTTTCTGGCCACAGCCGATTCCCTGTCTGAAAGTTCCTTCTCTTTCTTCTGCTGCATGTACGCTGCTTTCTCTTCTTTGTTCATCTTCGCCAGCTTTTCGGCCTCTGAAAGCTTGTCATCTGTCAGCGCCTGCCATTTCTGCTGTGCATTACTCACCGCCGTATCAATTGCCTTCTGAACACGACGGTCAAATTCTGCCTGATTGCCTTCCTGCGCAAGAAAGCCATCAAAAGACAGCGGTTCATTGTTTGTACCCTCGCCACTTGCACCAGCTCCACTGACGTTTCCGCCTCCGGCTCCGTCACCGTCTCCTTCTGCAAACAACTGTAATGTCATTGGAAAAATTTTTTTCATGTTCTATCCTTTCCGCCCCAGCCCATTCAGTTAAGCCCAGGCCATTGCTTTAAGCTTTTAGTTTAACGACATTTCGGTCACATCGTTACAATATCCGGATATACCCCGGCTGAATCTCATCTACCATGCAAACGCCAATAAAAAAAGAATCTATCAAAGCTCTTGCCTTTTCTGATAAATCCTTATATCTTGCATCAACCCACCCAGGTTGCACATCGTATTCAATTTCATCCTCTGTTAAATCCACAAGCGATTGGAGCGTTGTTAGAGACAGAATCGTCACGGCTGCGCAGACAACGTCTTCACCTTTGGCAGCATAATTAGCATGGCCAGACACAGTCAATCGGTCCTTTCTTACCGTTACATCAATCAACGTTCACCACATCCTTTCGTTCCGGCTGTTCCCTGCCGGTGGGAGATGTACGGATCACCGCCTTTCTATTCTGCGAACACCCAGTCATCTGCCAGCATATCGGCCTGAGAAGCAAGCCATCCCATCTGAACACCAGATGTACCAATGAAAGCAATAGCCATATTGCCGATGGCATTATGTTCACAGTTTACGATCTCACCATCTGTTGCTTTGTAAGAAATCCCTGTAGCAAGCTGAATGTACTGTTTCTTTCCGTTCCATCCTTTTCTGGCAACCTTCATGCCACGTTTCAGATATTTAATTGCTTCTCCAAATGAAAATGTTGCTTCTCCACCAAGTTCCGGACAGTTCTTTTCATCTGCAATCTGCCATGTACCGGAAAGAATGTTTGCCAGTGTATACTCAACTCTCTGAGTTTCCCTGATATCCAATTCTTCTCCATCTTTTGTATGCATGATAATAGATTCCTTGTCAGCATCCCAGTACCAATAGCCGCTCCATGAAGGTAATTTAACTTTCACTCCCTGCTCCATTAACCTAAACGCTTCTTTGAATTTCATAATTCACTACCTCCTATTCTTCTGTATGACATGTATTAGTTATTTTACCGTATACATCCTCATAAAGTTTCTGCTTGTCACCGTTATAGGTGTATTCGGCATAGATACCATCTCCGCTGATAGTTGTGGATGCAAGGCACTTGTAATTCTGGAGTGTTTTGCATGACCATACTACAAATACATTTCCGAGATTAATCTGAACCCCCGGTTTGTTCTTGCGGTACCATTCAACAAGTTTCTTCTGTGCAACGCTTTGAAAATGCGCCATTCCTGTAATAATCATATTTTTTATCTCTCTTTCTTGAAAAATCACACGTAGTATAGTAAAATAATTATAAGTTAAGAGTTGTTTTGTTCCCCCTCTTGCCTCTGCTTTTGCAGAGTTGCCGGGAGCGAAGACAGCTCTTATTTATTTCTCTTATAAACCTTTACTATTTCCATGTCTTTCACTAAAACAATATTATCCACAAACGCTGTATGTTTCGACAAATAAATGTCTTCTATCTGGCGTATCAATTCGTTCAGCTCAAGTGGCGTTTTATCTGCGCAAATCACAAAGTTATTCGCTTGTCTCTTTTTTGATTTCACCATTCCATACAAAGTGTTTTTGCCATTGCCTTCTGGTGTTTTTAAATCAAATCTTGCACCATTGATCAGATAATCCGGTGTTTGTATACCTTGCGGATAATTGATTTTTGGAACCATTTGAACTTGCTTTCCGGCTTTTTGAGCAATAGTTTCTGCAATTTGCTTTTCATGTCCAGAATAGGCAAGCGTTATCTTATCATTATCCACCTGATACAATTTTCCATCCACTGTGTACTCCATCAGATCAGAAACGCTTCCGGCATTCCTAGTTTTATTTTTCCAGTCTGCCGTTATATCTAATGGCTTTCCGAAAAAATGTGATTCCGGTACATTTTCTTGTTCAGTTTGTGCTTTTTCCGGCTTAGTAGTTGCGTTTCCTCGCCCCTCAACATATTTTGCGTACCATTCCGCATAATTCATGCTTCTTGGCACAAGTATCTTCTCACCGGTTGCCGGATCTATTGCAGATCGTTTCATTTTCGATATGTAAGCCCTGTCTACAACTGATATCGTTGTCGAACGGCACCACGGATGCATTGGCGGACAATTCACACCAACCTGATGTTCGCTGACTTTGAATATCTTTCCATCAAGACTTCTGCAGATTTCGGATGTTTTCAAGTCAAGTGTGGCAAGATACTGATATTCTTCAATACCAGCTTCTTCATACGCTTTAAAATTCAGCTCAGTTGTTACATAATTGCTCTCTGTTCTGATGAGGCGCCTTGCAACCGCAGAGCCCTTTGCAAAGACAGCATTTACACTTTCTGCCGCCTCACGCTCTGTCTTGCCGGTCATCAGTGACAAAAGAATCTCTTCTTGCACCTGCTCAGCCAGAGCCTGCGTGTTGTCCCATATCCGTTTTGAATAATGCTTTCCTGACCACGGACGAGACAAAACATGTTCGATCTGCTTCGGGTCAATGTGATTGAAAGAAAAACCAACTCCGCAGCGCTGTTGGATATCAAATATGGAACGGTAATAACTGTCCTGTGCAAGACTTTCGTACAGCTTCTGATTGGCTGTTTTTTCCTGCTTGTAGACATTCTGTATCATTTCATCAATCTGGCTTTGAAGTCTCGCAAAATGTTCTATCCTGGCACGATAGGCAGCCGATTCGAGTTCAGCTATCAGCCGTTCTTTTTCTTGCTTGTCACCAGCATCTATAGAGTTTTGAAGCAACCTTACAAGCTCCTCAAGATCGCTCTTATTCTTCATCCGTCTGATAAGCAGATAAGCTTGCGACGCGCTCAGACCATGGCGGCGTCTGTATGTATCAAAGATATCTTCGAGCTGTCCTTCAATATATCTTGATGCTTTTAGATATACCTTAGCAACCGTCTCGGCGGTTTCCTCAGCCTCGGCCATATCTTCATACATTTCCTGTGCAGCTCTGTTTTTCCAATATTCATCACTGCTCGCCATCGCCTACATCCTTTTTATCCGGTGACTGGTCTGGCGGTATATTACTGCCGATACCGAAGGCCTCCTGCTGCCGCTTCAGGCTCTCTTCGTTTTCCTCATCAATCATCTTGATTTCTTCATCGACATCATCTACAAAAGGCACCTGAGCTAACAGTGTTCGACGGCTCACCTTTCCCCAAAGATTAGATACGTATTGACTAATCTCTAAAAGATTCTTCGGCAATGCTCTTGTGAACACCGGCGTAATACCGGCTGTATCAATGCGGATGCCCGACCGGGTATTAAGGAAGTTCGCGAATATTCTCAGGCGTTTCCTCAGACCTCGCTTATAATACCGCGTCTTAATCTTCGTGATATTTTCCATTCCCAGAAGTTTGAACTCCATAGCCACACCGCTGACGTTTCCGCCAAAACTCTCATCTGTCATACATGGAATATGAGAAAACTTATGGATATCCTGTTCAATAGCTTTCTTCAATATCTCAACACCTGCTTCATCGTATGTTCTTGTTAGATATTCCGCTTTCGAGCCATCACCCGGCATTTCAAGCAGCTTTTCCTTATGGAGCTTTCGCATAGCCGCCTGGCCGCCACTCATCGTCCTGCCGTTTTCATCTTTTTCTTCGATGTTGTCATCCGCCAGCAGAGTGCCGTAGATGGCTAGAATAGCATCGATAAACTGTTCTTTATCCGTGATTCGGTCGCTCATCAGAGCATTGTAAGCATCAATCAAAGGAATCTGCAGCTCGAAGTCACCAATGGCCAGTTTATTGTTCAGATACTCAATCAGTGGAACTTCGCCTTTGAAATGAGCCTCAGGCGCTTCGATCAAAGCCTGTGGTCCTTCTATGTTCTGGATATCCAATACATACTTATAGTTCTGAGTTAGAATGGTAGCGACGTAAACGGTATTATTGATATCTGTGTCGTCTTTTCTGGCATAATAATAGACACCGAAAAGCTCGTTCTGCTCAATGGTGTCATCGTAAACCATAAAAGTATTCTGTGGTCGCAAATTCTTCGTCATAAGGGCCGTGTCGCCCTGTTTTGTATAGATATATTCATATGCCCGGCCGTATATTGACAAGTCAAGGCCGTTGTCGCCATCCGTTTCATCTGCTCCGGCTTCTTCAAGTGTATCAGTCAGCTTATTGATATCTGTATCAGCCGACTTGTAAGTGACAGAATTGCCAATGAAATATCCACTGGCTGTATCTGATATGTCCTTTGCATGATTGCAGACCAACCTGTTCTCGCGTTCCGCATCATCCAGAATCTTATGTTTGCCCTCATAGTAATCTCTCAACCTATTCAGTTCGCCTACACCTCTTTGGTGTTTCAGAATAAGTTGTAAAATAGCCTGCTTATTAGGGTTCTTCTCATTCCATTTATCTGCAGGCATTGTAAACACATACACTTTTCATCACCTCACATTAATAAATTCCTGTCTTTGCTTTGCTTCTTATCTTCGCCATTCGATTACCCAACATCGTAAAAACAAAATATCTCACTGCATCCATTGCGTGATCATGCTGTTTCACCGGCCTGTCTTCGCCGTATTCTGCCGCCTTTGCATCCCAAATGTACGAGCCGAATTCCATGATGGTATTCTCACAGCTATCCGCAAAGATGATTCTCAGAAGGTTTAACATCGTTGATACCAGGCGGATGCCGTCTTCTACATCATTCTTTGCTTTTAGTACCCTGTACCCTCGTTTTCTAAGCTCTGCAATAAAAGAAGCGGCAGCAGGGTCAACTATGATCGCTTTGATTTCTGTGCCGTCCAACCACTGCTCAAGGTCGTCAGCATATTCTGAATCCGTTTTCTGTTTGCCATGATCTCGGCCGGAATAGTAATATTCCCGGATGCAGTACCAAACGCCATTAACGCCCTTATTCCACAACAGAAAAACCGTCGCATTCTGCGTACCATAATCACATGAGACATACCTGTTCCCGTCTATGAGCTTTGGCCGGATAGCCTGGATATTCCTGACATGCTTTTCTTTCTCAAACATGTCATAGATAATACCCTCTGCCATGGCCCACAGACCTTTGATATAGCGCTGATAGAACACGCCCGTATACATTGAACGGTATCTTGCTTTGATGGCCTCAGACAGGCTCAGATTGTCATCCATGGTGAAATGGAGATATAACAGATGCTTGTCTCTTGCCTTATCTATCCAGTTCAGCTTGAACCAGTGATACGGACCATCCGGATTGCAGTTGAACCAATATTTCGAACTATCGACAGAACAACGGCCAGTTGCCTGGTTGACAAAAGATTCCGGCATCAGAGCAACTTCATCAAAAAAGACCCCGGCCAGAGTGATACCCTGGATGAGGTCTTGCGAACGTTCGTCCTTACCGCCAAATATGTAAAAATTGTTTTCAACACTGCCTCTGGATACGATAACTAAGTTATCGGCTCTATGATCCGTAACTCTGTATCCTCTGGATTTCAGCATTAGTTTCAGCCAGAACAAAACGTTTCGTCTGAATGAACCGATCGTCTTGCCACACATGGCAAAATTCTGACCGTTAAATGTCGACATGGCCCACAGCACGAATGACAGCGACATACTGACTGTTTTGCCTGATCGGATAGCGCCGTCAGCGATAATGCCATCGTAATCTTTGACCGGTGATGTCTCTGTCCACCAGTTCAGGACCTTGCGCTGCTTTCTTGAGAACGGCTGAAAATGGAAGAACTGTTTAATCCTTTTCATCTTGCACAGCCTCCTCTGACCAATCATCAGCGGCAGTTCCCTTTAAAGCTTCAAGGAAACCGTCATCAGCTGCCTCTTCATCATCATCCAGCTGCGCTTTCGCCTTAAGCAGTTCTGTCTGGGCATTAATCTGATTTATCTTCGCCTGTTGCTCCGCTGTGGCAATATCCATATGGGCAGCCAACCAAGCAAGTGCTTTCATCCGGTCCGCCAATTTAATGCTGGCTCCATCTTTTCCTTGTTTGACCTCAGACAGAATAGAACCGTCTACCTCGCTTGAAGCTTTAAATCGTACGGTATTGACTATCTTTGTCAGCGTTTTTTCCTCCCCTGTCTCTGGGTCTTTGACTTTTACAGGCCCGTACAATGCCATAACTGGGACTTCTTCAGTTCCAAAATCAAGGAAATCTGTGATATCCGCAAAGGCAATATTTATGTACTTCTGAAAGATGTCTGATTCTGAAAGTAACTCTCTCTGATAGCGATTCTGCTTCAGATGTTGAATTTCATCTCTTACTCTAACATTCCCTAACATCCTAGGACCGGCAACCATAGCTGTTTCATAGCTGCACTGATAAGCTTTTTGATAAGCTTTTGTCGCATTAAAGCTTCTCGTGTAATATAAACAAAAAAGCCGTTGCTTATCGGTTAATTCAGGGTTTTTCATCACCTGTTCAACTTCTTTCACAGCAGCTTTTTCTTTTATATTTTTTTGTGTGCACACATTTTTTATTTTTGTATGCACACTTTTTTCATTATCTTTCGACCATTTATATCTTGTCTTCCAGGACTTGACTGTATTGATTGTTACACCGTATTTTTCAGCGATATCCTTATATTTCATACCATTGCAGTAATCAATATAGGCAAGATCATAGTTTGATGTTCTTACCCTTTCATTCAAGCCTCACCACCTCTCATTCATTGATATTTAAGCCGCCATCAGGAATCGAACCTGCGACCGTCTACATTGCAGCTACTCTACCACTGAGCTATGACGACACGAAAAAGACGCCCAGTCAAACCGGGCGTTCATATACAAAAGGAGGGATTCAATTAATGAACCAGTATGCCACAAGGTCTCTTCCCGAAAACCTCAGTGTAATAATATCATAGATTAATACTGTCTTTCTATGTCCTCTTTGATATCTATAGCATCCAAAGCCTTGGAATGTAGTTTATGCGTCCATCGCCATGTGTACCCCAATTCACTGGCCACATCCTCCCATCGCATCCCTTTTATGTACCGGCACATCAGCAGCGCTCTCTGGTTATCATCCTCCACTCTTCGGATCCTGTCTGATATGCTCTCATACAATCGAATTTTCTCAAGCTGCCATTCTTTCAGCCTGGTCAGCTGCTCATCCATTCTAGCCATGTACGCAGATAAATCACTGTGATCAGAACCATGCGGCATACCATCCATGACCATTGACGGAAACATTTTGTCTTCTCGAAGTCGCTGAATTTCATCAAGGATCATTTGCTCTTCCCGGACAGCTGCACGGTACTTATTTAGCCAGACTATTTTTCTGTGGTTTTCTTCTTTCTTTGACATTTCCATCGGTATCCCCTCCCACTCAAACGGGACAGCATAACGCCGTCCCTAGTTAGTTGTTATTTACTTGTTACATTTCACGTTCTTTTCTAATCTTTGCTGCCCACCTTCGCCATTTTGAATTATCGCAGGACTCCAAAACCGGTACACCAACCGCATCAGCGGCCATCAGGACATCCGCTAACTCTTCATTCAGCTGCTCCGATGCAATTGATACATTGGCTGGTGTTGGATTGTCGGAAAGCTTTTCAGCCCTGATCAGCTTCAATGCTGCCTGTGACAGTTCTGCTGCTTCTTCTGCAAGCTGTTCAAGTAATGTTCTTTTGTCGATGTGTTCAAGCACATAGAATTTATCGTCAATATAACTCATTTCATCGCCTCGCTAATCACTAATGAAACTGTAAAAAGTATTAAATTTGTCAGCCAAAGGACCGATATAGTACCATACATTAAAGTCCACAGTCGTCTTCCTTGTATATAGAAATCCACAGACAGCATTATACTCATAACCATAAGCAAGCTGTATATTATTATTTTAGTTATTGTTCCCGCCATTCTCACTTTATCAGTGCCTCCCTTATCTTTCTGTATAACTTCAAGGCTTCCCGCATTTCTCCAGCTTCTTCCTCGGTCATAAATATTACTTCTGTCTTATCCTTCACTTGCTTACAAAACTCTTCATAACTCATGTTCACTATCTGCAGGTTATTAATCTTCAAAGCCTCAAGAACTGTTCTGCTTCTCAGTAATCCGGCATAAATAATTTTGTGATGTTCTTCTTCATGTCCTTCGTGTTGCTTGATCTCCCGATCAATCGCATACACTGCCGCTCCGAGAAAGGTTATGTCCGCTGCTTCATTTTTCATATTACTTCAGCTCCTCCCAAGCAATTTTCTGTCCGCAATTCGGGCAGCACGCATATTCATCGTATTCCAACTCATATGCCGCACCACAGCGAGGGCATACCCATTCGTCATATGCCAATTCTCCATCTGCACAGCCGTCGGCACGTAACTCAGGTTTCACAGGTATCTGCAACTCAAGAGCATTAATAATGGTCTGCATATTTTTAAGCGGGATACTTACAAATACAGCGTCTTTATTGTCCGGCTTTTCAGCTTCTTTCATGACATTTTTTAAATCATATAAAAGCTGTCTGTTTTCATTCATCACTCCACCTGCTTTCTGTATTTGAGCTTATCCTCTTCTCTGGCAAGAACTACATCGGACTTGCTATAAGCACTCTTCTTAAATGTTCCCAAAGTTGACCAAGACGTTCTTCCGTTCGGAAATAGAACCAATCTTCCGTTCGCCAGAAGTTTATCAAAATACCTCCTGTCCTCTACAGCACCCCTGATAACTACTGGCGTATCAACTGGCACTTTTGACCAGTCTGTTTCGTATTCGACATATTCAGATTCGGCCCAGGCTTTACGTTTCGAATCGCACGGCACTACTCTGCTACAAAACTCACATTCTGAGCACATCAAGCTTTTGCAGGCACGGATTTCTCCATTGTACAACGCTAATTTGCTGCCCGAACACGCAACCTCTATAATCTCTTTTGCAAATTTTTCTTTGTTTTTCATCTATTCCACCTCGCTTTTGTATCCCTCTTCAACAAACTCATCCGGTTTCATGTACGTGCTTCCATCACACTCAACAACTCCACGACCATATTTGTAAGCACATGCCCGACAGAGTGGTCGAAACACAACAAATCCTTTATCTTTTCCTTTGGAAATACGGAACATTGCTGTGTATGGCATAATCTTAATTCCAGGGACGTGAGACTTCATATCCCGTCCACAACACCAACATTTATACTTACAGCCATTCAATTCATGGATTTCTTTGCTGTAATCTTTTAAAAGTCCGCCATACCGAAAAGGCTTATCTTTCAGTGTATTCTTCCCTTTCATGCGATCACTCCTCGTATCGTTCCGGCAGCGGCATCCAGGCATTCACAAATAACCCATATGAGCAAAGTGGCTTATCCGCATCGCCATCATAATAAGCCCCGCTGTCATCATCACCTTTCCGATACGAACCGATTACTGGAAGTGTAAAATTGCTGAAAGATAGTAAAATATATTCACTCTCACCATTTGCGTTTACTTCTGGAGGCTGGTCAGCTGGAATCCACTGTTTACTCTTCAAAATATTGATTGCATTCTCCTGCTCTTCGGCTGATTCGCAGTGGATAACAATATCGTAAGTATCATCATACAAACTCCATTTACCATCATCATTTTGCACAATCTTCATTTCATCGCTCATCTGCCTGCTCTTTCCAAAGTTCTATAAAATCAATACCTACTTCTTTCTTCAGCTCTGCTGCCAGTGCTTTAAAATAATCTGGATCTTCTTCAACATATCTCAGACTCTGGTTGACAAAATCCAGATATCTGTTGATCCGCTTATTGCCAAACCCGCAGAATCTTTCCAGATAATCCACACTGATCAGAATGAAGGTTCTGAAAGCTTGTGCAACATTCTCTTCCTGTTCTTCTTTGTGTCGTCTGGCATATTCCGGATTATTCCGTATAATGTCATCGATCTGCTTCTTCATCCTGGAACGCTGCTTATCGCGCTCTATCCTGTTCATATCAATCCTCTTCTCTTATCGTGTCATACAGTTTCTTCCGGCTGTTCCACTTGACTGCTACAGGCGCACCGCATTCAATGCAATTGACATCAAATGCAAATTCTGTCATATTGGTGAAGTAATGGGATGCTTTGCCACATTCACAGTCCAGCCAGAGATGAGATAGGTTCTTTAAAGGTGTTTCTGTACCGCATTCAGGACATCTGTAATTCTTAATAGTCTTCTTGCTACAAAAACTCTTAACTTTTCCACAGTGCTGACACTTTATATACAGGAAACCTTTGTATTCATCATGTTCCGATATGGTATCCGACTGCGTCTGATCAGCTGCGCCCTGATTGGAACCATGTTCCCTCCGTACAGGTTCAGCAACTGGTTTTTCAGAAACATCTGTATTCTGATCAGCTTTGCCTGGGGCAATCCTCTTCGCATTCATCACTGCCCCCCCGGAAGGTTTCCGGCCAATAAGGTGACACACTATTTCGTTAAAAAGCTTATCGCTCTGATCAGAATCTGTTTTTAAGGTGAATCTTTTATTTTCTGTCGTAATCGTGATCATATCTATTCTCCAATCTTAACTCCATCTTCCAGCAGCAAGTCAACATACTTGAATGCACTTACACATTTACCAACCTGTACTGCGAAGATATGTTTGTATTTACCAATTATCGGGCATCTCTTTGCCGTGTTGTATGTATAGCCATCTTCATCTTCTACGTTATCGACAAGTACTGCATCTCCAACACTCAGACTATTCATAACTTCATCTATCATCTCAAAAGTTATCCTGCCGGCTGGAGGCTTCCGCCTGCCGGTTGTACGATAACCATGACCCATGTCCGTGTTATTAATAATGGCACTCACATAGCGTTGCGATAATCCTTTAGTACTGGCAATATCTTTTCTGGTCATGCCCTGTTCGAAATACATTCGCTTAACTTCCTCGCGTTCGGCTTCGCTAATTTTCATAAGAGCCTCCTTTCTACCTTGCCGGATATCTGTACTTCCAGCATGTCATAATATAGTAATGCTGTCCTGATATGATCAGGCTTATCACCTGCCCGTCTGGCAATACCACGCAAAGCATTGAATGCCTTTTCCCAATCTTCAATGGTATCTGTCATATGTGTGCGGCAGTTCTCGTATACTTTTTCAAATTGTGTCATTGAATCCATCTATTTGCCCTCGCCTGTAACAGTCAGTATCAGATTATATCCCTCAGTAACTCAAATCCGTTACCACCTTAAAGCCTTTATTTATGCGGTTTTGCGCTATTTTGTAACAGGGTAACATGCGTTTTGTTATCTATGAAAAGAAAAATATATTTTATCTCCGGAAAAATATATATATTTTTTTCTCCCTATATAGCATGATTTTTGGTTGATACCGCTGTTACATTGTTACGTTATTTGAATGGCAGTTCTACATCGTCCGCCTGCCTAAAGCCGTCTTCGTCGATATCTGCATCCAGTTTAAGCCAGACGCAGCGGTTGTTCTTACCGGCAATCTTCTTCTGTCTGGTCGGATTGCCAAGCGAATCAGACATGATCAGCTTGTTTCTGGCTGCCCATGATAGGAAAGAAGCCTTGGAAAATCCACCGCTTCTGCACAGCTCGTCAAATGCCCGGTTGTAAAAGATGGCATATCCGTCTTCAAGAACGCCCCATTTTTCTATATTGCCGTCCGGTTCAAAACGGACATGATTCATCGCTACTTTATCTTGAATATATTCATAACAGCGCACGTTGTCTGAAACAATCTTCCGGTCTGTAAGCAGCTTCTCAGCCTCTTCCAGGGTGATATTACAATTGTCCTTAAAGATATACTCTGTTGCGATTCTGTCCGCTGTAAGGACGATGGAAAGCGACAGCGCCTGTTTCTCCATCTTGTCATTAGACTGCAGTTCCTGCTTGAACACTTCTTGCACAGCACGGATTTTCTCGATGCCCATCTTTTTGATGATCGCAATAAAGGCTTTGCCGGCATAACCATAGTTTTTCTTTACAATATCGGCCGTTTTGCCGGGATCCTGAAATACTTTTTCACCACATTCCACTTCTATAATCCTGTTGATTGCCCCTCCCTGTTCTACATAAGCAGACAACGGACGTTCGCCATTGCAAATGATCACATTGCGCCACCGGTTTTCCCTGTTGATGCCTAGATCCTTGTTGGAACGGCTCTTGCCCTTTCCGGAACAAAGATCATAAACAACACCTTCAAAGTTATCCCGAATCCTGGCCGATGTCTTACTGGTATCATCTAAAAGCATCGGCAGATTGTTCAGCATATCCGCTTTTGCTTCCAAAGCAACGTCCGTACTCTTAAAATCGCCTATGTACTGTGATTCATCGGGATTTGCCCAGACAGATGCAGCAACCATCAGAGACACCGTCTTACCGCCTTCCGTTTCTCCCCACAGGTCTACAAAAAATGGGAGCCCGCCTAGCGGCTGCAGCAGTACACTTGCAAAGGATGCAGCCAGCAAAAACTTCACTTCCATTCGGCCAGACCGGCGCAATGACCGGATATGTTCCAGCCACACTGCTGCGGATCCGCGTTCTGTAATGGCATCAAATATATTCTTAAACCGGAAATCCCCGTCAAAAACAATGTCTGTGTCATAAGGCAGAAACTCCTGACCGTGCCATCCAAGCTTGCTGCTGGAGTACTGCATGGCGATGTAATCATCGTTTAGGTTTTCCACATCTGACAGATATTTGACCAGAAGCTTTGCATTCTCGCTTGTAACGGAAATGCCTCTTCCTGATAGAGCAACAATCTTATTTGCCGATGTGATCATTGTTTTTGGTACTGTAATCTCATCCCATCGGCCGTTCCGAAAATAAGCCAGTTTGATCTGTTCTTCGCCGGTCTCAAGGTTCTTCATCCGCTCCACAGGAAGTATAGGATGATAGCAGGCCACCTGATCAATAGAACTATTGGACTGGCTGTATATGCCGCTCAATTTCGCGATCCATGCACCGCATGCCAGTTCATCATAAGGACCTTGAAAATTCGTATAATTATCCAATGTACAGATCTGGTTCTCTTGCATTTTCTTCTGCTTCATTTCTTTGTCCGCTTTCTCGTAAGCTGACAGCAGATCTTTAAAATCCTGCGCCACCTTAAGTACTTTTGCCCGCTCTTTCAATGCAATCTTTAAGCGTGTCCTTTTTACCTGATCCTGCATATCCAGCAGCTCCGTGAAAACAGATTCGTCCAATATGTCGTCAACAGTCATTTCATCTAAAGGTTTCATCTCCTGCCACACCTCCCTTCTTGTGGATTTGCTCGTATGTTATCAATTCTTTTTGCAGGGCATTGTAGCTTTCACACCACTCATCACTGAGAGGCTGCGAACGGCTTATAGATGTCCTGTAGATATCAATCAGGTTAATGTTGTGCTGAACCGTTTCCTGCCTCTTTTGCTCCCGAATCCGGCGTTCTTCCTTAGCTTTCTGGGACTTATAAACGGCCAGCCTTGCTTGGGCCTTAGAGCGTTTTTTTTTGCACTCATATTCACCGCCGAGAAAGAGAAAGGCCTCTTTAAAACTCACGCTATCCATTTTACGGACGAAATCAAACACATCACCTGCTGCGCCACACCCGAAACAGTAAAAGCTGTCTTTATAAATCTTCAAAGAAGCATTTCTGTCGCCCTTATGGAACGGACACACGATAAAACCGGCCCTGTTAGGATAAAGCCCATATCTTTCAACCAGTTCCTCCATGGATACTGTTCTTTTTATTTCTTCAGATGTCATATGTGCCGCCTAGAATCTGGATAATTCTTTTCCCCGTTTCTTCCTTGTCGCAGAACAAAAACTTGCACCCGTATTTCCGTTCTTGGGTCTGAAGGATCTTGCAAAGTGTCTCGCCTGTAGTAGCCTTTGTCTCGACTTCTTCCCAACGTCCTGTATCCGGATTCTTTCGGCGCTTCCAACGTCTCGGATTCTCCCAGAACATGACATCAGCCATACTCTTGATACCTTTACCGTGTTCACATAGAAAAATCAGCTGGATCTCATTCCGCTGTGCCAGAAGCATTTCCCTCCGGAATCTTTCATGGTCAGAAGTTACGTTGCTGCACAACTCGGACAGATTCTGTTTTCGGTCAACAATTACGCGGGGATTGTCGTAATTCATGTAATCCCCAACCAGTAACTTGCTGATAGGATGCTTGATGTCCTGCCGGTCAAATTCGGCCAGGATCTTTTTGATTGCCCGGGCCTTTTCCCGGCTGTCAATCTGTATGATCATGTTTCATGTCTCCTTTTAGCTAAATGGCAGCTCTTCATCGAGTTCGGTTGGAATATTCATCCAGCCATCTGCGGACTGTGCCTGATTCGGATTTGGCAGGCCCGTTGCTCCTTGAGTATTCTGCTGTCCACTTTCACTGCCCTTGCTTTCGGCAAAAGCTACCGTCTGGGCAATGACATCTGTCGTATAGACTTTTGCCCCGTCTTGATTTGTATAACTGCCTGTCTGGATAGAGCCAACCAGCTCCATCTTTTTGCCTTTCCAGAAATATTTTTCGATAAATTCTGCAGTTTTTCCGAAGGCTTTACAATTAATAAAATCCGCTGTCGGTCCGTTGTCGCTTTTATACTGGCGGTCAACAGCGAGGGTAAACCTCGCTATCGTATGGCCATTGTCTGTATACCGGACTTCCGGATCTCTTGTTAATCTTCCTGTCAGCTGTACACTATTCACGCGGTGTCACGTCCTTTCTGTCCGGTGTCTTTTCAAATTTCTTCATAACAGCTTTATATTCAGTGATTGTCATTTCACTTACTTTCTTTGCTTTTACGGCACGCATTCCGAGGATTGCTTCATCGCTTACTCCGGTTCTGATCTGCTGCTCGCGGATGGTCTGCAGCATAACCGGTGTGATTCTTTCCTCTGTGGAACCATCCTGGCTTACTGCAGGCTTCTGCTCAGGTGCTGGCTTTTGCGCCGGCTGCTGCTTCGGTGCAACTGTCTGCGTGACAATCTCTTCTGCAGGACTGTTGGCGTCCGGATCCTGCATCTCTTCTGTTGGAATGCAGAACACTTGAAAGCATGCATATTTATATGCTATAGACATGGCCTTGTTTGTTCCCTTGTCCCCCATGTCCATGGCTACACCGTAAATAATCGTTTCAATATGGCTACCATCACTGGCATAGAAAGTAAATTTTACTTTCAGCATAACTTTTACGATAGTGGCGCCTTTACTGGTCTTTCCTACTTCCGTGCATTCTCGCTGCAGGATGAGCGGAACAATAAATACACCATTTTTTGCCAGTGCCGGATTCAGGGCATTAAAAACATCATCCACTGATCTGTATTTGAATCCCTGCTGCCGATTAACCTTGTCTTTTCCGACAGCGCCGACATCAGCAATAACTTTTGGAATAGCCTCATAGATCAGGCCGCTTGATGAATTACTCATTCTCGTCTCTCCTCTCGAAAAAGATACCAATACTGTTAAATACTATTTCAACCTGTTCCAGTTCTTCCGGTGTGGCCACGACTCTGTAAAATACTGTCCGTGTATGCGGCTGTTCAAATGGCAGGTCATCTACTGCAAAACCTTCTGTATCAAATCCAGATTCTTCAGATGTTTCCAGTTCTGGAATATTATGTACAGGTGTCTGCTGCTTTTCGGTAGCTTTTTCCGCTGCCTTTTTGCGTTCTTCTTTGCGGATACGCTCTTCTGCAGCAATCCGTTCACGCTCTTCCTGACGGATTCTCTCAAGTTCCTGCCGGTGTTTCTGTTCTTCCGCAGCTTTCCGGCGCTCTTCTTCACGCTTCAGAATTTCTTCTTTCTGGAACTCGTAAGCCGCAATGACCATAGATGCTTTTGCCAGATCATGTGTCTTTTTATATTCCTCAAGCGCCTTCGGAACAGCTTCAGATGTATTGGTTTTAATAACTTCAATATCATTCCGGATACGGCTAACCTGTCCGGTCAGATCGGTTTTCCATGCTTTTGTGGAAGTTGAAGCGTTTTCCCAATGGCTGTCGTAAATCTGATCAAGAGAAACATACTCCAGCAGATCAGATGCGATATCTCCAAAGAATTCTTCAATCTCTTTGCGTCGTGCTGCCTTTCTTTGTTCTTCCATTTCCTTGATCTGGGCATCGATCAGACTGATAGGTTCATCAATCAGCTGCAGAAGTTCTTTTGCTTTAGATTCAAACTCTTCGTAAGGTCCCATCCATTCTTTTTTTACTTCCTTACGGCGGTCATCCAGTGCCTTTCTGATTTTTCTCAGTGTTGCAAGTTCGCCTTTCGCCTGGGTCTTATATTCTTCGGAAAACTTCGCGTTTTTATATAATTCCATAGACTGCGCCAGTACTGCTTTTTGTTCCTCAAAATTTGTATCGATTTTGCCTGGTATGATATTGGCCAGGATTCTCAGTTCATTCATTATTTATCTCCCTTCTGACTAAGACCGAGAAGCGCTCTCAGTGGCTTCGCGTCAATATAGCTGTCTTCTTCAAGTGCAATGATGGCCGTAATATTGGCCAACGTCGCAAGTGCTCTGATTCCTTCGTTATGCACGCTGATTGGCACCTGGATGTAATAATCCTCCTCTTTGACAGGACTGATTTTTGTGTTATAATCATCTTGAAGTATTTTTCTTTTTTTTGGCTGACTGGCTGGCGGGCTGGTCGGCCTTTCTGTTATCAATAATCATCTTGTTCTAACCTCCTATTTAATTCTGATAATTTTGCGGATGTTTCCCGCATTTTTGCCTGTAACTCTATGTATTGCTTTTGCATCTGGTTGTATTCAGATATCAGATCATAATACTCTTGCGGCTTTTCAATCTTCTTCATAGTATCTCTCGGCACTGGCCATGATCCCGAAGAAACCACCAACCATAATAAAGAAACATACTACCAGCAGCAATTGCCACCAGCGTTCAACCACATCCAGTCTCAAAGACAAAAAGATGCCTGCTGCCATGTAAACTATGCATGTAATCTCACGGGCTGTCAGTTTAGCTGGATTCGTTGTTGACTTTCGTTCTTCCTCCACCTGCACCGGGTGATACGGTTCTGTTTTCCTGGTGGCATTCATTCTAGCCACTGGCGGATAATTAAGACTGCTCATTTTGTACCTCCTTATAATGGCTGCGGCTTTCTGATAAAAGCCACTCTTATTTCAAGTGCATCAAGAATCGCATATAACTCTTCAATCGTAAACCTCCCTGGTTCCCCAAGTTTGGTTGTCAATGTCTTTGTTGAAAACTGTGCCTTTACCGCTATCTGCTCAGGGCTTTTATGATAACGGACCATCTCTCCTTTTATCATGCTGCTGATGAAATCTTCACGTTCCTTTTTCTTTGGAACAGAAACTAACGATTTTGCCATGTTTGCAACCTCCTTTCTCAATCGAATGTTCTGATTTGCACAATGCCTACATCCCATTCTGGATTCTTCCTCTGGACGATTTCTTTAAGCATTTCAGCTTTCTCTCTGGTAAATTTCTGTGCCAGATGAATCGCATCGCTAAACAATTCTGTACCCTCCTTGTAGCCTTTGAATACAAAAGCTTTGTCCTGCTGGTAAACAGCTACTGTGAATTCTTCTTCCATGGTTGTCCCATCCTTCTGTATTGCAGTCCCTCTCGCCGTTTGATATAATTTTCCTAACAAATGATGAAAGGAATGATTGCAATGAAAAATTATATTTGTGCATATGATTTAGAACCAATGTCTCCTGCCGCTTCTCGTAATTTTGAAGTAGAAATTCCAAATAAATGTCCATGTTGTTCTACTGCGTACGCTTCTTTACCGAGCTATTCTGGATTTTATCAAAAACATGATAGTGCTATTGATGTGTACGCTGTGTTTTTCTGTCCTGTATGTGAAAAGGCTTTCTTTACTGTATACAAGTATTTTGAAAGTTACGGCGAACATTCCAGTTGCACAGCTGCGCAATACCCTATTTCATTAAAAACTCGCTCTTTTTCGGATGCCCTTTCTGCTCTTTCTCCAAAATTTGTAGAAATTTATCATCAGGCCGAAATTGCCGAGAACTCTGGACTAGAGGAATTGTGTGGCATTGGATATCGAAAAGCTCTTGAATTTTTGATAAAAGATTATGCCGTATCTAATCATCCTGAATCCCAGGAAGAAATAGAAAAATCTTCTCTCGGTCAATGTATCGATAGATTCATTGAAGACGCAAAAATCAAAACTCTAGCAAAGGCGGCTACATGGTTAGGCAATGACGAAACGCATTATGTTAAAAAACATGAAAATTACAATGTTCAAGACATGAAGCGCTTTCTGTCAGCTGCTATCGCCTATGTAGAATACGAACTTACTTATGATGAGGCTGTTGGTTTTCTGACCAATTCTTAATGATATTACGCAGCCTGTTCGATTCCCACTCAATCTGTTCAGCAAGCAGCGTCGGGTCATCATCTCTTTCAGCTAAGAAGTTACCATCCATATCCCAGTACTGCGTGATCTCGCGTACTGGGTCACCTTCTATGCCCATACCTCTTTTTGCTTTTACTTCAACTACACTGATTACTTTTACGCTATCTGGACCGTTCAGTCTTTGCATTGGCTATCCCTCCTCTCTCGATAAATAAAAACTTTCTTGTAAGCAGTTACTGATTTTGCTATAATTTTCCTAACAAATCATGAAAGGAATTAACCTAATGGATACCCTGAAAAAATTGTATGATATAGGCATTTCATTCTTTAATAATTCGAATTTCTTACAGATTCTCGCCATAATCACTGCCATGGGTTCTTCTTATTGGACTGCAAAATACAACGCTTCACGTCCACACAGATTACAAGTAAAACAATTGCAGCTTGAACATGTATACATTCCACTTCATCACGTCTTTATGGATCTTCCAGAAACATTAAATAAAAAACAGGCTTTATATGTACATAAGAAAATGAACTCAATATTATCCAAGTATTATGAGCTTGCTTTCCCACAACTGCACTCACTTAATCAAGAATTAGGAGCAGTTATTCTGGCAAATGGAAATTACAATGAGAAAGTGCGTACAATTTCTCATCAAATTTCAATCGATTATGAATTACTTAAAAAGGATTTAGGTTATCCATCTGAAAATATTTTAAGTATCTTTATTCGAATGACCAGGAAACAGCAATGTTTAGCAATCATTTCGCATGTAAATGTTTTTATGTGCACTTCACCTATGTGGATATGCATCGCAATGATAGTCAGAGTGCCTAACCACATTATTGATACGTTAATTAGCATTCTGATTTTAGCAATTCTACCTGTCGTACTTATCAATTACAAAATTTTAAAAATGAAAGATTAGCCTTTCGCAATAATCCACACATTGAAAATGAATACCACGAGTGCAGCCAGCCAGTTTGTCGTGACACCGACTATTAAGCTGGCTGCAATTATCACAATGTATATGTATAAATCACCCATCGTACCTCCTATCCCTCCTCTCTGTGTTGCATATTTGGGACAGATGGCTTAAAAAAAATATCCACCGGATCCTTTAAATGGAGAATCTCCGATATTTTAATTACCTCTTCCAAAGTAAAAGAATTTCTCCCATTAAGCTTTGAATTTAATGACTGTGGTGAGATCTCTAAATATTCAGCCATCTTGGCCTGAGAAATTCTTGCCTCTGTCATTTTCCCTTTTAATTTATCAAACGACATCCTGTTCGCTCCTTTCGTTGCATATTTGGGATATTTGTATCATACACCAAGTACTCTCCACTGTCAACCCATATTTGCAACATTTTTTTAATTTTATGTAAATATATGTTGCAAATATGAAAAAATAGTTTATAATAGCCTTATACGGAGGTGTAAAATGAGCGACAAAGAAATTAGCGATAAAATGCTAGATATAATGAATAGAATGAAGCAACGACGCGAAGAATTGGGCATGTCATACCAGGCTTTATCTGATAAAGTTGGTATAAGTAAATCGACGCTGCAACGATATGAAACAGGTTCTATCAAAAATATGCCTGTAGACAAGTTAGAAGAAATTGCCGATGCGCTTAGAGTATCACCTGCATACCTTATGGGATGGGAAGAATCGGCTACTACGCCAACTACAATTGCAGCTCATTTCGATGGTGACGAATACACAGAATCCGAACTGGATGAGATCCGCCAGTTCGCAGCATTTGTAAAGAACAAAAGAAAATAGATACACATACCAGAGTGGGAGGTGTCTTATGAACACATATGAAAAACTCCAAGATAAGGCCTGCAAGGACGGTATTGATGTGATAGATTATCCATTCAATAGCAATAGAATCGATGGGTTGTATTGCGACGGCACGATTGCTATCAGAAAAGATATTGAAACATCGGCCGAAAAGGCATGCGTCTTAGCCGAAGAACTTGGTCACTACTATACCAGTCATGGAAACATTATCAATATGAACGATGTAAAAAGCAGAAAACAGGAACATCAGGCAAGGGAATGGGGCTTCAATAACCGGATCGGGCTTCTCGGTATCATCCGTGCTTTCGAACACGGCTGCCGTAACCGATACGAAACGGCTGAATGCCTAGAAGTAACTGAAGAATACTTGGAAGAAGCACTGAAATGCTACAGAAGCAAATATGGAGTATATAAGGTCGTTGATAATTATGCAATTACTTTTATTCCGAATTTAGCCGTTACAAGGATATTATAGAGTTAAAGATGTAAGGGGAATTTTGTTATGGGATTTTCTGATATATTTAAGGGTAAACAATATAAAAGTGAACTTGAAGCATTGCAACAAAAATATGATGAGTTACAGGCGCTACTTACGCCTGAAATGAGAAATGCACTGGCTCTTCAAGAGAAGATACGAGAACTGGAGCAAAGCATTCAATCAGAGCAAAAAGAAATAGGATCTCTTGATAAAGCTATTGCGGATAAGCAAAACCATATCAGCTTATTGGACAACACAATCTCAAACAAGAAATCTGAAATCGTGTCTCTTGATGATGAAATTTTGGTTCAGGAATTTGGACTTTATGAACCTTATTTTGATTTTGCAAATGCATTGGACTATAAAGAAGAGCTTGCAAAAATCCGCTCAAAACAAAAGGAATTGATAAAAAATAAAACAGCCGTTTCCGGAGCTACAGAATGGACGGTAAATGGGAGCGCGTCAAAAGGCAAAAAAATGGTATCTGACACACAGAAGCTTTTACTACGAGCCTTTAATACTGAATGTGATGAGCTTGTTGCTAAAGTAAAGTATACCAATTTCGATGCTTCTCTTAATAAAATTTATAAGTCTGCTGAAGCTATATCAAAACTTGGAACAATTATGCATATATCTATCAACTCCAATTATCTCGATTTAAAAATAAAAGAGTTACGTTTAGCATTTGAGTATCAGCAGAAAAAACAGGAAGAAAAGGAAGCTCAAAAAGCTGCACGTGCTGAAATGCGAGAAGCCGCTCGATTGCAGAAAGAAATTGAAGCGCAGCGTAAAAAGATTGAAAAGGAACAGACACATTACCAGACTGCATATGATCACCTTCTTCATCAAATCGAGCAAAATCCAGACAATGCCGATTTGTTAAAGAAGAAAGATGAATTGGAGAATCAATTAAATGACATCGATAAGGCTATGAAGGATATCGACTACAGAGAAGCTAATCAACGTGCCGGTTACGTCTATGTTATATCCAATATCGGTGCTTTCGGACCGAATGTTTACAAAATCGGAATGACCAGAAGATTAGACCCTCAGGACCGTGTTGATGAATTAGGTGACGCTTCTGTCCCATTCAATTTTGATGTTCATGCCATGATTTTCTCTGACGATGCACCGGCTTTGGAAGCTGCGCTCCATAGAGCATTTGAAGATAGGAAATTGAATATGGTTAATACTAGACGTGAATTTTTCAATGTTACTCTGGACGAAATCAAAGAAGTAGTCATGAAAAACTTTGATAAAACTGTAGAATTTATTGACATTCCAGATGCAGAACAATATCGTATCAGTCAGAAAATGCGTGAACATCAAAGCAAATAGCCCTCGAAACTACATACTTTGATTAAATCGCTCTAGCGTTTCAATAATAAAATTTAAAAGGGGAAAGGTATAATGAAAAAGAAAATCACAACTGCCATGCTTATTGCTGCAATGTCTATGTCTATCATGGCGTGTTGCAGTGGCAAAACAACTGAAACACAGACACCAATAACAGAAGCTCCTGCAGTTACCGAAACAGTCACAACAACTGAGGCTCCTGCCACAACTGAAACGCCGGATACTGAATCTGTTGACAATGGTATCATTGATTTTGAAGCTTCTGATTGTACTATTAAATATTTGAAACACGAATTCGCCACAGACTGGGATGGCGACCCATGTTTGTTATATTATTTTACTTTTACCAATACCAGTGATGGAAATGAATCTGCCGATTCAACAGTGATACTTCAATGCTTTCAGAACGGCATCGAATGCAACATGACCCGCTTGGAAGAAGATAATACAGAGATATCCCGATTTTACAAAGATATTCAACCAGGAACTAGTGTTGATGTATGTGCTGTGTTTAAATTAGAAGATAACAGTGAAATCACCATGGAAGCCTCTGATTTTATTACCTTCGGAACCCCTAAAGGTAATATTCAAAAAATTACTGTAGAATAATTTTACATAAAATAGCAAAACCGCCCGGTGTTACCAGCACCGAACGGCTTCACATAGATTTCTTGTACAAGCCGGAGCTTGTGATCAATACATCCTAGACAAGTGTATTGTATCACAAAAATCCGGCACCGTATAGGTGTATTTTTTATACCCATTTTTAAAGATTGGAGTGATACATATGGCAACACCTAAAAAACTTCCTTCAGGCAACTGGCGTGTCCGTGTCTATGATTATACTGATGAATCTGGTGTCAGGCGCTACCGCTCTTTCACTGCTGCAACGAAGAAAGAATGTTCTTACATGGCAGCGGAATTTTCACAGAACAAATCCCGCATTGCTGCAGGTGATCTGACCGTTGCCGAGGCTATTGATGAGTACATACGTGTCAAATCAGAAGTTTTATCTCACAGTACGATCAGGGGTTATCAGACACAGCGCAAAAACTACTATAAAAGTATCGAAACCATACGGATTCGGACATTGACCACGCCTGTTGTACAGGAATGGATCAATCGTCTGGCAGGAAGACTTTCACCGAAAACTGTATCCAACGTGAACGGATTGTTGATGGCTGCACTTGCCATGTTTGCTCCGGAACTCAGGATCAGCGTAACTCTGCCAAGAAAAATACCGGTACAGCTTTATACACCATCTGATTCAGATATAAAAGCTTTGTTGGCTGCCATTGATGATGACGAGCTTTACTTGGCTGTCTTACTGGCCGCCTTCGGTCCATTGCGCCGTGGCGAGCTGTGCGCCTTAGAAAGCAGTGATATACATGATAACTATATAACTGTCAATAAATGCATGGTAAAGGATTCTGACGGCATCTGGCACGTTCAGCCGCGTCCAAAAACAGATGCTTCCTTCCGTACAGTAGACTTCCCGGAATTTGTCATAGAACACATTCCCAAAAAAGAAGGCCGGATTTTTGACTGCAATCCGGATAACATAACCAACCGGTTTCACCGTACCATCCGAAGAAACAATCTTTCACCATTCCGCTTTCATGATCTCAGACATTATGCCGCCAGTATCATGCATGCTATCGGTATTCCAGATCAGTATATCATGCAGCGCGGTGGATGGGCTACAGACGGCATCATGAAATCCGTCTACAGAGATGCTATTGATGAGCAGACTGTCAAAATGAATCGGCTTATCAACAAACACTTCTCGTCTCTGTGAAGCGTGTCATATTCCGTGTCATATTAATTTGCAAAACAATGCTTTATGATGACAATTTAATGCAAAAATAAGAAAAAGCAAGCACCCCGGGGAAACTCTGAAATGCTTGCTTTTTCTGTACATATAGCAAAAAGCGGCTTTCCTAAGAAAACCGCTTTCCAGCTGATGACGGGAATTGAACCCGTGACCCCTTCCTTACCAAGGAAGTGCTCTACCTCTGAGCCACATCAGCAAACAAAATGAATTGTCCGTTGATTACTATATCATATAAGATAGACTCATGTCAAGAAATACTTTTAAGTACTTCGCACCTTTTTGGCATCACTTTTTGTCATCAGGTGCGAAGTCTTATTCTATTGGCAGATTTTATTTGCCCATTCTCTGTCTGACAATTTCGTAAGCCAGTACGCCTGCAGCAACAGATGCATTCAGAGAATCGATATCACCTTTCATCGGGATCGATGCTGTGAAGTCACATTTCTCACGAACAAGACGGCTGACACCTTCGCCTTCGTTGCCGATGACAAGACCGATCGGGCCTGTTAGATTCTGACGATACATCACTTCACCCTTCATATCTGCGCAGACAAACCACAGACCCTCTTTCTTGAGCTCATCCATGGTTGCTCCAAGATTCGTCACTTTGGCAACCGGTGTAAAATTCAGAGCACCTGCGGATGTTCTGGCCACGGTGGCGGTCAGACCTACGGCGCGGTGCTTCGGAATGATGACACCGTGGGCACCGGCAAGATTCGCTGTTCGGATGATAGCACCCAGGTTGTGCGGATCTTCAATGCCATCCAGAAGAAAGATAAAAGGTGCTTCACCTTTTTCACGGGCTTTGGCCAGTATATCGTCTACGGATGCATAATCATAAGCCGCTGCAATGGCAATTACTCCCTGATGATGATGTGTCTCAGAAAGCTGATCCAGACGTTCTTTGGATACGTAACTGATAATGGTATGCTGTTTCCTGGCCTCACGTGTAATCGTTTTGACAGGGCCATCCTGGCATCCGTCCAGAACAAAAAGCTTATCGATGGTTTTGCCGGAACGATACGCTTCAATGACCGGATTTCTGCCTTCTATTTTTAATTCTGTATATCCCATATTTACCTCGCATTATATTCTTGTTCAGAGATATCTGCTGTCTCATTTGATCTGTATGATTTGGCAGACATCTAATCTATCAGGGCAAGTGCTTTAAGGCCGGTATGAATCAGCTCCGTCAGCCTTTCATAGCGCTCCGTCAGGTACAAATACCCAACCAGAGCCTCACAGCCTGTTGCTTTTCTGTAATCCGACATAGTGGCATTCTTGGCCATTGTATAAGACTTGGCATTGCGTCCGCGTTTGTAGACGGCATGTTCTTCTTCTGTCAGCTGATCCTCAATAGCCATGATAAGGTTAGCCTGGGTCTCAGCTTTTACAAGACGGCTGGAACGCTTGTGAAGGCGCTCTACCGGCGCATTGCCTTTGCCCACAATATAAGATCGGATAATGATCTCATAAACTGCATCACCGATATAGGCCAGTGTCAGGGCAGAATATTCCCTGACATCCGGCTTGTCCAAATGATAAAGTTCGCGAAACCATGTACTAAAGGATTCTAAGCTCTGCTCCATTTGACACCCTCTCTTGTATCCTTCAGAATAATGCCCTTTGCAAGCAGCTCGTCACGAATTTCATCCGCACGTGCAAAATTCTTTGCCTTTCTTGCTGCTTGGCGTTCGTCGATCAATGCCTGGATCTCATCATCCAGCAGCTCTTCCTTCTTCTCAGTCTTAATACCAAGTACGTCACACAGTCTGACAATTTCTGACAGGATCTGATCTCTGAAAGCAGCTGTAGAAGTCTCTGTTACATGAATATTGGCTGCCTTAACCATCTCAAAAATAGCAGAAATAGCATCTGCTGTATTGAAATCGTCTTCCATGGCAGCTTCGTATTTGGCAACAAGGGCATCAAATACTTTCATCTGTTCGTTCTCTTCCTCAGTGCATGCTTCTCCCTGTACATTCAATGTACGCAGACGATCAACGGCTGTCAGGATACGTTCAAGACCATTGCGTGATGCCTCCATTAATTCAGCACTGAAGTTCAGAGGACTTCTGTAATGGGCACTGAGCATAAAGAAACGCAGTACCTGCAGATCATATTTCTCGGCGATTTCACGAACGGTAAAGAAATTGCCCAGTGATTTGGACATCTTCACGTTATTAATATTCAGGAAACCGTTATGCATCCAGTAATGTGCAAATTCCTTGTCATTGCAGGCTTCGCTCTGGGCAATTTCATTCTCGTGATGCGGGAAGATCAGATCTTCACCGCCGGCATGGATATCAATCTGTTCACCAAGATACTTCTTGGACATGACAGAGCATTCAATATGCCAGCCCGGACGGCCGTCTCCCCATGGTGAAGGCCAGGACGGTTCGCCTTCTTTCTTCGGCTTCCAGAGAACGAAATCCAGCGGATCTTCCTTGCCTTCTTCACCGTTAACCTTGATTTCTCTGTGGCCGGCTTCAAGATCATCAATGTTCTTCTTGGAAAGCTTGCCGTAATCCTTGAAGGAACGGGTTTTGAAATAGACAGTGCCATCCACGGCATAGGCATGACCTTTGTTGATCAATGTCTGGATCATATCGATCATACCGTCAATCTCTTCTGTTGCCTTCGGATGATGTGTAGCCTCTTTTACGTTCATATCTGCCATGTCTTTCTGAGCTTCCTTGATAAAGCGTTCTGAAATAACAGAGGCATCAACGCCCTCTTCATTGGCCTTTTTGATAATCTTGTCATCTACATCTGTAAAGTTGGAAACATAATTCACATCGTATCCCTTATATTCAAAATAACGGCGTACAGTGTCGAAAACGATCATCGGACGTGCATTGCCGATATGGATATAATTATATACAGTCGGTCCGCAGACATACATGCGCACCTTTCCTTCTTCAATGGGAACAAATTCATCTTTTCTTCTCGTTAATGTATTGAATATTTTCATGATTTCCTCCATAAATAATTGCATTTATCTGAAGTTTAGTCTATGCAAAAAATGCAGGTTTGTCAACCTCTTTATGTCAGATATTGGCATCTGTCTACACGATTTCATTGATCATCAGACCATGCAGGACAGGAATCTGTTTCAATGTATGCATGGCGTCGTTTTCCTGCCAATCCGTGCGCAGCAAAATCCGGTGCTGACGGATGAGTTCATCCGCGGGAATGTATCCTGAAAGCCATTGCAGAAATGTGTCAATATCCAGGCAAATGTCCCATGGTCCTTCCGTACGTTCAAATGAATTGCCCTCTGGACTTATCTGCCAATACCATGTGCTTTCATTCTCCGGAATCCATCTATCAATGATACTGATAGCTATATCCAGTGAAATATTCCGGATCGGCATACATTTGATCCATTCTGCAGCATCAATGATGCGCCCCATAATGATCGGACGTTTCATACCGCGGACATCCGCCGCATCGGCTATAAAAGGTGCCTGAACCAGGGGAAGGAGTTCTCCTTCTTTGTCCCGGAATGCCTGAAGCACCCATTGACCAACAGCAGACTGCCATTCGGGTTCACAATAAATTTCGCGAATTTCCATGATTTCTTCGCAGGCATAAGAGACATAGCCGATCTGTTTGCCATTGGCAGATAATAGCAGCAAATCACCGCCGTCTGCCTGATTCTCCATCTGCAGTCTTTCAAAATAATAGGCATCACGCCGGGTAAAAACATCATAATGACGTGAAAGCAGCGAATTAGACCAGTCTGCCAGCTGCTGCCTTTCTGCTTCCGAAGAAACAGGATGTGCGGAAATATCCCTCACAATTGCTATATCAACATTGTGGATGGATGAAAAAGGCGTATGCGTTTTCTTTTCCACATACTGACTGTAAATGTATGCAAATTGAAAAGGTGTATAAATAGCCTCATTCGCAGGCATCAGATAGATCAGAGGTATTCTACCGGCATAGCAGTCGGAAAAAGTCCGCTGCAAAAGCCGTGTCATAGCACCGCGATGTCTGAAGTCGGCATCAGTGGCAACGCCGACAACATATAGGCTGTTGACCTTCTTTCCGCAGACAGATAATGTGTACGGATTCAGATGGATCATAGATTTCAGCTGATTTTTCTGCTCCAATATAAGAATCCGGTTATCTCTTAAATAGTAGTCAAAATAATAGGCCATAAAGGCATCTGTATCATGGAAACATTCTTTCCACAGCTTATATAATGCATCCGTATCCCTTCCATCGGCATAACGGACCGTCAAATTACTTTTGTCTGATTTCATATTTCTCTTCCAGATAGATTGGATTGTAAGACATTTTGGACTTACGGAGTCCTTCCAGCCCCATATCATCTTCACGGTTTACAAGTTCGGCATCCGGGAATTCATGGCACAAAAACTGCTGGCAGATCATCGGATACAGACCGCGGATATCCGGATTGGCCTTTTCCACATGGATAACGGCCATTTTCTCCACTTTGCCATAGACACCCAGGCTGAAAGCCTGCAGCTCACCATCAATATAAATACCGCCCATTTTGTAATCAAGATAACCGCAATTGGATAAAAGATAATCTATTCCGTTTAATTCATATTCATCGCGATGGAAAGGATCCTCAAGATCTCTCTTGGCTTCCCATTTCCTGAGAAAAGCCATAATTTCATCATGATGGCATCCGCAGGAAAGACTTCGGTATTCATATCGGCCCTCATAGGCTTTTTTAAATGCGTTGAGATGATTCTTCTTTTTGTGATACGCTTTGCCACTGAATGTTCTCAGTTTCTCGGCGTCATACACATAATCATAATAATCACGGACAGTCAGAATGTCATATTTCTCATGATCAAGATCAAGAAGTTCAACGGCCTCTTTGTCGGCCAGACATACTGTCAGTTTGCTGTGGAGAACTTCATTAAAATAAGCCTCTGCCACATCAAAATAATGTTTCAGATCTTGTTTGGTACATACAGGCACCATAGTCACCGGTTGACCATCGACTTCCATCAGCCAGATCAGTCCATGATCATCCCGGATATAATGGGTATGATAATAGTCTTTCCACATAAAATTGCTGACAAGGATGTTCTCGCATGTATGGGAGTAACGCATCTTAAAATACGGAAGCAGAATATCATAATCCTGCGGTTCCATTTCTTTTTTTATAAAATGTTCAAAATTCATGACACACCTACTGTTTGCAGCCGCCGCAGCCTGCACAGCCGCCTGCTGATGGGTCATAGGAAGTCTCGTACATCACATCTCTTCCACCAAAATTGCCGATTTCTTCCAACAGACAGATAGCCTGAGATGAGATGCCGGCGCCCTCACCGGTAAAACCAAGACCTTCTTCTGTCGTTGCCTTCACATTGATCTGATCTTCGGAAATCTTAAGTGCCTTTGCAATATTTTGGCGCATCTGCGGAATGTGCGGAGCCATCTTCGGTTTCTGCGCGATAATTGTCGCATCAATATTGCCGATAATATAACCCTTCTCTTCAATCAGTTTGCCCACATGCTCCAACAGTTTGACACTGGAAATTCCTTTGTAAGCAGGATCCGTGTCCGGAAAGTGCTTGCCGATATCACCAAGAGCAGCAGCGCCAAGCAGCGCATCCATTACAGCGTGCAGCATGACATCTGCATCTGAGTGACCAAGCAATCCTTTCTCATAGGGTATCTTCACACCTCCGATGATTAAATCTCTATCAGGTACAAGACGATGTACGTCATATCCCATTCCTATTCTCATAATCTGTCCTTTCTGTTCTCTGTATTATTCAATTCTCTGTGTCATTCAATTCTATCATCTTGCTGCCTCATCTTGTGTTGTACATAACAAACAGCAAAATCTCCTTATAGCAGAAAACCCGCTGTAAGAAGAACTTACCCGCGGATTTTCAAGAAGTGCACGCATGTGTACTCTGCTTATATCTATACAAACATACCGGATAACAACTGGTTCACAAGCTTGCCGTCTGCCTTGCCTTTGACCTTCGGCATCAGAACCTTCATAATCTTGCCTTTATCCTTAACTGTCGGGGCATCAATGCCAAGTTCAGCCAATGTCTCTTTGATCACAGCTTCTATCGCATCTGCTTCCATCATTTTCGGTACAAATTCCTCATAAACTGCAATACGGAACTTGCATTCCTCAATAATCTCTGTACGCTCAGCGGGTGTCGTATCTAAAGTCTCCTGTGTCTGCTTGATCTCCTTGCGGACGATCACATCAGCTTCTTCTTCAGTCAGATCGCTTCTCTTATCGATGGTGGCATTCTTCAATGCGCTTAACAGCATCGATAATGCATTCTTGCGTTCTTTATCTCCGGCTTTCATTGCCTTGACCATTTCTGCTCTTACAACATCTACTTTTGTCATTATTAAAGCCTCCATTTCGTTTTCCTGCCTTTAATCATACCATAGGAAAAAATCAATTTCAAGTTTCCTTTCATAACATCTGTTTGATGCAATTTCTCACATGGCTGACATAAATATTCCGGATACCTTCTAATTCACCCAGCCCTTTGACAATACATGTCACTTCATAGCCGGCTTTTTCAAAGGTGCGTTTCCATGATTCGTCATCTTCACCTGCCATATCATGATGGGCATGATCTCCGGCAACGACCATCAGCGGCTGAAGCAGGACTCTTTTGTAATTGCCGCCTGTTCGGACGAGTGCTAACAGCTGCTCCAATGTAGGATCCGCTTCAACCGTGCCGATATAGTAATTTCTGTAAGCGGCTCTGTGCAGTCTCTGCTGAAAATCACTGTAAATGGCGTTAGCTGCCGCATCACTGCCATGCCCCATGAAACAAATCGCTGTTTCGCCGTCATCACAGGCCTGCGTATCTGCGGTAATGATCTGCATCACGGCCCGGTCATCATTTTCATTGCCAAGCAACGGTGCACCGAGTACCAGCTGATCAAATTGAGAACGCCATGCGGCGGCTGTTTCTGCAACGCGCATATACTCATTGCCATCCATCAGATGTGTCGGCTGAAGGACTAACCGCCGGATGCCATCCTCCCTGGCATGTGTAAGCGCTTCCTCAACCGTATCTACTCTATAGCCATCTCTTTCTCTTAGCTTCCGGATAATCATTCGGCTTGTAAAAGCTCTTAGAACCGTCCACTTTGGAAAAGCATCGGCAATCGCTGTCTCAATGGCGCCAATTGTCTTCTCGCGGCTGTCATTGTAGCTGGTTCCGAAACTGACAACCAGAATGGCATCTTCTGTTTTATCACTTACTGTATGCATACTGCGCCACCTTTCTAAATTGAAAAAGGAAAAACAAAAAGCCCAGTAAAATCAACATTTACAAGGCTTTTCTTTGATAGCGAGAGGGGGATTCGAACCCTCGACACTGCGGGTATGAACCGCATGCTCTAGCCAACTGAGCTATCTCGCCGTAATGGAACCTATAGGGCTCGAACCTATGACCCTCTGCTTGTAAGGCAGATGCTCTCCCAGCTGAGCTAAGATTCCATTCTTTGTCCGTGTCAGGCCGACCTGACAAAAACTATATTACATCAAATTGTTTTAATTGTCAACAATTTTTTTAATAATTTTAAAAATTTTTAAAAAGAAATTTTTTTGCAGGTAAACCTTGACAAATCGCTTGATTTGATGCATAATAAACAAGTCGGCGGCGTGTGGCTCAGCTTGGTAGAGCGCTACGTTCGGGACGTAGAGGTCGCAGGTTCGAATCCTGTCACGCCGACTCCTTGGCAGGGGCAAGGCCGGAAGCTTTCTGAGTTTCCGGTCTTTTCTTTTTATCCCTGTTTATCCTCGAGAATGATCGGCATGATAGATAATACCCATTCCCACAAAAGAAATGCAAACAGAAAAAGTACTTCTATTTTCTAAAATCCATGTATAGAAAAATAGAAGTACTTTTTTGTTGGATTGTTTTATTTACAAAATGTCCTGCATACTTTTCAAGCCGATCATCAGTGTAGATGTGTTATGTAATAAGGCAGATGTTGCCGGCTGCAGAATACCTGCAACACCAAGTACGATCAGTCCTGTATTAAATCCGACGATGAATCTGTAATTCTTGTGAATACGTTTCATCAGGCCGTCACTAATCAGTTTCAGTGTAACCAGTTCATTCAGACTGTCGGCACCAACTGTGATATCTGCTATCTCACGGGCAATCTCAGCACCGTCGCTGATAGCAATACCGATGTCCGCTGCAGATAATGCCGGTGAATCATTAATACCATCACCGATCATAATAACCTTACGACCAGCCTTCTTCTCCTCTTCAACAAAGGACGCCTTGTCTTCGGGAAGAACCTCTGAATAATATTCATCAACACCAACTCTTGCTGCAATGGCCTTCGCTGTACGGTCACTGTCGCCAGTCATCATAACAACCTTGCTGATGCCGGTTTCTTTCAGTTTCCTGACAACAGCAGCCGCCTCTTCACGCAGTGGGTCTTCAATGCAGATAACTGCAGCCAATTCGTGATCAATGGCCATAAACAGATGTGAGCATTCTGAAGGCAGTTTATCAAAGGCCTCCATCATACCATCCGGCACGGCACATTTCTCATCTTCAAATACGAAATGATAACTGCCGATAACAACTTTCTTGTCGTTGATCTTGGAAGAAATACCGTGGGCAACAATGTATTCAACCTTTGAATGCAGCTCCTCATGCACCAGATGTCTGTCAATGGCTGCTTGTACAACTGCTTTGGCCATGGAGTGCGGAAAGTGTTCTTCCAGGCAGGCTGCAATACGAAGGAGTTCGTTTTCGCTCATACCATTAAAAGCAACCACCTGTTTCACAGTCGGCTGAGCCTTCGTAAGGGTACCTGTCTTATCAAATACAATGGTATCGGCTTCTGCCATAGCTTCGAGATATCTTCCACCTTTGACAGTCACATGATAGTTGCTGGCTTCGCGAATCGCCGAAAGAACAGAGATTGGCATAGCCAGTTTCAACGCACATGAGAAATCAACCATCAGCACAGAAATCGCCTTCGTCATATTTCTTGTCAACAGATAGGTAATGCCTGTTCCCAACAACGTATACGGTACAAGTCTGTCTGCAAGATGTTCTGCTTTACTCTCAAGTCCGGATTTCAGCTTCTCTGACTCCTCGATCATCGTAACAATCTTGTCAAACTTACTGGAACCGTTTGTCTCTTTGACGCGAATGGTCAGTTCACCCTCTTCGACCACTGTGCCTGCATAAACCGTGCTCTCTATATACTTTCGGACAGGTTCAGACTCACCGGTAAGAGAAGCCTGGTTCACCATCGCTTCACCCTCTGCAACAGTACCATCAAACGGAACCATATTGCCCATATGAACACGGACAAGGTCACCGGTCTGAATTTTCGTTGTAGGCACAAGCATCTCCTGGCCGTCATTGCACAGCCATACTCGACTGATATTCAGCGACATGCTTCTGGCCAGATCATCCACAGATTTCTTATGGGTCCATTCTTCAAGAATCTCACCAATACCAAGCAGGAACATAACAGAACCGGCTGTACTGATATCACCTCTGAACATGGAAACACCGATGGCTGTCGCATCAAGAACAGGTACCTCGATCTTACGCTGAAGCAGTGTATGAATACCCTGATAAATATACTTCACAGACTTTACACCTGTGATCACCGTTCGGATTGGCATCGGCAAAAACAATTTGTTGCCATAGTGAACAACTACTTTTGTTACAAGTTTATCCCAGTATTCGCGATTGGTCTCTCTTCCGGAATTCTGTCTGTAAACATCCGGAACATCCACTTTCTCATAATGAAAGCTTCTTAACAGAGCGATAACTGCCGATTTCTCACCTGTATAGCAGATTGTCGCATCCTGTGTACGCTCCTGGACTTTGGATGATGTGATCATTTCCTGGGAATCCAGATAATATTGTAAAGTATCCGCTTCTTCAAAAGTCATTCTTTTCTGACAAAAATGAACACGGATCCTTCCTTTTATTTCATGTTTTACAACGAATTTCATGCGAATTATTTCGCCTCGTTTTCCTCAGATGCTTCTTCTGCTGTTTCTTCAGCTTCTTCTACATCCTCAACATCTGTATATTCTTCTGCATCCTTTGCAGCTCTCTCTTCATTAATCTGCTGTGCTTCTGCATAGATATCTTCAGCATTTTCCTGGATTGTTGTTGCTGTCTTTAATACACACTCTTTCGCACGTAAAACAGCGGCTGCACAGTTTGTGTAGAGTTTCTTGGCATCTTTGCTGGAAAGCAGTTTAATACCTGCTGTTCCGAATAAAAGACCTGCTGCAAAAACACCTGTATCTTTCTTGTTAATCTTCTTAAAGCATTTTAACATGATATCATCCTCCTGATTTTGTTTGTAACCGGTAAAACAACGTTTTCTAGGTTTATCCTACATTTTACATATATTTTTTTGTGTTGTCCAGTAATTGATAAAATTTGTCATATTCTCAGGTTACATATTGCTAATCGCTGTTCATCCGGTAACCGACGCCCAACTCGTTGGTAATATAGGTAGCCTCTCCCGGCTTCACGCCGAATTTCTTGCGGATATTGGCCATATTCACCTGAAGTTTTTTAACACTGCCTTCATCCGGATAGCCCCAGACTCCTTTGATGATCGCGGAATACGTCATCATTTTGCCACAATGCTCGGACAGTAATGCCACGATATTATACTCCGTCTGGGTCAGCTTGATTTCCCTGCCCTTAATGAAAACCTGTCTGGCGTCGTATAAAATTTCCAGATCCTGTACAGAAAAACGACCGCCCGGAAGTTTACCGGAATCTGCACTGTGAGAACAATTGCGCAATGCAGAACGGATTCTGGCCAGCAGTTCAGCTGCACCAAAGGGTTTTGTAACATAGTCATTGGCCCCGCTGTCAAGCGCTAATACTTTATCCCGTTCATTGGTCCTTGCCGAAAGAACAATAATCGGTGTCAGAGAGTTCTTTCTGACTTCTTTAAGAAATGTCATACCATCCATATCCGGCAGACCAAGATCCAGAATGACCAGATCCGGACAATAAGAAATAAACAATGTTTTGGCCATGGCACATGTTCCAGCCGGGATTACTTGATATCCTGCTGTCTCAAGCATGGTCATTACCAGTGTACTGATATTCTGTTCATCTTCCACAAGAAGAATTTTGTATTTATTATTCACTTTCTGACGTCTCCTCTCTGTTAAGTGAAAATCTGAAAACAACACCACCTTTGGCATTGTTCTCAGCCACGATCACACCATCATGGGCTTTGATGATTGTCTGGCAGACAGATAACCCTATACCGGAATTGTGTTTTTGGCTGTCAGCGGAAGAAGCTTTATCCTCAAATAAATGGTAGCTGCCGTTAAATATACCGCTGAGACGATCTTTTTCTATACCGCATCCGTCGTCACTGACTTCAAAGACAACCTGCTGGCCCAGCACAAATACTTTCAAAATCAGTTCCGTCATCCCATCTGCATGCAGAACTGCATTCTCAAGCAGATTAAAAATTACCTGTTCGATCAAAATGGCATCCATTGGGATGATAATAATATCCTCCGGCAAGTCCAGATAAACTTCCTGCTGCGGGTAACGCTTGTGAAACTTGACCATAACAGAATCAATCAGTTCATCAAGAACGGTAGGGGTCTTGATAATCTTGATCTTTCCTTCATCAATGCGTGTAATGGACAGAAGATTTTCCACCATGCGCATCAGCCAATCTGAATCTTCTTGGATCCCCTTCAGGATCTTTATCCGCTGCTCTTTTGTATAATTTTCTCCGCTTTCCAGCAAGGTGGTACTGGCCCCATAAATGGTTGTCAGGGGTGTCCGTATATCATGGGATACCGCCCGCAGGAGATTGGCACGCATACGTTCCTTTTCACTCTCTACTTTGATTGCTTCATGCGTTTTGACCTGTGTTGTCAGCATGCCTGTCAATACAGCAATCGCCATCATGACAACTGCAGAAATCATGTTGCTCTGAAATCTGAAATCCAGGGCATAAAAGGGATAAGTATACGCATAGTTGACAGCCAGTGTTCCCACAAGTGCCGATACGATGCCGTAAATATAGCCATCGGTTAAAATAGATGTCAGAAACACTGCAAAAATAAAAATAGCGGTAATATGTTCATGCACACCTGTTTTCTGCAAAATAAAACTGCTGCCAGATGCAACCAGAAAAACCACCGCCATTATTAAAATATTTTTCCATATATGATGACGTTTCTTTTTCATAGTAAACTCCTTTTACCGCTATTTTATCATATTCATATTAAAGATACAGCAAAATCCGCTTATCTGTATCGAATTCTTCGTTTTGTTCGTCCTTTTGGCAGGCCGGCAGGATTATCCTATTCATTCTGATTCGCCCTTTTCATCATCATGTATGTGACAATTTTGGAGCCTATAAATCCGGAAAAAATGCCAACAAGGATACCTCCCAGAATATCCGTCGGATAATGTACATACAGATACATTCTTGAAAAGGCAATCAAAATTCCAAGTACTATCGCAGCCTTCCAAATTTTTTTATCTCCTGAAAAATATAGCGCTGCCACAGCAGTAAAAGAAGCTGCTGTATGCCCGGAAGGAAATGAATAGTCCGTCGGATGTGAAATCAAAAGCTGTATGGCCGTGTTCACATCACAGGGCCTTGTGCGAGCCACAAGATTTTTCAAGAGGCCATTACATACAATCACATCAATGCAAAGCCCGACTAACATGGCCAGTCCATATTTTCTCATTTTTGGCAGTATAAGTAATAGGATTGTTAAAAAAATCCATATAATTCCCGCATCCCCAAGCTTTGTGATGCCTATAAAAAAATGATCGCCGACTGTTGTGTGCAGGTTTTGTATCATATCAAGAATCTTAATTTCCATTACACATTTCTCCTTTATTTGTTTTTCTATTTATTTTATGATATACTTGCTTTGATTACTTTACTGAAAAGGATTGAAGCATATGCTGCGAAAAATATTAACTTTTTTTCAAAAGGAAACTGTCTTATCTATTTCTGCCATTCTGGCAATTTTATCTATGTTTATTGTACATCCAAGCGGCAAGTATTTCTCCTATATTGATTTTCGGACGCTCAGTCTTCTGTTTTGTTTAATGTCAATTGTCGCAGGCCTGAGTGAAATTGGATTATTTGATTATCTTGCCGAAAAAATATTGTCCAGAGCCAACAGCATCAAATCTATCATCGTATTGCTTGTTTTGTTATGTTTTTTCTTTTCAATGATTATCACAAATGATGTCGCATTAATTACTTTTGTGCCCCTTGCAATCATTATTCTAAAAAAAATGTCAGAAAAGCAAAAGAATTACTGGATTTTAAGAACGGTTGTTATGCAGACAATTGCCGCAAATCTCGGCAGTATGCTGACTCCCATCGGAAATCCCCAAAATCTTTATTTATATGCCAGAGCCAATATGTCTGCATTAGCACTCATCCGACTCATGCTGCCTTATTCTATTGCAGCCTTGGTGCTGCTTCTTGTGTGGATACAGATTGCTGCGCATAGAGAACCTGGCTCAACCACCGAGAATCATATAAGTGAATTATTTAGCATACACAAAACAAAAGCTCCGAACCAAACATCCCTCATTGGCTATCTAATTTTATTTTTAATTTGTCTTTTGGTTGTAGCACATATCATAGATTACAGAATTTCATTCATCCTAGTGATTGGCTATATCTTCTTCAAGAATTGGCATTTATTTAAAAAAGTAGATTACTCTCTTCTACTGACATTTACCGCTTTGTTCATTTTTATTGGAAATTTGAAATGTATTCCGCAGTTTAATCATTTTCTGATCAGCATCATAGATGGACATGAAACCTTAACAGCCATCCTTTCCAGCCAGATAATAAGCAACGTTCCCACTGCCATTCTTTTATCCGGATTTACAAAGAACTATTCTGCACTCATTATCGGAACAAATATTGGCGGACTTGGAACATTAATAGCCTCCATGGCCAGCTTAATCAGCTTTAAATATATTGCTAAGGAAAAGACGACACTACGTGGTAAATACTTTATGATGTTCACCATTGCAAATATTGTCTTTCTGATTCTGCTGCTGTTATGCATTAACCTTCTATAAATCTGCTGATATCCTTGTACCCAATTTGTTCTCAATATTGAGTATAAACAAAAGCCCTTGCGTATTCTATTAAAATAGAGTACGCAAGGGTTTTATTATAATACCTTTAAACGCTATTCATTTCTTTGGTTGAAGCTATATCCTACATTCCAGCCTGTTTAGCAACCTCAGCTGCAAAATCGTCTTCACGTTTTTCCATACCTTCACCTGTCTCGAAACGTACGAAAGATTTAACAGCGATAGGTGCACCAACTTCTTTAGCTACAGATTCAACATATTTGCCAACGGACTGTTTACCGTCTTCAGCTTTAACATAAACCTGATCAAGAAGGCAGATTTCCTTTAATTCTTTGTTGATACGACCTGTTACGATACCATCGATAACCTTAGCTGGTTTCTGAGATTCCTTAGGATCGTTCATGATCTGAGCAAGAAGGATTTCTTTCTCGTGTGCGATATGCTCTGCACTTACTTCGTTACGGTTTGTGAACTGAGGCTTAAGAGCTGCAACCTGCATACAAACATTCTTGCCGCATTCTTCAACTGCTTCAGCGGCTGCTGTTGTATCCATGTTAACCAGAACGCCAATCTTACCGCCTGCGTGGATGTAAGAAGCGATAACACCGTTTTCGTTTGTCACTTTCTCAAATCTTCTGATGCTCAGTTTCTCACCAATCTTAGCAACCATCTGGGAAAGCTCCTGTTCTACTGTGAAAGAAGCATCATCGATCCATGGTTCAGCCATGAATGCTTCCATTGTTGTGTTGTTGGAAGCCAGTACCTGTGCAGCTACACGTGCAACGTATGACTGGAATACTTCATTCTTAGCAACGAAGTCTGTTTCAGCATTAACTTCAACGATAGCAGCGGATTTCTTGTCATCGGAAACAAGTGTTGCTACGATACCTTCTGCTGCGATTCTGGATGCTTTCTTAGCTGCTGCTGCAAGACCTTTTTCTCTAAGGAATTCTACAGCTTTGTCCATATCGCCGTCTACTTCGTTCAGTGCTTTCTTGCAGTCCATCATGCCTGCGCCTGTCATTTCTCTTAATTCTTTTACCATTGCTGCGGTAATTGCCATGATTCTATTCCTCCGTTATTCATATAATATATAAAAATAATATCATTTAGTTTAAAAAGCTGTCTCAAAGCTTATCCGGCCCCGAGACAGCCTGAACTATTTATTCAACGAACAAATCAGTCTCTATAATTATTCTGCATCAGCTTCAGCTGCTTCTGCTTCAGTTGTTTCAGCATCTGCACCCTGTTTTGCTTCGATAACAGCATCTGCCATCTTGGAAACGATCAGTTTAACTGCTCTGATAGCATCATCGTTACCTGGGATAACGTAATCCAGTTCTTCTGGGTCACAGTTTGTATCTGCGATACCGATCAGTGGAATACCAAGGATGTGTGCTTCCTGTACACAGATTCTTTCCTTCTTAGGATCTACGATGAAGATTGCATCTGGGATTCTCTTCATATCCTTGATACCGCCAAGGTTCTTCTCAAGCTTCTCCCATTCTTTCTTCAGTTCGATAACTTCCTTCTTAGGAAGGACTTCGAATGTACCGTCTTCAGACATCTTCTCGATTGCTTTGAGTCTTGCGATTCTGCTTTCGATTGTCTTGAAGTTAGTCAGCATACCACCTAACCATCTCTGGTTAACATAGTACATACCACAACGTTCTGCTTCTGCTTTGATTGCATCCTGTGCCTGTTTCTTAGTACCAACAAAAAGGATTGTGCCGCCATCTGCAACGATATCTTTGATTGCATTGTAAGCATCGTCAACCATACCTACAGACTTCTGAAGATCGATGATATAGATACCATTTCTCTCTGTGTAGATATAAGGAGCCATCTTAGGGTTCCATCTTCTTGTCTGATGTCCGAAATGAACACCGGCTTCCAGTAACTGTTTCATTGAAATAACGCTCATTTTAATACCTCCATGGTTTTGTTCTTCCGCAGACGTCCTCTCCGGGTTCAACCCTGTGGGCACCATTCCCGAAATCAATCTGCGTGTCTTTTTTTACCGAGTAGCATTATAACATAAAGGCCTGCCAATGGCAAGCCTTTTCATAAAATTCCTTCTGATTCATGTAATTCTTACAATTAAATCTGTTAAACCCGATCAACTCAAGCCTATAATTTCTTTAATTCATCAAAAACCACGTCATTCAAAACCTTAATGTATGTTCCCTTCATACCGGAAGAACGGGATTCGATTACCCCGGCGCTTTCGAACTTACGAAGTGCATTCACAATAACGGATCGTGTAATACCTACCCGGTCTGCAATCTTACTGGCAACAAGAATTCCTTCATTACCATCCAGTTCTTCAAAAATATGTGTGATAGCCTCTAATTCTGAGAATGACAGTGTACTGATAGCTGACTTGACGATCTGAACCTTTCTTGTCTCTTCTGCATTCTCCTCGTTGACGGAACGAAGCATTTCAAGACCAACGACGGTGGTGCCATATTCGCTCAATATAATGTCATCAATTTCATATGGCTTATCCTTGCGATAAATAAACAATGTACCCAAACGCTCAGCTGCAATATCTATCGGGGTAATAATAGCCTGATAGGTGTTGATGTCGTCGCTCTCAAAGCCAAGTGTCAGCAAATTGACATTCTCCTTTGTAGAAAGGACACTTAATAATCTCTCGTTCAGCATTTCATCAATATGTCCGCCTACAGCATCCACAATCAGTTCATGCAGTTCTGCAATATCCGGTCGATTCTTAATACCGAGTACTTTGCCTTTACGACTGATCACAAGAATGTTGGATTCCAGTATTTCACTGAGCACTTCGCATATGTCGTTAAAGACAACCATATGTGAATTATTGTTATGCAGTAATTTATTTATTTTACGTGTTTTATCTAACAATTGTACGCTCATATCAAATCCTTCTTTCTTTTAAGATTGCCCATTATTACTTTCTCATTCTATCATGAAAATTCCAACATAACAAGGGGAATGTTGGAAAATTTCAAATTTTATTATTAATTAAGAAAATTATACCTACAATTAGGATGAAAAACGACATAAGCACAGACGTTTCCGCAAACTGAATGTTAAATTTAGGTAAAGACAGACAATACACTTTGTCACATTACAAAGAAAAACCAAAAAAAGAATCTGTCCATAAAATCTTTTCAGACTTATCAGACAGATTCTTCTATCACTTAAGGACTATTGGTCTTCTTCCTTTGGATTGGCCATGACAAAGCCGCAGGTTTCATTCATACATACAAGCTTATTGCCTTTATGCAAAAGGACACTTCCGCATTCCGGACACTTCTTATCCGACGGACGCTGCCAGGTCATAAAATCGCATTCAGGATTGCCCATACAGCCATAATAACGGCGACCTTTCTTCGTCTTCTTAATGACGATATCCTTGCCGCACTTCGGACAGCTTACGCCGATTTTCTCGAAGTACGTCTTGGTATTTCTGCATTCAGGGAATCCCGGACATGCCAGGAACTTACCGTGAGGACCATACTTGATGACCATCATACGACCGCACTGATCGCACTGGACATCTGAGACTTCATCTTCAATCTTAACCTCTTCCAACTCTTTTTCAGCCTTCTGAACTGCTTCATCCAGATCCGGATAGAAATTACGGATAACAGTCTTGTAATTCACAACGCCTTCACCGACTTTATCCAGTAAATACTCCAGATTGGCCGTAAAGTTCACATCCACAATACTTGGGAAGGACTGTACCATCATTCGATTAACCACTTCACCTAATTCTGTAACATAGAGATTCTTGTTCTCCTTTGCCACATATCTTCGAGAAATAATGGTTGTAATTGTTGGCGCATACGTACTTGGTCGGCCAATACCGAGTTCTTCCATTGTCTTAACAAGGGATGCCTCTGTGTAATGTGCCGGCGGCTGTGTAAAATGCTGTTTTGCGTCAAAATCCTTGAAACTCAGCTGACTGTCTTTATTGATCTTTCTGGCCAGCACATTGTTCTCAGCCTTTTCATCGTCCGGTTTATATACAGACATAAAACCTTCAAAAGCAAGTCTTGAAGTTGATACCGTAAACAAGTATCCTGCCGCTTCTATCTTGATGTTGGTTGTCTCGTAGACAGCCTCTTTCATACGGCTGGCAACAAAACGATTCCAAATAAGCTGATACAAACGGAACTGGTCTCTGCTGAGGGACTCCTTGACCTTGACCGGCAGCTGATCAAGATATGTCGGACGGATTGCTTCATGGGCATCCTGGATCTTCTTGCCAGACTCTGCGGTCTTAGGTGCAGCGGCGACATATTCCTGGCCATAATTCTCAGCAATGAAGTTTCTCGCGTTGCTGTCAGCTTCTTCTGAGATACGAATAGAATCTGTTCTCAGGTATGTGATCAGACCAACGGTTCCCAGTCCCTGAATATCGACACCTTCATACAGCTGCTGTGCGAGGCGCATCGTCTTCTGCGTTGAGAAATTCAGCTGCTTGGAAGCCTCCTGTTGTAAAGTACTTGTTGTAAACGGAACAGGCGCTTTTCTTGTTCGCTCACCGGTTTTAATGTCCACGATCTGATACGCGGCATCCTTGAGTGCATCCATGATTGCATCCAGTTCTTTCTGAGAATGGATCTCAATCTTCTCCTTTTTCTTGCCATAGAACTTGGCCGTCAGTGGCTTCTTTTCACCGCTGACATTTAAAACAGCGTCCAGTGACCAGTATTCCTTCGGAATAAAAGCATCAATCTCCTGTTCTCTGTCACAGATCAAACGAAGCGCAACTGACTGAACACGCCCCGCACTTAAACCGCGTTTAACCTTGCTCCAAAGAAGCGGGCTGATACGATAACCGACCATTCGGTCAAGCATTCTGCGCGCCTGCTGTGCATCCACCAGATCCATATCGATCTTACGAGGATGTTTAATAGCCGTCTTAACCGCATTCTTTGTGATCTCATTGAATGTAATACGATTGGTATGTGCTTCATCCAGCTTCAATGCCGTTGCCAGATGCCATGATATTGCTTCTCCTTCACGGTCCGGGTCAGTTGCGAGATAAATCTTATCTGCCTTCTTGGCTTCTTTACGCAACATTGCCAATATATCCCCTTTACCCCTGATTGTGATATATTTTGGTTCATAATCATCTTCAACATCGATACCCAGTCGGCTCTTCGGCAAGTCTCTTACGTGTCCGTTAGAGGCTACAACATGATAATTTGAACCCAAAAACTTATTAATTGTCTTCGCCTTGGCCGGGGATTCAACAATAACTAAATATTTAGCCACAGCCTTTTCCTCCACATCTATATACTTAACACATATTGATTTTTTCCTACTCTGTGTATAATTCCCTTCAATTCCATCCTAACCAGACAGTGAATGATACACTGCACATCCATACCGGTCAGCGCAGCAATCTCATCCGCACTTCTGGGAACTAAACATATGCTAGCATACACTACTTTTTCAGAATTATCAAGCGTAATATTATTTTTTTTATATTCCCTGGCCAGAATGCCGAATTCTTCAAGAATGTCCGATGGCTGCATCACCAGCTTGGCACCGGCCCGAATCAGCTGGTTACATCCTTCACTTAAAGCATCATCTATCCTACCCGGAACAGCAAAAATATCCTTGCCCAGATCCAAACCATGTTCAACGGTAGTCAGAGTTCCGCTCTTCTGCTTGGCTTCTGTGACTACAATACCCTTTGCCAATGCAGCAATCAGACGATTCCTTCTCGGAAAATGATATCCCTCCGGTTTTGTCCCCGGAGGAAATTCGGAAAGAATCCCGCCGTTTCTGCTGATCTCCGTATAGAGATCAATATTCTCCCGTGGATAACAGACATCAACACCGCATCCAAGAACAGCAAAGGTACGTCCGCCTTCTTCCAGTGCGCCCCAATGAGCAGCGCTGTCACTGCCCCTGGCCATTCCACTGACAACAGTCAGACCGGAAGCAGCGATACCGCGTGCGAGCATCCTGCTGACCTGTCGGCCGTAACTGCTACATTGTCTGGCTCCGATCAGTGCGATCATCCACTCTTCCGGGGCTGGTATGCTTCCAAGAAAATATAAAACAATGGGCGGATCATGAAGTGATTTCAACATATCAGGATAATGTGTATCCACAATGGAAAGGCATTGAATGCCCTTTTCCTTCATCTGTGCATAGGCACGGCAGATTCTGTCCCTGTTTCTACTATATATAATACTCTGAAGCTGTTTTTCACTCACAATATGACGACCGGCAATTGTTTTCTTATCAGCTTCATATAATACTCGGATATCTCCGCCGAAAGCATTTAACAACTTAAGCGCTGTTACGTTCCCAATACCGGGAATTGTTCCAAGCCAGAGCCAGTATTCATCCTTTTCCATTTCCGCTTCCCCAATATCTCCCATCCAAACACTTATAGAACACTGCTTCACTTATATCATCTGTCGTAATCCTCAAATGTCCCGAAAGATCTGCAATGGTCCGTGCAACCTTCAAAATCTTATGGTATGTCCGCGCACTCAGATCATACTGTTCATAAATATTCTTCATTAACATCCGTTCTTCTGCTTCAAGCGCACAATATCTCTCCACATCCCTGTCATGCAGCTGTGAATTATATCTATAAACGGTTCCGCTGTAACGTGCATCCTGCATGGCCCGGGCTTGTTCCACCCGCTTCAGAATCTGAGCTGAACGCTCTTCATCTGACGCAGCTTCCTGTAAAGACTCAATTCTGGCCGGAAGCACCTCTATATTCAAATCGATCCGATCCATCAGTGGTTGGCTGATTCTGCCAATATAACGTCTGATCTGTAAAGGTGTACAATGGCACTTCCGTACGTCAGGGATAATAGCCGCATCGGCATGGATTAATCGCTGCCACCAGCATAAATCCTGCTGGAAACACACACATCGCCTGCAAACGATTGATCATTATATGGCCGGTCTCTATGGGCTGACGCATTACTTCCATGGCTGCGGAACTAAATTCTGTTAATTCATCCAAAAACAGTACACCCCTGTGAGCCAGGCTGATCTCCCCAGGCTTTGGCAATCTGCCGCCTCCAGCCAATGCCACATCAGAAGCCGTATGGTGCGGACTTCTGAAAGGCCGTGTCGTGATCAATCCCTCTGCAGGCTTCAGCAATCCTGCAGCACTGTAAATTTCAGACACTTCCAGACATTCTTCCCATGTCATCTTCGGCAAAATTGTCGGCAGGCGTCTTGCCGCCATGGACTTTCCTGCTCCGGGAGGCCCGATCAGCATCGTATGATGCATCCCTGCAGCAGCGATCTCAAGTCCTCGCTTCATCGTGTGCTGCCCGCAAATGTCACTGAAATCCAGCTGTGATATCTGCCCTTCTGATCGTTCAAGCAAAGTATCCCTGTCGATATATGCCGGCTCAATAACCAGACGTCCATCCAGGAAGCCAATGAGTTCCTGTAATGTATGTACACCATAGACCTCTATATCATCAACAGCTGCCCCTTCAAAGGCATTCATTGCAGGTACAATACACTTAGTCATCCCCATCCTCTTCGCCATCAAAACAACAGATAAAACACCATTAACAGGGCGCACACTGCCGTCCAGACTCAATTCACCGATCAATACGGTATGTTCCAGACTTTCCGGCATAATAAAGCCATAAGCACACAAAACAGCCGATGCAATGGCTAGATCACAGATCGTTCCCGACTTGCGTACATCTGCCGGTGAAAGATTCACAATGATACGTCTCGGTTCCAATTTGAAACCGGCATTCCGAATAGCTGTTCTAACACGCTCCTTCGCCTCCTTCACCTCTGCTGATAAATAGCCTACCATCTCAAAATAAGGCAGTCCGCCGCTGACATCTGCCTCAACAGTGATCATATCACTTCTCATTCCCAGCAGGACTGCACTGATTGTCTTACTAAACATTTCTGCACCTTTCCTGCAGCAAATACTTCAATCCCCTGACTCACATTATATCTGACAGACGAAAACGTTGCAATTATCATTTAACGACAGTTTTCACAATATACTTTGAGCTTTGTCGACAAATGACAGGTGATTTATCAGATAAAGTCTGGTATAATGTCATCATACATTCATTTTCAGTTTTTACTGATAGGAAAAGACATTTATTGGAGGTTTGTTTATGCGAGCAGTTATACAGCGCGTATCCCGCGCAAGTGTTGATGTTGATAATGAGACCATCGGAAGCATAGAAAGAGGCTTTCTTGTTCTTCTCGGTGTTGCTGATGAAGATACGGAAGAAGACATGGCGTATCTTGTGAAGAAGATTACTCAGATGCGAATATTTGAAGATGAAGCAGGCAAGATGAATCTTTCTTTAAAGGATGTCGACGGTGAGCTCCTGATCATTTCCCAATTCACACTGTTTGCCAGCACGAAGAAAGGCAACCGTCCGAGCTTTACAGAAGCCGGTGCTCCTGATTTTTCCAAGGATATGTATCTGAAGTTTATTGCAGCCTGCCGTGATTGCGGCATACATACAGAAGAAGGAGAATTCGGCGCTCATATGATGGTTTCACTGGTGAACGATGGTCCTGTGACGATTACGATCGACAGCAAGCAGAGACATTGATTCACAGCATCACTGTTATACATATGATGAACCCAGCGCCTTTGAATCATTATGCATAAGCAGCAGGAAGACATCTTTATTCGAAGATGCCTTCAATTTCTATTACTTTTTGATAAATTGCCTCTGCCAGCAATCGATGATTCTCAGAATCCATATGTTCCTGATCGGCTGCACTGGGCTTTGCATATGCAGCCGCATTAAGAAATGCAATATTTTCTTTTTCTGCAATCTGACGATAAACTTTTGCCAGATGCTTTGAGACAGCGACAGATTTCTCCGAGAACTCCGGATCATATCCCGGTTTCCAGACTTTCTCTCCCAGCCAGATGGGCGATATAAGCAGAATTTTACTGTCAGGTGCACCCCCTCGTATTTGCCCGACAATTTTTTCAATACCTTTTCCAATCATTTCCGCTGACGCGCCATAGGCTGCCTTGCAGTCATTGGTTCCCAGCATGACGATGATCAGATCTGCGTGCTGATGTGTTTCAAGCAAGGCCGGAAGCATGTGGGAGCCATTTCGATTGTCCCGCAACGGATCCTCGAAGATGGTTGTTCGTCCGCACAGTCCTTCCTCTTCAATATGATATTTGCCATAGCCCAGCTTTTCATTCAACAAGCTGGTCCATCGTACACCCCAGGGATATCTCTCCCCGTTTTCGGGAATATACCCATATGTATTAGAATCTCCAAAACACACAATCTGCTTCATATCTATCTCACCTCTTGCCTTTATCACTAAATTGTACGTGTCATTTCTCCTTGGATATGCATTAATCATACTATCCAGATATGATATAGTCAAATAGATATTTTTTATAACCTGCTATCACTAAAAGCGGGCCCTGAATTTCAAGACCCGCTTTTAATGTGTGATTACATTGAACTGTACTAAATTTCCATCTCCATTAAGGCCATGCCTAATGCTTTACCATGTTTATCAATGGCCAGTGAACGTGTAACACCACCGCCAAGTGTCTTATCAAGCACAAAATTCATAGCGCAGAGGCTGTCAATATCATAGCGAATTTGTAACTGTTCAGAGCCGAACAAAATTTCAAAAAAAGAGGTTGGCTCTGAAAAGTTACCAGTATTTTATTTTGGGAGTCTGCCTGAAACCAAAGCCCATTTGAAATACATCATTCATTCAGGCCCTCAGATATGTCCGCATATTCTGAAGTGCTGATTTTTCTATTCTTGAAATCTGAGCCTGCGAAATGGCCAGTTCATCCGCTACTTCCATCTGGGTCTTTCCTTCATAAAAACGCATTTTGATAATCCTGTTCTCCCGATGACTGAGTCTTTTCATTGCATCATTCAGCGCCAGATTCTCAACCCAGCTGTTTTCACCATTTTTCCTGTCGCTGACCTGATCCATAATACACAACGCATCCCCACCATCGGTATAAACCGGTTCATATAAAGACATCGGGCTCTGAATGGCATCCAGGGCAAAGACAATGTCTTCCTTCGGAATACCCGTTTCCTCAGCTATTTCCATTACTGTCGGTTCACGATTATTTCTTGTAATCAAAGCCTCTCTGGCGTATATCGCCTTATAAGCCGTATCTCTTAAAGAGCGACTGACTCGTATAGCACTGTTATCCCGCAGAAAACGACGAATTTCTCCAACGATCATAGGTACAGCATAAGTGCTGAAACGTACACCTTGTGTTAAATCGAAGTTGTCGATTGCTTTTATAAGGCCGATACAGCCCACCTGAAAAAGATCATTGACATTTTCATTGGTACCCGAGAAACGCTGTATAACACTGAGAACCAGCCTGAGATTACCATTGATAAAACGCTCTCTGGCCCGCAGATCATGGCTCTTGATCCTCTTCATCAACATTTCCTTCTCGTCTTCTTTCAGGAGCGGCAGTTTTGCCGTATTGACACCGCAAATCTCCACTTTGTATCCAGCCATACAAATACCTCCGCATCATTAGATTGAGAATTCATCCCAAACATAATGATGCGCATGATGAGGTCATTTTATGCAATGCTGTATCAGGAAATATCTGCCGCCTTCTCAAAAGGAATTGTGCCGCCAAAAATATCCAACGCACTGCCAATTGTCACATCCAGACGACAGTTGCCAAGTTTTTTTAATAATTCAACATCATCAAGAGATCCGACACCGCCGGCATAAGTAATCGGAATGCCATCCCAGACGCCAAGCATTGATGCAAGTTCTTCCTCTATTCCGGAGGCTTTGCCTTCCACATCCACTGCATGAATCAGGAATTCACTGCAGTAAGGCGCCAGAAGATTCAGTGTCTCTTCGTTCACAACATGTTCCGTAAACTTTTGCCAACGATCTGTGACAATATAATAAAGTCCATCCTTTTTGCGGCAGCTCAGATCCAGAACCAAATGTTCTCTGCCAACAGATTCATGGATTGCTTTTAAATGTTCAAAATCAATCTTTCCTTCCTTAAACACATAAGAAGTGACAATAACATGTGAAGCGCCGGCGCGAATAAACTTCATCGCGTTATCACTATGAATGCCGCCGCCGATCATCAGACCGCCCGGAAAAGCCTCAAGTGCTCCCAGGGCCTGAGCAAGGTCTGCATCATAGTACTCAGAGCCTTCGGGATTTAAAAGGATAATATGACCGCCAATCAGTCCTTTCTCCCTGTATAACCTGGCATACCAGGCTGCATCCTGTTCTGAAACAAAATTGTCAATGGCCTGGTTCATTTCATCCTTTAAACTGCCGCCTACAATCTGTTTCACCTTTCCATTATGTATATCAATACACGGTCTGAATTTCATTGTTCCGCCTCCATTTACGCTTTTGGCCTTATTATATCCAAAATAAAATAATTCTTCAAGCTGCATCATATATTTTAGAGATAGCATTATCGGAGAATTGCTTTATGCGTATCTGTGAACTCCGCGAAAAAGAAGTTATTAACATCCGGGACTGTCAGCGTTTAGGTCGTGTTCTGGATATTGAATTTGATCTTCATACAGGCGTCATCTGTCAGCTGATCCTTCCGGGGCCCTCCCGTTTCTGCGGTTTCTTCGGCCGAGATGCCGAATATCTGATCGGTTGGAAATGCATCCGCCAAATTGGTGCAGATATCATTCTTGTGGACGTTGATCTCGAAAAATGTATGCAAAAACCGACGAATTAAATTGACCTGTGATTCACAATTGTTTATAATAAACGGTAGCAGGGAGTTTTCCCTTTTGTACAGGAGGAAGAATATATGAAGTGCCCATTTTGCAGTGCAGAAGATACTCGTGTTATTGACTCACGTCCGACTGACGACAACGCTTCTATTCGCCGTCGCCGCCAATGTCCGGTTTGCGGCAAACGTTTTACAACTTACGAGAAAATCGAGACACTGCCATTAATCGTCATCAAGAAAGACAACAATCGTGAACCCTATGACCGCTCCAAAATCGAAGCCGGCATCGTTCGTTCCTGTCATAAACGCCCGATTTCAACCGCTCAGATTACAGCGATTGTGGATGATATTGAAACGGCTCTTTACAACAGAGAGGACCGTGAAATTCCGACAATGGTCATCGGAGAGCTTGTCATGGATCACCTGAAGGATCTGGATCCTGTAGCCTATGTTCGATTTGCATCCGTTTACCGTGAATTTAAAGATATCGATACATTTATGGATGAGATTAAAAGCCTTCTCTCATCTAACTAAACGAGATGAAACACATTTTGCGGATTTCACTCGTTATCGCAACAGTCGCCAAGGTCTTGTGCCAGCACAGTCTTTTTCTCGTTGTTAGCGTAAATCAAAAAGGAAGCTATTCCATCACCCATTCTGTTTGATAACAGAATGTGTTTAGAATAGCTTCCTTTTTTTATTTCTTTTTTATCTCCCTTTGAATTCTGCAGCATATCTGCACACACTGTTCATAGGTTTCCTCCGACAGCATATCTTCACCGAAAGCTGCCTGATAGAGTTTTTCCATGAGAAAAGTCAATTCCTCCGGCTTTACCGTCTGGACTCTGGACTGAAGCCATTTAATATAAGCCCAGTCATCCATTTCCTTATCTGTTCGAATACCTGACTGATCCAGCTCATCCGTCAAGTGTGCCCACATTGCCAGCAATGCTTTATTACGATTGACACGGCTGTAATGCCAGGGCTGATTCTGTCTGCGCCTGTAAACATACACACCCAAACCGGCAATAACAATCATCAAAGCCATGCCGAGCACTATTTTTACTGCGGCAGAAATGCCCTGATTTGTCCTGGAAATATCGGTATTTACACCGGTCTTTGTCTCCTCTGTACGATCATTATCATTACGACTCTCTGAAACAATTTCTGTACTTTCAGTATGATTTCCAGTATCACCGATATCCGAGATTGTCTCTGTACTGTCTGTATAATGATTGCTGACATTATCGGTACTTTCTGAATGGCTGCTGTTTTCCTGAGTTGGCGGATAATTGGATGTCTGCACGCTGTCCGCTGGGGTCATATCCACTGGCACCCATATACCTTGTGACGCATTATAAACTTCCACCCAGGCATGTCCTCTGTATCCGGTCACATCTGCCATATAACCATCTGAAGCACTGTCTGCTTTGAAATCATCCGGCCAGATGACATACCCCGTCACATATCTGGCCGGAATACCCGCCATTCGAAGCATCATCACCCCTGCAGATGCAAAATGCGTGCAATAACCTTTTCTCTGTCTGCCAAAGAAATCCTCAATCACATTACTGCCATCAGGTACAGATTCAAGGTTATCTTTTTGATAGGTGCAGGTTTTCCATAAAATATCCTTTATCTGAGCAATCCACTGGGATAGCGACAAATCCCCATTCTCGTCCTGTATGACCTGCACTGCGGCTTCTAAGGAAGGCAGTCCATCCGGCACATTCAGATAATTGGCTTGTACATACCGGTTGTAGATATCGAACAACGCCGCTCCATCACCTGCAAAAATACCCGATACGTCTGCATTTGACAATAAAACATCGTTATCTGTCAACGGATACCCCTGAAATTCTCTGTTTGATGATGATTTAAGATAACTGTCACCTTCCATTTCTATCCCATCTGTATCAATGCCATAGGGCGCCCATGTGCACATTTTGCCTGCGGACACATTGGAGATAATATAATTAACAGTACCCGTTTCATCAGATAATCTATCCAGACAATCATACAGCTGTTTCGCCCACAGCGCCTTTGCTTCATCATAGTTCAGACTGTCAGATACCGTCCAATTCTGATATTCATTCTGTAAGCTGTTATCTGTAATCACATTCCACTGTTCTGTCTGTGTATTAAAGCCATCACCGACAAACCCCTTCAGATATATGGCTGTTTCCGGCTTTTTATCCGTCCATATTTTCAGCTTTGTTCTGCCGGACTGTACCGGAGAATGATTCGACACCTGCCACTCCCTGTCACCCAGAAAGACTGATAAAACCTTCTCCGAAGCTGCCATCATTTTCTGGGGATATTTTTTGACTGCTTCATAATGACTGCGCATATATTCCGCTGCAAAAGTATCGGCAATATAATAACTCGATCCAAATATAACTGCCATCAGCACCAAAGCAAAGAGACCGTTTTTCATGGCTTTTGCATTGAATATCCGGCTTCGTCCCGAAACACTCGCTGATAAAAAGGCCGTCAGTCCTCCACAAAATACTGTTGTCATCACCATTATCCGAATATCCGGAAAACGATTCAGCAGCAGCGACATTGCAAGCACCAGACCGGTAAAAAACAACGGCAGACGTTTTAAACGCCATATGCTGACTGCATATCCCACTGCCAGCACTAATATTCCCAGTACAAGCACATAAAAAAACATACTCTCTGCGGCCTCGGTTTTCCCTGCGGACAACTGCAGATCAATCTGATAATAATTGCGGACAGCATCTGAAAAGCCGTTCAGCCATGCATTCAGCCCGGAGACTGCCTTTGTACGATTAGTATATATGGAGACTGCCAATATACCCATCGCAGCCGGACATGCGATGCTCAGTTTTTGAAGTATCTGGATAATTTCAAATATCAGGCAGAAAATCAGCGCCGCGGCCAATAACATTAGAAAATCAGGGGATAGTCCCACATTTTCACATACCCAGCAAAGCCATCCGGCAGACCAGAATCCAAGCATTATTCCCTGCATGGCCGCTGCCGCAATCAACGTCTTATGTTTATTTTTCATCTTTTTTCCTTTTATTTATCACTATAATCCATTGATCAAACACGGAGCATGCATTTTCCCATGGATGTCTCCATATCTTTTTCATCAAAATGCCCTACCGGTTCATCTGCCGTAAGGATATCCCCGGATAATCTGAGGGTAATATCTGCCGCATACAAACCATACGGAAATGCTTCTTTATACATTACTTTCAGATCCATATTCTCATCATAGCAGGCTGCTGACATCAGATAGCCTGTCACCTCATAAATGTCCTCTATTTTGCTGATACGCTGTTTACAAAGATGTCTGCCCTCCAAATCATACCAGACAATAAAATGCCGGCAATTCTGTTCCAGTAAAGCATTCGAAACAGACAATGCTGCCTCAATCAAAGCCGCCATATGCTGCTTTTCTGCTTTAGATGCAGCATAAAAATCTATAAAAATGCCTACTGCAAGGCAGATAGGTTCACCGGCTTCCCTCACATAGAGTTCATCATTTCGCGCTGTCAATTTCCAGTGAACCGTCTGAAGTCTGTCCCCCGGACGATAAGGACGAATTTGATAAGTCTGCGAAGCATCATGACCGGCAGCCTCCGGTTCGTCCTCCTCAGTCTCTCCTGCAAAGTGCCGTACTCCCTCCGAAATTGCAGCTGCTGTATCATAAATCTGCGGTAAAATAGTTATCTCTCCAGTCAAATTGACTTTTTTCGTCAGGCAGAATAAATGAAAAATATCCCAAATCCGTATCCTGCCTGCAAACACATGCATCTTACCGCAGTTGTCACCGGAAATCTGACATACTGTAGTCACCGCCGTCCCCTGTTTTCGGCCGTTGTCAAAACTTACGGCATACTTCTCTTTCTTTCCTGTAAAATGGGATAAGCAAATAATTTCCGCATGAATACTCCCGATTAAAAACGGCAGTCTGTTCTCCAATCTGAAAAGAAGTTGAACACCTTTATTCTTCTCTGCCGCCGGAACAGGGATTTTCATGGAGACTTTCAACATCTGTCGCTGTATCAACAACAACAGCAATAACAGTACAAAAAGTAGCAATGCCGCCACAAAAAACATGGTCACTGCAGCATCCTCAAAAACAACAGACTCATAAGCCGCAAATATCAGCAATCCGAGATAAATCATCCATCGTATCATCATACATTCTTTCTCCGGACGGTGGGCCGTTCTGTTTCATTGATAATCTGTTCGATCAATCCCTCTGCCGTTACATGTTTAATTCTTGCTTTGGCATTCAGCCGGATACGATGAATCGCCACATCATAAAAAATATCCGCCACATCATCCGGATAGACAAATTTTCTTCCTCGAAGCCAGGCACAGCTTTTGGCCATAGCCGCCAGCGCCACTGTTCCTCTCGGGCTTATGCCCAGCTCGATCATGTCGTTATTTCTCGTCCTATTCACCAGCCGCACCATATATTTATAAATGGCATTATGCACATAGATCTGCTCCGCCTCACGGCGCGCTTCCAAAAGAGATGCCGCATCCATGACTTTCATCACATCATTTAACGGGTCTCCTGCAGATTTGCCCTTCAGAATAGCAATCTCATCTTCAGGATTCGGATATCCCATGGTCAGACAAATCATAAAGCGGTCCACCTGGGATTCTGGCAGCATCTGCGTACCGGCGCTCCCCACCGGATTCTGGGTGGCCAGTACAATAAAAGGATTCGGTACCGGTTTGGTGATGCCATCCACCGTCACACTGCCCTCCTCCATGACTTCCAGAAGCGCCGATTGGGTTTTCGGCGATGTACGGTTAATTTCGTCCGCAAGAAATAAATTGCACATAACAGCTCCCGGCTGATAGACAAATTTTCCGCTGCTTTTCTCATACATGGAAAATCCTACAATATCTGCCGGAAGAATATCCGGTGTAAACTGAACACGATTCTGCTTTAAATCCATGGCCTTTGAAAAAGCCAGTGCCATGGTGGTCTTTCCAACTCCAGGTATATCATCCAGTAAAATATGCCCGCCGGCAATCATCGCCGCCATAACTTTCAAAATGCAGGTGTCTTTTCCGATAACTGCCTTTTTAACTTCCGCCATTACAGCATTTGCCTTTTGTAAATTTACAGACTTCATCCGTATTTTCTCCATATTTCCTCCATATTGATTGGCCTTTTTTATCATTTTACATGATTTATTCTGTCAATTCAATCCTTTCAACACTTTAGATGCATTTTAGATGCAGCCGTCAAAACGTCCTGCAGCTACAATCCTTTTTCTGACCTCAGGCTCCTTCCATACGGACAATATCTTTTTTCAGGCGTCCGATAATCTTTTTCTCCAGCCTTGAGATATAGGATTGGGAAATGCCGAGAAAATCTGCTACTTCCTTCTGGGTTTTTTCTTCACCGTCAGCCGTTCGTATGCCAAATCGAAGCTGAATGATTGTCTTTTCTCTCGGCGACAGCTTTGCCAGAGCTTTATACAGCAGATGATAATTAACTTCCTCCTCCATTTTATTGTAGATCACATTTTCATCCGTCCCCAGAATATCAGACAAAAGTAATTCATTGCCGTCCCAGTCTACATTCAGCGGTTCATCAATGGATACCTCCATTTTCAGTTTGCTGCTGCGCCGCAGATACATCAAAATCTCATTTTCAATACATCTTGACGCATAAGTGGCCAGCTTAATATTTTTATCGGGATTATAAGAATTAATGGCTTTGATCAGCCCGATGGTTCCAATAGAAATCAGATCTTCCATTCCTGCACCGGTATTATCAAATTTTCTTGCAATATAGACAACCAGTCGCAGATTATGTTCAATCAGAATATTACGTCCGTGCTCTCTTTCTGCCTCCGTTGCCAACATAGCAATGGCATTTTTCTCCTCCTCGCCCTCTAACGGCACAGGAAGTACATCCGTCCCGCTGATATAATGAATTTCTCCGTTTGATTTATAAATAATGCTTCTGAATCCCCGCACCATACGATATCCCGCATAATTGATTGTCCGCATCACGTCATTACCTCCTGATTTATGATGATTTTACCTATCTGATGCGCTCAGACCATATTCGGATGCAAGATGATCTCATAGCCATCCGTTTTACCAAAAGGCTGCTTTGCTACAGCCAGTACCGGATACGACGTTTGAAAAAAATACCGGCCCTCGAATACAATCAATTCATCCGCGACAAATCCCCTCAGCAGGCCGTTTTCAACACCAATACTGCTGTATGGAATCAATCGAAACCGTGTGTCCCACTCCATTTCTCCCTCAAAAAGACGTGCAGCCAGTTCTTTCCCAATAATGCTGACCGGCTTTCTTCTGATAGGTTCGTACAAACAGTTCCCCGTATCATAAAGCCCGATGGTTTCTATTGTTTTTAGTCCCAATTTGATTTGTACACGGTAAAGAGTCTTCCGCTTATGACGGCAAAGTCGCCTGCATCGTTGACGCAGTTTCCCTGCCAAGTGATGATTCATGAAATGCGTATAATGGAATTGCAGGAAATCATTGTACCTATATATTTCATCCCAGGTGGCAGTCCGGTTTAAAATATTTCTTTCCTCCTGATTTTTGGTACGGATTTATTATAGCGTATGTCCCATAAATAATTTGTCAAAACAGGGCCGTATCATCTGAAATATTTCGACTAAAACTGCCGGATTCATCACGCCAAAGTTTTGTGATGATAAAAAAGAATGATAATATTGAAGACAAAAAGGCACACCCTGACGGATGTGCCTTAAAATTCAAATATTCAATTCATTATTTCTTCTGTAAGAAGCTAGGAATCTGAATGTTGCCTGTTGTACCTGCAGGTTTCTTCGCAGACTGATTCTGCTGAACGAATGAAGGTGGTACAGGACTTCCTGTCGGCGCTTTGTATGTATTGCTGCCAACGCTTGTCTGGTAAAGCGGTTTCTTTGCATAACCAGGTTTCTGTGGTGTCTCCACTTTCTTCTCTTCTTCAAGACCTGTTGCAATAACAGTAATTGTTGCTGAATCCGGGTTAGTATCATCATACATTGCACCGAAGATAATATTCGCAGATTCACCTGCCAGCTCTTCAACATACATAGCTGCTTCATTGGCTTCAATTAGACCGATATCACCGGAAATATTGATAATGATATCTGTTGCGCCTTCAATCGTTGTCTCAAGCAGAGGGCTCGTGATTGCCTGCTTAACAGCTTCAAGTGCTTTATCATCACCATGGCCTTCACCAATACCGATATGTGCAATTCCCTTGTCTTTCATAACAGTTGAAATATCTGCAAAGTCAAGGTTGATCAGACCAGGAACATTGATCAGATCAGTGATACCCTGAACGCCCTGCTGTAATACTTCATCTGCCTTCTTCAGCGCTTCAGGCATAGATGTTCTTCTGTCAACAATCTCAAGCAGCTTGTCATTCGGGATAACGATCAGTGTATCAACATTCTGTTTCAGTCTTTCAATACCCTGGATCGCATTGTTCATACGCTGTCTTGCCTCAAATCTGAATGGCTTTGTAACAACACCGACTGTCAGACATCCGAGATCTTTGGCAATGCCGGCAACAACAGGTGCTGCACCTGTACCTGTACCGCCGCCCATACCACAGGTAACGAATACCATATCAGCGCCTTTGATCAGCTCTGTAAGCTCGTCCATACTCTCTTCTGCCGCCTTTGCACCTACTTCAGGCTTTGCTCCGGCACCAAGACCTTTTGTCAGCTTCTCGCCGATCTGTACTAACTGTGGTGCCTTACATAACTGCAGTGCCTGACGGTCTGTATTAACACCGATGAATTCAACACCGAGAATATTTTCATCTACCATTCGGTTGACAGCATTGTTACCTGCACCGCCAACACCAATTACAAGAATTTTTGCTGCTGCTTCATTTTCATTTGGTTTTATCTCAAGCAAGGTTCTTCCTCCTTCATATTTTACCTTTTATCGTACCATACCATTATATAATATTATTTTTTTTTAAAAATATCAACCTTTATTTATGAATCTTTTGTAAAAATAATTGAATCTTTTGTCGAATCGTACTCCTCAAGATGCAGTGTCCCGGACAAACCTTCCAGTTTCGAAAGCAGATCATTCAGTTCAGAAATCTTTTCTTCCATATATATATCTTTGCCGAGAAGAACCTTAACCTTGCCCATGACAATATAATAGCCGCCGTCATCTGACTTGCCAAGACTATCTGCAGTAATCGCTTCGCTTCGAAGAATAGCTGCAATATCCAAAAAATCTGCAAAGACACCGGTATCATCAGACACCAGTTGTTCACCTACTTCTGCTGTATCAGCTGTTATACCGCTTAAAAGAAGGACATCCTGAAGCTTCTCTGTCTGTTTCAAAACAATTTTGCCGCTGTCATTGACGTAAATGTATTCATCTTCCGACTGAACATATCCCGACAGTTTTTCTTCATTCACCTGTACAACAATTGTCTGTGGATTTCTGAGCTGTACATGAATGCTGTTCAACAACGGCTCAGAGGATATATCCGTTTTGCGGTTAAGCAGCCACAACAGCAATGAATTGTTCTGACATTTATCATATTGGATCAATGTCTGGATCGTCTCATCACTGACACGCTCATTCCCTGTAATCCGGATAGTCTTAATCCTGCAGCCAAACACCACCGCCAGAATAAGGCCGACAGTAACAATCAGAACCAGCCACCCCTTCATGCCTTTCTTCTTTTTCTTTTGTTTGCCGGGACGCTTCCTTCTCTGACTTTCTTGCATCTCTCTGTCTGTATCTGTCAATCAATTATCCTCCCATCTTCGTTCTGTATGATCAGTTATACAGCAAATCTCAGCGCCTAATTGCCCAAGATCCCTGCATATATCCTGATAGCCGCGTTCAATATGCTCACTTCCGTGAATCACCGTCTCTCCCTCTGCCGCAAGACCTGCGATGACAAGTGCCGCCCCGCCCCGCAGTTCTTTCGCCTCCACCGTTTCACCATGCATCCGGCAAGGGCCATGAATCACTGCTCTTCGCTGATCAACGGTAATATTACCGCCCATTCTTATCAGTTCCGGAACGACTTTGTATCGATTCTCAAATATATGCTCCGTCACGGTGCTGTCCCCTCTGGCCTGACACAGACATGCCAGCATCTGAGACTGCATATCCGTCGGAAATCCCGGATAAGGTTCTGTTTCAATTTCTTTAACAGCCAAGAGCATAGACGGTGCTATTATTTTAATACTTTCTTTGTAAATAATCAAGCCACATCCTGATTCTACCAGCACATCTGCAACAGCACGCACATTTTCAATATGAATTCCCTTTAAAACAATCTCTCCGCCAACAGCGGCGGCAGCAGCCATGTAGGTACCCGCAGCAATTCGATCAGCCATGATCGTGTACTCTGTATCATGAAGTGTTTTTACCCCTTTGATCCATATCCTCTCTGTGCCTTCTCCTTCTATGCACGCACCGGATTTTTTCAGAAAACGGCACAGATCTGCAATTTCAGGTTCCATAGCGGCATGGATAATTTCAGTAACACCGTCTGCAAGTACAGCAGCCAGCAAAATATTTTCTGTCACCCCTACACTGGGATAAGGCAGTTCAATCCTGTTTCCCTTCAATCCTGTCGTTTTGCATTCAATTTTATTTTCCTTCAGATCGATCTGTACATTCATCTTTCGAAGTGCATCAATATGCCAATCTATAGGCCTGGCCCCTATGGTGCAGCCGCCGGGATAAGGCATTGTAACTTCCTGTCCTCTTCCCAGCAGCGCTCCCAAAAGGATGATCGATGAGCGCATTTTTCCGGCATCCAGAGAAGAAACGGCAACTGTATCCATCTGATCTGTTTTTACCCAGACGTCTCCGTCATCCCACATAATCCGGGCACCCGACTGCTGAAGAATACGCAGCATATGATGCACATCCATTATCTGTGGGCAGCGGCGAAGACGAACCGTTCCGTTATTCAAAACAGAGGCAGCAATAATGGGCAGCGCAGCATTTTTGGCGCCCTGAACTTCAATCTCGCCATGTAGACTGTGTCCGCCGCGGATCTTTATATGTGACATATCTCGCCTCCACGATTACAGGTTTGTGACTTCCCGTCATAATTTATGATATGTATGTTTTTCCCTGTTGTGCAATGTTTTGTACAATTCCGATTTCACACATCAAAAATATCAGCGACGTTCCGCCGTAACTGATAAACGGCAGTGGGATCCCGGTATTTGGAATACTGTTTGTCACGACAGCAATATTGATCAGCATCTGAAGCCCCAGATGTGCTGTTACCCCCATCGTCAGCAGTGCCCCCGGTATATCCGGTGCAGAATTAGCCGTAATCAGACACCGCCAAATCAGAAAAATAAACAGTGCTGCAATAATTCCTGCACCAAGAAGTCCCCATTCCTCGCATATAACAGAAAAAATCATATCATTATGTGCCTCCGGTATATACGCCAGTTTTTGAATACTTTTCCCATAGCCCCGGCCAAAAAGGCCGCCTGAACCAATGGCATACAAAGACTGTCTTGTCTGATAACCTTTTGGATGCGTTTCAACATTCAGCCATGCCTCGATCCTTCCTACCCGGTATGAGGCAAGCTTCAAAAATATCCCCATGAATCCACCACCTAATCCCATCAGCACAAAAAACGGCAGCCATTGCCTGCTGGCTGTAAAAATGATAATGAAGGCAATTCCCATAATGATAATTCCCGTGCTGAGATTTGTCACCATGACCATTCCCGCCACCGGCATCATCCATAAAAACACGAGCAGTATGCCCTTCCATTTTTTCATCATGCTGCCGGCGGCTCCGCAGATGGATGCCAGGAAAATAATCAGTACAAATTTAGCAAATTCCGACGGCTGAAAACCAATAGAACCAATATAAATCCAGCGTTTTTGGCCATGGCTGGCTGTCCCCACAACAAAAACCGCCGCCAGCAGCAAAAGCGAAAGACCATACAGCGGCAGAGCCATTTTAAGCAATCGGTGATAATCCAGTTTCATCATCAGAAACATTGCTGCTGTCCCGAGAAGTACGGTAAAAATCTGTCGTTCCACATAATAAAAAGCATTCCCCATATGCAGCCGGGCAGTATAATTGCTGGCACTGTAAATCATCAGCAGCCCAAACAGAATAAGCCCGAACACCGTGCCGAGCATCGCCCAGTCGCCCACAAATCTTTTTCTATTCATTGCCGTCACCCGAATCACTTTCTATGTCCGGCCATTGCCCCAGGTAATAAGGCAGAACATTCTCAAAAATCTCTCTCATGACCGGCGCCGCAACGGTTCCTCCATAATAGGCACCGGTCGGCTCGTCAATTAGAACGATGCCTATGATCTCAGGGTTATCCGCCGGGGCAAAGCCGATAAAGGAGGCAATATATTTGCCGGATCCCCTGGGCAATTTCTGGCTGGTTGCCGTTTTGCCGCCAATCCGATATCCCTCAATGAAGCATTTTTTGCCTGTACCTTCCGAAATAACCTTTTCAAGCAATGCCTTCATTGTATCGGAGACTTCGGAACCAATGACATGTGCTTCTTCATTATAGTGCAGTCGGATCATATTGCCTTTGGCATCCACGATCCGAACCCCAAAATGCGGTGTGATCAGTTTGCCGCCATTAATGACAGCACTGACTGCCCGCAGCATTTGAATAGGTGTAATCTGAAAAGACTGTCCAAAGGAAATCGTCGCAAGTTCCACATCCCCCACATTGTCAATCTGATGCATGATCGAACTTGCCTCTCCCGGGAGATCAATGCCGCTCTTTTCCATAAGTCCAAGCCTGTCAAAATATTGGTACATTACCTGAACGCCAGTTCTAAGACCGGTTTCGATAAAAACAGGATTGCACGAATTCATCAGTCCTTCCACAAAGGATTCAGAGCCATGTCCGCTGATCTTGTGACATCGTATCCGCCGGTCATCGACAATCTTATATCCCGGGCAGTAAAAACGGTCATTTTGTGAAACCGCGTGGGATTCCAGCGCAGCTGTAGAGGTAATGATCTTGAAGGTGGATCCGGGTTCATAGGTATCGTTCAGGCAGCCATTTCGCCACATTTGGTTCAACGCATCCTGTATAGCGTCTGTTTCGGCATTTTCAGGCAATAAATAAGGCGCATTCAGATTGAATTCCGGTTCATTGGTCATGGCCAAAATTTCTCCGTTTTTCGGATTCATTAAAATAACAGAGACGGATTTTGCTTCCTTCTGTTCCATGATTCTTTTTGCAACCTGCTGGACATAGCTCTGGATCGTATAATCCAGACTGATATAAAGATCACTTCCGGGAATCGGTTCCACCCGCCCCTCGGATGTATTTTCGACTTCAATGCCTCTTGCATCCGTCGTTGTCAGAATTGTCCCCTCTATTCCCTGCAAATAGACATCATATTGAACTTCTAACCCAATAATGCCCTGATTGTCGCCGCCCGTAAAACCCAGCACTTTGGAGGCCAGCGTTTTGTATGGGTAATAACGGGTATAATCTTCATCCACCATAACCCCATCCAGTTTGTATTCACGAATTTTGTCCCCCAGCGCTTTGTCAACATTAGCCTTAATACGTTCAATAGATGACACTTTTTCGACCCGTGCCCGTACTTTTGCTTCATCCAGAGACAAGACCTCTGATAAAACACGGATAATCTTTTCAGGTTCTTTGATCTGATTGTGTATCACAGAAATTGTACAGACAGATTTGTTGTCCGCCAAAACCCTTTGGTTTCTGTCATAAATCAGCCCCCGTGCCGCCTTGATGCTTCGCTCCCTTTCATGCAGTGCATCGGCCTGGCTCTGATAGTACGCCGACCGAAATATCATCAGATAAGCCAGCCGCCCCATCAAAACCAGGCCGATACCCACAATAAAAGCGGCCACTATGAGCATCTTTCGTCTATGATAGATTTTAATATGCATACATACGTCCGCTTTATTTTTTATTATATTATGTTGTCGTTATTCCTATTAGAACAGCTGTTATTCATCATCATCTGATGTGCCGTTATCCGAATTGTCCGCACCTTCATCGAACTGATCATCATCAGAACCGTCTGAGGTGTTCTCATTGGTTGTCTCCGTTTCTGTCACTTCTTCCGTCGGGAAGATCTGCAGATATGGTAAGGCCTCAGAGAATATATTACTTGCAATTGTGGAGGCAAAGGAACTCTGCCCCTGATCCTCTGCATTGGCCTCATCGACAACCACATAGACAACCAGCTGCGGATCATCAATCGGTGCTGCGCCAACAAAGGACACAAGACGTTCTTTGCCGCCTCGAGGAAGCTTCTCAGCTGTACCTGTCTTGCCGCCAATCTTGTATCCGGCTACCTGCGCTGCCTTACCTGTACCATCCTCTACCGTCTCATACAGAGCATTCTTCATCCATTCGGTGGTTGTCTTTGAAACAGTTGTCCGCATCAGTGTCTTATCAAAAACCTGCACCGTATTGCCATTATCCGATGCAATCTCAGATACTACGTGCGGCTTATAATAATAACCGCCATTAACAATCGAGCAAAAGGCTGATACAACCTGTACCATCGTCGCATTGTAGCCCTGGCCAAAAGAACTTGTCCACATTTCAACAGGTCCCATATTGTCTGCTGTATAAATCGTACCGGCACAGCTTGCTTCTCCCGGAAGATCGATACCTGTCAACTGCCCAAGTCCAAACAGTTTCTGCATCTTCGTAAAGGAAGTAATGCCGATTCTGTCGCTGAGCTGCATCATGACATCATTGCAGGAATGTGTAATACCGCCCGTCAGATCTAATTCACCATGCACACTGTTGCAGGAAACAAAAGTACTGTCGTTCTCGTAGGTCTGACCACCGTCACAGTAGAATTGTTCGTTCGGGTCTACAAGTGCCTGATCCAGCGCATAGGAAACCGTCATAGTCTTGACGGTTGAACCCGGCTCATAGCTATCATTCACACAGAAGTTACGCCAGAGCGTATAAAGGGCATCCGACATTTCCTTATCCGTCATGTCCGCCAGCTGATCCTCTGTGTAACCGGCCACTGTTAGATCTCTCGGGTTATTCAGATCAAATATCGGAGCACTCGCCATAGCCAGAATCTCTCCGTTATTCGGATTCATAACAATAGCAGCCACGTTTTTGGCCCCGGTTTCTGTCATGAACTGGCTGATATATTTCTCTGCAATACGCTGGATATTGATATCAATGGTTGATACAACTGTCTTGCCATTATGTGGTTCCTCTGTAACGGTCTGGAGATCCACATTATCCGTGAGATAACCATACTTTCTTCCATTGGTTCCGGACAATGTATCATTATAATAGCTTTCAATTCCCCAGAGACCGCTGTTATCAGAAGCTGTAAAACCAATCAGATCACAGGCCAGCGTCGAAAAAGGATAGATTCTCTGATAGCTTTCTTCAAACCAGATTCCCGATGAAACAGCCTTGATCTTCTGCGCATCATTCTCATCCTCTGAAGCAAGAAAATCATCATACGGCTTTTTCTCATCATATGTCATTTTCCTCTTCAAAACGACATACCGGCTGTCCGGCTGTTGCGTTAAAATCGTATCCACATCATCCTTGCTGATTGAAAAATATTCTTCCAGAACTTCTTTGGCGTATTCAGAAGCCTTATCGATATTGCTGTGCGTAATGACATACGGATCCAACACCAGATTGTAGATTTTCTCACTTGTTGCAAGAACGGTTTTGTTTCGGTCTGTAATATCCCCTCGTTTATAGGGAATTGTCTGTCCATCATAGTTGAGCAACGAGAGTACATTCTTCTCGTAATCTGTACCGTTTTTTACATTGATCTGCACAAGTCTGACCACCAGCAGCACAAAGCAGATCAGCACAAACAAGAATACAACGAGCAGTCTTCTTCTGTTCGTCTTTGAAAATTTCCGTATTTTTTTATCCGCCATCTATTAATCACCTAAATTTAATGTCTATTTTATTTTCCGCCAGGTATAGATTCATACTGTCGTATATAATCATTATTGCTGCTGTCATAATAAATTACCTGATCTTCACCGGCATAGACCATTCCCAGTCTTCCGGTTGCAATCTGGTAAATCTCATCCAGATCAATGGTCTTATTCAGGCTTTCCTTCAGTGAATTATTCTGTTCCTGGACGGTCTGCAGCTGACTCTGAAGGGCTGTCACAGCCTGTTCATTCTTCTTCAATACAGAACTGGAATGTAAATACATAAAACAGGCAGCCAGGGTAATGCCTACAGATGTCACAAGAAACAGTGTATACTTCAGATCAAAAACCGATACACGCTTCTTATGCTGTACAGTCCGTTGCTTCGGTCTGGACTGTACAGCTTTATTTCTTCTTTTAGGTGTTTCAGGCTGTTCATTCAGCCTTCTTGCTGTATTTCCATCTATATAATAGCGTTCGGGCTCTCTTCGATAAGCCATCGATTGGTTTGCTCTCTTCTCTGCCATCCAACGCCACCCTTTCTTCATTAACAGGACCGTCTGCGTCTGCCGCATCCGATCGTTTTCTTATTCTCTGATTCTTTCAAAAACTCTGAGCTTCGCGCTCTTTGAACGACTGTTCACTTCCAGTTCTTCTTCACTTGGGAGTATCGGTTTCCTGGTAATCACTCTGCCCTTTGACTTCTTCCCGCAAACACATACAGGAAAAGACGGCGGGCATGTACACGGCCGTTCATTAGTATTGAAAATGTTCTTAACAATTCTATCTTCAAGTGAATGAAATGTGATCACACATATTCTTCCATGATCATTCAGCAGATCGATCATCTGATCCAGCGTATTCTTCAAAACATCCAGTTCATGATTCAATTCAATGCGGATTGCCTGATAAGTCTTCTTGGAAGGATGACCACCCTTGGCTCTGACCTTCGCCGGGATAGCAGCCCGGATAATATCATTGAGTTCCCCGGTTGTCTCGATCGGCTTCTTCTCTCTGGCCATAACGATATGCTTGGCAATATTGCGCGCAAACTTATCTTCGCCATAATCTCTGATCATATGAAACAATTCTGTTTCTGTATAATCATTCACAATGTCTCTGGCTGTCTTCGTCTGACGCTGATCCATGCGCATATCAAGAACGGTATCTTCTCTGTAAGTAAATCCTCTCTCAACAGTGTCCAGCTGATAAGAGGATACGCCAAGATCGAGTACGATTCCATCCACACCATGAATGCCCAAATCTGCAAGAACCTGAGGCATTGCACTATAATTGCTGCGGACAATGGTCACTTTGTCGCCAAATGGTGCCAGCCGGTCTCCGGCTGCTTCTATTGCTGCTGCATCCTGGTCAATACCGATCAGACGGCCTGTCTCACCCAGGCGTTGCAAAACAGCACTGGCATGACCGCCTCCGCCTAAAGTGCCATCTACATAGATGCCATTCTCTTTTATATCTAATTGTTCAATCGTCTCATTCAGTAATACAGAATAATGCTGAAACGTCATAATGTCCTCCTATATATTCACACCGAGACTCGCCATATGGGCAGCGACTGCTTCCATATCCTCATCATCCATGTCATTCTCCACATCCCACTTCTCTGCACTCCAGAGTTCAATTCGGGTATCCATACCCGTCAGTACAACATCTTTCTGGAGGTCTGCATACTTGCGGAGTGAAGCCGGTACAAGAATACGTCCCTGCTTGTCAAATTCGCATTCTGTTGCTCCTGACATAAAAAAACGTTTGAACTGTCTGCTCTCTTTATCAATGGTAGATAATTCTCTTAACTTTGCAGTAAATTCCCGCCATTCATCCATCGGGTGAATCCAAAGACAACCGTCAAGGCCTTTGGACAAAATAAATGTATCCCCCAGGTCTTCTCTGTACTTCTGGGGAATGATCACTCTGCCCTTTGTATCTATTGTATGATAATACTCGCCAATAAAGCCATCCATTCCATGTCCACCTTTGTCTTACGGAAATCTTCATGTCTGCCACAACATAAAGGTATTAAGTCCCACTTAAAACCACTATTTACCACAAATCACCACTTATGTTATTTATTTTAGACTATTCCACACAATATATCAATAGGTAAAATGCAAATTTACTTTTAAATTTTTGTAAACAGAATGCAGTTTTATATACAACAAAAACACACTGTCTGATGGGATCATCCCCCACCTGACAGTGTGTTTCATAAGATTCAAAATATTCTGTTATGCAGCTGTCTTTGATGCCTTTTTCAGCCGGCTTCGCTTGTAAATCATAACGATCAATGCAAAAACAGACAGACAGGCTGACAACACCTGTGACACAGGCAAACCTATATACGGAAGCAAAAGCTGATCTGTTCGGAATTGTTCAATAATAAATCGCCCGATACCATATCCAAACAAGTACATCATGAAAAGTTCCCCATTAAACTTCTTGTGCTTCCTGTAAAGCAGGATGATCACCAAAACCCCCAGATTCCAGAGAGACTCGTACAAAAATGTCGGCTGAACCTGAATGTACTGAACACCATCAACGGTAACTGCCTTGTCTAAAAGATCCTGGGTCGTATAAGCAGCCTCGTCCATTCTGATCTGCATAGCCAGCAGACCGTCAGAATAACCGCCGAAAGCTTCTCTGTTAAAGAAATTGCCCCATCTGCCGATGATCTGCCCGATCAGTAGTCCCGGCACAACCGTATCTGCCATCAGAAGCAAACTGGCCTTCCTGATCTTCGAGAAAATAATCATGCAGATGAATCCGCCGATAATGCCGCCGTATATAGCCAGGCCGCCCTGCCGCAGATTAAAGATCTCCAAAGGATGCTGACTGTAATAGGGCCACTCAAAGGCCACATAATAAATTCTGCATCCGACAATCGCTGATATAATCGCACACAAAGCAAAATCATAATACATCTCCGGATTCTGCCCTGTCCGTTTGGCTTCATGCACAGCCATTGCAATACCGCACAGCATGCCGACGCCGATAATAATGCCATAATAGGCAATATCAAAACCAAATATAGAGATACTCTTTCCCAGATGTTCAATCACAATCCCCAAATGCGGGAACCGGATACTTGCTCCTGTCATCAATGTTCCTCCTTCTGTAATTATTCTGTTCCGATCCGGACACCTCCAAACAATTACATAAATTCTATTTTTCCATTGTAAACTGCTTTATTGCAAAAATCAAGTCATAAAATAGCTGTTCTTTTTACGGGAACTGTGCTAAAATAATACGGAAAACTGCATTGAAAGTGAGGAAATAGATATGAAATTAGGTATTGTTGGTCTGCCAAATGTCGGAAAGAGTACATTATTTAACTCTCTGACAAAAGCCGGCGCATTGTCTGCCAACTATCCGTTTGCAACTATCGACCCAAACGTAGGTATTGTTGCTGTTCCGGATGAAAGAATTGTGAAACTCGGTGAATTGTATCACACAAAGAAGGTAACACCTGCCACCATCGAATTTGTGGACATTGCAGGCCTTGTAAAAGGTGCCAGCAAAGGTGAAGGTCTGGGCAATCAGTTCCTTGCCAATATTCGTGAAGTAGATGCTATCGTCCATGTTGTCCGCTGTTTCGAAGATGACAACATTATTCATGTTGACGGTTCTGTTGATCCTGCCAGAGACATTGAGACGATTAACCTGGAATTGATTTTCTCTGATATCGAGATTCTTGAGCGCAGAATTGCCAAGATTGCCAAACAGGCAAAGATGGATAAGGCTTATGCCAAAGAGCTTGAACTGGCTCAGGCTGTCAAGGCGCATCTTGAAGACGGCAAGATGGCAAGAACATTTGAAGTATCTGACGATGAGGACGAACAGATCTGGTTTAAGAATTACAACCTGTTGACTGCAAAGCCAACTATCTATGCTGCCAACGTAGCTGAAGATGATCTGGCTGATGACGGCGCATCCAATCCACATGTTGCCAAGGTAAGAGAAATGGCTAAGGAAGAAGGCGCTGAAGTTTTTGTTATCTGTGCTCAGATCGAACAGGAATTAGCTGACCTTGATGACGATGAGAAGAAGGAATACCTGGAAGACCTGGGTGTTTCCTCCAGCGGTCTTGACAAACTGGTAGCAGCAAGCTACAGCCTGCTTGGTCTGATCAGTTTCCTTACTGCCGGCGAAGATGAGTGCCGTGCATGGACGATTAAGAAAGGTACAAAAGCCCCACAGGCTGCCGGCAAGATCCATACAGACTTTGAACGTGGTTTCATCAAAGCCGAAGTTGTCAACTATCAGGATCTTCTTGATAACGGAAGTCTCTCTGCTGCCAAGGAAAAAGGCATTGTTGGTATGGAAGGCAAGGAATATGTTGTCAAAGACGGCGACGTGATTCTGTTCCGCTTTAACGTTTAAATCATAAATAAGACTGCCGCATGACGGAATAATGCAGTGCGGCTTCTGAAACAATATATGGATTCAAAAAGAGTTATTCAGCACAGGCACACTCTCGTTGCCAACGTCTGGTAGCGGTACATAATGCAGTACAATACACTGCCTAAGTACCGGCCGACGTTGAAGCACCTGTGTTCGAATAACTCCTTTTGAATCCATTCAGATATAGTTCTGCTTATTCCACGATATCAAGCAGTTCTTCAAAGGTGTGAATTTCTGCATCGAAGGCTTTGACCTGGCCAAAACCATAGGCGGCGTAAATGAATGGAATACCGGCCTGTGCAGCTGCATCGGCGTCTCCCTGGGTATCACCGATGTAGACCGGAGATTTGAGTCCGTTTCTTTCCATGACCAGGCGGATGTTTGCTCCTTTAGATTTGCCGGTCACACCGATACATTCACAATCTTTAAAGTACTTCGCTGTGTGATTGCCGCTGTAAAAGCTCTGGATATAGCCGTCCTGACAATTGCTGACAATAAACAGCGGATATTTCTCTGAAAGCTTCTGCAAGGTCTCTTCCAGCTTCGGGTAGAGAATACCGCCATGTTCTGCCAGATAAATATTCTCCTGTTCACAGCATTCATCCATCAGACGCATTCTCAGTGCTTCTGTCTGTTCAGGAAACATATTGCGTGCTATCTGATCAAGGGGTAAGCCGAAATTGGAAGCTAATTCCTCCGCTGTCACTTTCTTGTGAATCTCCGGATAATGTTCCAAAACAAGCGCCCATGTAGCAACTATTCCCTCTGAAGAGTCCCAGAGTGTACCATCTAAATCAAAAATCAAACTATCTATCTTCATCTTCTTCTCCTTTCTGTATCTTCCTGCGGCATTCACCGCAGCAGCCATAAAAAACAGTCTTACTCTCATCCACTGCGAAATCCTCTTTCGCCATCATTTCATCTGCCAGTTGCCGCATGTGTTCACTTTCAAAATGAATCAGTCTGCCACACTCACTGCACATCAGATGATAATGATGTCTGCATTCAGGATGCCCGCCGCTGAACTGATAGCAGGCCGGTGACTTTTCACTTAATGTATACTTACGAATCTTCCCCTCTGTCTCCAAAGACTTCAGAACTCTGTATACGGTTGTCTTGCCAACCCGTTCTTCACCTGCATTCAGATCATGAATAATGTCTTCTGCACGGACATGAGTGTCCTGTCTGTCTTTGAGATATTCAAGAATCATCGATTTCTGTCTTGTATTTCTATTCTGTTTATCATCAGACATTCTCTGCATCCTCCGAATATTTATTCTTATCTCATATAATTTTCTCTTCCTATTATAATAGCTTTTCTTTTATCTGTACAGTACAAAATCAGGCGCAAAAATACCTGAGAGATACTGTGTTCATTCATTTCCCTCAGGTATTTCCTATTCTGTATTGAATTTCTATCTGTTGATTCTCAATGCTGTATTACGCAAGTTCGACTTTTGGAGGCTTATCTCCTTCCGGATCTTCTTCCAAAATTGAAAATGCAATATTCGTTGCATGGTCCGCAACTCGTTCAAGATTGGAAGCTAAATCCGAAAACATCATACCCACCTGAGCACTGCATTCGCCTGTTGTCAGACATTTGACATGTAAATCCTGAAGCTCACGCTCTTTCGCATCAATGGCATTCTCCAGATCCAGAATTTCCTGAAGATGGCTGTCATCTTCAAGATTGAACATATCCATCGAAAGATGAAGAATCTTCACCGTCATCTCCTGCATTCTGCGGATCTCATCTCCGGCCATGCCATTAATATCTTCTTTCATATCAATCAACTTCTCAACATCTTCTGCAATATTCTCTGCATGATCACCGACACGTTCGATATCGCTGACAACATGGAACAGGGCACCCAATTTCTTGCGGTCTCCTACCGGTAAGCTGATCTGGTTGGCTTTAACAAGATAATCTGTGATTTCCTTGTTCATATAGTCGATACGCTTCTCAACCTCAAACACTTCCTTCGCCGCCTTGTCATCCTTAGTCAGGAGTGCATCCAACGCCTTTTCCAGATTGCCAATGGCAATTTCACCCATATGGCTGATCTCACTGCAGACCTGCGGAATAGCCGTCGCCGATGAAAGTCTGTCGCCATCACCAATATACTTCATCTCATATTCATCTTCTACATCATTATCCTCACCTGGTACAATGAGATAGGTCAGTTTGACAATCCAACTCATAAACGGCATCAGAATGATAACCTGGAAGACCTTGAAGATGGTATGCGTATTGGCAACACATCGGCCGAGATTGCCGCCGGAAATATGCATGATCAACGCTTCAATCCAATTGGAACCGATCAAAAGAATAACTGCCATAATGATGGAACCGATAATATTGAATAATAAATGGATCAAAGCTGCACGTTTGGCATTCTTCTTACCACTGAGACTGGCAAGCATCGCTGACATGCAAGCACCGATATTGCATCCGAGAATAATAAAGAAACAAATCTTCAGCGGAAGTAATCCCTGCTGTGCCAAAAGAAGCACAATACTGACTGTCACAGATGAACTCTGTACAATCGCCGTGATCACCAATCCAAGCAGCAAAGCAAAGAATCGGTTGTCCAGAGACATGAACAGATTCTGGATAGCCGGAAGTTCTTTCAAAGCACCCATAGAAGAAGACATGGTACTGATTCCCAGGAAAAGGATACCAAAACCAATGACAACCTCTCCGGCTTTTTTCACCGTTGGATTCTTGAAGATCATCAGCATCAGAACGCCTGCCATAATAAATACCGGCGCATACTGAGACAGATTAAATGAAACAAGCTGTGATGTAACGGTCGTACCAATGTTGGCACCATAGATAACGCCAATAGCCTGATAAAGCGTCATCAGACCGGCATTTACAAAGCTGACAACCATAACCGTTGCGGCACTGGAGGACTGTATAATCGCCGTAAACACAACGCCCACAATGATACCCACATATCTGTTCTTCGTAAACAATTCAAGAATACCACGGAGTTTGGCACCGGCTGCCTTCTCCAAACTATCACTCATCAACGTCATACCATAGAGGAAAAGACCCAAACCTCCTATAAGGCCCAAAACCATACCTGAAATATTCATCTTTTTTCTCCTTGATTTTACTTATGTAAAACTTATGTGAAAATATACCACTAACAACTTTAATATATATTGCGCCGCTTGACAAGTCTTTTTTTTAGAAATTTACTTTATGTTAGTTTCAGGAAACATTATTATGTCAACTTAATTCAATAAAAGATAATTGAAGCCTGCACACTTTTCCCTGAAATTTCCTATTTTTCAGCTTGTAAATTATGTCAACTCCTCTTTTTTATTTTTTGCCTGCGTTTTCAGAAAAAAGTAGTAAAAAAAGAATCGGATCTCTTTTGGAATCCGATTCTTCTTAATCTGTATAGACACTTATACACTAAGAATTTCTTATATAAATGCTTCTGACAGTCTGTTTAGATCACTGAACTTCTGAAAGGATTTTGTCCAGTTTCTCATACATTTCATCCACATTTTCTTTTGTGATAACAAGCGGCGGTACAAAACGGATGATATTAGTACCTGCAGAGATGATCAGAAGACCGTTGGCAATAGATTTTGCAACAATATCCCCAACAGGAATTGTAAATTCAAGACCTCTCATCAATCCAAGACCTCTTGTTTCTTTGATGAAATCATAACGTTCAACTAACGATGCCAGTTTTTCTCCCAGGTAAGCGCCTACTTCATTGACATTGTCAAGAATATGACGGCTTTCAAACATGTCAAATACAACATTCGCTGCTGCTGTAGCTAAAGGATTGCCGCCATATGTAGACCCATGATCACCGGCTACCAATGCCTTCTCAACCTTTTCTCCGGCAACAAAGGCGCCAATCGGCACACCGCATCCCAGTGCTTTGGCAACGGTCAGGATATCCGGTTTTACATCGTAGTAATCATAAGCAAACATCTTGCCTGTACGACCCATACCGCACTGAATCTCATCAAGAATCAACAGAATGTCCTTTTCATCACAGAGCTTGCGCACACCCTGGATAAACTCACGTGTAGCCGGATAGATACCGCCTTCCCCCTGTACAGTCTCCATAATAATAGCACATGTCTTATCCGTGATCTTAGAAGCAACATCCTCTAAATTGTTATACTCAGCAAACACTACCTTGTCAATCAGTGGTTTGAAGGCTTCCTGATAATGAGGATTGCCTGTGACAGAAAGGGCACCGATACTTCTGCCGTGGAATGAATGGTTCATGGCAATGATCTCATGATCTGTGGAACCATTATCTCTTGTCCATGCATACTTACGGGCAAGCTTGATGGCACCTTCAATGGCTTCTGTACCACTGTTGGTAAAGAATACCTTTTTAAGGCCGCAGGCATTCACCAGCTTGTGTGCCGCTTCTGCCATAGGCTGTGTATAGTACAAATTGGACACATGGATCATTTTGTCGATCTGAGCCTTCAGGGCATCATTGTATTCTTTGACATTGTAACCAAACGCACATACAGCAATCCCGGCTGCGAAGTCAAGATACTTTTTGCCTTCCACATCGTAAAGATAAACGCCATCACCGTGATCAAGCACAACAGGGAAACGATTATATGTATGAATGATCGCCTCTTCTGCATAATCCATAATTTCTTTATTGTTCATGATAATACCTGCTTTCTTCACTGCCCAAAATTGCAGTACCAATACCTTTGTTTGTAAAGATTTCCAGAAGGAGGCAATGCGGTATACGTCCATCCAGAATATGTACGCGTGAAACGCCGTTTTCAATTGCCTCAATACAGTTGTTGAGCTTCGGCAGCATACCGCCTCCGATAAACCCTTCTTCAATCAGTGCATGGGCTTCTTCACATGTCAGCTCTGAAATCAGTGTATCCGGATCCTCCGGATCCTTGTAAACACCTTCAATATCGGTGAGGAAAGCCAGTTTTTCTGCATTCACAGCCTTTGCGATCTCACATGCAGCATCATCCGCATTGATATTGTAAGTATTGTAATCTTCATCCATACCGATTGGGCATACGATTGGAAGGAAATCCTTCTCCAGTAAATCGTAGAGAATCTTCGGTGTAACTTCTGTAATCTCACCTACAAAACCGATATCCTCTCCATTGGAGTATTTCTTCTTTACCTTCAGAAGGCCGCCGTCCTTACCGCTGATACCAACTGCTTTGACACCCAGCTCCTGAACCATCTGGACAAGGCTCTTATTCACCTTATTCAGAACCATTTCTGCAATTTCCATAGTTGGCGCATCTGTCACGCGAAGGCCATTGACAAAACGTGCTTCCATGCCTACTTTATTCACCCAACGGCTGATTTCTTTGCCGCCACCGTGAACAATGATCGGCTTGAATCCGACAAGTTTTAATAAAACAGCATCGGCGATGACATTCTTCTTCAGTTCGTCATTCATCATCGCACTGCCGCCGTATTTGATCACGATAATCTTACGGTTGAATCGCTGAATATAAGGCAGAGCCTCAATCAGTACTTCAGCCTTTGAAAGATACTGATTCATATCCTTTTCCATTTTTCTATTTCTCCTTTTCCCCGTTAATTATGAACGGTAATCCGCATTAATCTTAATATAATCATACGTCAGATCGCAGCCCCAGGCTGTAGCTTCCTGATCGCCCATCTTGATATCTGCAATGGCAGTTACCTCAGGCTCGGAAAGAATCTTTGTTGCTTCTTCTTCACTGTAATCCGCAGCCACGCCGTCCTTCATGATCTGAATCTTGCCGGCTGCACTTTCAAAGAACAGATCCACTTTTTCAGGATCAAACTGTGCGCCTGAATAACCCATTGCGCACAGAATACGGCCCCAATTGGCATCATGGCCGCAGATAGCTGTCTTAACAAGACTGGATGTCACAACAGACTTGCTCAATGTTACTGCCTGTTCCTTTGTTTCGGCACCGATGATCTTCACTTCAAAGAGTGCAGATGCACCCTCGCCGTCTCCTGCAATCTTTCTGCAGAGACATGCATTCACTGCATGAAGTGCTTCACAGAAAGCTTTGTAATCTTCATTCTTTGTATCGATCACAGGATTGCCTGCCTGACCATTCGCCAAAAGCAGCACCGTATCATTAGTAGATGTATCGCCATCAACAGAAACCATATTGTAAGTGTCCTTGATATCTTCGCTGAGTGCTTCCTGAAGCAGTGCTTTGGAAATGTTGGCATCTGTTGTAATAAAACCAAGCATGGTACACATATTCGGATGAATCATTCCAGAGCCTTTGCACATGCCGCCCATGGTCACTTTCTTACCGCCAATCTCAAACGTCACAGCGACTTCCTTCGGAACAGTATCTGTGGTCATAATGGCTTTTGCTGCCAGATGACCGGCGTCGATACTGCCGTCAAGAGCAGGTGCCAGCATATCAATCCCTGCTTCAATTCTGTCCATTTTCAGCTGCATACCGATAACACCTGTGGATGCCACCAATACAGCATCTTTCTGAATACCAAGGACTTCCGCAGCCTTCGCTGCTGTTGCTTCGCAGTAAGCCATTCCCTGCACACCTGTACAGGCATTGGCAATACCACTGTTGCAAATGACTGCCTGCGCATGTTCGGATTCATATACAACCTGTCTGTCCCATTTCACCGGAGCAGCCTTTACAATGTTGGTTGTAAAAGTGCCTGCAGCCACACATGGTACATCACTGTAGATCATGGCCATATCTGTACGCCCCTGGTATTTGATGCCTGCAGCTGCACTGGAAGCCTTAAATCCTTTTGCTGCTGTCACGCCGCCTTCAATATATTCCATTTCCTGCCACCTCTTTTATTCATTAAACACAGTCATGTTGGCCTCGTTCAGGTTCAGATCATAATAATTCCGATCATCCTGACACTGCCAGCCGACCTTTTTCCAAAAGGCATTACCGCCCTCGTTTCTTGTAAATGCGATCAGATAGACTTTATTGATCTGCTCTGCCTTCAATGCTTCAATCGCTTTGGCTACAAGCTTACGCCCAATGCCATGCTGTCTGTATGAAGCATCCACACAAACATGATACAGACAGCCCTGACGGCCATCATGTCCGCAGAGAATGGAACCCACAAGCTTGCCATCCATCTCCGCCACCACACTGGTGTTGGGATTTCTGCGAAGAAATCGCTCAATGCCCTCTCTGGAATCATCAATGCTTCGGATACCAAAGCCCTTGATACCAGCCCAGAGCGCCGCCACACGATCATAGTCATCAATCGTCATTGTTCTTATTATAATATCATTCATTCTAATATTCTACCTTCATTTTCTTATGGGAACATAGGTACAAGGTTCAGACCTGTGCTCTCATCCAGGCCAAAGGCAAGGTTCATGTTCTGAACTGCCTGTCCGGCTGCGCCTTTGACAAGGTTGTCGATGGCACCCATCATAATGACACGATGTGTTCTCGGATCCACTTTGAAGTTGACATCCACATAATTGCTGCCTTCTACCCAGCGGGTCTCAGGACATACACCCGGTTTCAGTACACGGACAAACTTCTCATTGGCATAATATTTGTCATAAGCCGCTCTGATCTGCTCTTCTGTCACGCCCTCTTTCAAAGAAGCATACGCTGTAGCCAGAATACCTCTGTTCATCGGTACAAGATGCGGTGTAAAGTTGATGGTGATCGGATAACCGGCTGCATAACCGAGCTGTTCTTCAATCTCAGGTGTATGTCTGTGTGTTGCGACGCCATAAGCCTTCATATTCTCATTCACTTCACAGAAAAGGTTAGCCGTCTTGGCACCGCGGCCTGCACCGGATGTACCGGACTTGGCATCAACGATAATGGTATTCGGGTCAATGAGGCCTTCCTTTACTAGCGGATAGCATGTCAAAATAGAACATGTTGTATAACATCCCGGATTGGCGATCAGTCTTGCACCCTTGATGTCTTCACGATTGATCTCACAGAGTCCGTATACAGCCTCTTTAATATAGGAAGGACTCTTGTGTTTAATGCCGTACCATTTCTCATAAACTTCTACATCTTTAATACGGAAATCTGCGCTGAGGTCAATAATCTTTACTTTATTTAAAACATCCTCATTCACAAGAGACGCACATAAGCCCTGTGGTGTTGCTGTAAAGATAACATCTGCCGCATCTGCCAGTGCATCCATGTTGTCATCCATGCACTTGGCATCTACAATCTGAAACATATTCTGGAAAACATCTGCATACTGCTGATCAATATAACTTCTTGAGCCATACCAGACAATCTCAACATCCGGATGCTGCATCAGAAGACGAACCAGTTCCTGACCGGCATAACCGGTGGAACCGATAATTCCTGCTTTAATCATTTTTCATAACTCCTTTATCTTAAACCGCTAAAAGGCAGTTTATTCATTTTTCGTTCAACACCTATCTATATTAATACATATCTTCAATTAAGTAAAGTACAAAAATCAAAAAAATATTCATAATTATGCATGCATAATTAATAAAAATACACTTTTTACTAAAAAACTATTGCATTATTCATACTTCTGGTGTATATTAATTGAGTGCTCGCAAGAAATATACACTTTAGCGAACACATCATCACAAATGAATGAACATGTTTTTTATATAGGAGGATTTTACAAATGAAAGAGAAAGTTGTTTTAGCATATTCAGGCGGTCTTGACACTACAGCCATTATCCCATGGTTAAAGGAAACATTTGATTATGAAGTTATCTGCTGCTGTATCAATGTTGGTCAGGGCGAAGAATTAAACGGTCTTGAAGAAAGAGCCAAGATGAGCGGCGCTTCCAAATTATACATCGAAGATATCGTTGATGAATTCTGTGAAGACTATATCGTTCCTTGTGTTCAGGCCAATGCAATTTATGAGAACAAATATTTACTTGGTACTTCCATGGCTCGTCCTGGCATCGCCAAGAAGCTTGTTGAAATTGCAAGAAAAGAAAATGCTGTTGCGATCTGTCATGGGGCAACAGGTAAAGGTAATGACCAGATTCGTTTCGAACTTGGTATCAAAGCACTGGCTCCTGACATCAAGATTATCGCTCCATGGCGTATGACAGATGTATGGAAAATGCAGTCCCGTCAGGATGAAATCGATTTCTGTAAAGCACACGGCATCGACCTTCCATTCTCCGCAGACAGCAGCTACAGCCGTGACCGTAACTTATGGCACATCAGCCATGAAGGCCTTGAACTGGAAGATCCATCTCTTGAGCCAAACTACAATCATGTACTTGTGCTCACAACTCCACCGGAAAAAGCACCTGACAAACCGGAATATGTCACAATGACATTTGAAAAGGGTGTTCCTACTTCTGTCAACGGCAAAGAAATGAAAGTGGCTGATATCATCCGTACACTGAATGAACTTGGTGGCAAACATGGTATCGGTATCGTTGATATCGTTGAAAACCGTGTTGTAGGTATGAAATCCCGTGGTGTTTATGAAACACCGGGTGGTACAATTCTTATGGAAGCACATCAGCAGCTGGAAGAACTGGTTCTTGACCGTGCAACTGCAGAAGTTAAGAAAGAAATGGGCAACAAACTGGCTCAGGTATGCTACGAAGGCAAATGGTTCACACCATTACGTGAAGCAATTCAGGCATTTGTTGAATCCACTCAGGAATATGTGACAGGTGAAGTTAAATTCAAACTTTACAAAGGCAATATCATCAAAGCCGGTACTACTTCCCCATATTCACTGTACAGCGAATCTCTTGCATCTTTCACAACAGGTGACCTCTATGACCACCACGATGCAGATGGATTCATCACACTGTTCGGTCTGCCATTAAAAGTACGTGCAATGAAAATGGCTGAAGTAGCCAACAAAAACGCTGATAAATAGATAAAAAGCCTCAGTAATATCTGATGGCAGAAGGAAATAAAACATCCCTGAAACAGGCGCATCGCCAAATGTTTCAGGGATGTTTTTATTCAAAATAATAGCACGCTATTATTAAATTATCAATAGCGTGCTATTAAAATAGATCCAGCATATTATCCAGATAAATGGCTTCTCTGACGTTCAACTGATATTCTGGCTTTGTCATGTAGTATAACAGAAATTCCAGAACTAGTGCACTGCCAAGCCCCCGCCCTTCGATCTTAAAATTGGAAAAGCCCATAGGTATATAGATATTTTGGATATCATCAATCCCTATAAATCCCGGATTCGTCATTGCCTTTGAAAACCGATAGCCCTGCTCAGCGGCAGGCGCCTTACAGTGATGTTCCGGTGCATTTACACCAAGATTCCTGCGGCTGACCGCTTCATAGCAGTTTCTCCTGTCCTTACAGCCAAACCAGCAGCATTCATTGCACAAAAACTCCACTTTATCTTTCTGTATCTGTGTCAATGTATCCAGCTGATCCATCTGTTTATTTAAACGAAAATCTGGCACAACATAGCGAAAATCATCGCGCTCCACCTCATGCCGGAATGCCTCAAAATCCGTCAGCACTTTTGTTGTAGAAGAAATGAAGTATAATTTCGGGTAATTCTCTTTCAGGTAATCCAGCAGCAGCTCCGAATGAATGATAACGCCATTCTGTACACGGCTGCTTTCTGAAAACAATGCACATAAAGTATTACATCTTTTATCTGAAAGATGCTCTTTTCTCAGCAGGGAATTACTGAAAGTAAGCCTTGCCGAGATGCCATATTTCTGCATAAGGGCTAAAGCATCACTCGGATCACAGGTTTCATCTTCCACACGGCCGCCGCCCCAGATGCAATCCGATGGTGCTCCGTAGATAGAGCCAATCTCACACCAGTCATAAAAGTATTCTCTGTGCTCATGGAATAAGGACAGAAAAATACGATACAATTCATAAAATTCAAACAGCCCAGGGAGGTGAAAATAAGCTGTGTTTCTTTTTGTCTTATCTTTACTCATATTTTCTCAATACTATTACGCTTTCGCAATAGACATAACAACCATAGCTTCATAGATATTTACTTTCTTTATGATAACATGAAATGAACCATCTGCCAAGTAACAAGCGTGTGTCCAAAACAGAACACACGCCACCAAATTTACTTGTTATTGACACTTACAATCCGATAATAAACTCCGGATGTCATCTTGTAAACGATAATATAGCACACTGCAAACATCAGATAGCATCCCAGTGCCACCATTGCCAGAAACTGTGTCCGATTCAGCCCAAACAACAACAGCAATTTAGAAATCATCGGGAAAGCAAAAAGCAAATGTAAACCTGCCAGCAGAAGCGGTGCAAAGAAAACAATCAATATCTGTGAATTAATACTCTGCCGGATATCTTTCTTCGTCATGCCGACTTTCTGCATAACGACGAATCCCGACTGATCCTCATACCCTTCCGTTACCTGCTTGTAATACATAATCAGTATAGCCGCAAAGACAAAGACAATTCCGAGCAGAATGCCAAGTACCAGCAATCCGCCAAATGTACCGTAAAAGCTCTCTTTATTAAAGGCATAGCTTTCATAACTGACATAATCAATACCTTCCTGCTGTGATGCATTAAGGGCGGCAAATTTATTATTTAATATACCCTCTGCAGCCATCTGTGCGTCATCACTGCCGTCTAAATTACAGCCGTAATAGCATTTAAAATAGACGTTTTCCATATTTTCTGTCATATACTGAGCCAGATTGTACTGAGCCAGTTTTTCTGCCACCTCATCAAAATCCGGCACAAAAATATAGTAAACCTTCGTTGATACTGAACCATCCATATGAATCGCCTTAAAATTTGAAATCACCTTTTTTACATTCAACTGAATGTCATTGTGAATGGATAATGTATCTGTATTATTTTCATAAGAACCGCCATACACAGCAACCAGCGCTTCACCCGCATCGAGTGTCTCTTTTTCCCCGGTCACACGATTATATACACTGAGCGGCGCCACATAAACTTCATCGACATTGAAAGCTGTTGATTCATTCGTTTCCATATCCATCAACTCATCTTTCATTCTGAAATTATGACCTTCAAGCTTCCCATAAAAAAAAGCAGATGTATATTCCAGAACATCGGAAGCTGTCAGATGGCTTTCATGAAGCGTCTCCTCCATCAGCTGACGCCAATTAGCCTCACTTTCTTCATTCAGATATTTTGGTGCACTGACATGAACCTCATAGGACAGGTCTCTCGGATAACGCTCACGCATAATGTTCTCTACTCCGGCATAAAGACAGATGGTTGATGAAAGCATCACCAGCACCATAGTGCTCAGTACACAGATGGAAGCCAGACCGGCACCATTTCGCTTCATGCGATAACTCATTGAAGCAATAGATATAAAATGTTGTTTTCTATAATAAAAACCTTTATTCTTCTGCAAAATCCGGCAAAGGGTTACTGATCCGGCAATAAAAAGCATATACGTTGCTACGATAACAAGAATAACCGCAGCAAAAAACCATGTCAAAGCCACAATCGGGTCTTCGATTGTTACCGCCAGGCCATAAGCAATGGCAAGCACCACAACACCAACCAACGCCAGTAACCAATTGCCCTTCGGCGGTTTTTCACCGGTATGTTCGCTTCTCAGCAATTCCATTGGACCGGCCATGGTCATTTTTCTTAAAGCACTCAACAGAATCAGAATAAAAATAACAAGAAAAACCAGAATAGTTTCTCTGATGGCTGAACCTTCAATTCTCAGCTTGAAATCCGTCTGACCATTCAGAATATTCACCATCCACAATTCTGCAAGTTTTGAAAAAACAATCCCGAATATAAGCCCCGCTGCAAGGGAAATACCTGCAATAATGGCCGTTTCCCAGAAATGAATATGTGCCAGATTGCGTTTATCCATACCAAGGACATTGTACAAACCATATTCTCTGCTTCGCCGTTTATTTAAAAACGAATTTGTATAAAAAAGGAAAATCAATGTAAATAGACCGATGATCCATTTCCCCAAATTCAACATGCCCTGCATTGTTTCTCCGCCCCGGATCTGGACCAGAACATTGCTGACACTCAGTGCGTCAATAATATAAAACATCATGACCATGGCAATACATGTAAAAAAATAGGGAATATAGAGTTTTCTGTTATGGCTGATGCCTGACCAGGCCATTTTCGGATAAAAAGATTTTCTCATGCCCGATCACCGCCTGTCGTGAGAAGAGTCAGCGTATCGGAAATCTTTTGATACAATTCCTGACGTGTATGATGTCCCTTATAAATCTGATGAAAAACCTCACCGTCTTTGATAAATAAAACTCGGCCCGCATGGCTGGCCGCTTTGACAGAATGTGTTACCATGACGATGGTCTGTTTATCCTGATTGATTGCTGAGAAAAGATCCAGCAATTCATCCGAGGACTTGGAATCCAATGCACCTGTTGGCTCATCCGCAAGGATCAGCTTCGGATGTGTGATCAGCGCTCTGGCTACCGCCGCACGCTGCTTCTGACCGCCGGACACCTCATAAGGATATTTCTTTAAAAGCTGTGTGATGCCCAATTGTTTTGCAATAGGCTCCAGACGCTTACGCATCTCTCTGTAATTCTTGCCTGCAAGGACCAGCGGCAGATAAATATTATCCTCCAGAGAAAATGTGTCCAACAGATTAAAATCCTGAAAAACGAATCCCAGATTATCACGGCGAAATTCTGCCATAGCAGTTTCCTTGATGTCTACAAGATTTCTGCCGTCTAACAATACGGTACCGCCTGTTGGTTTGTCCAGTGCCGCCAGAATGTTCAACAATGTTGTCTTACCGGAACCGGATTCACCCATGATGGCCACATATTCTCCCTCTTCCACACTAAAGGACACATTTTTCAGTGCCTGTACCTGATTACCGCCAAAACGAGTGGTATAGGTCTTTTTCAGCCCTTTTACTTCCAAAATACTCATATTTAAAATCCTCCTGTCTGATTGAATGACTTGTTCATTTCTTTTGACAGGATTATTGTATCAAACTCTTTTCATCCGCTCCATCGAATGGCCTTACAGACTTCTTACACTTTTGTAAGAAGTGCTGTTCGTTTTCTACTCAAACATACGCTCCGCTGTATTCAGATTCAATTTGATCACAGTCCCTTTATCCGGTTCCGATTCAGCCGAAATACCATGGCCCAGGTTACGGCAGATTCTGGCACAAAGATAAAGCCCCAGTCCACTGGCTTTTTTATCCGTTCGGCCATTATACCCGGTATACCCCTTCTCGAATATTCTCGGCAGATCCTCCGCTGCAATCCCCATACCCGTATCACGGATACACAGTATCTTCGGTGATTCCAGATAAATGGACACACAGCCCTGCTGTGTATACTTCAGTGCATTTGAAAGTATCTGTTCAATAACAAAAAGCAGCCATTTCTCGTCCGTCATGACTTGTGCATTCAGCGGCTGATAATCCAAATGAATCTTTTTGCCGATAAACTGCCCCGCAAATTTGCGCAATGCCTGCCGAAGGATATCGTCCAGATCATAAACAGCAATAACATAATCCCTGGTATCTGTGTCCAATCTGAGATAACACAATACCATATCCACGTACTGCTCCACCCTGGCAAGCTCCACAGAAAGCTTTCTTGAAAAGAATGAATCTGTATTCTGCAAAGTCAGCCGCATAGCTGCAATCGGTGTTTTAATCTGATGTGCCCAGACAGTATAATAGTCCATCATATCCTGGTATTGAAAAGACATCTCATCCTTCATCCTGCGCTGTCCTTCCTGAAGTTGAACAATGATCTGCTGATAATCCGTCTCCAGCACACTTACTGATTCCGGGAAATCCGTCATCACATCAAAAGGCATCGCTGACAATTGCTGCAGCCTTTCATGCCTTACTGCAAACTTTCTGTAATCCCATACAAGAAAAAGCATCCCTGTAACAAAGCAGAGCAACACCGGATAAAAAATCGCAGCTAGAGGCAGATGATACAAAGCAAAAGTCACAAAAAATGTAATCACAAAAAGTCCCTCTTTCAGGAACAGACTTTTCTTTTGTCCCAGCCACTTCACAAAATTGATTTTTTCTTCCATCATTCCTTCCCTTTCTCATCCGAAAAAATCACATAACCCACACCGAATTTTGTTGTAATAAAATCTTTCAGCCCGGCTCCCTCCAGCTTCTTCCTGAGACGGTTCACATTCACTGTCAGCGTGTTGTCATCAATAAAACTGTCCGTTTCCCAAAGCCGTTCCATCAAACGTTCCCGGCTGACAATCTTACCGGCGTTCTCCATAAGGATTTTTAAAATACCATATTCATTGCGGGATAAAGCAATTTGTTCGCCCCTGTAAGTCAGTGAGTGATCATCTACATTAAGAACCGCCTCCCGGCATTGCAGAACATGCTCTGTCTTTGCAAAATCATAGGTTCTTCGAAGCATCGCCTGCATTTTGGCAATCAGCACCGTCTGGTCAAAAGGCTTAGCAATAAAATCATCACCGCCCATATTCATGGCCATAACTATATTCATGTTGTCCGAAGCAGAGGATATAAAAATTACCGGTACGCGTGAGACCTTTCGGATCTCACCGCACCAGTAATAACCGTTGAAAAAAGGCAGACCGATATCCATCAATACAAGATGCGGATCAAATTCCGCAAATTCTGCCATGACATTTCTGAAATTTGTCACACTGTGTGTTTCAAAATTCCACATTTTCGCCTGCTCGCTGACCGCTTCAGCAATGCCGGCATCATCTTCCACAATCAATATTCTGTACATTCATTGCCTCCTAATGCCTGCGCTGCAAGGTATTTATAACACCATTTAAGCGAACCAGATAAAGGACTTCGCACACAAGTGCCATAACCGCACATACATAATAAGCAAACAAGATTTCCACTGAAGCAGATCTAAAGCAAAGTACCAGGATCAAAACACAGATCAGAACCTGAAACAGGCTCATATAGCGCCACCATCTCTTGAATTTCTCCAGCTTCAAATCACCGGATACATCAGTCTCAATCTCATATAAAGACTGCAGGAACAGATAAAGCACATAAAAAAGTACCACATAATAAATCAGAGATAAAGCCGTCTCAAGCCAGGCAATATCCGCACCGATCCCTGTCAATGCCATCACATAAAGAATTGCCGAATAAACGGTCAATACAAGCAGCGTTGTCCTTGCTGTCGCCAGTCGTTGGCATGTCTTCGGATAAGCAGCCATGATATCCTTAAAACCAAGATAAAGTAAAAAACAACCAATGAAGTCCGGCAGGATTCCGAGTCTCATACTACCATTTGTAACTGTAAAATCAAGCAGCGCCAGAATTGCGCCAATAAAAATCTTTATCATACCTCTTTCTTCTCCTTTTAATCCTTTTGCATGTCGACCCACCGTGTCTGACGCATAATCAGTCATTACAGCAGACGCACCTGTTCTGTTCATAAAGCAAGGGCTGAGCCTTAAAAGCTCAGCCGTGCATAAATATCCTTTGGAATATAGGCTTTCACATAAATGCCGTCTTCCTGATAACGTTCCTCCAGAAGCTGACCATACTTTCGGATCACCGCGATCTCACCCGCATGGGCATAATCAAAGACCCTCTCGATCAACAGCTTATTCGCTCTCAGAATCGTCTGCACTGTCGAAAGCAGCGCATCAAGCCCTGTTCCCTGCTTCACCGAAGCTGTCACTGTATAGTCAGCCCTGAAATCCTTCAGACTGACAAGACTTTCCTGATCCCGGATCAGATCCGTTTTGTTAAACACTGTGATAATCTTCTTGTCCTTAATATCCAATGCCGCCAGGGTCTCGTACACAACGTGCATATGCATCTCTGCCTGAGGATTGGAGGCATCTACCATATGGATCAGAATATCGGCGTACTTCGCCTCCTCCAGTGTACTTCTGAATGCATCTACCAGATGATGCGGCAGCTTATGAATAAAACCGACGGTATCTGTCAGCAACAGTTCCTGCCCGTCATCCAGTGTCAGATTCCTTGTTGTCGGATCAAGGGTAGCAAAAAGTTTATCCTCCTCAAGAACACCGGCACCTGTCAGTCTGTTCAGAAGTGTGGACTTACCGGCATTGGTATAACCAACAATGGCAGCCACCGGGATCTGATTCCTCTGACGCTGCTGTCTGGCTACTTCACGGTGCCGCTTCACATCTTCCAACTCCCGTTTGAGCTGTGAAATACGTTCTCTGATCAATCGTCGGTCCACTTCCAGTTTTTTCTCACCGGGGCCTCTTGTACCGATACCGCCGCCAAGACGGGAAAGTGAATTTCTCATGCCCACCAGACGGGTGGCTCTGTAACGCAACTGTGCCAGCTCTACCTGAATCTTACCCTCACGGGTTGTGGCCCGTTGGGCAAAAATATCCAGGATCAGCAATGTACGATCCATCACCTTGATATCCAGCACATCCTCCATATTGGCCATCTGCGCCGGTGATAACTCATCATCACAGATGATACCTGTTGCATGGGTCTCTGAGATGAGAAATGCCAATTCTTCCAGCTTACCCTTGCCGAGATAAGTTCCCGGATGGATCATCTCTCTATTCTGGATCAATCTCCCTACAGTCACTGCCCCGGCTGTCTTCGCCAGTTCTTCCAGCTCATCCAGTGACTCATCCGTCACCGACGTTTCTCCCAGAGCAACACCCACAAGAATGACTTCTTCTGTTACCTGTTTATTCTCATAAAAATCTGCCATAAACTCTCCTGTCTGTTATTCAAGACGCATGCTCAGGCGGTCTACTGTGTGACACGGCTCTCGAGGAACTGATATTCCTTCTGGCCCTTTGTATCCTCCGGATACTTGCTGACATAAGTCTTGGCTGTATTATAAGCATCCTCCCATTGTTCAAGATGTTCGTATGAAACGATCAAGTTGAAGGATAACGCTGCATCAGACTCTCTGTCATTATAAGTCAGACCGCTCTCACAGGCCTGTGCTGCCTTCTCATATTCTCCCTTGGCCAACAGGACTGCTGCGTACTGATTGTAGGCTTTTGCTGCAAGGGATGCATCAACACTGCTGATATCAACTTCATCAAAATACTTCCCATAATAAGTAAGCGCTGTATCGTAATCCTGCTGCGTATAAGATACTTCTCCCAGTCCCAGCAACGCTGCCTTGTAGCCTTTGTCGTAAGATTTATTCAACATATCAGCCGCATTGGTATAATCCTGAAGATCTACATAAATCATCCCTCGATTGTAATAATCTTCACCGCTGCTGCCGGATAACTGCAGTGCATCATTCAGTACCTGTTTCGCCTCATCATCCTTGCCCTGAGCTTCAAGGGCACTGTACAATGTTCTGTAAACTGCATAGCTCTTCCGGCTCTGCTTGATGGCTGCATAAAGATCCTTCTCTGCGGATGCATAATCCTGCAGCTGCATATACGCCATACCTCTCAGCATTCTTGTACCTGCATCATCCTTCAGATCAATAATCTGGCCATAGGACTGGACTGCTGCCTGATAATCACCGGACTTCTGTTCTGCTTCTGCCTTATAATATAAGGTATCTATCCGAATATCATTGCTCTGGCTGCTGATATTCAATGCATCCCCAAACCATTTGATGGCGGTCTGATAGTCTCCCTGATAAAGACAGGCAATCCCCCGGCCGCGATTCAGCAGCGCCTTCTGGTCATCATTTTCCGCACAACCCTCTGCCTGGTTGAAATAACCAAGAGCCTCATCATAGGATTTCTGTTCCACATACGCCATGCCGAGATGTATGTAATAGTCCGCATTGCTGCCATCATAGGAAATTGCTTCCTTAAATTCGTTCACTGCGGTATCATAGTCACCACTTTCATAGGCATTCATGCCCTTGTTGTCATGCCTGGAACCACTGTTGTAATTCTTAACGGAAAAAACAGTGACCACAAGTGCCGCGATCACCAGGCACGCTGCAACCAGTCTGAGTGCCTGTTTCTGTTTGCGCCTGCGTATGATCTTCCTGCGCCGTTCCTGATGCTGTTTCTTTCTGCGTGCTTCCGCCCGCTTCCTGGCCATTTCTTCGTCTTCTTCGGTTCTTCTGGCCGGCCGTTTTTTCGGAACTTCATATTCCGGATGCACTTTGTTCGTTATATTCTTAATACGGCTTCTGTCAGATTCCGTATCCTTCGATATCTTCCGGTTCTTTCGAACTCTCTTGTCGTCATTCTCCAAGCTATACGCCTCCTTCTAATCTGACTCAATATTCCGTCTAAAGCATTCGCTTACGCCACAATATCCACAAAATAAACAGACATAACAGAAATGTCAGTCCACAGATAATACCAAATCCCATCTTCAATGAGCCAAAAGGCATTCCGCCTGTATTCACATTCATACCATACAAACCGGAGATAATCGTCGGAACCGCCATAACCAGTGTGATGGACGTCAGATACTTCATGGTATTATTCAATCGGTTATTGATAACGTTGGACATCAGTTCACTGGTACCATCGATAATCTCTCGATAAATCGTCGCCATCTCAATAGCCTGTCTGTTCTCGACCTGTACATCCTCAAGTAAATCTTCATCTTCCGGGAACTGCGGAATATGCTTATATCTGCGAAGCCTGTCAATAACCATGCCTGCTGCACGGAGAGAAGTCTCAAAATAGACCAATGTAGACTCCAGATCATGCAGTTCCACAAGATCCGCCTCGTCTTCCTTCTCTTCACCGATTCGGGCCTCAATAGCCAGTCGTCTGTTGTCAACAGAACGAAGAACATTCTGGTACGTTGTCATAGAATTCAGAAGAATCTGATAAACAAAACGGGTACGCTTCTTTGTTGAAAAGTATCGGACATGGCTCTTAATAAATGTATTCAAAATCGGTGTGTCTTCACTGCAAATTGTAATGATCGCGCCGTCTGCAAGGATCAAACCGAGAGGGATGGTCGTATAGACCTTCTTCTCATGCTGTATCTCACTTGCCGGAATATCTACCAGGACCAGCGTATAATCATCTTCCAGCACGATACGGGATTTCTCTTCTTCATCCAGTGCGGCTCGCATATCTTCTATGTCTATATTGTACTTCTTCGCGACAGGTTCCATCTCCCACATGGTCGCTGCTGTCACCTTGACCCAACAGCCTTCCTCAAAGTCCTGCAAAGCATTCAGCTTGCCGCCTTCTGTTTCATATATATTAACCACGTATCTCACCTGCCTCATTGATTCTTATTCATTTGCACCATACCCATCTTAACATACCCAACCCTACTTCTCAAGCTTTTTTATTTTCAGTCTCTAAATGCCGCTGAAAAATGTACCAAAATTTTTAAATTTATCTATCCCTGTATGATTTTATGTGATATACTAGACATAGTGTCTATAATATCGTTAACAAAGAACGACTCAATTTTTTAAGGAAAGGAATCATTGGTTGAAAATGAAGAAAAAGTTTATGAAAACATGCTTGGCTGCCGCACTGAGTGCCGCACTTGCAATCGCCACTGTTGCTCCGGCCTTTGCAGCTGAATTTACGCCAAAGTATACTTATTCCGGTGACGGCATGACTTTCGAAAAGGTTTCCCATGCCAACTCACCAACAGAAACTGCCGATGGTATTGTTGATTATACAGGCAACGGCAGTATCGCCCCTTATGTTCAGGGCGTCAGTGCAGACGGCAACGGTGACCGCGGTCAATCCTACAGCTACGCATCGGCTTCCTATGGCGACTGGGTTTACATCAACACCATGTACGGCGGCCTTGGTGCCAATGCCATTTTGAACAGAGGCTTAGGTGAACTGACACCTGATGCTGCCGCTGCTCTTATTAACATCATGTACAACGGCACGATGTACACCGGCGAACCGGATGGCAAGAGCGCCGGCGGTATGTTGGTGAAATTCAATGTCAAGACCGGCGAGACAAGAATTCTGATGTCCAAAGATACCAACGGTATCATGCCCACATTCAGAAGTGCCATCAAGCTGAATAACAAACTCTATTTTGTGGGTATGATCATTGATGCGAATAACAAGCAGCTGACCTCACAGGAAATTGCGTATGCAACAGCTGTGCAAAACGGTTTCCCATGTATTTACGAAGTAGATCCTGCCAACAATGATAAGCTGACCTGCATCTACAATTGTGTAGATACTAACGGTTTCCGTCAGCTTGTCAAGGACAATGTCTTTACCTCCACTCGTGCCATCGGTACATATGAAGGTGCCATGATTGCCGGTGCCCTTGATACTAACGGTGTTTTCCTGGTTGCTTCCAAGGATCCATCTCAGGGTCAGAGCTCCTTCAGTGTGATTGCAGATATGAACGACCTGTTCAACTACCCTGCTTATCACCGCAGTGATGTCAACGGTGGCGGCGGCATCTATCAGGTACTGGAATACAACGGCGATTTATATGTCGTTATCTGCACGGGTACACCGAACAACAAAAACGAAGCTACCGGTACACTTCAGACATTTGCTATTGTCAAAGGTACCTGCAGCGGTGATGTCACAAATAAGAACGCCTGGACATGGTCTGTTCTGGCCGGTGATGAAGCAGATGGTGCCCGATATCCATTTGGTCTTGATACCGAACGTGTCAGCGCCGGTGCCTGCACACTCCAGGTTTACAATGATTACCTGTATATCGGCGATTACAACGATGTATCCAGTGCTCTCCAGGGATTCGTTCTAAAAAACGAATTTACCACACAGGCAACAAACCTTGAGCAGTCCGTCAACCTTTATCGTATGGACAAGAATGAAAATATTGAGAAGGTTGTTGGTGATCCGACAGAAGCCTTCCCAACAAGCCTGTCCGGTCTTGGTTCAGGATACACATCCAATTCCCTGCTGAAGAAAATGGGTACCCATATGAATCAATATACATGGCAGACAACCGTTTATAACGGCAAGATGTATGTCGGTACCATGGATACCACAACCCTTCTTGAGCCACTGGCCAAATACACCAACGGCGATATTCTTGAAATGACCAGGGACGAATGGATCAGCCAGATTAATTACATCAAGGTCATGCTGAAACTCTTATTTAAGACACCTGTTACTTCTTCAATGTCGGCTGAATCTGTTGTTCCTGTAGAAACTTCCGCTGAAACAGAATCAGCAGAAACTGCTGCCGAAACAATTGCAGCCGAAGAATCCGAGACAGAAGCTGCTGTCGAGACCACTATTGATGATACCCTCAGCAGTAACACCGCTGCCGTACAGACACAGACTGAAGAAGGCATTGCTGTCCAGACAATTGAAACAGATACTGCCATTGCAGATAACGCTGCTGATTCTGATACAGATATCGAAGTTGCTGTTGAAAGCCTTGATGACGCACAGCCTGTTGCTGTCAATCCTACTGAAGAACCACTGACAGACTCCTCTGCCAGAGTCCTTGTGGAAGCAGCAATTCAGGAAGTGCAGAATGATGCCGCACAGTCCTCAACTGACAATGCTCAGAATACCGATGCGATTACTTTAACAGATGAACAGATAAATAGCCTGGTCAGCGGCCTGCTTGACGGCAGTATCGCTCCACAGAGTATAGATGAACAGTTATACAACCAGCTTGTCACAGTCAATGACAAACTGATGAGCATTGCTTCTTTAATTGATAGTAATGATATCGAGGCATTCGTCACTGTTTATACAGCCATGTCCGATATCATCGATCAGATCAACGATCGCATTCCTGAAAATGTCAAGGCATTGTATGCTACAGTGATCAAATACGCGACAAAGGAAAATCTTAAAGGACTTGCAAGTTCACTGAAATACATGCGTACATCCGAAGCCGGTTTCGATTTGTTTGAGATCACTGATAACGGAAGCGCCGGTGTTTCCATCAAAAAAGTAACCACCAATGGTTTCGGTGACCGCTATAACCATGGTCTTCGTATCTTTGAGAAGACAGATGATTACTGGGTTATCGGCACAGCCAATCCATTCAATGGTACACAACTGTGGCGTACAACCAATCTTGAGAAGAATACAGACATTCCGGACAGCACAGAAACTGAAACACCTGAAACAGATGTCAAACCAGGATTAATGCCAAAACCAAGTACAACAAAACCGACAACAACTGTGAAAAAACCAACCACTTCCGCTAAAAAGACAACTGCAAAGAAAGCAGCTGTTAAGACAGGTGATGAAAGCAACTCAACACAGTTTATCGTATTAATGGGTATTTCTGCAGCAACAATCTTTATTCTCGGCTATCGCCTGCGTAAAAAGGAAAATTAATCAAGCGGCAGTCGCCAAGGTCTCGTGCAAGCACGGACTTTGGCTCGTTGCTCGCGTAAATCAAAAGGAGGTTGGAACTCAATGCGAATTCCAGCCTTCTTTTCATCTATACTGCTTTAATTTTAGTAACTTTTAATCAGGAAAACTATTTTCCAGACACAGTGCGCCGAATCCCACCCGAATATCCGGATAAATACTAACGCCTCGCAGCGGTCTTGCCCCAGCCAGCAGATAAGCCTTTAATTTGTCTCCATACAAATACGGATCATTTTTTCTCACAATGCCATATTCCATCAGCAGTGCTGCCGCCCCTGTCACAAAAGGCACAGCAAAGGATGTCCCTGAAACCACAGTATAACCGCCGCCCGCCAATGTTGTTGTAATATCCACCCCCGGCGCTGACAGCTCTGGTTTCACACTGGCAAAAGCGCCCATATACCCTCTCCCGGAAAAATCCGCGTAATCATCCAGCCATGTATTATAAGCACCTACCGTAATGGCCTTCTTGGCTGTTCCCGGTACAGTGATTGTCAGATCCGGATCCGGACGCAGAAATCCCGTATTTTGATTCAAAACCCCCGCCGTTGGAAGCCACATCTGAATATCCCCTCTGATAATCCTCCCCGGAAGAAGCCGGATCGTCCAGATACCGCCCGTCAAATACTGTCTCTGTGGAATAAAGTCGATATAAATTTCCTGATTGATCGAATAGGGTGCAGGCTCACCGTAATACAATAAAATCTCTGTATTTTCCAGACGAAAACGCTGCGGGCCGAGAATCTTTTTGATTTGTCCGCTGCTTTCTCCTGAAGGACTGATAATTTCAATATCTGCCTCATCGCCATAATACTTCCATATCTGAACATTCAGGGACCGTTCATATTCACTGACACTGATATCTGCATCCAGAGTCTTTTCTGATATCATGACCGCCCTAAAATGTCCTGCTGAAACTGCATTATTTCCGGCAGCAATGATGATATTATTCTTCCATATCTGCGACACTGTATCAATATAGGATTCCAGAAGCGAACTGCCATCATGCGCCCCATAGCTGTTGCCGAAACTGACATTCACAGCCACCGGCTTTCCCGCATGAATTGCCTCCCGAATGACAAAATCCAGCCCCAACATTAATTCCGTTGTCCTCGGAAATCCCCGTTCATTTGTCATTCCCATTTTCACTACAAGCAGTTCACTTCCAGGTGCCGCTCCTCTGTTGACACCGCCGGAACTGCTGCCGTTTCCTGCCATAATACCCGCCACCGCAGTTCCATGGCCACTCCTGTCTTCACTTGGCACTATCCGCTTTCTTTCTTCCGCTGTTTCTGCCGCCAACGCATTATTGATATCCTCTTTTGTATACAATGCACCCCTGTCATATCCTTCCGGTGGCATTCCCTGAGCTGTCTGATCCCACAGTGCATGAATCCGCGTTGTTCCATCGGGATTTCTGAAATCTCTGTGGGTATAATCAATCCCTGAATCAATGACCGCCGTCAGAACACCTTTTCCTGTCAGCTGCAGCGGTGGTGCCTGCACTGGGTTAATGCAGGAGGCAATCCTTCCCTGAACAACAGTAAAGACCAGCTGTTTGGACTTTTCAATGTAAGTAATCACTTCCTCATCTGAAAAATCATCCAGCTGGTCTTCTGCAATCGTCACAATGGCATACTGCCCCAATAAAGGTACAATCCGAATGCCGGGGTATCGATCGGCAAGTGACAGAATATCCCCGGTATACTTCACAATAATCTCCCAGGTATCTGTCTGCGGGTCAAATCCTACCCCAAGATTCTCCGACTTCTCCTTCTCTGAATTTGTAGAACCTGCTGCCAGATTCAGCAAATTCTCAATCTTCTGGTCAGCCATAATAACTCCCATTCATATCATTTCTCTAATATATTCCTTTGACTAAATTACAAGAACCGATAACACACATGCTTCTGCCACAGTTGCTGTAGATGCCTCCAATTCAATGACATGATCCAGAAATCCTTTTTCTTGTAAATATTTTTCCGCTTTTACTAATGACATTATCTTATGTTCCTTTATCCTTTTGTCCGTATAATTAATCGGCAATCTTTGCCTGCTGCCTTTCATGCTCTCTTGTTACCTGTCTCAGACACATCAGGCACACCGGCGTAATATATAATGTTGCTGAAACCCATGCTGTCTGATCTGCAAAACAAATGGCTGTAAATCCGTATGTTCCCACAAAAGCAAAGCTGACAAAGGTTCGTGCAATCATTTCCGTTACGCCCGAGAAAATCGCTCTTCCTGAGAAGCCCATTCCCTGGGCACTCATTCTGAAGACACTGAGCGGTCCGAGACTCCAGTAGAAGAAACCGAGACAACGCAAATATTTGGCTGAGGCATCCAACACCGCCGTCTGGTCCGCACTGATAAAGAGCATAGACAACGACCTGCCCGCAAAAATCAGCACCAGACCAATCAATAAACCATAAATAAACCCAACGCCTACGCCCTGCCATAAACCTTTTCGGATACGCTTAATCTTACCTGCACCCAGATTCTGACTGCAAAAGACAGAAACGCCGTTGGCCAAGGCATCAAATGGACACATGGCAAACTGTTTAATACGCATGCCGGCTGTAAATCCCGATACATAGATACTTCCAAGTCCATTATTGGCCGACTGCATCACCATACTGCCGATGGCCGTGATGGAAAACTGCAGTCCCATCGGCAGGCCCATCACCAGCATTTCTTTCACATAAACCGACTGTAAATGACAATCTTTTCTCTTCGGATGAAGTATCTGCACTTTCTTTATAATAAAAATCAGACAGCAAAGTCCGCTGATAGCCTGGGCTGTAATGGTTGCAAATGCCGCACCTGCACATCCCCATTTAAATACGATGATACAGATCAGATCCAATACCACATTCAAACAAGCTGAAAAGGCCAGAAACAAAAACGGCGTTCTGCTGTCCCCAACCGCACGCAGAATGCTTGACAGGAAGTTGTACAAAAGTGTAAATGGCAATCCAAGGAAAATAATCAATATGTAAATACGAGCGTTGCCGTAAATATCCTCCGTTACAGACAGCATCTTGAGAATCCATGGACAAAGAAGTACACAGCCTGTTGTCAGGATGACTGCAATCACCGCTGTCAGCAAAGCGCCATGAAAAATGTCTTTTCTCATACGCCCAAATTGATTGGCACCGAAATCTCTGGCCACCGGCACACCAAAGCCGCTGCAAAGTCCGGTACAGAAACCCAACACCAGAAACTGAACACTGCTGGTAGCACCAACACCTGCCAAAGCCTGCGTGCCCAGAAAACGGCCGACAATGGCCGCATCAATCATATTGTATGTCTGCTGTAATAAATTGCCCACCAAAAGGGGCAGAGCAAACCGGAGAATCAATCCAAGGGCATTGCCCTCTGTCATATCCTTTGTCATTCTGCCTGCTCTCCTTCATTTATCTTTTCTTCTATTTCAGCATTTTCGGACAGTTTCCTGATACGAGTTTCCAACCATTCTCTGCTGTCATCTGCCAATGAATAATGACTGCCGCTAAAGAAAACCCCTGTCTTATCCGCATCCTCATCAGACGCTCCCATAATCCACAATTCTTCCGGCTCACATTTCAAAGCATCATAACGATGTGTCACATCTTTGATACGTTTGCTGTGGAAAAAGAGTTTTCTCGCCGATGCTTTCATTTCCCCAAAAGTCAGTAATGCAATTTTATCCTCTTCCACATGCAATTTCTCATGATTAGCCCTGATAAAACGGAGAGCACGGGCCATATCATCTGCTTCGCTCTCTTTTCGGAGATTCAGAATAAAAGCCTGGCATCCCAATTCAAAAATGGTTTTCGCCATTTTCATGCCTTCATCCATCATCCGCTGACGCCCATTCTCCCAGTCCGGGCAAATAAGAATGGCCGGCCGATTCTCTTCATCCGATATAAATGGAATCAACACAACATACTCTGCTGCTTCAGCTTCATTTTCCGGTAGTCCCCGCCAGATTGGAATCGTAATTTTATCTCCGGCTTCACGTCTCTCCAGAATAAAATTGGCGGCATCCACCAACTCCTGTCCCGGGAACTTCGTCATCTTCATCATATTTTTCAATTTCATTTTGGAAAATGGCCATTTTATCTGACTGCATAATGCAAGGTCAAAAAAAATGGGCAATTTCTTATTGACCCGCTCATTCTCAGAAATTTCTGTTACTGTGCTATCTAATGTAAATCTCTCGTTCATAACTCTTCCCGCTCTTATTGTGTAAACTTCATGTTAAATGTATACCTGCACAACCTTTATCTCAACCGCAGATTAGCATCCTGCCAAAACAAAAAGATAATGCGCTGTTTTTTATTGTAGCATTATCTTTTTTGCAAATCAATATTTCTGATGTATAACATTATTCTTTTCTGGATATACTGTTATTGTTCTAATCGATAACGATTAGAATCCCCCCTCCAGATACAAAAGATATTTTTTGACTCACCTATGAGTACTTATCCTCCCCTTTTTTTCCTCCGGGTGCTCACTTACAGCCCCGGAGGTTTCCCTTTTCACATGATTGCTCTTTTTATTCGGGTTCAAAATCTGTCCGATCGCAGTTCTTTCTTGACGGATAAAAGGCGGCTGTTATACAATACATATTGAAGTCAATCACTCACTTAAAATAGTCCCAGAAAGGATATGCATATGAAAATAAAAAGAATCTTTGCCATCATTGCCGTTGTACTGCTTGTGGCCCTCTATGGCTCAACCATTGTCTTTGCCATGTCAGATAATCCGAATGCGGTTTACATGTTCAAAGCATCCATCTTCTGCACCGTGATCATACCGATTATTCTCTATAGTTACATACTAGTTTACAGGGTTTTTGGAAAAAAGGAATCTGATCATACTGATGATGCAAAGGATATCCCAAAAAAATAACATTTGTTAATAAATTTTATATTTCTTTTATCGCAAAGACATAATTTGAACACAATTTATGCGTATAATAACATCATAGCAATCAAGCAGATGGTTGCTATGCAGTTTGATTTTTTCATAACATTCGCCGGATGGTTCCCCAATAGCCATCCGGCCTCCCTCTTTTATAAGCCTTTTTCAGGCTTATTTTTTTGCCGTTTATGGATGGAAGTGCGTACCAGCGCAAGTTCTATTTCCCGGGTTTCTTCTTCGGTATATGATTTCTCCATTTTCTATCTTCATCAAAACCTTTGACTCACTCTGTTCCAATTCACTGTAAACATCGACTTTCTCATCATATACTGTCAGATTCGCCTGATCTCCCACTTTCATCGTCAAATTACCGGACATAATCTTATATTCCCCGGATGGCTGATAAGCCGCCCCCATCTCATGCACATTATCCCCGGTCGCCTGACTATAAAGGCAGGCCAGCACCGATTTATTCTTGTAACCGCACATAATGGTATCCAGTCCGATATATCTGGAAATCTCATCGCAGTCACCAATTGCAAGATACTTCCCATCCTTAACTGCCAATGCGCCATTTCTTGCCCTGCCGTCACTTCCGAAAATACGTCCGTTGATCACGATATCCGCAAATACTTCTTCATTCTCTGTATAAGATTCACTCATCTGATTTCCATCCTTTCTGTCCATGCGGGCTTTTACAAATTCTTCCTGATAAAACACAAAAAGGACAGTCTTGTGACTGTCCTTCCAGTTTCATCATTATCCGTATTTACAAATGTTCAATAAACTGAACCATGCCCTCCAATGCTTCCTGCTCGTCCATACCATCGCAGACAACCGTAATCTCTGTGTCCTGTCTGATACATAGACTCAGGATACCAAGAAGGCTCTTCGCACTGATCTCCTTATCACCGTGTGCCAGTGAAACTCTGCATCGATACTTTAATGCTTCTTCCGCCAATTCTCCGGCCGGCCGAAGGTGCAGACCATGTGGTGTATGTATTGTCACCTGTGCGCTAATCATAAAGATCAAACCCCCGTTACTTTCCCTATGTCATGCCTCTATTGTATGTATAGTATAGCATCTTTTACTGAAAAAAGCACGTTCTTTTTTTAGAATTTGATGAAATTTTATATAATTTCCATTATTTTACAACAATTAATCTTCCATAATATGTTCAAAGGCTACCTGGAACATTTTCTGAATATGTTCATCCGCCAATGAGTAATATCGTACCTTGCCGTCACGGCGTGTCTTCACCAGACGCACCTGCTTGAGCATGCGCAGCTGATGCGATACCGCGGACTGATTCATCTCAAGGAGCACAGACAGATCGCTGACACACATCTCAGACTGAGCCAGGGCGCAGATAATCTTTGCTCTCGTCAGATCTCCAAAAGCTTTAAATAACTCCGCCACGTCAATCAGATCGTCCTGATCCGGCATATGGGATGCAACATACGCAACAACATCGGGATGTACCTGTGTCTGATTGCTCTCACTTGTATTCTGTTCATATTCACCATTTGCTCTCATAAAATCACCACTTTCACATGAAGCAATTGTCATTTACTTTCTGTTGGCAGGTTCAATATTAATATTGCGGCCTTTGATACGAGCATGGGACATCGCGTTCAGTACGTCTCTTGCATATTCCTTCGGAACTTCTACAAATGTATACTTGTCATACATATCGATGGTACCGATCAGGCTGCCGGCAATACCAGTTTCACCGGCAATCGCACCAAGAATATCCCCCGGTCTTGCCTTCTGATTCTTACCTATATTGATAAAGAGACGTACCATACCGTCTTCAGCACCTGTATCACCAAAATCATCCACTTCTACGCTCTTATCTTCATCACCAAGTGCCATTCGTAGAAATGCTGCTGCCAGATCAAGTGTTGTATAATCTTCTTTCTCAAGCTTCTCCTCAATCATGCGGATATATGGCTTGAGATTGTCCTCGTCGATCATTCCTGCCACCTTCTCAAAGATCTTGTCCGCTTTGACATTGGCAACATCATTCAAGGAAGGGACCTGTTTTGCAATAATCTTCGTACGACAATAACGCTGGATATCTTTCAGCTTATAAAACTCACGGCCGGTGATAAATGTGAAGGCTTTGCCATTCTTGCCGGCACGGCCTGTTCTTCCGATTCGATGCACATAATATTCATCATCCTGCGGCAGATCATAGTTGAAAACAGCATCCACATCATCAACATCAATACCTCTGGCTGCCACATCTGTTGCAACAAGAATCTCTGTACGGCCGTTGCGGAAACCATTCATAACACGGTCGCGCTGCTGCTGTTTCATATCACCGTGAAGTCCTTCTGCAAAATAACCTCTGCCCTTTAAACCTTCCACCAATTCATCAACCTGTCTCTTTGTATTACAGAATACAACAGAAAGGGCTGGATTGTAAATATCTAAAAGTCTTGAAAGGACTTCTTCCTTATTCTTCGGACGCACTTCATAATAATACTGCTCAATATTGGCAACCGTCAGTTCCCTCTTTACAACCTTGACAATCTTGGCATTCTTCTGGTAGGTTCTTGCAATCTCCATGATCGGCTGCGGCATTGTTGCTGAGAAAAGCAGTGTCTGGCGCTCTTCAGGTGTCTGTGAAAGGATTGTCTCAATATCTTCGCGGAATCCCATATTCAGCATTTCATCTGCTTCATCAAGAACAACAATCTTCAGATCATCCAACTTAATCGTATGGCGTCTCATATGGTCCATGACACGTCCCGGCGTACCGATCAGCACCTGAACACCTGTCTTCAGAGAGCGGATCTGCTTCACAATATCCTGTCCGCCATAAATCGGCAGTACCTTAATACCATGCATAAACTTCGCCAGTTTACGGATCTCATCTGCTGACTGAATGGCCAACTCTCTTGTCGGACAAAGGACAATTGCCTGCACATGCTTATTCTTCGGGTCCACCTTCTGAAGCATCGGAATACCGAAGGATGCCGTCTTACCTGTACCTGTCTGTGCCTGTCCGATAATATCCTGTCCTGTCATAACTTCCGGAATCGCCTTGGCCTGAATCGGTGTGGCCTCTTCAAAGCCCATCTCTGTCACAGCTCTTAAAATTCTCTCATCTACACCTAAATCTTCAAATCTTACTGGTTCCATTTTCAAACCTCCTGTATATGCACAAAAAAATAGCTTCAGAACCTTCTCAGATAGCACTACATGCTGTCATCGTTCTCAAGCATCTCTTTTGCAAAAATATCTATAAAACAATGCGTTACATTAAAACTATATCAATGATAGCAGAACAGAGATTATTTGTCAAATAAATTTTAAAGGCTGCAGGGAATCTTCTGGTATCCTACAGCCTTTATTGAAAAATGAGGTATTTATTGAACTAGCGAATCTTGTTGGTACGTCTCCAGATATGCATCTTCTCAGCTTCTGCAATCAGTTCATCTCTAAACTGCGGATGTGCAATACTGATCAGTGCTTCTGCTCTCTCCCATGTGGAAAGACCTTTCAGATTAACCTTGCCGTATTCTGTAACAACGTAATGTGTATTGGCACGGGTATCTGTAACAATAGAACCATTATGTAATGTCGGAAGAATTCGTGACTGAAGTTCTCCGTTTTTATTCATAAATGTAGAAGACAGGCAGATAAAGCTCTTACCACCTCTGGACTGATAAGCACCCATAACAAAATCTAACTGACCGCCGGCACCGCTGATCTGCTTTGTACCTGAGCTTTCTGAGCTGACCTGACCAAACAAGTCAATATCAACGGCATTATTAATAGAAATAAAATTGTCCAGTGCAGCTACAGACTGAATACAGTTCGTGTAATCTACAGGTGCAGACATACATTCCGGATTATTGTTCACATAATCATACAGCTTCTTTGTACCTGCTGCAAAAGCATATACCTGTCTGCCTCTGTCAATATTCTTGCGAGAACCATTGATCTTACCTGCCATAGCTATGTCCACAAATGCGTCCACATACATCTCTGTATGAACACCCAGATCACGAAGATCAGATTCTGCGATCATGGAACCTACTGCATTCGGCATACCACCGATACCAAGCTGGAGACAAGCACCATTTGGAATTTCTTCAACGATAAGTTTCGCAACGGCCTCATCAACCGCTGTTGCCTTGCTTGCACCCATCTCTGCAATCGGAGGATTGTCACCTTCTACAATATGTGTTACCTGAGAAATATGTATACCTTCATTGAAACCGCCCAGACATCTCGGCATGTTCTGGTTAACCTCTACAACGATAATCTGTGCTCGCTTACACATGCTGGCCATATGAGAAGCACTTGGTCCGAAGTTAAAGAAACCATGCTCATCCATTGGTGCCACCTGGAACATCGCCACATGGATCGGTTCGACATTCTCTGCATAATAACGCGGCAGTTCAGAATAGCGAATAGGTGCATAAAAGGCAAATCCCTCATTCACTGCCTTACGTTCGATTCCGGACATATGCCAGGAATTCCAGCAAAAATGATCTGCCGGGTTCTCAATATCAAAAATAGCCGGACGCCATAATGCGATTCCGCCACGAATCTTCACATCTTCCAGTTCCGGCATTCTCTCTGCCAATGCCTTATCCAAAGCAACCGGATGTCCTGTACACCAGCCATAATCTACCCAATCACCACTTGTAACATCCTTGACAGCTTCCTTCGCTGTACACAGCTTTGACGCATAAAGCTTTTTGTAATCCATATTGTTTCCTCCTTCTACAAATATTCTCCCTTTTACTTGTTGAACCAATCAAGATATTTTTTTAACAATATCTAGTATAGCACGATTTTATGAAAAGGTCAATAAATTCGCCGTATCAAAAGCTAAACATGCAGTGTGCATGCTAATTATCCGCATATGAACTATTTAAGACAGGTTTTATCTCTCACCATACCACTTATTTTTCATAAAATTTATAAATAATCGACTATATTATGATAATTTAATAACAATATATCGACTATAAGCGATAAGATGGTTTTTCTTCTCCATAGAGCCAATATCTAAGATAATCATCCGCCACAATAGCTGCCGCACTTAACACAAACCAAACCGCCGCATAGGGCAGACAGATTTGTCCATAAAGATTAAAGGGTATCCGACTGTAATCCCATATATCCAGTTTCAGCCACAGATTTAAAATTACCCCTGCACAAAATTCAAGAAAAGTGATCATCAACATCGACAGAAACATTTGCTGCAGCAGCGTATATCTCCCCCTCTGCTTCTCATTGAGGCGTCCGCATAAAATAAAACAGATACCGCCGAGAATAAACATACTCCAATGAGAAAATCCCCGGGTAAACATTTCAATACCATAATAAATACTTCCCCCGAATACAAATAGGAACAGGAACTTACACAAAGCTATCATTTTTCTATCCTTTCCGCTGTCTTTACAGACAGACGCCAACTCCTTTATAGTAGTATAGACTTTCAAACAGCTTTTTAGTCCTTTTGTCCAATGAATATATCATATATATCCTTTTCAAAATATCAGATACCTCACTTGTCTGCGGATCAGGCCGGTTATTTGCGAAACGATGTACTAGTATTTTCTGACGGAGTGTGCTACAATTTCATAGGTATTTAAATGAAAACATTTTTATAAATTATACACTGCGCGTATCTGCGCAGCACTTGAACAATGGAGCGTGATTTATGTCACTATTAGATTTATATACATCCTGTCAGCTCTGTCCCAGGAACTGCAAAGCTGACAGACAACACGGACAAACCGGATTCTGCCATATGCCGGCCGATCTCAAGGTTGCCCGGGCCGCACTTCATATGTGGGAAGAACCCTGTATTTCAGGTAAAGCCGGTTCAGGCGCAGTCTTTTTCTCCGGATGCAGTGTGGGCTGTGTCTTCTGTCAGAATCATGCCATTGCTGCCGGCCAGAGCGGCAAGAGGATTTCTATAGAGAGACTGGCCGATATTTTTCTGGAACTGCAAACAAAAGGTGCCAACAATATCAACCTTGTCACACCGGAACACTATGCCCCATCCATTGCACTGGCCCTTGCTATGGCCAAGGCAAAGGGACTGCATCTGCCGATCATCTGCAACTGCAGCGGCTATTCTTCTCTGACTGCTCTGCGTATTCTTTCTGATCATGTCGATGTCTGGTTGCCGGATTTTAAGTATTATAGTCCTGAATTATCCAGAAAATATTCCCATGCACCGGACTATTTTACAGTAGCCTGTCAGGCGCTTCAATTCATGTATGAACAGGCTGGTGATCCCGTCTTTGACGACAACGGTATCATTCAAAAGGGCATCATCGTCCGGCATCTGACACTGCCCGGCTGCATGGAGGATTCCAGAAAAGTCATTCACTATCTCCACGAAATCTACGGAGACAAGATTTATATCAGTATCATGAACCAATTTACTCCGGTTTCTGAACTGCTTTCAGATTATCCGGAACTCAATCATACAATTTCCGCTTCCGATTATGATGCTTTGGTTGACTACGCCATTGACATCGGTGTCGAAAACGGTTTTATCCAGGAAGGTGAAACTGCCAAAGAAAGTTTCATTCCGCCATTTGACAACGAAGGAGTTTAATATTTATGTACAACAAGAAAAAAGCAACTGATAAGCCGGTTGGAAAATCATCCGGTTTAAACCATTCATCTTCAGGCAAGGCCTCTGAAAAACATAATTTTCCGAAACAGAACGATTCAAAAAAGGCATCTGATGTCTGTCCTGTCCACAAAAAGTGCGGCGGCTGCCAGTACCAGGGCATGGCTTACAAAAAACAGTTATCTCTGAAACAACGACAGGCCAACATGCTTCTGGGCAAGTTCGGAACGGTGCTTCCGATCATCGGTATGAAAAACCCGCTTCATTACCGCAATAAAGTACATGCTGTTTTTGCATTTGAAAAAGGCAAAGCCATCGCCGGTACTTATCAGGAAGGCACCCACAAAGTTGTCCCTGTGGAAAGCTGCCTGATTGATGATGAAAAATCCGATGCGATTATCCAGACAATCCGCGAACTTCTGAGATCTTTCAAGATTAAAACTTACAACGAGGATTCAGGCTACGGACTCCTCAGACACGTATTAATTCGCCGTGGTTTTACAAGCGGTGAGATCATGGTTGTGCTGGTTGCATCCTCTCCTGTTTTCCCTTCTAAGAATAATTTTGTCAAAGCCCTCAGAAAAGAACATCCGGAGATTACAACTGTGATTCTCAATGTCAATGACCAGAATACCAGCATGGTTCTGGGCGAACGCAATATTACTCTTTACGGCAAAGGCTACATTGTTGATACATTATGCGGCCATACATTTGCCATTTCACCATCTGCCTTCTATCAGGTAAATCCGGTTCAAACAGAGATTCTTTACCAGACAGCCATGGATTATGCCGGACTGACAGGTAAAGAAACCGTTGTAGATGCCTACTGCGGTATCGGAACCATTGGCATCATCGCCGCTGACAAAGCCCAATCCGTTATTGGTGTTGAATTAAATCCAGCCTCTGTGAAAGACGCCAGAAACAATGCCCGTCACAACAATATCGGAAACATTACCTTCTATCAGAATGATGCTGAACGCTTCTTAAACGAAATGCAGGAACAGAATGCCAAGGCAGATGTGATCTTCATGGACCCTCCGAGAGCCGGTTCCACACAATCTTTCATGGCCTCTGCCATCTCCCTGAATCCGGACCGCATTGTTTATATTTCCTGTAATCCGGAAACACTGGCAAGGGATCTGGAATTTTTTAAGAAACATCAGTATACCGCTGAGAAAATTCAGCCGGTTGATATGTTCCCATTCACAACACATATGGAAACTGTATGCCTCTTAACCCGCAGAAAATAAGGAGTTTTCACTTCTTTTCTTGCCAACGGACAACAATTTGTCCACGAAAAAATCCCCAAGGAATGAATATATCCTTGGGGATTTTTTCGTCTATTATTTTGCTGTTGTTTCAGCAGTTTCTGTTGTCGTTTCAGCGACAGTTTCTGTTTCGGAAGCTGCTGTCTCTGCTGCACTCTCTGTAGCTGCTGCTGTATCTGTCTCAGAAGCTGTCTCTGTTGCAGCCTCTGTCTCATGCAGATATGCAACGTGATGTCTGCTATCTTTCACTTCAATATCTGCTGTCAGATCAGACATATAATCATTCAGCTTGTTGGATGTGATGGTATCTTTGATGTTCACATACCATTCTTCTTTATTATCTCCTACAAAGTAAATGATATGACAGCCATAATCGGATTCTACAATACCTGTATCACCAGGCTTACGGGAAGCATCGAAAATCCAGTCATTGAAGTTTGTAACCATCTGACCTTTTTTGACTGCTTCATACAGACCGCCATTTGTATTGGAACCTGTATCATCGCTGTATGTCTTGGCAAGCTCTGCAAATCTGTCCTCTGTTGCATCACCGTTCTTCCAGTCATCCAGAATCTGCTCAGCTTTAATCTTTGCTGCTGCTTTTGCATCTTCCTTAGCCTGTTCCTGTGCCTCTGCAGATTCAGTCTCTGCTGTTTCTGTTTCACCAGCTGCAGTTGTTTCTGTCTCGTCAGTCTCTGCCGCATCAGAAGATGAAGTATCTGCACTGATCAGAATCTGTCGAACATCAACGGTCTTTATATGATCAAGGTATCTGTCTTTGAAGTAAACAACATAATATGCATTATTGGCAGTATCTTCGATCACAGTTGTATCTCCTGCCTGACGATCCGCATCAAATAACCAGTTAGCAACATCTGTAGGGCTGATAGAGGATTTCTTCTTGCCTGTATTCAGAGAATCAACGGTTGTATCAGATGCATACTTATCATAAACTTTCTCGAAAGAAGCTTCATCCTTGATCTTGGAAAGCATCTCATCAGCTTTTGCTTTGGCAGCTGCCATTGCTGCTTCCTTCGCTTCTTCTTCGGCCTTGGCTGCGGCTTCGCTTTCTTCCGCACTCATTGTCTCAGATTCTGTCTCTGTCTGAGTTTCTGTCACTGCAGTTTCAGAAGTGCTCTCTGCGGCTGTTTCAGAAATGCTTTCAGCAGCTGTTTCTGTCTGAGCCTCTGTCTCAGTCTCAGTCTCTTCTTCCGGCATATCTGCTTCAATCTTGCAGACTCTGTAATCTACAGAATCATAATTGTCCTTGTTCTCATCATAGTAAGTATTGATCTCGTCATCTGTGACTTCGATATCGTCCTTGACATCATTGTAATAAGCAGATGCAAGACCGCTCATCTCTACATATGGTTTGATACCTTCAAGTGTTGCATCACTGCCAAATACAGACTTGCAATATTCATCTTCACTGACTCCCTGCTGCTGGGCATAGGATTTAATGGAAGTGACCATATCGTCATAATCAGAAGATGCATCATACTCAAAACCTTTTTCATTGGCTTCATCTGTCAGTGCGTAAACATTCTTCAGCTGATTGACTGCCTGCTGCTGGAAATAATCATCCCATGTCATTGTGTCTGAATACTGCTGCTGATCCAGCGGTTTGGATGTATCCAGACCAAAGTAAGACAGATAACTGCCATATGTGGAAGCAAATGAATTCAGACTGCTGTAATAATAATAGTCAAATTCAGCTTTCTGAATTTCATGATCGCCAACTGTAATATATGGGCCATGCTTTTCCTGATAATTATCATAGAACTTCCAGGCAGCAATACATACACAAATGATCACTGCGAGAATACAACCTGTTTTGATGATTGCCTTCTCCTTCTTTGCCTTTTTCTCTTCCTCCTGACGACGCTGCATCTTCAGGTCATACTTTGTCATTTTCTTCTCCGACTTTGTGTTGTCTGCCGGACTATTGGATTTGTTGTTCTTTTCAGACATATCAACTGCCGCGATGCCCACCATTCTGGCAGGTCCCGCGTCGCTCCTTCCTACTATTAATTTCTAATATTCTTCATAGCTTACTTCTGTCCAGGCCAACGACAAATTGTCATTGTCACTGGCGGCATCTTCAAATACCCACATAAGTCTGGAGCCATAAGAAGTATTCTCCATACATTCACGATTAATGATCGTGACATGTGTCTCTTCCGTTATATCTGTCAATGCATCATAAAAGCCTTCTAGATCATTGCCATAATATTCCGGAAAATCAAACACATCAAATAGGTATTCTTGTGCTGAGGATTCTGACGCCATAAACTTTCCATTTAATGTAATCTCTTTCATCGTCCTAGTCTCCCTCTCATTCCGCCATATGGAATGCAGTGCTTTAATGGTAATAGAATACGCCCGGTCCACAGCATCCGGCACCTGGACATAAACAGCCGCATGCCGCATTCAGACATAAAATCTTGCAGCACCAGTCTGATACATTGATGGTCGGCATCCCGTATGACTGTCCCATATCCTGATACCACTGTCCACCGGATTCCAGCTGACTGAGCAGCTGCCGATACTGCATGTTATTCGGATCCAATTCCACTGCTTTTCTGGCATGCTCCTTGGCATTGATATTGCTTCCCATTCTTGCATTGGCAAGGGCACTCAGATAATACCACTGTGCATTCCTGTTGGAAATACTGTCAAGTACATGCAGAGCTTCCGTATAACTTCCGGCATTGATATAATTGGCCGCCGCACGGAATTTCAGAGAATCCTCATCCTGATACTGGTTCTGCTGATTCTGCTGCTGGCTGCCATAACCGCCATAACCACTGCCATAGCCGCCAAATCCACCGAAACTGCCCCAAAAATCCTGGCCGCCAGCTGAATTACCATAGCCATAGCCGCCATAACCTGCACTGCTCTGCCCTGAAGTACCATGCTCACGCTCATTAATAATCTGATTGTAAGCAGCCTGCACTTCTTTGAACTTTGCCTCAGCCGCCTCTTTATTCGGATTATTAATATTGGCGTCAGGATGATACTTCCTGCTCAGTCTTCGATATGCTTTTTTTATTTCATCATTGCTGGCATCTCTGCTTACGCCAAGTACCTGATAGGGATCTGTCATTCGTTCTCTCCTGCCTTATTTCTTTTATTATATACTGAGGCAAACTTTGCCCATACACCGGAATAAAGAATATTCCGAAGTATACCTGCATCCTGCACAATCGGCAGACGCTCAAATGCCCTGCAGCATTCTGCCATCTGCATCATCAGCATGTTCTGACATTCACTGTCAAAGTTCTCGTGATCTTTTATTGTCATGAAAGGATTATAGTTCCCGGACACGGCATCCTTCTCTATATCCTCATAAGCATCCATCAGATAAATAAATTTGCCGAGAAAAAAACCCATCTGTCTGAGATCTGATGCCCAGGCATCCTCCCGGCAGACAAAAATCTCTGCCAACATCTTACCCGTTAGGCAGGCCGCCTCCTCTACATTGTCAGAACAACTTTTCTCGCATACAGAAAGCGCCTTCATATAATCAACGACTGCCTGATGCTGACGCGGATACTTCTCTCTGATGCCGCGATATGTCTTTGACAGCAGCTGTGCAGCTGCATAACGGGAAAGCTTTCTGTCATCCTGCCAATCATCCAGCAAATTGTGATAGGCCAGCAATATATTCATATCCGCACAGTAAGAAGAAAAATCATTCCACCGCTCTGTATGATTTTTCATCGGATGGACCAGACATCTTCCCGTCTTCTCATGCATTTCATGTTCATAAACACCATTCAGAAGGATAACAAGAAATGTCATATCATATGTCAGCGTCAACTGACCGGCACGTCCGTGAAGGCCGTGAAGTGCATGACATAAACCGCAGTAATAAGCATCGTATGCCGCTGATTCCTTAACTTTTAATTCCGCCCTGTTGACTGTAATATATCCAAACATCTGATTCCTTTCAAATTCACTGTTAAAGTATTGTCTGCAAGCGCATACATCTATATTAATTCCAAACAATTCAAATAACAATTAAATGAATATGATAATTTTATAAAACTCTGAGAAACAAATCATGCAGGTATAAAGGCAGGCACACCAGACCTGCCGGTGTGCCCGTGTCAAATGATCATTGATTATGCCAGTCTCGCCATAAATGCTTCGTTGTTGATGATTGCACGTTTGTGCGTACCTGTGCCGATCAGACCCTTCTCGTCATAAACATTCACTTCAAATACAAGCTTCTTGCCGTTGACTTCCTTTAAAAGGCTTTCGCATCTGACTTTCATGCCAATCGGTGTTGCCGCAATATGCTTGATATCAACAGATACACCAACTGTGCCTTCGCCTTCTGCCAGTTCAGACTGAACGCTTTCTGCACATGTGCCTTCCATTAATGCAATCATACTAGGCGTTGCATAAACAGGTAATAAACCGCTGCCCACCTTGCTGGCTGTTACATCTTCTGTTACAACAATACTCTTCTCATTCTTAATTCCTGCTTCCATTGATAAAGCCTCCTTATGATGTCGTATTCTTCAGGACTATTCGTAATCGTCCTCTTCACTGCTCATATCTTCGTCAGACTCGGATTCTTTTTCCTCATCATCTTCATCCTCAGAATCTTCATCAGAATCTTCCTTCATCTCATCCTCAAAAATGTCTTCATCATCGACGTCAAGGGCAATATCATAAACATCACCGCCAATGCTTGGCTTATCGTCTTCATCATCCGCATCCTCGCCGCTTGAAAGGATCTTAACATCTCCGTCCATAAGTTCTTCAACTGCAACGGAAAGTGGCTTTTTGTTCTTATAATCCGGAACTGCAGATTCTGCACCTGCAATAATCTGCCTTGCACGCTTGGCAGCTGCAATAACGATAGAATATCTGCTGCTGACGATCGGCTGCTCGCCCTCTTTGACTTCGCTGTTAACAGCGTCCATTAATTCTGTATAAGATGGATGTAACATGTATCATTCTCCTTTTCTATATGGCTGCAGATCTCTCTGCAATTCTTGAATCTTCGCACCGTTAAACTGTGTTCTCTGATGTTCTGTTTCAATCAGACGGTTCACTGCATCCACACAGTGCTCCACCTCATCATTGATCACAATGTAATCATACTGATCAACATGCGCTGCTTCAGCACATGCCTGGGCAAGCCGTGATGCGATCACGTCATCACTCTCAGTCTTACGATTGCGAAGTCTTCTTTCAAGTTCTTCAATTGTCGGTGGTGTCAGAAAAATCAGAATTGCCTCCGGCACCGCTTTCTTTACTGCAAACGCGCCTTGCTGCTCAATCTCAAGAATCACATCATAACCGGCAGCCAGATTCTCTTCTACATACTGACGAGGTGTCCCGTAAGAATGTTCGACATACTGCGCATATTCCAGAAATGCATCGTTCTCAATCATCTGCTGAAATTCTTCATCACTCTTGAAAAAATAATGCACACCATGCTCTTCACCATTTCTCGGACTGCGTGTCGTTGCAGAAATGGACAGTTTATATCTCTCAGGGTACTTCTCAAGAAGTCTGCCGACAACCGTTCCCTTACCGGCACCTGAAAAACCAGAGATAATCGTCAAAATACCTCTCTTCTGATCACTCATCTTCCTCATCCTTTTCTATATCTGTTAATTGTTCCTGAATATCCCGTCCCTGATACCGTCCGGCAATTGTCTCCGGCTGCAAAGCGGATAAGACAACATGATCATCTGTCATAATGATCACGGCACGGGTTCTTCGTCCCTGCGTTGCATCAATTGCTCTGCCTTCATCCTTGGCATTCTGAACAATCCGCTTGCTGGGCGCTGAATCAGGACTGATAATGGCCACAATCTTGGCCGCATTCACCATATTGCCAAAACCGATATTGATCAATCTGCTCATCGCATACTCTCCGATTATTCAATATTCTGAATCTGTTCTCTGACCTTCTCAATATCTGTCTTCAGATCAATGGCTGTATTGGAAATCAACAGGTCATTGGCCTTTGACAGAATGGTATTGGCCTCTCTGTTCATCTCCTGAGCAATGAAGTCCAGCTTGCGGCCGACGCTTCCGCCATTCACAAGTGTTGTCCTCGTTGCCTCAATATGACTCTTCAAACGAACAATCTCCTCATCTACGCAAAGCTTATCCGCATAAATCGTTGTCTCCATGGCAATTCTGCCTTCATCGATATTCGTGTCACCAAGCAAATCTCTGACCTTATCCTCAAGACGTGCCCTGTAGTCCGCAATGATCTGAGGCGAACGTTCTTCAATATAAGCCACATACGCCAACATGCCGTCCAGCTTGGCGATCAGATCATTCTTCAGCTGTTCGCCTTCCCGGCTTCTTGTCTCTACAAGACCCTCACAGGCCTTTGTAATCGCCGGCTCAAGGAAATGCCATAATTCATCTTCATCAACGGTCTGTTCTTCTACTGTCAGAACCTCCGGATATCGTGAAAGTGCAGAAGTCCGCACATCATTCTCTATGCTAAAATCTTCAGACATCTGGCGAAGGGCATCCATATATTCCGCTGCCAGTTCCCTGTTGTACTTCAGACAGCTTCTGTTCTCTGTATAGTCTTCATAGGTAATAAAAATATCCACTTTACCTCTCTGAATATACTTCTTCAACAGACTGCGGATGGCTGACTCGAAAAAGCTCAGCTTCTTCGGCATCTTGATCGTGATATCACAATATCTGTGATTCACAGACTTCATCTCTACAATGACCTTTCTGTCTTTATCGGCGATCTCGCACCGCCCAAAACCAGTCATACTCTTTAACATCTGGTTCACCTGCTCTCATGGTATTGCATATGCCATCCTCTTCTGCCTTCGATTCGGATGGATATATATGGACATATACACTTTATTATAAAACACAAAAAAATACAAGTCAACACCAAAAGCATACTCGAACAATACTTTCTGCAAAAGTTCCTTGCCCCTCTCTCTTTATATATGGTATGATATTATCTGAATTGAAAAGAAAGGAAGTACATCAATATGGCTTTAGATGGACTTGTTATATCTAATATCGTATATGAACTCTCGGAGACACTGACGGGAGGACGTATTAATAAAATTTATCAGCCGGAACCGGATGCTCTGATTCTCGGCATTAAGAATAATCGTACCAATTACAAACTGTTGATTTCTGCCAGTGCCTCTCTGCCACTGATTTATCTGACAGATGATACGCCGGCCAATCCGGCTGTAGCGCCGAACTTCTGCATGCTGCTGCGCAAACACATCAACGGCGGCAAGATTCTTTCCATTACCCAACCCGGACTGGAACGTATCCTGCATTTTCATATTGAACATCTCAACGAAATGGGGGATGTCTGTGAAAAGATACTCATTGTAGAATTGATGGGCAAACACAGCAATATTATTTTCTGCCAGCCGGATATGACCATTATCGACAGTATCAAACATATTTCTGCCAATGTCAGCTCCATCCGTGAAGTGCTTCCAGGCAGACAGTATTTTATCGCTGAAACCCAGCACAAACTGAATCCTCTGGAAGTGGATGAGACATCCTTTATCGGTAAAGTTCTTGCCCAGCCTCTTCCTGTCGGCAAAGCGATTTACACAATGATTACCGGCATCAGTCCGTTGATTGCCGAAGAACTCTGTTTCCGGGCTTCCATTGATTCCGGTGCCAGCACCAAAGCTTTATCAGAACTGGAACAACTACATCTTTACCGAACCTTTGAGAAATTAAAAGAAGATATCATTGAGCATCGCTATCAACCGAATATTGTTTCCGATGAGGGCACACCGACAGAGTTTTCTTCTACTCAGCTGACCTGTTACGGAGAATTACAGGAGGAGGATTTCGACAGTATTTCCGAAGTTCTGAGATATTATTACGCCGCCCGCAATGCGGCTACAAGAATCCGCCAGCGATCCTCCGACCTTCGACGCATTGTAACAACAGCCCTTGAGAGATGCCGCAAGAAATATGCCCTTCAGGAGAAACAATTAAAGGACACTGAGAAGAAGGATAAATACCGTATTTACGGCGAAATGTTAAACACCTACGGCTACAGTCTGGAACCCGGTGCCAAAAGTCTTAAATGTATCAACTATTATACGAATGAAGAAATCCAGGTACCTCTGGACTCCCAGTTAAGCGCCCATGAAAACTCCGTCAAATATTTTGACCGCTATGCCAAGTTAAAACGTACATGGGAAGCCCTGTCCGTCCAGATTCAGGAAACAAAAGACGAACTGGAACATCTGGATTCCATTAGCACTGCCCTTGATATCGCCGTCTCAGAAGATGATCTGATTCAGCTCAAGGAAGAACTGATTCAGTTTGGCTATATCAAACGCCATTATTCCGGCAAAAAGGGCAACAAAAAAGTCCGCATTAACAGCAAGCCATTCCACTATATCTCATCAGATGGCTTCCATATGTATGTGGGCAAGAATAACTTCCAGAACGAAGAATTGACCTTCAAATTCGCCACAGGCAACGACTGGTGGTTCCATGCCAAAGGCATCCCGGGCTCCCACGTTATTGTCAAGAGCGAAGGACAGGAGCTGCCGGACCGCACCTTCGAAGAAGCCGGCCGACTGGCCGCTTACTACTCCAAAGGCCGTGACGCGGAAAAAGTCGAAATCGACTACATCCAGAAAAAACAGGTCAAAAAAACACCCGGCGGAAAACCAGGCTTCGTCATCTACCATACAAACTATTCATTACTGATAGATCCGGATATCCGAAACATTCAGCAGGTGAAATAAACTGGCCTCGGACGTTGGACTTCCAACAAACTTTTAATTAAATATAAAAAAATCTGACTCGAAAACAAGCACCCCATTTCCTTATTCAAAAGCAAGTGCTTCCAGCATGGCCGGTACTTAGGCATTGTCTTTTAATGCCTTATGTACCGCTGCCAATGCTGGGCAACGCGAGTGTGCTTGCTTTGAATAAGGAAATGGGGTGCTATTTCGAGTTAGACTTTCACCTTTTACTGGGCTACGGCGTGGCCTTTCTGGTAAATCACATCTACGACTTCTGAAACATATTTCTCACATGTTGCATCATCCGGTGCTTCTACCATAACACGGATAACCGGTTCTGTGCCGCTTTCGCGGACAAGGATACGGCCTTCACTGCCGAGTTTATCTGCAACAGCATCAACAGCGGCCATGACATCTTTGTCTTCTCTTGCTGTCTTCTTATCTCTGACGCGGACATTCTTCAAAAGCTGTGGATAAATGGTCACAGGTTCTGCCAACTTACCAAGAGACTGTTTCTCTTCCAGCATAACTTCCATGACTTTAATAGCTGTCAGAATACCATCACCGGTTGAAGCATATTTGCTGAAAATGATGTGACCGGACTGCTCTCCGCCGATACGATGACCATTCTGCTGCATATTCTCATAGACATATTTATCACCAACGTTTGTCTTCTCATAGTTAATGCCGACTTTATCAAAGGCTTTGTAAAGACCAAAGTTAGACATGACAGTTGTAACAACCGTATTATTCGTCAGCTTGCCGTGTTCCTTCATATATCGGCCGCATACATAAAGAATCAGGTCACCATCGATAACTTTGCCATTCTCATCCACAGCTATGCATCTGTCTGCATCGCCGTCAAAAGCAAAACCTACGTCCAGCTGTTTCTCTTTGACAAAATCCTGCAGCACATGGATATGTGTGGAGCCGCAGTCTGTATTAATATTGAAACCATCCGGATGGTTATTGATCACATACGTCTTGGCACCAAGCGCATCGAATACACTCTTAGCAATCATCCAGGCACTGCCGTTAGAACAGTCAAGACCGACACGCATGCCTTTATAAGAACGTGTTGCCAGAGAAATCAGATAGCCAATATAACGATTTCTTCCCGCGGAATAATCTACCGTACAGCCAATCTTATCACCATAAGCTAACGGTACTTCACCGGACTCTCCGTCAAGATAAGCCTCAATCTCAGCAATGACATCTTCTGTCATCTTCTCGCCACGATCATTGATCAGTTTGATTCCATTGTCATAATATGGATTATGACTGGCAGAAATCATAATACCACAGTCAAAATCTTCTTCCGTACGCACCACATAAGCCACACTTGGTGTTGTAGTAACATGCAGAAGATAAACATCTGCCCCTGATGCAGTCAAACCTGCAACCAAAGCATATTCAAACATGTAACTGCTTCTTCTTGTATCCTTACCGATGACAACCTTGCAGGATTTGTCCCTTGCTGCGCCGTAATACCATCCGATGAAGCGACCCACTTTAAAAGCATGCTCAACTGTCAGTTGTTTATTGGCTTCACCTCTGAAACCATCTGTACCAAAATATTTACCCATTATATAGATCTCCTTAATTTCACAATATCGTAACTGTTCAGAGCCAAGCAAAATTTCAAAAAACAGGTATAAAATGCTTGCATTTTTAAGACTGTTTTTGAAATTTTATTTGGCGGATACGCCACACCGACGAAATGCATAGCATTTTGGAGGTTAGCTCTGAACAGTTACACAATATCTATACCTATCCAAAACAATGACATAAATTCGAACACATACATATTTATTATAACGCGTTCTGATAATTATTGCAAACAGTTACGATGATTCAATTGAATATTGCTAATAGACTATCTTGTAAAATATTTTTCTTTAATGATATCCACCGGCATATCCTGCCCTGTCCAGATTTTGAAAGCCGCAGCTCCCTGATACAGCAGCATATACAGACCATTAAATGTCGGGCAGCCCTTTTCAGATGCCAGCTTCAAAAGCTTCGTCTGCCCCGGATTGTAAATAACATCCGATACAATCAGTTCCTTTCTGAAAACATCTGTATTCTTAATGAGGCAGGCATCTGTATTCGGTGCCATACCAACGGAAGTACCGTTTGTCAGAATATCACTGGTCTCAATACTGTCATACAGCGCTCTTTCATCAGACAGGTCGTGCAGTGTGACCTTACAGGAAGTCCTGGCTGTGATATTGGCTGTCAGCTTCTCAAGACGGCCATAGAATTGGTCTTTAATATTGAACACACGGATTTCTTTCAATCCGTCTAAAGCTGCCTGCACACAGATAGCTGTAGCAGCACCGCCACCGCCAAGAAGTGTCATAGTCTTGCCTGTCAGATCATAACCGGCATCTCTGGCTGCTTCCATATAGCCGATGCCATCCGTTGTGTGGCCTGTCAATACGCCATTGTCATTCACAACTGTATTCACTGCACCAATCAATTCTGCCGCCGGAGACAGCTTATCACAATATGTACACATCAGATTCTTATCCGGCATGGTCAGATTGAAGCCGCGGACACCGAGCACTTTCAGGCCTTCTACTGCTGTCTTTAAGTTATCTGTTCCTACATCAAAAGCCAGATACGCATAATCCAGTCCCAACTGTCTGAAGGATTCATTATGCATCATCGGTGAAATACTATGGGCTACAGGGCTTCCAAGAAGTCCTGTTAATACGGTATGTCCTGTAATTCTATCTTTCATTCTATTCTACCTCCAATATCAGACCTGATTCATATGCAGTCTTCGAATAATATCGTTTCTACGATACCATTCATTATCGCTGCAATACGCACCATACGGAGCATTTCATAATTTCCCAGGAAACAATTTCCAATGAAATTATAAAAGGGAGCATGCCAAAACCCGACAATGTCAGGCCAATGGCGATACTCCCTGTCTGTATTCCTACATAAATTCTTCCAACAACGAGATGAAACACGCTCCGCGAGTCTCACTTGTTATCGCGATATGTCTGCACTCCGTTTCGGACATTGCAGAACAAGCGCCACTGGCGCTTAGCAACGTCAAAGCCACATGCAAGCATGGGCTTTGACTCATTATTCGCGTAAATTAAACTCTCTTCAGATATTCGCCTGTTCTTGTATCAATCTGAATCTTGTCACCGATTTCAACGAACAGCGGAACGTTAATCTGAGCACCTGTTTCAACAGTACATGGCTTTGTAGCACCTGTAGAAGTGTTGCCTTTGAAACCTGGCTCTGTCTCTGTAACTTCAAGTTCAACAAAGAGAGGTGGTTCAAGGTCGAAGATCTTGCCTTTGTAAGACATAATCTTAACTGTCATCTCTTCTTTGACAAACTTCATTCTATCTTCAACTTCTTCATGAGGCATAGCGAACTGATCGAATGTCTCCTGATCCATAAAGTTGTAAGCTTCACCATCGTCATACAGATACTGTACTTCTTTTCTCTCGATGTAGGCTGTTTCAAACTTCGCTGTAGGGTTGAAAGATTCCTCTCTGATACCACCGTTCATAATTCTCTTATATTTTGTTCTTACAAACGCAGCGCCCTTACCTGGCTTAACATGCTGAAACTCGATAACCTGACATACATCATTATCATATTCAAATGTCACGCCATTTCTAAAATCACCTGCAGTAATTGTAGCCATTTATAAAATCCTCCTTAAAATACTCAATTAAATATAGTATATAAAATTATAGCACTTTTTTCAACTATTTTTTCATTGTTTTCTTATAAAAATAAAGAATAATCCATTCCAATCGTCGTTTTAATACGATCTGTATCTCTTCTTTTGGGTTGATCGGCTTCACAAGGATGTTGCGGATACCCACTCTTTTGGCTCCCCAGACATCCGTAAATAACTGATCACCAATGAAAACCGTCGTTTTTTTGTTAGTGCCGATCTTCCTCATTGCCTGCTCATAACCATTTTTTCCGGGTTTACCGGCCTTAAAAATATAGGAGACACCTATCTTTTCATTGAACATCTTCACTCGAGGCTCTTTGTTGTTTGACAATAAGCAACAGGAAAATCCAATCTCCCTCAGCCGCTTAAAAAGAGCAATGGCCCGCTCATCAGCCGGAGCGCCATGGGGTACCAATGTATTGTCAATATCAAAGATCAGTCCTCGATAACCCTCTTTGTAAAGTTTTTCATAATCAATGACATAGGCTGAGTCCAGCCATTCATCAGGATAAAATTGTTGTATCATGATCAAATCCTCTGTTTTTGCTGTTTGCTTTTTGGAAAAGCACTATTTTTCTCTCTGCGCATAAAATAAATAGAAAGCCGGCTAAAGGAGCATTGCCATGCAGTCATTCCCACAGCCCCTCTCTGCTGCGCAGGAAACCGTTTATCTCAGACAGTATCAAAATGGCGATATGCACGCACGGGATATTCTCATCGAAAGGAATCTCCGTCTTGTGGCTCATATTGTCAAAAAATATATGAACTCCGGCAAAGAAACAGATGAAATGATCTCTGTCGGCATCGTCGGTCTCGTCAAAGCAGTGAATACCTATAACTTTGAAAAAGGCAGCCGGCTGGCAACCTATGCTGCCCGGTGTATCGACAATGAACTGCTCATGCTCATGCGCGGCGATCGAAAACTTTCCCGGGAGGTCTCCCTTTATGATCCCATCGGCACAGACAAAGAAGGCAACGAAATCACGCTTCTCAGTATTCTTGAGCATGAGGATGAAGATATCATCGACCAGCTGGATAAAAAACAGTCTCTCCGGAAGCTGTCAAAAATTCTTTCCAAAGTTCTGACGCCGCGGGAATATTTTGTCGTTATCCGTCGTTATGGTCTTTACGGCCATCATGAAACAACCCAGCGTGAGCTAGCCGAGCAGCTGAATATTTCCCGGAGTTATGTTTCCCGCATCGAGAAAAAAGCACTTGAAAAGCTCCGCCTTCAGCTGAACTAATTGTCTGATTTTTCAGCTCTTCGAAGCAGATCCTGATCACTCAGTTCAATACCAAGATCCACATAGATTTTCTGTTTTGGATGCGGGCAGCTTTCCATATCGCTGCCTTCTTCATCACAGATACGCAGTACTTTGACGGGCAGATCCCTGCCGTCAGGCTTCATGACTTCAATCGTTTCGCCAACAGAGAATTTATTTCTCTGTTCAAGTCCGTACATTCCCTGACTGTTTTGTCCATTGATAATGCCAAGATAAGTATATTCCTTAACATAAGTATTGCTGTCATAAATCTGGGTCTCATGAGTCGGTTTGCCAAAGAAGAAGCCTGTCGTAAACTGTCTGTAAGTGCATTTGGCAATCTGTTCACGATAGTAAGGCAAGTTCTGTCTGTAAAGGTTCTCATCCTTCAGATAATCATCAATAGCTTTTCGATAGGTACGCGCCACAACAGCCACATAAAGTGCCGTCTTCATACGGCCTTCAATCTTAAAGCTGTCAATACCTGCTGCGATTAGTTCCGGAATATGCTCGATCATGCACAGATCCTTTGAATTGAAAATATAAGTGCCTCTTTCATTCTCATACACCGGCAGATATTCCCCAGGTCTGGACTCTTCCATGACCGCATATTTCCATCTGCATGGATGGGTACATGCGCCCTGATTGGCATCTCTTCCAGTGAAATAATTGCTGAGCAGGCATCTGCCGGAATAAGAGATACACATTGCGCCATGGACAAAGGTTTCAATCTCCAGATCATCCGGGATATGCTTTCTGATATCAGCAATCTCCTCCATTGACAATTCTCTGGCTGTTACAACCCTTCTTGCTCCCTGTCGGTACCAAAAATTGTACGTGCCGTAATTCGTATTATTGGCCTGGGTACTGATATGCACATCAATCTCAGGTATAATCTCTCTCGCAATATCAAACACACCCGGATCAGAAATAATCAATGCATCCGGCTGAATCACTTTTAATTCCTTAAAATATTCTCTGACACCCTCCAGATCCTGGTTATGTGCCAGAATGTTCGATGTCACATAGACCCTAACCCCATGCGCATGGGCAAAGTCAATACCTTCTTTCATATCTTCGAGAGAAAAATTCTTGGATTTTGCTCTCAGGCTGAAAACTTCGCCGCCGATATACACGGCATCCGCCCCAAAGATCACGGCCGTCTTTAATACTTCAAGACTGCTGGCCGGTACTAATAACTCAGGTATTCTCATTGTCAATTTTCTCCTCTATTCTGTCAGTTTCGTGCTGATGGTCACCCCATCACCAACGGTTAATACAGCTGTTTCAAATTCTTTCATATGTTTTAACTGCCACAGATAATCCCGCATTCTGCTGTAAATAGTACGATTCCGTCTTGTCACCGCAAAGCGGGATTCTATAATATCACCATCCTGAAGAACATTATCTGAAACAAGCAGACCGCCCTTCTTCAATAGTCTCAACACCTCCGGAAGAAAATGGATATACTGTCCCTTGGCCGCATCCATAAAAATAAAATCATATCCCGGTTCCAGACCGGCCATCACTTCCAGTGCATCCCCTTCGATCAATGTAATGCAGTCCTCTTTGCCGGCACGTCGGATATTCTCCCTGGCAATCGGAATTCTTTTCTCATATTTCTCAACAGTTGTTATGGTTGCTCCCGGCTCAAGACATTCGCTCATCAAAATGGCCGAATAGGCAACGGCCGTTCCGATTTCAAGTATTCTCTGTGGTTTATTCATCTTCAGCAACACCTTCAACAGACTCCCTGTCTCCTGACGGATGATCGGCACTCTGTCAGCCCTTGCCTCACGGCCAATTGCTTCGATGATTTCTGATTCCCTGCTGTCTAAAGAATGCAGATATGATGTCAGTCTGTCATTAACTATCATACTTTTCTCCTTCATTCTGTCTCGCTACATACCCAAATCATCAGCCGCTGCCGTTTTGCTCAGGCAGAGGCTGCATATACACGCAATGCAAAAAGCTGTTGCAGAACCGAAAAAACTTTCGATTCTACCACAGCCCCCGACTTATTCTGTTGACGTTTCTGCAGTACCTGATCCTGCCATCACTGCAAGCATCTGATCCATCGTCATCGATGGACTCAGCTCATAATTGCCAGGCTTCAGCATGCCTTTATACTGAGACAGTCCAACATGTATAATAAATGCATATTTATACTTAATAAGCCCTTTCTTATCAAGAATGGCCGCAATTTCATTTGTACTGGCGCCATCACTGATCTGAACAGGTACAATCTCCTCAGAAGCTTCAGCAACCGGTCTGTCACCAAAAACTTCATATGCAAAGTCATAGGACCAGGTGATCACACGAATTGCCAACAGAATCACCAAAATATAAATGATAACATTTAATGCAACACCAAAAGTACCTACGAATAATTTCTTTATCATAACGTTCTCCACAGCATCCTTATACTTCCATGATAATCGGAAGGATCATTGGATTTCTCTTTGTCTGTTTCCAGAGGAAGTCTCCCAGTGAATCTCTGATCACATTCTTAATCTTACTCCAGTCAGAAATATTGTGATTGAGGCAATCATCCAGTGCATCACTGACAACTCTTCTTGCATCTTCCATCAATGATTCAGATTCTCTCACATACACAAAACCTCTTGAAACAATGTCCGGTCCGGCCAACAGCTGGTTGCTATATTTCTCAAGTGTCAGCACAACAATCAGCAGACCATTCTGAGACAACATCTGTCTGTCTCTTAATACAATATTGCCTACATCACCAACACCAAGACCATCCACCATCACACAGCCATGCGGTACCTGACCGGTGATCTCTGCCTTTTCCTGTCCGATTGTGAGTATATCACCGGACTGCATCAGCATAATATGGTCTTTCTGTACACCCATAGTCTCAGCCAGTTTCGCACCGGCTTTCAGATGCTTATATTCACCATGAACCGGAATTGCATACTTCGGCTTTGTCAAAGCATAGATCAGCTTGATCTCTTCCTGGCAGGCATGACCGGAAACATGTGTATCCTGGAAAATAACCTCTGCACCCTTGCGGTAAAGTTCATTGATAACATTCGTAACCGCCTTCTCATTGCCCGGAATCGGGTTGGAACTGAATACAATGGTATCCCCCGGTTTAATGGAAACTTTGCGATGTGTATTTGCTGCCATTCTCGACAAAGCAGCCATCGTCTCACCCTGACTTCCTGTTGTGATCAGGACAAGCTTATCATCTGGATAGTTGCGCATTGTATCAATATCAATCAATGTATTGTCCGGAATCTTGATATAGCCAAGTTCTGATGCAATTGTAATGATATTCACCATGCTGCGGCCCTCAACGATAACCTTACGACCATGTTCATAGGCTGCATTGATAATCTGCTGTACACGGTCCACATTGGATGCGAAAGTTGCAATAATGATACGGCTTTTCTTGTGGTCGTCAAAAATGCGACTAATCGTCTTGCCCACAGTTCTCTCAGACTGGGTAAAACCCGGGCGCTCTGCATTCGTACTTTCACAGAGAAGTGCCAGTACACCTTTCTTTCCAAGTTCTGCGAAACGAATCAGGTCGATCATCTCACCAAATACCGGTGTATAGTCAATCTTAAAATCACCGGTATGCACAATAATACCGGCCGGTGTATAAATAGCCAGTGCCGCAGCATCTGCGATACTGTGATTTGTCTTGATAAATTCGATTCTAAAACAGCCGAGATTAATGGACTGTCCATGTCTGACAACCTTTCTCTTTGTTGTCTTCATCATATTATGTTCTTTTAACTTGTGTTCGATAATACCCATTGTCAGCTTTGTCGCATAAACAGGTGCATTCACACTCTGAAGAACATAAGGCAATGCGCCGATATGATCTTCATGACCATGAGTAATGACAAAGCCCTTTACCTTTTCTATATTATCTTTCAGATAAGTCACATCCGGGATCACAAGGTCGATACCCAACATATCCTCATCCGGAAAGGATAATCCACAGTCAATAACGATAATACTGTCTTCATACTCAATACAGGTAATATTCATACCTATATGTTCAAGTCCCCCTAAAGGGATAATTTTGATTTTTTCATTTGATACGCCTTTATTTGCTTTCAAAAAACTGCACCTCCGTTAAATCACAGGATTCATACAATATTTCAAAAGAAACAAGACTTGCATCTATTCTGATTTTGCTCCGTCCTTCTTGCGGCATTCCGCACAGTGCCCATAAAGCTTCACTTCATGATTACTGACAACAAATCCTGTCGTCTGCTCAATCTTCTGTTCGAGATTATCAAGCAGATCTTCCTGAAATGCAAAAACTTTTCCACAGCTGACACAGATCATATGGTGATGATGATGGTGACTCTTCTGATTCGGTTCACCAATCTCATACCGTACATAACCATCATCCAAATTCAACTTGTCAATGAGGTTCATTTCTGATAGTAGCTGTATATTACGATAGACCGTAGCCAGGCCGATATCCGGCCAGTCCTTTTTCACAAGGTCATAGATTTCCTCAGCCGTCAAATGACACTCCGGCTGAGACAGAAGCACTTTTAATATAGCCATTCGCTGTGAGGTTGTTTTAAGTCCTCTTTCCTTCAGCAACTTCCTGAACTCGCTCAATTGATCTTCTATCATGCTTCTTCTGCCTTTCTTTTCCTCTGCAATGTCTTGTAGCGATTGAAATTTCTGTATCAATCATTCATATTTCAAATCAATATCGTCCAGCATCTGTTCGAACACTTTGGAAATAACTTCCAGTTCTGTGCTGTCTTCAACAAACTCATAATAGGCCTCTTCGGTCTCAGCCCCCGTCTCCTTCAGAATATAAGCATCCGCTTCATCTTCTTCAGAATCTGTGACCAGCAGATAATTCACATTGTTGATCATTGTCTGTTCGATAACCATTAATTCGATTTCTTCATCATCGTCTGTTGTTAATGTAATTGTTTTTGTTGCCATGTTTCTACTCTCCCCATATTGCATACATGCATAAATCCAACTATAACTATATATCTTCCGAATCTTCTGATTCTGCCTGATTCTCCGAAAAGCTCTGATAATCCAGATACCCCTGCAGAATAAAGGCTGCCGCCATCTTGTCAATATAAGTCTTTCTGTCTTCGCGTCGAACATTACCCTCCATCAATACTCTTTCTGATGCAACGGTACTCATCCGCTCATCCCAGAGAATCACTTCAAGTCCGGTTCTACGCTCCAGTGCCTCTTTGAAAGCCAGCGTTTTCTCGACACGCTCACCCTCTGTGTCGTTCATATTCTTCGGATAACCAAGTACAATCTGTTCTGCTTCATATTCCCGGATCAAAGCCTCAATACGCGCATACGTCTTTCGGAGTTTATTCTCGTCCTTACGAGTAATCGTCTCCAGACCCTGAGCTGTAAAACCAAGAGGGTCACTGACCGCCACGCCAACAGTCTTCGAACCGTAATCTAATCCAATAATTCTCTTCTTCATCATGGGCTACTTCAGATTCACTTCAATGTAATTCTTGAGAAGTTCTTCAAGAAGCTCATCTCTTTCAACCTTCATGATCAGGTATCTTGCATTCTTGTAACTCGTCACATATGTCGGATCGCCGGACATAATATATCCTACAATCTGATTCACCGGATTATACCCCTTCTCCGTCAGTGCAATATAAACTGCTTCAAGAATGTCTTTGACCGCAATATCAGTCTCATTATTCACTTTAAAATACTGTGTATTCTTGTTATCTGCCACTCAATCACATCCCTTCTGTCAGATGGCTGATTATCCAAGGTTACTACTATCTTAATATATATATTCCAAGAATTCAATCAATTCTTTTACAAAACACAAATTCTTCATTTAATTTGCTGTTAATAGTGCCTTTTATCACCATGTTTGGTACTAATCCATCCATTTCAAAAGCACAGCGGATATAATTCTTACTGTGTCCCGTCATGTATTTCGTACCGTCAATTTCCGTTTCTTCCTCAATGAGGACAATCTGCTCCTGATCTTTGCAGGCTTCAAGAAAATCATCTTTCATTCTCTCTCCCAGTGCGATCAGTTTCTCACTTCTCACAGACTGGATCTGCGGATCAATCTGATTCGGCATATCTGCCGCTTTGGTTCCACGACGCTTTGAATACTTAAAGATATGCATATCCGAAAAATGAACCGTCTCAAGGAATCTTTCTGTCTGTGCAAATTCTTCTTCCGTTTCTCCCGGAAAACCAACGATCACATCTGTAGTCAAGGCCGGTCTGTCAAAATACTGTCTAAGGATTCCGCACTTTTCAAGGTAAAGTGCCGTTGTATAATGTCGGTTCATTCTCTTCAGTGTTTCGTCACAGCCGCTCTGCAATGACAAATGAAAATGCGGACAGATCTGAGGCACTTTGCAGAGGCGTCTGACAAAATTCTCTGTAATGATCCTTGGCTCCAGTGAACCAAGGCGAATTCTTTCAAGTCCCTCTATTCCAGATAACGCCTCAATCAAATCGATCAATGCACTGTTCTTAAAAGGTCCATAATCTTCCTGCTCATCCGCTGTATGTTCAAAGTCAAGACCATAGGAACTGATATGGATACCCGTCAAAACGATTTCCTTGTAGCCGTTTGCCGTCAGATTTCTGACCTCCTGCAGGATATCTTCCATCTTTCTGCTCCGCACACGCCCTCTGGCATAAGGAATAATGCAGTATGAACAGAACTGATTGCAGCCATCCTGAATCTTGATATAGGCACGGGTATGTTCAGACACCGTTTCGATATGCATGGTCTCATATTCATGGCTATGGGCAATATCCGCCACATAAGCATCTCTGTCCTCTGTATGTCTGTTGTCCTGAATATACTGTTCAACAATCTGTACGACCTGGCTCTTCATGTTGTTGCCAATGACCAGATCAATCAGCGTATCTTCTTCCAGCTGCTCTTTGGCCGCCTGCACATAGCAGCCCACAGCAACAATGATGCCATCTGGGTTCTTCTTCTTTGCCCGATGCATCATCTGTCTGGACTTACGATCCGCCATATTTGTTACTGTACAGGTATTGATCACGTAAACGGATGCCTCCTGTGAAAACTCCTTCACTTCATATCCTTCAGCCTCAAAGCTTCCCCGCATGGCATCTGTTTCATATTGATTTACCTTACATCCCAGCGTGCAGAATGCCACTGTTTTCTTCATATTCTTCCTCCATCTGTTTCATTTTGTTGCAATTTGTAACTGTTCAGAGCAAAGCAAAATTTCAAAAAACAAGTATAAAATGCTTGCATTTTTAAGACTGTTTTTGAAATTTTATTTGGCGGATACGCCACACCGACGAAATGCGTAGCATTTTGGAGGTTGGCTCTGAACAGTTATTGCAATTTATAAAATACTCGCCTATTGACTTTTGTCCATTCCGAATGTAGTATAATATTGTAATAAAATATTAACCAAAACTAAAGGAGGAACAGCCATGAAAACAGTTCGAGTATGCCTCGATTCCATCGATAAAGTAAAAGGATTTGTCAATGACATCAGCCGATTCAATACAGATTTTGATCTGATCTCCGGTCGTTATGTCATTGATGCCAAGTCAATTATGGGTATATTCAGCCTTGACCTTTCCAAACCAATCGAACTCACAATCCATGAGAGCGATGAAATAGATGAAATTCTCAAGGTTCTTCAGCCATACGTTGTAGAATAGGCTATCACATGATTCTTCGGACTGCTGATTATCAGCAGTCCTTTTTTGTTCGATACAAGACCGGATCGGCCGGATTCTTCACAGGAATGCATGCACATCTCTGAACCAGCCTGTATCAGGCCTTTCTCGCAATTTTATTCGCAGAGAATCGTCTCTCTCGTCTCAATAGCCGTCTTAAGCAGTTCATCAATGACATCCACCAGATGATGTTCTGAACGTTCGATCGCACGGACATTCGGCTTCGTAACCGGATGCTTTGCCACAAATATTGTACAGCAGTCTTCAAATGGCTGAATGGATGTCTCGAAAGCGCCAATCTTCTCTGAAATCTCAACAATATCATTCTTATCAAAGCCAATCACCGGACGATAAACCGGAAGTGTACAAACAGCATTGGTTGCACGCAGGCTCTGCATTGTCTGACTGGCCACCTGACCGATACTCTCACCGGTGATCAATCCTAAAGAGCCTTCTTCCAAGGCAATATGCTCTGCGATTTTCATCATATAACGACGCATAATGATCGTCAGCTCATCATGCGGGCATTTGTCATAAATCGCCAGCTGAATATCTGTAAAGTTAATAACATGCAGATTGATCGGTCCGGCATAAGCGGCAACAATTTTCGCAAGGTCAATGACTTTCTGCTTCGCACGTTCGCTTGTATATGGCGGTGCGTGGAAATAAACTGCATCAATCTTAACACCACGTTTTGCGATCATATAACCGGCTACAGGACTATCAATACCGCCTGATAACAATAATGTAGCCTTTCCGTTCGTTCCCACCGGCATGCCTCCCGGTCCCGGAATAGAAATCGAGTAAATATAGGTTCGCTCACGCACTTCAATATTCAGTGCCACATCCGGATTGTGGACATCCACTGTCATATCTGGAAATCTGTCCAGCAGATATTCACCCATATCCGCTCCGATCTCCATAGATTTCTTCGGATAGCTCTTATCGGCTCTTCTTGCAAAAACCTTGAAAGATAAATGCTGATCCGGATAGGTTCTTTCCATATAATCACCGGTTACCTGGCATAGATTACTCCATTCATTGTTGTCACACAGAACAACCGGACATATGGCCACAATGCCAAATACCCTTGAAAGCGCTTTGATCACTTCGTCATAATCATATTCTGTCAGCGCTTCCACATACACACGGCCCTGTTCCTTTGTAACTTCAAACTGACCGTCTACTTTACGCAGTGAGAATTTGATCTGATCCATCAGGGCATATTCAAACAAATAACGATTCTTGCCCTTGATGCCAATCTCACCATACTTAATCAAAAAAGCTTTATACACGTTTGCCTCCTTTTTTCCTGCCGCCAGGCGTATAACGTCTAAGCATCGGCAGCAGCCTGCTAAGCTGTGCCACGCATTCATCTATTTCTTCCTTTGTTGTATCGAATGAAAAACTAAAGCGTACAGTTGCATCCAGGTATCGTTTTTCAACACCGATTGCCTTTAATGTGCCGCTTATGGCCGGATGATTGGATGAACATGCCGAACCGCTGGACACATACACATGTGTCTCCTCAAGGGCATGAAGCAGCACTTCTGCCCGGATATCCTGAAAGCTGACACTGACCACATGCGGTGCTGCACAGGCATCCTGCTGATCTTCTGCCGGCCGGTTCAGACTGCCGCGGCTCTTTCCGCCGTTCACCACCGTTCCTTCCAGTTTCTCTATCTCTTCTATAAAATAACTGCGTATACCGTAAAGATATTCCAGTTTATTCTCAAAATCTGTATATTCAATTTCTGCAGCTTTCGCCATTCCGGCTACTCCGGGCACATTCTCCGTACCTGAACGCATGCCTTTCTGATGACCGCCGCCAAGCATCAACGGCTGTACTTTTACTCTGTCACGTACCCACAAAAATCCCGTGCCTTTTGGTCCATGAATCTTATGGCCGCTGACAGACAGCATATCAATTCCTATCCGTTTCGGATGCAGGACGACTTTGCCGAATCCCTGAATCGCATCCACATGAAACAATGTGTTCGGATTACATTCCTTGACAATCGCTGCTGCGTCTGCAATCGGCTCAATGGTACCGATCTCATTATTCACACACATCATAGATACCAGAATTGTATCCGGTCTGATGGCTTCTCTGAGTGCATCAAGATCCACCAGACCATATGCATTCACAGGCAGCCACGTCACTTCAAAGCCCATCTGTTCCAGAAACATCATCGGCTGATACACAGATGCGTGTTCTATCCGGGTCGTGATCAGATGCTTGCCTGCTCTCTGATTCGCCAATGCTCCGCCAATGATTGCCAGATTATTGGATTCTGTGCCGCCCGAAGTAAAAATCAGTTCTTTCTCTTCAACTTTCAAAATACCTGCAAGTATTTCTCTGGCGCGGCGGATATACCGTTCCGCCTCCACGCCCTTCATATGCAATGAAGAAGGATTACCGTAATCTTCCTCCATGATCTTGTTCATCAGCTGCACAACCTCAGGATAGGCTCTGGTCGTGGCAGCATTATCCATATAAACTTCCATATAAAATTTAGTCCTCTTCCAATTCAAACATCAAAATGGAGAGCATTGTCAGTCCGGCCGTTTCTGTCCGCAGAATTCTGTGTCCAAGGGTAATCGGTATAGCACCGGCCGCTCTGGCCGCCTCAATCTCACTCTCTTCAAATCCGCCTTCAGGTCCAATGAATATTCCGATTGAATGTTTGCCATGGAGGGCACGTACCTGATCACGGGCATGCTGCATACCCTCTGCTTTCTCGTAAGGAATCAATGCTGCATCCAATCCGTTGCACATCCGAAGTGCTTTCTCAAAACTGATACATGTCGCAATCTGCGGTATCAATGCTCTTCCGGCCTGCTTCGCCGCACTCTCTGCAATGCTCTGCCAGCGAAGACGTTTCTTCTCTTCCTTCTTCGGATCCAGCTTCACAACAGCCCGCTTCGTTGCAACAGGAACTATCTCATAGACTCCCAGTTCCACTGCCTTCTGAATGATCAGTTCCATCTTGTCAGCCTTCGGCAGTCCCTGAAACAGATAAATCTTCGCCGGCAACTCAACGAAAGAATGCCAGCTGTCAACAATATCCAGACGTACTTCTTCCTTAGTCAGCTCTGCAATCCGGCAAAAGTAATCCATGCCCTGTCCGTCACTGACCGTTACTTCTTCACCCGGTGTCATTCTGAGTACGTTCCTGATATGATTGACATCTGTGCCTGTAATCACAATATCTTTATCACTAATCTGATCTGTTCCAACAAAAAATCTTGGCATTCCTGCACTCCCTCCATCTTAAACTGTTCACGTAACCTTTATGGCGCTTTTGCCATTATAGCATGAAATGAACAACTTATTCAAGCCTGTTCGATTTTATTTTCTGGCTGTAAAGGCAACCCAGTCACCGGAATGTGTCACTTCAAGAATCTCAAAGCCATTGGCAAGCAGCGCTTCTCTTACATCATCCTCTTTTGTATTGATGATGCCGGATGAAACAAATAATGCCCCCGGCTTCATATTATCTTTGATCACACCTGAAAGCGGAATAATAACATCTGCAAGAATATTCGCCAACACAAGATCATATTTCTCATCACCACAGGCATGTCTGAAATCCACATCTGTAATGATATCACCGGCTTTTACATCGTATTGATTCATATTAATATGATTGACTCTGGCATTTTCAATGGCTGCTGAAACCGCATTCGGATCCACATCTGTTGCCATGGCTTCACCGGCACCAAGCATCAGTCCAATGATGGATAAAATACCGCTGCCGCATCCCACATCAAAAAGTTTCTGACCCTCTTTCAGATATTTCTTCATCTGTGTGATGCAAAGCCGGGTTGTATGATGCATGCCTGTACCAAAGGCTGTACCCGGATCCAACTCTACAACAAGCGTATCCTCCGTTGTGTCTTCCGGCAACTTCTCCCATGTCGGTTTGATAATGATCTTGTCATCGACTTTGAATGGTTTCCAGAATTTCTTCCAGTTATTCATCCAATCCACATCTGCTGTTTCAGATTTCTCAATGGTTGCATCACCGATATCAACAAAATCCGCCAATTCCTTAACCGCTTCCGTTACTTCCTGAAGTGTTTCTGCATGGTCTTTTTCCGGTTCTATATAAAATGATACATAGGCAACACCATCATCCTCTCCCAGATCAGGCAGAATGTCAATGAACATCTTTTTCTTATCCTCATCAGAAAGCGGAATCTTGTCTTCTATCTCAATTCCTTCAATTCCCATTTCGCCCAATGTATAGCTGATCAGATCCACTGCTTCCGTTGTGGTCTTCATACGATATTTATTCCATTTCATATCCGTTATTCTCCTTTTCACAAATTCTATTCTAACGCACAAAAGGGCATTTTGAAATTCTATTTTTCAGAATTTCAAAAGCCCTGTGTTTATTTGATTCTTCACTAATCTTCAAAAGTTTCTTTTAACTTTTCTTCGACTTTTTCCTTGAAAGACTTTTTCTTCTTGCCTTCATTCTCCTCCGGCTTGTATATGCCCTTCATAGCATCATCAAACTTACGAAGAAGTTCTTTCTGTTCATTGTTCAATTTCTCAGGCACCTGAACAATCAGTGTGACATAATGGTCACCGCGCAGATTCTTGTTTCTTCTGGAAGGAACACCCTTGCCCTTCAATCTGATACGTGTATCTGTCTGTGTTCCCGGTCTGATTGTCTGTGTGATCTCGCCATCCAGTGTCTGAATCTTGATATCCCCGCCAAGTGCTGCATCCGCAAATGAGATTGGGACTGTTGAGAAAATATCATAATCCTGTCTCTGGAAAATCGGATGACTGTCTACTTGCAGACCAACCAGTAAATCACCTCTTGGTCCGCCATTCTTGCCCGGCTCACCGAAGCCAGCAACTCTGACACTGATACCATTGTCAACACCAGCCGGAATTGTCACTTTCAACGGCTTGCGAATCTTCTTGAATCCCTGACCTGCACATTTCGGGCACTTCTCCTTGACAACCTTGCCTGCACCGCCGCATTCAGGACATGTCTGCACATTACGTACCTGGCCAAAAAGTGACTGCTGTGTATATACAACCTGGCCTGATCCATTACACTTCGGACAAGTCTGCGGCTGTGTTCCTGGTTTGGCGCCTGTTCCGTGACATGTTTCACATTCTTCTTTGTAACCAATCTCAATATTCTTCTCAACACCAAAAACAGCTTCCATAAAGCTGATTCTCATATTGATCTTCACATTGGCACCCTGCATCGGGCCATTATACGCTCTTCTGCTCCGGCTGCCACCGCCAAAAAGATCGCCAAATATATCACCGAATATATCGCCCATATCGCCGCCAAAATCAAAACCGCCGAATCCACCGGCTCCGCCGCCCTGTTCAAAGGCTGCATGTCCGAACTGATCATACTGTCTTCTCTTATCTGCATCACTTAATACAGCATATGCCTCGGAAGCTTCTTTAAACTTTGCCTCAGCTTCTTTATCCCCCGGATTGGTATCTGGATGATATTTCTTCGCCAATTTACGATAGGCCTTCTTCAGCTCGGCATCGCTCGCGTTCTTATCTACGCCAAGGACTTCATAATAATCTCTTTTATCTGCCATCTGAGATTCTCCCTCTATGCTTGGAAATGGCGAAAAGCCAAGTGTTGCCACTTCACTTTTCGCCTTTGTGTTTATTGCTTATCTGTTATATTATACGTCAATTTTAGACTTCTGTATAGTCACCATCAACAACATCATCATTATTGTTCTGATAATTCTGCTGACCAGCATCACCCTGAGGGCCTGCCTGTGGGCCTGCACCTGCATTAGGGTTCTGTGCCTCATACATCTTTGTGAAGACAGGCTGTGCAACATTCATCAATCTTTCCTTGCCAGCTTTCAATTCATCGATCTCAGCATCTGTCATGGATTCGATGTTTGTCTTCTCAATGGCAGCCTTTAAGCTATCTATTTCAGCCTGAACTTTTGCTTTGTCATCTGCACTGATCTTGTCGCCAACTTCTTTGAGAGCGTTTTCTGTCTGGAATACCATTGCATCTGCATCGTTTCTTACATCAATACCCTCTTTACGTTTCTTGTCCTGAGCTTCATATTCAGCAGCTTCCTTAACAGCCTTATCGATCTCTGCATCTGACAGGTTAGAACCTGCTGTGATTGTGATATGCTGTTCTCTGCCTGTACCAAGGTCTTTGGCAGATACATTGACAATACCGTTGGCATCAATATCAAATGTAACTTCGATCTGAGGCACACCACGTCTTGCAGGAGCGATACCATCCAACTGGAAACGGCCAAGGCTCTTGTTGTCTTTGGCGAACTGTCTTTCACCCTGTACAACATTGATATCTACAGCAGACTGGTTATCTGCAGCTGTTGAGAAGATCTGGCTCTTTCTTGTAGGGATTGTTGTATTTCTCTCGATCAGATGAGTAGCGATACCACCCATTGTCTCGATGGACAGTGTCAGAGGTGTTACATCCAATAAGAGGATATCTCCGGCACCTGCATCACCTGCAAGTTTACCACCCTGGACAGAAGCACCGATGGCAACGCATTCATCAGGGTTCAGGGATTTGTTCGGTTCTTTACCTGTTAACTGTCTTACTTTATCCTGTACAGCAGGGATACGTGTAGAACCACCTACAAGAAGTACCTTGCTGATTTCATTCATTTCAAGACCAGCATCTTTTAATGCATTCTGAACAGGGATAACTGTTCTTTCAACCAGATCATGTGTTAATTCATCGAATTTAGCACGTGTCAGGTTCATATCGAAATGCTTAGGACCTTCAGCTGTTGCTGTGATGAATGGCAGGTTGATATTCGTTGTTGTTGCGCTTGAAAGCTCTTTCTTAGCTTTTTCAGCTGCTTCACGAAGTCTCTGCATAGCCATCTTATCACCTGAGAGATCTACGCCTTCTGTTCTCTTGAACTCGGAAAGCATGTACTGTGTGATCTTGTTATCGAAATCATCACCACCAAGTCTTGTATCACCATTTGTTGCCAATACTTCAATAACACCATCACCGATTTCAATGATAGATACATCAAATGTACCACCACCAAGGTCGTATACCATGATCTTCTGTTCATTCTCATTATCAAGGCCATAAGCAAGTGCTGCTGCTGTAGGCTCGTTGATAATACGTTTTACATCAAGACCTGCGATCTTACCTGCATCCTTTGTTGCCTGTCTCTGAGCATCGTTGAAGTAAGCAGGAACTGTGATAACGGCTTCTGATACCTTTTCACCAAGATAGCTTTCTGCATCTGCTTTCAGTTTCTGAAGAATCATAGCTGAAATTTCCTGTGGGGAATATTTCTTGTCATCAATTGTTACTCTGTAGTCAGAACCCATATGTCTCTTAATAGAAGAGATTGTGTGATCTGCATTTGTAACTGCCTGACGTTTTGCAGGTTCACCGACAAGTCTTTCACCTGTCTTTGTGAAAGCGACAACAGATGGTGTTGTTCTTGCACCTTCTGTATTGGCGATAACTACAGGTTTACCGCCTTCCATAACTGCTACACATGAATTTGTTGTTCCTAAATCGATACCAATGATTTTACTCATAATAATAACCTCCTGAAATAAACTAAAAATCTATATAAATGAAACTTGTTGTCTTATTCTTATTCAGCAACCATAACCATGCTGTGTCTGAGGACTTTGTCCTTGTACTTGTAGCCTTTCTGAAGTTCCTGGATCACAATACCTGATTCATATTCTTCACTTGGCTGCTGCATAACCGCATTGTGAAGCATCGGATCAAATTCCTTGCCCTGGGCCTCAATCACTGTCACGCCTTCATCCTCAAGCACCTTTGTCAGCTGCTTGTAGATCATCTCAATACCCTGTGCAAATGAAGACTCCTTATCTGCATCTGTCATGGCTCCGAGACCTCTTTCAAAATTATCAACCACCGGAAGGATCTTCAGAATGAAATCAGAAGCACCGATTTCATAATTCTGTTTCTTCTCCTTGTCAGTACGTTTTCTATAATTATCAAATTCTGCCATCTGGCGAACCAGACGATCTTTCAGTTCTTCGATCTCTGCGTCTTTCTTATCCTTCTTATCTTTCTTGAAGAACTTTGACTTCTTCTCCGGTGCCTCTTCCGCTGATTCTTTCTCTTCAGCTTCAGGTGTTTCGGAAGTCTCTTTCTCTTCGGCTGCTGCCTCTGTCGTTTCTTCCTGCTCTTCAACCGGCTGTTCTAAATCTTTCTCTTTATTCTGATTCTCTGCCAAAGCCTGTCACCTCTTATTCTTTCTTGTCTTTCTTAAATATTGTATCCAGCTGTGTCATCACTGTTTCCAGATTATTCACAACCTTCTTATAATCCATACGTTTCGGTCCGATAATACCTATCGTTCCCTGTACGCCTTCTTCCAATTCATAAGTTGCTGTAACGATACTGCAGTCTTTCATGGACTGAACCGGTGATTCCGATCCGATATAAACCTGAATGCCATGCTTATTCTCATCATTCTCACCTGCTGTAATCAGTTCATTAAGTCCCTGTTTCTCTTCCAGCGTATATAAAAGCTGTCCTGCCTTCTCTCTGTCTGCCAGCTCAGGATACTTCAGCAGATTCGTTGTACCGCTTGTATAAATCTCGGTATCATCCTCTTCCTGAATTGCTTCAACAATCGTATCAATCAGATCACTGATAATCTTACGATGTCCCTGTGCCTGCCGCTTCATTGTCTGAAGCAGTTCCATATTGATTTCCTGAAGGCTCAGCCCCTGAAGATAAGTGTTCAGCAGAAGATTCAGTTTTACAACTTCCTCTTCCTCAACGAGCTCATCCACAGTCAAAATCTTGTTCTTGATGATGTTGCCTTCCAGCATCATCACCGCCAGAATCTGTTCTTCATTCACCCTTGTCAGCTGGATAAACTTGAGCTTGTTCTTCTGGCTCTGGGGTGCTGTGATCAACGAAGCATAATTTGTATTCGTTGCCAACATCTTCACCACCTGTTTCAGAACCTGTTCGAGCTTGTCGACCTTCTGAACCATCATCTCATTCTGTCTCACAACCTCTTCGGACTTAACCTTCATCAGATTGTCAACATAGAAACGATAGCCCTTATCAGAAGGAATACGTCCGGCTGATGTATGCGGCTGTAAAATGTATCCCATCTCTTCAAGATCCGACATCTCATTTCTGATCGTTGCTGAACTGAGCTTCAAATCGGTGAATCTGGAAATTGTTCTCGAGCCAACCGGTTCACCGGTTTCAAGATATGTCTGTATAATCGCATTCAAGATCTTAATCTTACGTTCATCCAGTTCCATCGATTTCTCACTCCCTTTCATTGTTAGCACTCATCATATTGGAGTGCTAACATCTTCTGTATACAAAAATATCACCATAGTCACCTTTTGTCAAGGGGAAAATGATGATTTTTTTGTTTTTTTCATAAAGTTCCTGTAACTGTTCAGAGCTAACCTCCAAAATGCTACGCATTTCGTCGGTGTGGCGTATCCGCCAAATAAAATTTCAAAAACAGTCTTAAAAATGCAAGCATTTTATACCTGTTTTTTGAAATTTTGCTTGGCTCTGAACAGTTACAAGTTCTTATTTATAGAAGAAAATCCGACAAAATCCAATTGCTGACATCTGTTCCTGCCTCTGAAAAAGCCAGTCTGCCCTCTGATGGATGAAAGACAAGAAAACCTTCTGATATATATTTTCTGATAATGTCTCCATAAATATCCATCATGCTCTGTCCAAACTTCTCAGTAAACATCCGATCCGATACGCCTGCCGTGCATCTGAGCCCCAAAAACATTGTTTCTTCGATCTGGGCCTTTCTGTCCAGGATTTCTTCCTGACAATATGACCAGTCATGCATATAGCTTGTCATGTCCGATACATTCGAAAAACGTCTGTTGCCCACCATACTGGCCGCCCCCAGTCCAAGGCCCAGGTAATCCTTTCTCTGCCAGTATATCAGATTATGCCGGCATTCAAAGCCTTTGCGGGCATAATTAGAAATCTCATACCGCTCATACCCTTTTTCTGCCAGAATTCTTTTGGTCAGATGATACATCTGCCGCTCGCTGTCTTCATCCGGCAATGTCAGTATTGCTGCTTTTCCCTGCTGCCCGACCACACCATCAGCAATAATGCCGTCCACATCCGCTTCGCCGCTCCGATCATCACCATAAAGATCCCAGAACGGTGTTCCTTCCTCGATAATCAGACTGTAAGCAGATAAATGTTCCGGTTCAAATGCTGCTGCCTTGTTCAATGTATCCAGCCATGAAGCTGTTGTCTGGCCTGGCAGCGCCGACATAAGATCAATATTGATATTCTCAAAGCCTACTCTTCTGGCCGCCTGATAATTCTCTGCAAACTGCTTCGCCGTATGAATACGCCCCAGATATTTCAATTCTTCATCATTCATAGACTGAAGTCCAAAACTCAGTCTGTTGATGCCTGCATTCCGATAAATCCTGAGTGTCTCAGCATCTGTTGTCCCGGGATTGCATTCCATCGTCCACTCACCGACAGGCGAAACATGGAAGGATACCCTGACAGTATCCAGCAATTCTGTCAATTGCTGCCCGGTCATCAATGACGGCGTGCCTCCGCCGATGAATAATGTTTCTATATTATAATCCTGATATATTGCTCCCCTGGCTTTGATTTCTTCCTTCAGTCGTTCCAGATAGATTTCCCGTCCAGCTTCATCCGACGGAAAAGAGAGGAAATCACAATACCTGCATTTCCGTACACAAAACGGAAAATGCAGGTATAAGCCCAGGGGACGTTTGTTCTTATCCGCCATATTATTTCTCATCAAGTTTCAGCACGCTCATAAAGGCCTTCTGCGGAATCTCCACATTGCCTACCTGACGCATTCGCTTCTTGCCTTCCTTCTGTTTCTCAAGGAGCTTACGCTTACGCGAAATATCACCGCCGTAACACTTGGCAAGCACATCCTTTCTCATGGCTCTGACCGTCTCACGGGCAATAATCTTGCTGCCGATAGCCGCCTGGATCGGAATTTCAAAAAGTTGTCTCGGGATTTCTTCCTTCAGTTTCTCACACATCTTGCGGCCGCGTTCATAAGCCGAACCCTCAAAGACGATAAATGACAGGGCATCCACATTCTCTCTGTTGACAAGAATATCCAGTTTGCAGAGTTCTGAACGTTCATAACCCTTCAATTCATAATCAAAGGACGCATATCCCCTCGAACGTGATTTCAATGCATCAAAGAAATCATAAATAATCTCATTCAGCGGCAACTCGTACTTCATCAACGCTCTTGTTGTCTCAATATATTCCATGCCAAGGTATACACCGCGGCGTTCCTGGCAAAGATCCATGATCGGCCCGATAAAATCTGTTGTCACCATGATCTCTGCAGACACAATCGGCTCTTCCATATATTCTATTTCTGAAGGATCCGGCATATTCGACGGATTCGTCAGTTCAATCATCTCGCCGTTAGTCTTATGGATTCGATAAACAACGGAAGGCGCCGTTGTGACAAGATCAAGATTGTATTCTCTTTCCAGACGTTCCTGAATAATCTCCAGATGCAAAAGGCCAAGGAAACCGCATCGGAAACCAAATCCAAGAGCCACCGATGTCTCCGGCTCATAATATAAGGAAGCATCGTTCAGCTGAAGCTTCTCCAACGCATCTCTCAGATCCGGATACTTGGCACCATCTGCCGGATAGAGGCCGCAGTAAACCATCGGATTCACCTTCTTGTAACCCGGCAAAGCTTCTGCACACGGATTCTCCGCATCGGTGATCGTATCACCGACTCTTGTCTCCTTCAGGTTCTTGATGCTGGCGGTCATATAACCAACCATACCTGCCGACAACTCATCACACGGAATATACTGGCCGGCGCCAAAATAACCGACTTCCACTGTCTCGAACTCTGCCTCCGTCGCCATCATCCGTACCTTCGTGCCTTTGGCGATCCTGCCTTCACGCACCCTGAAAAATACAATAACCCCTTTATAAGGATCATAAACAGAGTCAAAAATCAGCGCTTTCAACGGCGCATTCTCGTCGCCTGTCGGTGCCGGGATCTTCACAATGATCTGTTCCAAAACATCTTCTATATTAAGTCCATTCTTTGCTGAAATTCTCGGCGCATCCTCAGCTTCAATACCGATGACATCTTCAATCTCACTGACAACCCTGTCCGGATCCGCACTCGGCAGATCGATCTTGTTGATGACCGGCATCACGTCCAGATCATGATCCAACGCAAGATAGACATTGGCCAATGTCTGTGCCTCAACACCCTGTGCCGCATCCACAACAAGAATGGCACCATCACAGGCTGCCAGGCTTCGTGAAACCTCATAATTAAAATCCACATGTCCCGGTGTGTCTATAAGGTTATAAATATATTCTTCGCCATCCTTGGCTTTGTATACAATACGTACAGCCTGGGACTTAATCGTAATACCACGTTCACGCTCAAGCTCCATATTATCCAGTACCTGTGCCTGCATCTCACGGCTGGTCAGAGTACCTGTCTTCTCAATGATGCGGTCTGCCAGTGTTGATTTGCCGTGATCGATATGGGCAATGATACAAAAGTTTCTTATTTTACTCTGATCTATATGCACTTTACATTCCTCCTGCTTTTTCACTGGAATAAGTATAGCATACACAGCCAAAAATGTACAACAGGTTATTTTCCCGAAAGCACCGCATACAGGATATCTGCCAGCGGTTCCATAGCATTTTTGGCTTCTGCAACGGTATTGTTCTGGGCTCCCACCTCTACAAGCAGTGAACGCGGCTTGAAATGCAGATTATACCGATAAGCCCTCAGATAAATGTGACGTACTAGTTCAGGAAAATAAGCTTTCGCCTTCAACTGCAGCTGGAGGCTGAAAGCCAGATTGTCCGATAAATTCGGGTTTTGTGCAAAATCATTGACATCACCATTCGAATTTCTGCACAAGCCATTTAAAAACATGATCTTTGCCGTCTTCTTTCCATTTATTTCCGTTTCCAGATGCACATTGTCCGGAACCCCATCTCTATGTAAATCGATCGTCACTTCTATTGAAGGATGTTCATCCAATAGATTCTGCACAGCCACTGCTGCCTGGGAATAAGCCTTATTTCTGTCTTCTTTGCCGTCTTGCATATCATAAACAGATAAATCATGGCAGACTGCCACATGATATTTTTCCTCCAGCACTTTTTTCAGCTGTTCTCCCACACCTACCACTGTATCATCCGCATTGCCCGCTTCACTGTCTGCATAACCTTCCTGGGAATGTGTATGATAAATCAAAATTTTTGGTTCTGCTCCATCCAAATCAATGGTAAGATCCTTTTGCAGCAGATCTGTTCCGTTAATAAGCTTGCTATTTGCCGATGTTGTCGGATCCACTGTATAGAAATGTCCCAAAAGGAAATCATAATCCATCAATGCTTTTTCCGAATAAATTTCTCCTGTAGGGACACCGACCAACGTTTCTACATATTCTGTTCCGGCTTCACTTTCTGTTTCTGCTCTTTCACTATCTTCCTGTGCCTTCCTGACAGCTTCCGAATTCTCCCCGGCCATATCCTCCAGAAGCACCGCTGTATTTTCCTCTGCAACAGCCTCCAGATCTTCCGGTGACGGCATATATTCCGCCACCCTATACTTTTTTTGTTTGCCGTCATAATAAAAGGCTGCAAGATTCGCCTGATTGACGGCACCTTTGAGAAGTCTTTCAGAAAACCTGCGTCCCATCTCTCTCCATTCCCATTTGCTCCCAATCTCAACTCCACCAAGCTGCAGCCCGATATCAGCTGCCAGTAATCCAGTCAATATCCAGGCACCAACCCGCACCAGTCCTGTCCTTTTTAACTTCATACATGCCCCCCTGCTGTCAGCCGATTCTCTGTCTTTGTCCACTTCTATACAGTATATTCACAAACAGACAGATTATTATAATCGATGGCACAGGGAATTGAATGCCTCAGAAATAGTATAGCTGATTCTTCCTACGGCTTCATCTATATCCTTTGGCGTAACAAACAAATTTGACATTTGCGGTTCCATCAATTCACGCATCAGCAGGTAATTTTCTTCATGATTAAACTGCTCGGTCACTTTCACCGCTTTTTTCAGCATTTCATTCTGATGAAGGACCCCTATCAGTGACTCCATCGTATCTGCCACAATTGTTGCCGCATCAATGACCGTCGGCATGCCTACGGCAATTACTGGAATTCTCAAATTTCTTTCCGACAATTCATAGCGTTTATTGCCGATGCCGGCTCCGGGACGAATCCCTGTATCTGTCAGCTGAATGGTGGTTACCAGCCTTCGTATACTTCTCGCTGCCAGTGCATCCACCGCAATCAACAGATCCGGATGAACCTCTCTGACAAGTCCATGCAGTATCTCCGCCGTTTCCATGCCCGTCTGTGACATAACCCCGGGGATCACCGCACATACATTCCCCATATCCTTCACAACCACCGAATCCCTGCCGTATTTTTCAAACAGATGCCTTGTAATAAATAAATGTTCCACAACAAGGGGCCCCAAGGCATCCGGTGTGATTTCCCGATTTCCGATACCTGCCACCAAAATTTTTTTATCTTTCAGATCCGGCAGCAGCTTCTGCAGCTGACGACACAATACCCCTGTAACAGCCTGTTGATAGTCATCATTCCCATCCGGCAAATGCACCGCCTCAACTGTAATATATCTTCCCATGGGTTTTCCGATCACCTTTTCTCCCTCTGCATCGACAATCTTCACATCTATCACTTTAATCTGATAGTCCGGATCAACCGTTTCCTCTATTTCAACTCCCGGCAGCTGCTGCCCGTCATGCTCACTGCTGTTATAAAAGCGCTCCGCATACTCAATCACCAGATCACTGTGCATATTCTCATTAACAAAATCCATATCAAGCTCCTATCTGATTCTATCTTTTTCACACCTTCTCTACTAATTTTTTGCAATCTTTTTTATTTTTATACTTGACAAATCTTGTCTACTCTTATATTATATAGAAGTATGTTTACATTAGACGTCCGTGTCCGGGTTAATGCATAACACATCTATAAAATGATTATCGTTTGGAGGTGTACGAATTGGCTAATATCAAATCTGCAAAGAAGAGAGTCCTTGTTAATCAGACAAAGGCTTTAAGAAACAAAATGATTAAATCAGGTGTTAAGACAGCTGTTAAGAAAGTAGATGCTGCTATCGCTGCTGGTGATAAAGAAGCTGCAAAGGCTGCTTTATTAAGCGCAACAAGCGTCATCGACAAGGCAACATCCAAAGGTGTTTACCACAAGAACACTTCTTCCAGAAAGATCGGAAGAATGACAGTTGCTGTTAATAAGATGAACTAATATCTGTAAAGATAAACTTAAAAGAAGTGTACAAACCCTCAGTACACTTCTTTTTTTTTGCAAATAGTGACGCAAAAGCATGCATGCGGCCTATTCTCTTCCAAATGGTAAATGGCTGCACACCATGCACAGCCATTTTATCATTATGCCCTGCTGTACTTTTGTATCATCAGCTCTACAGCCAGGCGGTCCGTAATCCTTCCGGTCTTGATCTCCTCTTCCAGCTCCGTTCCATATGCCACGGCCTCTCTGAGTGCAGTAATCTCAAAATGTCTTCCAAGAGAAATATTCCGCTTCACGATAAAATCCCGAATTGCCGTTTTCTCCGCAATTGCCGATGCCGGATATCCCTTCACTGCAAGATCCCTGACCTCATACAGCGTATTAAACTGTTTGATCATCAGATACAAAATACGCATCGGCGGCTCTTTCAAGGCCACCAGATCATCATACAGCTGCATTGCCCGTTTCTGATTCTTCTCAGCCACAGCACTGATCATATCAAAAACTTTGTTCTCTACAAACACACAACAGACCGCATCCACGTCTGCCTTTTCAATCACCTGACGATGCCCCACATAACAAATGAGCTTCTCCATCTCCTGGCGCATGCCATTCATATCATGCTCCACCAACTGAAGGAAATACTGCATCGTCTGTTCCTGAATCAGTTTGTTCTCTCTCTTAACAATTCCTCCGAGCCACAGCATCAGCTGTTTATCCCCGGGCATTGTCAGGTTCGCCGCATACCCCGTCGATGAAACAGCCTTAAAAAGCTTACTTCGCTTGTCCACCTCAGATTCCACAAAAACAATACATGTCGTCTCAGGAATATGTTTCATATATTCTGCCAGAGTCTCATGACCCGACGTCTTAAAAAATCCACTGTTCTCTACAATGATTAACCGGTAATCACTGAAAAAAGGAACGGTATCCGCCATGGCTGTCAGTTCCTTTTCATCAATACCCTTGCCCTCAAAACAGGAAAAATTCATGGTATCGCCCTCGTTGATCATTGCTTTCTTCAGCTTATCCCTGTACTGATTGCGCAGATAAGCTTCATCCCCATATAATAAATAAACATTCTTAAATGTTTTCGTTTTTAAGTGTTCGTTTAATGTCTTCATAAACGCCTCCATTTGTCAACTGTTATGAGTGTACCACATTTTTCTGTCTTATTTCAACCATGTCTGTAGAAGAAACTTTCCTTTTTTGCAGGGCATTATCACCGCTCCCGTCTTCATTGTTATATAGACCTGCATATCGGCTTTCTGCATCCGTTCCAGCGTTTCCGGCGCCGGATGACCGTATCTGTTTTTTCTGCCGCAGGATATAACGGCCATCTTCGCCTTTGATGCCTTCAAAAATTCTTCACTGCTGGAATATCCGGAACCATGATGCGCTGTTTTGAGAACATCCACATCGGATATTCCGTCTTTGTTCAAGACATTCTCCACATCACTTGAGATATCGCCGGTAAATAAAAATGTCGTACCGGAAGCATTCACCCGCAGCACCATGGACTGATCATTCTCAGACTTTTCTTTTGCTTCCCGCCCGGGATAAAGGCACCAAAACTGCCAGCCGCCGCTCTCCCACCTGGTGTCTTCATTAATATAGATGACTTGCGCACCATTTGACACTGCCAGATCAGCCAGTTCCCTAACGGTCTCATCTGTTTCGGAGACCGCTGTCAGTACAAGATGTCGAATCTTCTTCTCCAGCAAAAGTTCCCGAACACCGGATATGTGATCCTGATCTCCATGGCTCACACAGGCATAATCAATGCTTTTCTCTCCATAATAATTCATAAAAGGAATGATTCTGTATTTTCCAACGTTTTGGACATCTGAACTGCCGCCATCGATCAGCCATGTTGTCCCATTGGCTGTACGCATAAATATGCCGTCACCCTGCCCCACATCGATAAACGCCACCATCGGATACATTTTTCTGATGGGAATTAAAATAAACAGACCGGCCAACATCAGCAGCCAACTCTTTTTAATCAATATTTTTCCGATATCCGTATGCTTAAACCATTTGTGTTCCGGCAAAGCCAGCAGCGCAAATCCGATCATCAATCCATAGTCTATCAATAGCCACGCTGACGGCGGCACGCCTGTTCTCCATACCGAAAAAGGCATAATAAGCATTTTCTCACACAAAAATCGATTAATCTGCAAAATGAAATGCAACGTTCCGCCGCAAAATCCGGCCATGCTGATTGAAAGCAGACTGACACCGCCTGCGCCAAGGGCCATTGGTACAAATAGATTCATCAGCGGCAATACAAGCAGATTCAGAAAAAAGCCGACTAGCGGGACTGCGCCGTAACAAAATGCCGTCAGCGGAAGTGTTCCTATCGTCACTGCTGCGGATGGGCCTATATAACGTATCATTCTTTCTATCCATTCTCTTATCGTTGTCTTTACCCCCATGGACTTTTTTAAATGTTCTATTTTATAATTCCTGGTCTTTGCATATTGCCATGGAATACATTTCTCTATGGCTGGCCAGAGAACGCCAATAGACAGCACCGCTGCAAAAGAAAACCAGACACCTGTCTGCAGAATAGACAGAGGCCGGCTCACGAAAAGAATCAATGCTGAAAAACTGAGTGCAGAAAGAAAATCATAAGTACACCCCAGGTAAACAGCTCCCATTCGTACAAGAAACATAATAACTGCCCGTTCAGTTGACGGTCCAAATCCTGTCATCACACCATAACTGAGCACAATAAACCCCGAAAGGCACGCACTGCCCTTCAACCCTACCCCCAGACGCTTGAGAAGTGTGTATACACTCATACCAATGATGGAAATATGCAGCCCCGAAATTGCCAGCACGTGCACAATGCCCGCCTGTATATACAACTGCTCTGTTTTCTCATCCATTTCTGCTTTATCCCCTGTCAGAACTGCACGGACAACGCCTGCATCTTCCTCGTTTAAAAATGATTGATAGCGTCCGCACCAGAATTTCTTTATTTTATCAAGCAACGCCGGATAAGAATTTCCTTTACCGACAATGGTATAACCATCCGGCCGCATGATATAAGCAATGCCTTTTGAACGATAATAAGACGCCCCATCAAATTGTCCCGGATTGGATGCTCTTTCAGGTTTTTCCAGTATACCGCGCACTTCAATATCATCGCCGACTGCCACCGGTGCATCTTTTTCCATATAAAGAAGCAGCTTCTTTTTTCGGCCGTTGATATCTGCATCCGACAATGTGACTGCCAGTGTTTTCTCCTTCGCTTCACTTTGGCAGATCATTCCCCTTGTATGTATGAACTGATTTTCCATAGATGCATCTTTGACATCTGTCATTGCATGATCAAATATGACAAAACCCGACACGAAAAAAACAGGCAGCAACCAAAACAGCCGTTTTTCTTTCCAGGGCTGTCTGATTCTGCCTGTTATCCATACAAAAAGCACAATTCCTGCTGTGCCGTAAAAGAGCTTCTGATCACCGGCAGCCCAAATAACTCCCAGTGTATATGCGACCCCAACCCACATAAGAGGTCTCGACATATGTCATTCTCCTTTATTGTACAACCAAATCCGGTTTTGCTGTCATTTCATTCATCAAAACGACACCATCCGGTTCTTCCTCTATTAACTTGCCATCCACCGTTATCCGGACACGCTGTATATCACTCAATTCGGTCAGCGAATTAACAATACCATAGACATTCAATCTGAAATCCTGTCCGTCTATTTTGTTCAGGAATTCTTTACTGAAATCCAACTGACACAACCCATCATTCACACTGACACTCTTCAGCAGCGTATCCTGGGATACAACAGGTTTGTATTTATCTGACGGATAGCCCTGCATTAAAGTTCTAACGACCACTTCTGCCATAGATTCCGTCTCCGGATAGTGAATTGTCTGGTAGATTCTCACCAGACCACTGCCGTCTTTTGCTGCAAAATACAAACAAAATCTGGCCTCCTTCACATGCCCCTGACTGCCGCTTACCTCCGAAACATAATCCGAGTTCTTCATACGCAGTGTATTGCCATTCGAATCTGTCAGCCAGCTGCCGTCAACATTGAAAGAAACATAATCAATAATACCGCCAAACTGCGTCATCGTCTTGACAATTGCTGTCCGTACAAGCATCTCCGATGTTCTGGACAACTGTTCATATTCCTGTGAAAAATAGAGTGTCAATGTTCGGCTGTCCTTGTCGTATTGATATTGCTGCACTTTGACAGATGAAGCAATAACCGCTTTATAATTCTTATCATCCGGTGACACGGCAAGCGCTTCCATACACTCACTGATAATCCCGTCCTCCGTTGTTGAACTGAGTTGATAAGCAAATGCTTTGATCTTTGTCTCATCATTGTTAATATAATAAATATTATAACCTGTTCCTGTATCCGCATCATCTTTCTCACTCTGACTTACCGAAAGATGTCGGATATTCTGACACCCGCCGCTGACAAGAATCATTATCATCAGCAGGAGTGCCGCCATACAGCGCCAACTTCTTCTCATCTTATCTCTCCTTACTGCTTGATATACGTCAACGGTATTCTCACTGAAAATGTCGTGCCTTCATCCTCTTTGCTGGCTACCTTGATCGCACCGTGGTGCATCTGGATAATATTCTTCGTAATTGACAATCCGAGTCCCGTTCCCCCGGTTTCTCTGGAACGTGCCTTATCCACTCTGTAAAAGCGTTCAAAAATCTTGTCCTGGTATTCCTCCGGTATACCGATGCCCGAATCATCAACCGTAACATAGAAAAACTTATGATCAGCATCCAGCGTCACCTGTACCCAGCCGCCTGCCACATTATATTTAATAGCATTCTCAACAAGATTGGATAATGCCAGTGTCAGCTTAACCTCGTCACATTCCGCCGTTACCGGCCTGTAGCTTTCAAGCACCAGTTCAATATTTCGCTTGGATGCAATCGGTTTCAGCCGTTTCAAAATAGACTCAAGCAGATCATTGATCGCCACGGATGCAATATTCAGATCCGCCTCTGTCTTGTCCATCTTCACTAATGACAGTAAGTCATTAATAATGATGTTCTCACGATCAATCTCTTCTCCGATATCCTGCATAAATTCGCGGTACAATTCTACCGGTGCATCCGTCTGCATGTTCAGAGAATCCGCCAGCACCTTCATTGAAGTCAATGGCGTCTTCAATTCATGTGACACATTGGAAACAAATTCCTGTCTGGAGCTCTCAAGTTCCTGCAGTCGATGCAGCATCGTATTAAAGGCTTCTGAAATCTGTTCCACTTCCGAAAAGCCCGTCAGATTCACTTCCTCATCAAAGAAACCATCCGAAATCCTGTTGATGGAGTTCGCCATATCTTTGAACGGTTTTGTAAAGCTTCTGGCCATCACCAGAGACATGAAAACAAGTACCAGTCCAATGCCGATGACCACAAATGTGATTGCCTGGGTAATGGTGTCATAAGTGTCCGTCAAATCCTTACAGGACATATAAAAGAGGATCATTCCCCGGATCTCGCTCTTATCATCCTCATTGTCATCTCTGATCACATAGGTCAGCCAGATTTCATCCGATGCCTTGTCATAATAAGACTGCTCATTGTTCTGGAGCGCCTGTACAACGGCTTCAGACACCAGTTTCTTGTCCGACAGCATACCGTAAGTATCCATCCTCACATCAAAATCTGCATTTGTCACAATAATACGGCCGTCATAAAGACCGGAAAACTGCCGAATCTCTCCATCAATCACATCTGAATTGCCACCTTCCAGATAATCGGTCTGCAGCATCTCTTCTGCAATCTGAGCACCGTAATTGCGAACAAGATCCACACGATTGGCCCGGATGTGATTCATCATATAATTAATATAAAAACTCTGTAAAAATATAATCGGAATGATCGCCAGTGCGATCATCGCAAACAGGAGCTTAACATGCATGCTCCTGAAAACTGTTCTGAACTTTTTCTTACTTCTGGAAGAAATAACCAACACCCCATTTTGTATGTATATATTTAGGCTCGCTCGGGCTGGCCTCGATCTTCTCTCTCAAACGTCTGACATGAACATCGACGGTTCTGACATCTCCCGGATAATCATACCCCCACACCAGATTCAAAAGATTCTCTCTGTTGAAAACCTTGTTCGGATTCGTGATCAGAAGTTCCAGCAGGTCAAATTCCTTGGCCGTCAGATTCACTTCCCGATCGCCAATAAAGACTCTTCTGCTGTCCAGGTCAATGCGCATCTCCCCGGAAACAATGGTACGCTCTGCAGGCTGTTCCTGCTTTCTTCCCTTTGTACGACGGATGATCGCCTTGATACGTGCCTTGATCTCCAGAATATTAAAAGGTTTTGTCACATAATCATCCGCGCCGTATTCCAATCCCAGAATCTTGTCCATATCATCGCCTTTGGCTGTCAGCATGATAATCGGCACATCCGATTTCTCCCTGATCATCTGGCAAACTTCAAATCCGTTCAATTCCGGAAGCATCACATCCAGCAGAATAATGTCATAATCATTCTGCATGGCCAGTTCATAAGCCTCCTTGCCGTCATAAGCGGCCGTTACTTCCATTCCATCTTGCTCAAGACTGAATTTGATACCCTTGACAATCAGTTTCTCATCATCCACAACCAAAACCTTATTCGTCATATCTTACACCTCAATTTACACAAATCAGCGACTGAACCTGTCCGAAAACACCCTCTTTAATTCCCGGGACCTTTCTCAGATCTTCTATAGAAGAAAAATTGCCGTTGTTTTCACGATAGGCAACAATGGCATTTGCCTTCGCCTGACCGATTCCCGGCAGTGTCTGAAGCTGCTCTGCAGTCGCTGTATTAATATTCACAAGTCCATTGGACACTTCATCTTCTGTATACTCTGGATCAGCTGCTGTCTCTCCTTCCGCCGGCACATAAATGCGCTGGCCGTCTGTCAGCTGATCTGCCAGATTCAATTGCTGCAGATCAGCATCATCCGCTGCACCGCCGGCCGCTTCAATCGCCTCATAAAGCCGCGTACCCGCCGCCAATGAATAAACATCCGGCTGTCTGACATGACCGCAGATATAAACATATATCATCTCCGGTTCTGCACATGCACTTTCTGTCTCAGCCTTATCTGTATTCTCCTCCGGCGTCATGTCCAGGCACTCTGTCTCCGATGCCGTCTCCTCTGCTGTCTGCCACTGAATATCCGACGTCCTTTTCCCATCATAGAGAAAAAGACTCCCCGCCGCTGCAATAAATAGAATCGTCAGCAGCATTTTAAGGTTCTTCAGTCTTTCCATATCTCTCCTTCCCCGGAGAGAACAGATATACAAAAGTCACACATTTAATTTTACAAAATAACCTGTGCGATTACAAGCATTTTGCAAATTTATTTCGGTTTTATTTTCAAATCAGCGACCGACATCTCCACAGCTTTATTTCCATTTCACGATCATGATGCCAATGATAGACAGCCCCAGTCCCAGGACTTTTGACCACTGAAAATTTGCTTTATCCACTCCAAAAAGACCAAAGAGTTCAATCAGATACGCCGCCGCTATCTGTGAAACCACAATGAGCTGCGCCGCTCTTGCCGGCCCCAGCTGATCCATACTGACAATCACTGTCAAGGTGATAAACGCGCCGATTACACCGCCAAGAAGCATATACTTCGGGCTGACATCCATCAATGCCGTCACACTGCTTCTGTCCCTGATGAGCCAGGCTGTAATACAGACAATCAACGCTGACAGCTGTACCCATCCTGTACTGACCCACAAACTTGTCTGTTTCGTCACTTCGGTATTCAAAACACCCTGAATACTCATTAATACCCCGGATATCAGTGCCACAATCCATCCAACCATACCAACAACCGCCTTTTCTGATTATTCAATCTGCCGATGCGGGCGTTTGCTCACACCTGTTGATATAGTATAGAACATTCAGACCATTTTATGCATGTTTGAAATCACCGCGGTCCACAACAAGATGATAACCCACCGATGCCATACGATTCTCCATACAACCTCTGCATTCCGCTGCCTCATCCCCAGTGCAGATCTTGTTGTCATACAGTTCATACTGTTTACGGTTCGCCACCGGCGAAAGATTCGGCATCACTACATTGCATCCCGCCAGCATTCCCTGTTCACGTCCTGTAGCTTTTATAGTGCCCAAAGCCGTTGTTGCAGGCAGAAGTACATTCGGAAACATGACTCTGAGAACAGAAAGAAGATAAATCGTCAGATCATAGCTGCCTTTCTCTTCATGGGCAAACGGCGTTTCATGATGCGGCAGAAACGGTCCGATACCGATCATCTCCGGCTGCAGATCATGCAGGAAAATCAAATCTTCTGCCAGGCATTCAAATGTCTGCCCCGGCGCCCCCACCATAAAACCTGCGCCTACCTGATAGCCCAGCTCCTTGAGTGTATAAAGACATTCCTTGCGATTGGCCAGGGACATTTCTTCCGGATGCAATTTTCGGTAATGTGCCTCATTGGCTGTCTCATGACGAAGCAGATATCTGTCTGCCCCGGCTTCTTTTAATCGCTGATAACTTTCCCGTGAACGCTCACCGACGGACAAGGTAATGGCGCAATCCGGATAGTCTGTTCTGATGCTGTGGACAATATCTTCCATTCTGTCATCATTAAACCACGGATCCTCGCCACCCTGAAGGACAAAGGTTCTGTACCCCAGGCGATAACCGCTCTCACAACAGGATAAAATCTCCTCCTTCGTCAGCCTGTATCGCTCAAGGTATCGATTGTCCCTTCTGATGCCGCAATAATAACAATTATTCCTGCAGTAATTTGTAAACTCGATCAATCCACGGATATAAACATCATGTCCGTAATACTTCTCCCGAAGGCGTACCGCCTCTTTTCGAAGTATTTCTCTATCCTCTGCATCTGTGTTCGCCAACAATTCGACAAACTCCTCTTTCGACAAAATTCTATTCCGGATTAACTTTTCAACTAACTTCATATCTAAAACCCCATTTTAAATCAAAATTTGCTTTTCCTACAAGTATACCATGAAAAATACGAAATAACCAGACGAGGGACATGTATACATGAAGGATATGAACACGCAATCGTTCCTTGAAGTTTTTCAAAATCCAAGAATCTATCAGATTGCTGCCCTGTCATATTGACTATTTAATAAACCGGCGTATACTGAATTTTGTAGAAATAAACAGGGAGGATTTACAATGTCACTTTTAACATCTGCTGTCTCCATGACAAAGGCAATGGTTCAGATCGATAGTACCGATCCAGGTACTTATGAAAAAGCCATGGCCGACTGGATTGAGCAGCAATTATCTGATTTATCTAATGTTTTAATTACCCGGGAGAATGTTTTGCCGGGACGTCCGAATCTGATGGCGGAAATTCCCGGGCCCAAGCATCTTCCGGCCCTGGTTATGATCTGCCATATGGATACCGTTGTCATCGGAGACGGATGGACGTTGCCGCCTTTTGAAGCCATTGAAAAGGACGGGAAAATCTATGGCCGGGGCGCCTGCGATATGAAATCCGGTCTGGCCTGCTGCCTGTCCGCTTTTATCATGGCAGCCAGAACACTCCATGCCTCCGGTCAGGCTCCAAAAAGGACACTCAAACTCATCTGTTCTATGGATGAGGAAGACTTTATGCGCGGTTCTGAAGCCTGCATAGGGTCCGGCTGGGTCACTTCCAAAGACTGGGTCATCGATGCAGAGCCGACAAACGGACAGATCCAGATGGCGCACAAAGGCCGTACATGGTACGAAATTGATGTGGAGGGTCATACTGCCCACGCCAGCACCCCATGGAAAGGGGCTGACGCCATCGCTGCCATGGCTGAAATTATCAGCGCACTTCGCCAGGACATTCTTAATGCCCCTTCCCATCCAGATATGGGCATTTCAACCGTCACGTTCGGTCAGATCACCGGTGGTTATCGTCCTTATGTTGTACCGGACCAATGTAAGCTGTGGATCGATATGCGTCTTGTACCGCCTCTGAACACAGCAAAAACAACCGAATTTGTACAAAGCGCCATTCATCTGGCTGAGGAAAAAGTCCCGGGTGTCAAAGCCGCTTACACTATCACCGGTGACCGCCCGCCCATCGAAATGAACCCGGATTCTCCGCTTCTGACAGAATTAAAAAAAGCCTGCCATCATGTGACAGGCCATCAACCGGAAGTCAGCTGCTTCACCGGCTATACAGATACCGCAGTAATTGCAGGACAGCTTGATAATCAAAACTGTATGTCCTACGGTCCCGGCTGCCTTGAAGCTGCCCATCAGCCGGACGAATGGGTAGTGATTGATGATATTATCCGCTGTGAGAAGGTCTATCATCAGCTTATTTCTTCTAATATACTGTAAAATATTGTAGAGTAGGTTAGAGGGCTTTGCCCTCTTTCCCCTCATCAAACCGTGCATGAGGTTTTATCCAACTGACTCGCTATCGCTATTTTGCAAACCAGGCTGTCAACTGATGTTTCTCATCAAAAGCCACGAGACTGCCCTCATCCAAATGGCGGTCATAAAGCATCCGGTCCGATGCTCTTACAATCTGTCGTTCGCCATTCTCATCTTCCAGCCAGACGCTGTCCATGGCTTCTTCGCCATCCGGTCTGCCCTCGCAGCCATAATCTGCTTCATCAATTCGAACAATTTTATAACGCTTCATTTCTGTCACCTCTTAATGTTTTTTACACATTATTCATCTCTTATGTGTCTGCCCTCCTGGCTTCTTCTCTCTACTTTTTTGTAAACCAAAATACAGACTTCATTCCTTCTTATTTTGCATTCTTATGAAATATGCTGATGCAGATATTTCTCTTTTGTAGCCAGTCCGCCCCTTATGTGCCGTTCTGCCTTATTGACATCCAGCACTTTTCTGGTTTCTGATGCCAGAGACGGATTAATCTCTTCCAGCCTCTCTGTAATATCCTTATGTACGGTTGACTTTGAAATACCAAAACACCTGGCCGTCTGTCGTACCGTTGACTTTGTTTTGATTATGTAATAAGCCAGTTCCACTGCCCGCTCCTCGATATAATCTTTCACGAAAATCCTCCGAAGAAGCTATTTTTACAGTGTATGTCTAATCACAGGACAAAAGACCAGTGATTGAAAGTTCGATATACTTAAATTCAAAAGGTATTGACACTTTTAAAATCTATTCCTTCAACTCCAACTCAACCGGACAATGATCCGAACCGAATATCTCCTGGTGAATGGATGCCGATACCAGACGATCTTTTAATGCCTCTGAGACAATAAAATAGTCAATGCGCCATCCGGCATTATTCTTACGTGCATTAAAACGATACGACCACCAGGAATATTCACCGGTTTTATCCGGATGAAAATATCGGAAGGTGTCAATAAATCCCGCAGAAAGCAGTTCCGTCATCTTGGCACGCTCCTCATCTGAAAATCCGGCATTCTTGCGGTTGGTCTTTGGGTTCTTAAGATCGATTTCTTCATGTGCCACATTCAGATCACCACAAAGAACAACCGGTTTTGTCTGCTCAAGTTTTTTGAGATACGCTCTCACATCATCTTCCCATTCCATTCGATATGGAAGTCTGGCTAGCTCATCCTTAGAATTCGGTGTATACACATTGATAAGATAAAATGTCTCATATTCTAATGTAATCATACGTCCTTCTGTATCATGCGCCTCGATGCCCATACCATAAGTCACATTTAAAGGCTTGATACGGGTAAATACTGCTGTTCCGGAATACCCTTTTCTTTCCGCATAATTCCAATACTGCTCATATCCCGGCAGATCAAGCTCAATCTGTCCTGCCTGCAGCTTCGTCTCCTGAAGACAGAAAACATCCGCATCCAACGCATTAAAAATATCTACAAAGCCTTTACCCACAACTGCACGAAGGCCATTCACATTCCAGGAAATTAATTTCACTTTGTCATCCTCCTCATCCATCACTTTTCATTTCACGTCCACTTTATTGTAGTATGTTTTTGAAGGATTGACAAGCCGCCTCTTATTCATCGCGCTTCTTCAGCATATCCAACAATGCCGTTTCTTTAATGACAGCAAGCCCCTGTCCTTCATCTCCCAGAATGATCAGATTATCACCACAATGAATATCGAATATTTTCCTGGCCTTAGCCGGAATTACAATCTGTCCCTTATCGCCAACCTTCACCATACCAAAAATATGTTTTCCCTTTGGTGGCACTTCCATCCCCAGATTCGCACTGTCACTTTTATCATAATTCACCAGGTCATCCATGGTAACCCCAAAAACATCCGCCAGCAGCCTGCATCTCTCAATATCAGGCAGTGATTCTCCTGTCTCGTATTTTGATAATGTCTGCCTGGATACGCCTATTTTATCCGCCAGTTCGTCCTGTGAATAACCATGGATTTCCCTCATTGAAATCAAATTATCTTTAAACATCCTTCTTCTCCTTCTTTATGCCAAGAACACACCATCGGATAATCGGAATCCTGCTGATTAGCGTATCTAAAACAAATGCGCCTCCGGATGCACTAATACCCACCAACATATATACCAACCCACTCGGCAGATTTGATGCATATCGATTCAAATAATACGCTGCTATTGCCAAAGGCAAATAGTGAAAAACATACAGTCCCCAGGATTTCTTCGTCATCCATTTTGTCAACTGATCAGAACGATCACCATATTTTTTCATAAATGCCAAAATTGCAAGAATTGCAAACCAGCAATACAAGCTTGCTGTCATATGATTCACCACCGGTTCAACTGCATAATTTTCGCCAAAGAAATGTACCGTATAATATATTCCCATACAAACTGCAGCAGCTCCAAATACTATCCAATACCGGCTCAATCGATCAATCACCACATCGTGAGAAAAGATAAAATATCCGACAAAAAAGCAAAAACCATAAATTCCAAATCTGTAAACGGTGACTACCGGTGTATTCAAAATCTGTGCTGCACCATATGTCAAAATAACCATCAATGCAAGCATCCAGACAGGCACCTTTGCCCCCTGATTCCATATCCGATCCTTCTCAATTCGATGCACAAGCAAAAGCAGCATCGAAAATAGCCACAACATCTGTATGTACCATAAAACGCCTGTCCCTGACAATGCAAACAACCCATACAAAACCGGCTTCGGCATTGCTGAAAGCTGATCAAGTGCCCCGCTGATTTTCATATTATAATATCCTAAAATCCACTGAAAAACAAGCAGACCGATGGTTGATGGAACCAGCAGTTTTCGGGTCTTTTCCCTGACAAATGTTTTCGTGTCGTGTTTCTCCAGATAATATCTTGC